>Ga0335084_10002247_pt1 | contig 18541 bp, 13 predicted proteins | sample Lox_Sample_44_FD_206721 | JGI IMG/M metagenome (GOLD analysis project Ga0335084, IMG submission 206721) | Soil microbial communities from Loxahatchee National Wildlife Refuge, Florida, United States - Lox_Sample_4.4 | ecosystem: Environmental > Terrestrial > Soil > Wetlands | place: USA...
ATACTTTCCGGGAACCCGCACGGCCAGATCAAGCCGCACCAGCTCCATGTGGCCTCCACCCGCGTCGGATGTGTGACCGGGACGCACGCGGTGGTGTTTGATTCCGAGGCGGATTCGATCGAACTCGTCCACACGGCAAAGAGCCGGGCCGGCTTCGCACTCGGTGCGGTCGTTGCCGCCGAATGGCTCAGGGGCAAGAAAGGTTTTTACACGATGCGTGACGTTATTACGCTCTGACGTACAGGCAGGCACCAGCAGAGGAACAATCATGGCCAGACGAAAACTTCTTTTCCGGGGAACCGGCACTGCGCTTGTCACACCGTTCAAGAAAGACGGCACGGTGGATGAAGTCGTCCTCCGGGAACTTGTTGACAGGCAGATCAAAGCCGGGGTGGAAGCACTTGTCCCGGTAGGAAGCACGGGGGAGGGAGCCACGCTGACGGAAGCGGAGCAGGCGCAGGTGATTGAGATGGTTGTCGATCAGACGCACGGGCGCGTCCCGGTGATCGGCGGAGCAAGCAGCAATGCCACGCAGAAAGCCGTTGCCCTGGCCAGGGAGGCGAAGCGGCGGGGTGCCGATGCGATACTGACGGTTGCCCCCTTTTACAACAAGCCGACACAGGAAGGGCTCTACCAGCATTTCAGCGCGATCGCGGACGCGGTCGAGATACCGATTGTCATCTACAATGTGCCCGGGAGGACTGCGTCCAATATCGAAGCGGGGACAACCCTCCGGCTTGCCGAAGAAGTCTCGTACATCGCCGGCGTCAAGGAAGCCTCGGGGAACCTGCCCCAGATCATGGAGATCCTCCATCACCGGCCCGCGGGGTTCGGTGTCTGGTCGGGAGACGATAACATGACGTTTCCGCTGGTGGCACTCGGTGCCGACGGGATCATCTCGGTCGTCTCCAACGAGGTCCCGGCGGAATTCTCCCTGATGGTCCGGTACGCGCTCAAAGGGAAGTTCGACAAAGCGAGGGAGATCCACTTCTCCACCTGATGAACGCCAATTTCATCGAATCAAATCCCATTCCCGTGAAAGCAGCGATGGCCATGATGGGGCTCCTTGATGACACATGCCGCCTGCCGCTGACGCAGCTCAGCGAGGGATCCCGCCCGCGGCTTGAGAAAGCTCTCAAACAGTTGAAGCTCATACGCTGAATCATGGCCCTTCAGGCCGACATAGAAGCGCTCTACGACAGTGAACCGGCGGCGATCGACCTCACGGACGCGCTGAAAACGTTCTCGGAATTCAAGTTCTTTCTCAACCGGGGGGAGATCCGGGCGGCGGAAAAGAAAGGGGACGCCTGGCTCGTCAATCACTGGGTAAAAAAGGGAATTCTTCTCGGCTTCCGTATCGGTGCGCTCCAGGACGTCTCGATCGACAGCCGGTTCCGGTTCTTCGACCGGAGCACGTACCCGCTCAAAAATCTGTCGGCGGCAGACGGAGTCAGGCTCGTCCCGGGGGGGTCCTCGATACGAGACGGTGCCTATGTCGCGCGCGGGGTTGTCTGCATGCCACCGATGTACATCAATACCGGTGCGTATGTGGACGAAGGGACGATGGTTGATTCCCATGCCCTTGTCGGGTCGTGCGCCCAGGTCGGGAAGCGCGTGCACGTAAGCGCGGCCGCCCAGATCGGCGGCGTCCTTGAGCCGGTCGGGGCGATGCCCGTGATCATCGAAGACGATGTCCTGATCGGCGGCAATTGCGGGATTTATGAAGGAACGATCGTGAGCCGCCGGGCGGTCATCGCCGCGGGTGTGATTCTCACCGGCGGGACGGCGGTATACGATGCGGTGAAGCAGAGGGTCTACAAGAAAACGCCGGGCGCGCCGCTCGTCATTCCCGAAGACGCCGTCATCGTCCCCGGCAGCCGTCCGCTCGATACCGAATGGGGACGGAAGAACGGACTTTCGCTCGCTACCCCGGTTCTTGTCAAGTACCGCGACGGGAAGACGGACGCTGCCACGGCTCTCGAAGACAGCCTCCGATGAACAACCGCCGCGTTCTCGTCTTCGGAAGCAACGGTCTCCTCGGCCAGAAGGTGGCGGAGCTTCTTGTGCGGGGTACGCCTGCGTCGGTGACACTCACCTCGTTTGAAAACACCCCCGTTCGTCCCATGGAACCCGCCGAATACGTACAGGCGGACATCACGTCCAAGAAAGAAGTCAAAGGGGTTGTTGCGCACGCCGAACCGGATGTCATCATTAACTGCGCGGCCGTAACAAATGTTGACGCGTGCGAAACCGAGCGGGAAACCGCCTGGAAAGTGAACGTGGGAGGGGTGGAGCACATCATTGAAGCAGCACGGCGCACGGGTGCAATGATTGTTCATGTCTCGAGCGACTACATTTTCGACGGGAAAAACGGGCCCTACACGGAAGACGACAGGCCCGAGCCGCTCAGTTACTACGGAAAGACAAAGCTCGCGGGCGAGAATTCGCTGCGGGCGTCGGGGATGAACTACCTCATCGCCCGGACGATGATCCTCTACGGGTTTGCGCCGGGAGTCAAACAGAACTTCGCGCTCTGGCTCATCGGGAGTCTTGAAAAACAGTCGCCGGTCAGGATCGTGGATGATCAGTTCGGGAACCCGACGCTCGCAGACGATCTCGCCTACGGCCTGCTGCGCGGCGTGGAGCTCGGCAAGACCGGAATCTACAACATCGCGGGAAGGGACATCGTCAGCAGGCATGAATTCGCCCTGCGCATAGCGCGCGCCTTCAGCCTTGATCCCTCGTTGATCTCGACCGTCAAGACGGCCCAGCTCCGGCAGCCCGCGCACAGACCGCTCAAGTCAGGTCTGATAACGCTGAAGGCGGAGGTGGAGCTCGGGATCCACCCTTCAACGATTGAACAGGGGCTCGCGGTGCTCAAGAACCAGATCTCCCGGGGTAAACGAAGAGCGGCCGACAGCGGCCCCGTTCCCGGCCAGCCGCACGGCCGCGGGAAACACTGAAGGAAGAAGGTCAATGCTCGACATCCGGTACATCCGTGAACACGCAGAAGAGGTCAGGGAAGGTGTGCGTCTCAAGGGGGAAGACGAGTCGTTGGTCGGCGAGGCGCTCATGCTTGATGAGAAACGCCGCCAGGCCCTTCAGAAAGTGGAGGCGCTCAAGAGCCGCCGCAACACCGTGTCTGCGGATGTCGCCAGGATGAAATCAAAAGGGGAGGATGCCTCTGCGCTTATCACGGAGATGCGCGACGTCGCGGATGAAATCAAGGCGCTCGACACCGGGCTCGCCGATATCGAGGAAAATCTCCGTGCCAGGCTCCTCCTGATCCCGAACATTCCCCATGCGAGCGTCCCCCCGGGAAGGACGCCTGCGGACAACATGCCCGTCGCCACATGGGGAGAAGAGCCGGTCTCTGATTTTGCGGTGAAACCGCACTGGGAATTGATGGAGAAACTCGGGATCATCGACTTCGCACGGGGAACCAAGATCACCGGTGCGGGGTTTCCCGTGTACGTCGGACGCGGTGCGCAACTCGAACGGGCGCTTATTAATTTCTTCCTTGAGGAAGCCCGCACCCGGGGGTACACGGAAATGAGCCCGCCGCTGATGGTCAATGCCGCGAGCGCCACCGGGACGGGCCAGCTCCCCGACAAGGAGGATCAGATGTATGTCGTTTCCAGGGACGAGTTGTTCCTGGTGCCGACCGCCGAAGTACCCGTGACGAATTACTACAGGGATGAGATTCTCCCGGAGAAGCAGCTGCCTGTCCGGCTCTGCGCATACACCCCCTGCTTCCGGCGCGAGGCGGGGTCGTACGGAAAAGACGTCAGGGGGCTCAACAGGGTTCACCAGTTCAACAAGGTGGAACTCGTCAGGCTTGTTCATCCCGAAAGGTCGTACGGGGACCTTGAAGAAATGCGCGGGGAGACGGAGAGCCTGATCCGGAAACTCGGCCTCAGGTACCGGGTATTGCTCATGTGTGCCGGCGACCTTGGTTTCACCCAGGCCAAGAAGTATGATCTGGAAGTGTGGTCCGCGGGACAGTCGAAATGGCTGGAAGTTTCATCAATAAGCAATTTTGAGTCATACCAGGCACGCCGGATGAACATTCGTTTCCGCCCTGAGGCGGGAGGGAAGCCCGAAATCGTCCACACGCTCAACGGCTCCGCGCTGGCGCTTCCTCGCATCGTTGCAGCGCTTCTGGAGCACTACCAGTCACCAGAAGGGAAGGTCGTCGTACCGGCAGCGCTTCACAGGTACACAGGATTTGAAATCATAGGATAACGTTTGAAGCCGCTCCTTCGCTTGCGACCGTATCTGGCGCGGTACAGGACAACGCTCCTCTGGGGGCTCCTGACCGTGGTGATGAGCAATCTTTTCAATGTTGCTCTCCCCCTTTTTGTGGGCAGGGCCATTGACGAACTGAAAGCGGGACTCCAGACAGGTTCGCTCGACAAAGCGGGGGTCCTCACCTACGCACTCCTTGTGGTCGGCTTTTCTCTCGTTGCGGGGATCTTCACCTTTCTGACCCGCCAGACGATCATCGTCGTTTCCCGCCACGTCGAATTCGACATCCGGAACGATTTTCTCTCGCACATCCAGAAGCTCCCCCTCGCCTACTTTCAGAACACTCCCACGGGCGAACTGATGGCACTTGCGACAAACGACATCAGCGCTGTGCGGAACGCGCTCGGGCCGGGCATCATGTACCCGACGGACACCCTGATGACGTTTGTCATGGTCCTTGCCGTCATGCTCTACGCCGACTGGCAGCTGACGCTCCTGGCCCTGATCCCCCTCCCGTTTGTTTCTGTGGCTGTCTACCAGCTTGGGAGGATCGTCCACAAGAAATTCGAGGAACGTCAGGCCCAGTACTCCGCGCTCACGACCCGCGCTCAGGAGAATCTCTCCGGCATCCGCGTGATCAAGACATACGTCCGCGAGGAACACGAGACGGCGCTTTTCCGCGACATGAGCTGGGAGTATCTGAAGAAAAATCTCGTTCTCGCGAGGGTCCAGTCCATCATGTGGCCCCTGATGTTCCTTCTCATCGGGTTTTCCCTTGTCATCACGCTGTACTACGGCGGTGCGCGGGTGATCGAGGGACGGCTGACGATCGGGACGCTCACGGCATTCTTCGGGTATCAGGTGATGCTCATCTGGCCGATGATTGCCTTCGGCTGGGTTATCAACCAGCTCCAGCAGGGGTCGGCTTCCATGGCGCGCCTGTGCAGAATCATGGACACGGAACCCGACATCAGGGATACCGCCGCCACGGACCACGCGATAACGTCCGTCACGGGGACAATAGAGTTCCGGAACGTCACGTTCTGCCACAGCGGGGCGGAGCAGCCCGCGCTCAGCGGGATCTCGCTCACGATTCCTGCGGGCCGGACGCTTGCCGTCGTCGGGTATACGGGATCCGGGAAGAGCACGCTCGTCAACCTGATCCCGCGCATGTATGATGTCAACGGAGGCGAGCTGCTTATCGACGGCGTCGACGTGCGGAAGATCCCGCTGAAAGTGCTGCGCGGTGCGATCGGCTATGTGCCCCAGGAGACATTCCTTTTTTCGGACACGATCGCCGACAACATCGCCTACGGAGCGGATGCGGGAACGGAAGCAGATGTCCATGAGGCGGCGGAGATCGCGCGAATCGCGCGGGATATAGCGGAATTTCCGAAGGGATATGAGACGTTGCTCGGTGAGCGCGGGATTACACTCTCCGGGGGGCAGAAGCAGCGCACGAGCATTGCCCGCGCGGTCATGCGGAAGCCGGCAATCCTGATACTCGACGACGCGCTCTCTGCAGTCGATACGTACACGGAGGAGGGGATCCTCAGCCGCCTCCGCAGCGTCATGAAGGGACGGACGAGCATCATCATCAGCCACAGGATATCGACGGTCAAGGACGCGGACAGCATCATTGTCCTCGACGGCGGACACATCAGGGAACAGGGAACACACGACGAGCTTGTCGCCCTGGGCGGCATCTACGCCGAACTCCACCGGAAACAGCTCCTGGAAGAAGAGCTCGAACAACTCTGAGCCGTCGCGGCCGCACAGTCCCAACACGCGGGTGAAGGAACAATGCAGGAAGAAGAAATCCTCGGCAAAGCCTATGATGCGCGCCTGATGCGGCGGATGCTCCGCTATCTGAAGCCGTATGCGTGGTACGTCGTTGTGGGGATCGCCCTGAGCATCGTGGTGTCGGCGATGGAGGCTGTCCGCCCGTATTTTGTCAAGGTGGCGGTCGACGTCAATATGGCGCAGAAAGACTACGGGGGACTGCTCCGGACGACGCTCCTGTTCCTCGGCGTCATGATTCTCCGCGGCGTGCTGCAGTACCTGAACACGTACCTCACCCAGTGGATCGGTCAGCGGACGATTTTCGACCTGCGGATGGAGATTTTTTCCCACCTGCAGCGGCTCGGCCTGAAATTCTACGACAGAAATCCGATCGGCCGGCTTATCACGCGGGTGACAAACGACGTCGAGGTTCTGAACGACATGTTCTCCTCCGGCATCGTGATGGTCTTCAGCGACGTCTTTACGATCATCGGGATCCTGTATTTCATGTTTTCGATGAACTGGCGCCTGGCGCTGATCTCCCTCAGCGTGCTCCCGCTCCTTTTTTACGGGACGTTTCTGTTCAGGAAAAAGGCCCGGGAGGCGTACCGCGAGGTCCGCGTACAGATCGCCCGCATCAACGCGTTCATGCAGGAACACATTACCGGCATGATGGTCGATCAGGTGTTTTCCCGGGAGGAACACTCCTACAACAGGTTCCGCGATATCAATGGCCTGCACCGCGATGCAAACATCAAGTCGATATTCTACTATGCGCTCTTCTATCCCGGAATCGATCTCGTCGGCGCGATTGCCGTCGGCCTTATCATCTGGTATGCCGGGGTGGAGACGATCGGGGGAGGCGTCACCATAGGGACCGTGATGGCATTCCTTCAGTTTAACGAGATGTTCTGGAGGCCGATACGCGATCTTTCCGAAAAGTACAACATCATGCAGACAGCCATGGCTTCCTCGGAGCGGGTCTTCAGGCTCCTGGATGACACGACGCTCATTCAGGACTCGCCGGAACGTGCTCCGCTTCACGCCGTCCGGGGCGACATCGAATTCAGAAACGTCTGGTTTGCGTATAATGTCCCGGAAGGGGGAGCCGAACCTGAATGGGTCCTCAAGAACGTCTCGTTCACGATCCGGGCGGGTGAGACGGCGGCGTTCGTCGGCCACACGGGCGCGGGAAAAACAACGATCATCAGCCTTCTCAGCCGCCTGTACGATGTCCAGAAGGGGGAAATCCTCGTCGACGGCCTCGACATCAGGAACGTCCCCCAGGCGGATCTCCGCAGACATATTGCTGTTGTGCTCCAGGACGTGTTTCTGTTTTCGGGTGATATCACGACGAACATCAACCTGGGAAACAGCGACATCAGTGAGGAGCGTGTCAGGGCGGCGGCGCGCGTGGTCGGCGCGAGCAGGTTCATCGAACAGCTTCCCGGAGGCTATCACGCGGAGGTCAAAGAGCGGGGCGCGACGCTCTCCGTCGGCCAGAAACAGCTTGTGTCATTCGCCAGGGCTCTTGCGTTCCAGCCGCGCATACTGGTTCTCGATGAAGCGACATCCAGCGTGGATACGGAGACCGAGCTTCTCATACAGGAAGCGATCAAGAAGCTGCTGTTCGGGCGGACGTCCATCGTCATTGCCCACCGTCTTTCCACGATTCAATCTGCCACGAAGATCATTGTCATGCACAAAGGCGAGATCCGGGAGATGGGGACCCACCAGCAGCTTCTGGCCCTGGGCGGAGTCTATTATACGCTCTACCAGCTTCAGTACAAGGACCAGGAACTTCCCCGGGCGGTGTGATGCCGGTCGCTGCGGCCCGTGTCGCCGTTCTGTAGATTCCACAGCCGGAGAGGTCGCGCCGGCAGGTGTACCCCCACATGTCTCCCGCCGCACCATGTGTCCGAATCATTTGAAGCGAGGAATGCAATGAGCGCCCAGACCCCGGTTGGAACAAAGTTCATGACGCTGGAGCGGCATATCATTGAAGGCGAGCGCGAACACCCGGGCGCCACCGGAAGCTTCACGTCACTTCTCCACAGCCTCTCGCTTGCCGCCAAGCTCATCTGGCGCGAGGTCACGAAGGCAGGCCTTGTCAACATCCTGGGAAAGACCGACAGGATGAACATCAGCGGCGACGTGATCAAGAAACTCGACGAGTTTGCGGACCAGACGATATACAGGGCGATGGACCACGGGGGGGACCTCTGCGTCATGGCGTCCGAGGAGAACGAGGATATCCTGCAGATTCCGGACGACTATCCCCACGGCCGCTACGTTCTGATCTATGACCCTCTGGACGGTTCGGGGAATATCGACGCGAACGTCACCATCGGGACAATATTTTCCGTCTATGCCCGCGTGACCGAGTCAGGCATGGGTACCATCGAGGATGTCCTGCAACCCGGGCACAGGCAGGTGGCCGCCGGATATCTCCTGTTCGGCTCGAGTATGATGTTTGTGTATTGCACCGGACACGGGGTCCACGGCTTCACGCTCGATCCGAGCGTGGGCGAATTCATCCTGTCGCACGAGAACATACGCATCCCGAAGCGCGGGTCGATTTACAGTGTCAACGAAGGGAATGTCGATCGCTGGAATCCGAACATGCAGCGGTACATCCGGTGGCTCAAAGAGGAGGATCAGGCGACGGGGCGGCCGTACAGCTCGCGGTATATCGGTTCTCTTGTGGCCGATGTTCATCGCACGATGCTCTACGGGGGGATTTACTGCTACCCGGGGGACACCAAGAACCATAACGGGAAGCTCCGTCTCATGTACGAGAACAACCCTCTGGCGTTTATCATCGAGAATGCGGGCGGAGCGGCTTCAGACGGGCGGAGGCGCATACTGGACATCAAGCCGACATCGCTTCACCAGCGTGTCCCTCTGTATATCGGGAGCAGGGACGACGTCAGGACAGCGGAAGAATTCCTCGCGGGGATGAAATAAAAAACCCGTCCGGGCACGGGCCCGGACGGGGACTGTCTCGCCCGAGGGCGATCAGATCACTGCAGCCGGGCGAGCTTTTCCTTTGCCTTCTCGACGAGCGAGCTTGAGGGATAGGTGCTGACAAGTTTCGAATATGCGTCCTTCGCAGCAGCCTTGTCGCCGAGCGCCATGTAGGAATTTCCGATCATGAGCTGTGCGTAGGGCCGTTTCCCCGATCCCGAATAGCCCAGAACGGTCTCAAAGTGCTTGATGGCATCGTCGTACTTCTTCATCCCGTAGAATGACTCGCCGATCCAGTAGTGGCAATTGTCGACGAGCTTGTCTGTCCCGGAATTCAGTATCGCTTCGAACTGGTTTGCCGCTTCCTGGAAATTCCTCCTCTTGAATTCGGCGAGTGCCGCATTGTATGCTCCGGAGACATCTCCTACCGGGACGGAGGGAGTCGTCATAGAGGGGGCAGGTGCTTTTGCGACTGCGGTCGCCTCGGTCAGTTTCGTTTCAAGCTCTGCATTGCGCGCCGTCAGAGTTCTGTTCTCGGCGGCCAGCGCGTCCATCTGCTCCTTGATCCGCCGGTTCTCATTCTTCATGCTGTCTGCTTTAGCTTCAGGAGTGGCCGTGGCGGAGACAGCCGGCGTGGATTCCCAGCTTTCCGTGTCCTCCTCGGACGATCCGCACCCCACCGCAGCCACGGCCAGACCCAGAGCGAAAGTGGCCGGGATGATGAACATGCTCAGGTGGCGGGCACTCTGTGGGTCATTGCGCATGGGTACTCTCCTTTACGTGTGGTGGTAAGTGTCGTTAATGTATCAAAGCGGTCAAGCAATGTCAAGCGCGGTGTCCGAATTACCAGTCCAGATGCATAGGTTTATGGGCACTTCTTCAGGCCCTTGTCGAAATACCCCCTGTGAACTTCTCTCTCATATAGTGGTTACGCGCCGCCGGCGCTGCAGGCGGTATCCGTCAGAATCGCGCTGATCGCGCGTGCAAGCCGGTCCGGCACGCCGTCTGGATGGCGGGATTGCAGGCGCATATCGCAGATTTCGTTCACATAATCGACAGTGAGAAACCTGCCGTCTGAGGTCATGGCGATTTCCGTCGAGAAGAAATCCAGTCGGCAGACCGTGCTGATCGACTGTGTGATCGAAACAAGGGGAGAAAGAGAAAAGCTCCCTGCCTCATCCTCTGTAACCTCCGAGTAAATATGTGTCTGATCGTCCCACCAGCAGGCGAATATCCCCCCGCAGACGAAAAACACCCTGAACCAGGCTCTCCGGCCCCCGAGGTCGGCCGGGACGACGCGTTCCTGAAGCAGATACTTGTCGTCCTGATGATGCTTGCGTGAGTCAACGACATCTCTCAGGGTCTCGGCCCCGGTGATCACGCCCGTTCCGCCTCCCGTTGTATTGGCGGGCTTGATAATAAAAGGGCGTCCGAGCCGGGCGAGTTGCTCGAGTGAGAGCTCCACCTGGCGGTCACGGCTGTAGGGAGAGATGATGATTGTGAACGGCACCTCGATGCCGTGCGCAAGGAACTCGAGGTGCATTGTGGCCTTGTCTGCTGCCCTGCGCACTGCATCCGGGGGATTGAGGCATCTTGCCCCCGAGGTCGCCATCGCCGAGGAGAGTCCGGCGAATGGTTCTTCATCGGGTGCAGCACGGTCGAGGAATGTACCGACGCTCAGCGCGCCGATTTTCAATGCTGAAGCGGTCCCGGTGGCATCCCCCGGGCCGAGCGCGGACATGCGAATGCCGCGTTTCCTGCATTCTCCGTCAATCAGCGAGATGAAATCGCGGTCGTCCGCCCAGTCCCACGCGACAGCAATGTCAATCCGGTCGGTCATAATGAACTGAACTCCCCCCGAACCAATCTATGTACGATACCGAAAACCCTTTCCGGTGTCAAGGCCGCCTTGTTATTCAGACGGTGAAATGGTATATTTTTCTGATAAGGGAGGGTGCGGAGTGGAAACATATCGAGGGTTTACGAAGAGGGCGGCTCTCTGCATTTACGGATCGATCAGCGTGTGCGTTCTCGGGTGCGGAACGGGAGAGAAGGCCTCGGTTCCGCTGCGGCCTACGCCGGCCGAGACAGCCCAGATGGATTTCCGTCGGGAGGTGGCGCTGACGCACTTCATAGCGGGTTCGGTATATGAAGTGAAGGGAGAATACGCCCAGGCAGCGCTCGAATATCAGGAGGCACTCCGCGCCGATACGAACCACGCAATGTACTTCGCCCTCGCAAAGTGCTACTCGGCGCTCAACAAACCTGCCCTGGCTCTTGATGCGGCCCGGGAAGCCGTGCGCATGGCCCCGGCGAAGAATGAATACAGGAAGCTTCTCGCCGATATCTCCGCCGCTGCATATGATCTCGACGGAGCGGCGGCGCAGTATGAAGAGATTATCGCGCGTGACTCATCCAATGCCGACGCATGGTACAACCTCGCGCGCGTCTACCAGGTGCGGAAACCGCTCAAGGCACTCGAAACGTACGAGCATTTCACCGCCCGGTTCGGGCCGGAATGGGACGTACTCCTGCAGACTGCCGATCTCTGCAACAAACTGGGTCAGCCTCAGCGTGCCGCCGCCGCACTCCGGCAGATGCTGGAACTCGATCCGGGGAACAAAGAGCTGAGACGGACGCTCGCGCAGACAGAGATTCGTGCCGGGAATCTTGACGAAGCCATCGCGGTGTACGGAGAACTCCGTCAGAGTGATCCCGCCAACCTCGGCTACCAGGCGGAGATCGCCGGTGTCTGGCTGCTCAAGAAGGATTACTCCCGGGCGTCGGAGATGTTCGATCCGATCCTGAAGAGGGACACGGTCTCCGTGGATGTGAAAATACACATCGGAGAGCTCTACTACGGGCAGATGGAGAAAGATTCGACGCTTGTCCCCGTCACAAAGAAGATATTTGAGAAGATACGTGACGCCAACCCGAAGGACTGGCGGCCGTACTGGTTCCTGGGCGGGATCGCCTCCAGCCAGAAAGACGATTCTCTTGCGGTGAAGAATTTCCGCCGGGTCACGGAGCTCGCGAGCTGGAATGCGGACGGATGGGTCTTCCTCTCCTCGGTATACCTGACCAAGAACGACTTCCAGCACACGGTCGGCATCCTTGAATCGGCGGTAAAAGCGGTTCCCGAGGATTTCCGCGTGAATTTTTTCCTCGGCATCGCTTACAGCCGCGTCGGGAAGAACCCGGAAGCTGCGCGTGTCCTTGAAAAGGCGAGACAGATCAGTCCCCGCGATACGGAGGCAATCGCCCAGCTCGCCCTTGTCTATGACAGCATGAAGCGGAACGACGACAGCGACAGCCTGTATGAGGAAGCCCTTCGGATCAACCCCGATTTTTCGCTCGCGCTGAACAACTATGCGTACAGTCTGGCCGAACGGGGCCTGGAGCTTGAACGCGCGCTCGGGATGGCACGGAAGGCTCTTGAAGGGGCCCCCGATAACCCCTCGTATCTTGACACGATGGGGTGGATCTATTTTCGTCTCGGCCGCTACCGGGACGCGGAGTCGTACGTGAAGAAGGCGATCAATAAGGGAGAGGTCAGTGCGGTTGTCCACGAACATTTGGGGGACATCTACTTCAAGCTGAACGACACGGATCGGGCGCTTGAACACTGGAATGCTGCTCTGAAACTGGACGAGAACAACTCCACACTGCGAGACAAGATTACGCGCAGGTCGTTATGAACTGGAAGGCGTCTCGTCTTGGTCTTCTGCTCGGGATCGGGACAGCGATCTACTCCTGTTCGCCGCACACAGCCGCAGTGATGAGCGATCTCAACACCACGACGGCCGGCGTCCTTACCGGCAGGGTGAAGCAGAGACAGGCGGCCCTGACGAGCATGGCGGGGAGCGGGAGTGTTTCATTTGAGAGCCCGGACCGTGCCGGCTCAGCCTATTTCGAGCTTGCGCTCAGGAGGCCCGATTCTCTCCTGATGACGCTGGAAGGGCCCTTCGGCATAGGTGCGGGGTTCCTCTTCCTGAGCCGCCAGAAATATGTCATGTACAGCAGTCTGGACAACAGGGTGATATCCGGCGTCCCCGGTCCCTCCGCCATCCGCTCGATGATCCCCGTTGATCTTACGTTTGACCAGATCATGAGTGCTTTCAGCGGCGGATTTGTCCTGCCCGACTCTCTTCCTTCGCGTTATACTGTCGACGACGGCAAATACCTTCTCGTCTACACTCTGGGTGGCCGGACCTCCTCATTCTGGATCGATCCCGAAAGCGATCTCGTCGTCAGGTACGAAGTGCACGACCCGGGCGGCGACCTGATCCTGGAGGCCGAATCCTCGCAGATCGTCAGGCGTGGTGACCTGTGCGCGCCCCGGCACATCACCGTGGACTTCCCGGACGATGGCAAGCGCCTCTCCATCCACTACATGGTGCTCGATCTGAACGCGGGGGATCTCTCATTTGTGTACAGTGTTCCCGCCGGTGCCCATTCGTCCTTACGGTGAACCGCGTGCCTGCCCGCCTCCGGTCTCTCCTGCTCCTTGTGCTTATCGTACTCCTTCCCTTTCCGGCATCCCCGCAGGATGAGATCCATAAACGTCAGGATGAACTGCAGGCGATCCGGGACCAGATCCGGGATCTTGAAGGCAAGATCGGAGAGCAGCAAAAAAACGAACGTGAAACGCTCGACCTGCTCGACAGTTATGAAAAGAAGGCGACTCTCCTCCGGCGCCTGATCACCCGTCTCAAGGGTGATGAACAGACACTCACCCGCCGCATCGAGAATACCCGCAAAGGTGTGGAGAAACTTGAAAATCAACTCTCCTTCCTCAAGCGCCACTACGCATCGTACGTCGTGTCGATCTACAAACGCGGGCGGACCCGTGATCTGGAGCTGCTGCTCTCGGCGAATTCAATCAATCAGGTCTACATCCGGAATCAGTACCTGAAGCGATTCACAAACCAGCGTCGACGGGATGCGCAGGGCATCGCGGTGAAGCGCAAGCAGGTGGAGGATACGCAGGCGCAGCTCCACATTCAGCTGAGCGAGGAACAGAGGCTGCTTGCAGAAAAAGGGGCGGAAGAGGAACGGCTCGCCTCGATTGCGGCCGACCGCAGGGATGCTCTGGCGCGGATCAGGAAAGACAAGAAGTTTGCCCAGCATGAGATTGAAAGACAGATGAGGGCGGCGAAGGAACTGGAAGGGCTGATTGCGCAGTTAATCGAAGCCGACAGAATCAGGAAAGAACACGAAGCTGAAGAGGCGCGAAAGTCGCGTGTGCCGCTGCCGGCAACCCCGGGAGGAAGCCTCGAGGCGCGGAAAGGGAAACTCCGGTGGCCCGTCAGCGAGGGGAATGTCGTTGCGCATTTCGGCAATCAGACGCACCCGACGCTCAAGACGGTCACGCAGAACACGGGAATCGACATCGCTGCCAGAGTGGGCTCACCTGTCTCCACGGTTGCCGACGGCCAGATTTCCAAGATCCTCTGGCTCCCTTCCTACGGGAACCTCGTGATAATCTCGCACAACGGCGGGTATTATACCGTCTATACGCACCTGGCGGAAATCAGCGGTGCGGAGGGGGAGAAGGTCAAAGAAGGGGAAGTGATCGGATACACCGGGGAAGCGTTGAACGGACCCCGGCTCCATTTTGAGATATGGAAGGGGAAGGAAAAGCAGAACCCTGAACAGTGGCTCGGTCGGCAATGAGACGGCATGACTGGATATTCATCGGGGGCGTGATCATCGCGGCACTCGTCGGGCTGATCCTCCTCCGTTCGCCCCTCGGCCTGATGGAGGACCAGATCACGCACGTCCGTTACGACATACGGGGCCCCCGGAGGGCCGACACGAGCATTGTGGTGATTTACATCGACCAGGATGCGCTCAGGTCGCTTCACTGGCCTGTCCGGCGGAATTTCTATGCACTGATGCTGAAGGCACTTACCGACCTGCACGTCGGGGCAGTCGGCGTCGAGACATTTTTTGAAGAGACGAGCCCGGAATATCCCGAATACGACGATCTGCTCGCCCGCATGTGCGCCCTTGCGGGGGATGTGGTTCTCACATCGTATTTCGATACCGTAGCCCCGCCCGGATCAATGACCGGGGGAGACTCGCTCCCGGCCGGGCTCTTTGACTATCCTGCAGTCCTCGAGGATGTCCCGTCGGGGCGCGGGACGCACCTGCCGTTTGCGCCGCTCAGGGGGGCGTCTGCCGGCATCGGGCACGTCAACATCGGGGTCAATTCCGATATCGATCTCTTCATCGGAGACGGGGCGGTCCGTGTGCCTGCTTTCGGTCTCGAAGTGGCACGGGTTTATTTCGGTGCCGGACGAAACGGGGTCGTGTGCAGGGGGAAGAGCATTCTCTTCCGCCGGGAGGGGACGCCGTACGGCTTCACAACCACATCTGCGGGGAGTGCGACGCTCAACCTCCCCGGGGGAATACACTCTTTCACAGCGTACCCCTTCCTTGAAGTCCTCCGGTCGTACGACGCCCTCCGGGCCGAGCGGCCCCCTTCACTTCCCATTGCCTCCCTCCGGGGCAAGATCGTATTGATCGGACTGATTGCCGAAGGGAGGAGCGTTTTCATTCCGACTCCGGTCGACCCCCGCCTCCCCGCAGTGCTGCTGCATGCCGCCCTGATCGACAACATACTCGGAGACCGGTTCCTCATCCGGCTCCCGATCTGGATCGCGCTCCTGGTGTCGCTCTGTGCTGGCCTCCTGTGTGGTGCCGCCGCATTAATTCTGCGAACGCCATTGAACCGGTGGGTGCTCGTGGGTGTCCCCCTCGTTCTCATCATCCTCTCCTTCGGGCTCTTTCTGGCGGCAGGAGTCATTTTCCCCCTGGTGACGCCCCTTGTTCTCTGTGTTCTCGCCGGTGCGGCGGGGATCCTGAGGCGGCAGCGCCGGGCAAAGGCCCATGTGGAGAGCATGGAGTCCGAAAAGCGGGGGATTCTCGAAAGGCTGCGTGACCGGGAAGCCAAGGTGGCAATGCTGGAACAGGAGCTCGTGGATATGGGGGCCGCCCGCACACGTGACCGGACCGAAGAACTCGTAGAAGAACTCCGCCGGTACAGGGCCGAGGTCCGGACGCTCTCCTCGAAAGCAGACGACATGGACGTCTTCGAGCCGCAGGATGAAGGGGGAGCTGCAGAGCGGTCTGAATTCGAATCCATGGTGTACAGCAAAAGCGGTCCGATGGCGGCGGTGGTCGAATTCGTTGCGAAGATCGCCCCGAGTGATTCTCCGGTTCTTGTGCTCGGTGAGAGCGGAACGGGGAAAGAGCTTATCGCACGGGCGATACACAGAAGAAGCACGCGCGCCGGGGGCATGTTCGTGGCTGTCAACTGCGGGGCCCTGGCGGAATCCCTTCTCGAATCCGAACTCTTCGGGCATGAAAAAGGCGCCTTCACCGGGGCAATAAAAGACAAACCGGGCCGGTTCGAACTTGCGGACGGGGGGACGATTTTCCTGGACGAGATCGGTGAGGTCTCCGAGGGCTTTCAGCTCAAAATTCTCCGCGTACTGCAGGAAGGCGAATTTGAGCGTGTGGGCGGCACGAAGACGCTCCATGTCAACGTCCGCGTTGTTGCCGCGACGAATTCCGATCTGAAGGAGATGGTCCGTCAGAAGAAATTCCGCGAAGATCTCTATTATCGCATGGACGTTCTGACTGTGGCGCTCCCTCCGCTCCGTGAGCGGCAGACGGACATCCCCGTTCTGATCGACCATTTCCTCCGCCGGGAGGGTGGAGGTGTACGCGTTTCCCGAAACGTCATGGACGCCCTCCAGAACTACCGCTGGCCGGGCAACATACGCGAGCTCGAGAGTGTCATGAAAAGGGGAATCCTCCTTGCGAGGTCCGAGCAGCGTCAGATGGTCACGATCAAAGACCTGAATGATGAGATAGCCGCTGCTGCCCGGGACGCGGCCCCCGTGGAAGAACAGGTGCTGGAATCACTCCGCGACAAAGGCTTCAGCCGGAGTTCCGTAACCGATACCGCGGACGAGCTGGGAGGTCTCAACCGCGGTACCGTGGCTGAATACCTTCGAGGTGAATGCCTCAAGGCGTTTGCGGATTGCACGTTTGATATCGACAAAGCCGTCCACCGCATCTCTCTCTCGGCGGACCCGGCGGTCAACGAACGCGTGCGAAAGAAATTCCAGGATTATCTTTCCAGCATCTCCGAGGGTCTGTCAAGGTCCCAGACATGGGAATCCAACCGCGGTCTCCTCAAGCCCAAGAGCAAGAATCTGCCACAGAAATATCACCGCTACCTCGATCAGGTTGGGGAAGCCTTCTACCGTGGCGTCTGGAAACTTCCAGAATGAGAAAGAGCTTCCCCTTCCCCTGTATGCCTGAATTTCCATGATCCCGCACTTCAGGCTGTAGACCCCGCAGTTCCCGCCGATCTCAGATTACCGCTCCTGCCTCCGGAGGCCCATTTTCGGCTGTTTTCCGTTATGATGCCGCTCACGATCTGTGGCATGCAAATTGCAATTATTGGTCCTGCGAGTGTGGACGGCGACACCATCCTGCACGTTCACGAGTGTTCAACACACAAGGGGGAGCACCAATGAAGATGTCCATTGCGGTTGTAGGGGGAATGCTCGCGGTGGGTGGCCTTTTCATCGCGGGATGTACAAAGCACCAGGGGGGTCCCGTGGATGGGTCTTCCGCCAATCTCAATCAAATGGCCCAGATACAGGCTCAGGCCCTTGCCGATCCATTCGTGCAGAGCGATCAGGCGACATTTTCCGATCAGTCGCTGCAGCCGACAGACTACGGTTCACTGGGAAAAGTCGATGCGCCGGTCACACCGTTTCGCTGGGCGCGTTTCATCACGGGCGTAACGAGCACGGTGACGACGACAATACTCCCCGGAGACACGATGGCCGTCGCGCACATTGAGAAGATTATGACCGGGACATTCAGGATAAAGGGAACCGAAGGGGGCGTTGATACGGTCATATCGAAGCCGTTCACCGACAAAGCGGTTCGCAACCTGCTTCTGAGGAAAGTGAACCTGAAGGACACCTCGGTCTGGCGTCCGACCGCGAGCTCGCTTGTTGACGGGGCAACTAACCCGCCTCCGGCAGACAATCAGATCGCGATAACGCAGGTGCAGGTCTTTTCGCCGACGGACACCGTGACAATCACGGATCCGACTTCATTCTACCTCCGCTACCGGTGGATGCCGTTCCCGTTCCATGACGGTGAACGGAAGGATTGCCCGGAATTCAAAGGCGGCGACAAGGTCATGATTCAGGCGACGGTCGTGAGTGCGTCTGCTGATACGGACCTTGTCGCGCTGCGCTACGGTTTCGGGTTCGGGCTTGCGATCGGCAGGCGCCAGCACATGACATTGATTTCTCAGACCAAGAACGGTGACGGCACGTTCACGCGCGTCTACCAGGCAACCTGGTACTCCCACTTCTTCACCGGGTTCTTCAATGCCGGTGTGGATGCGGTCACGCGCGGAACGTTGTATGATGATGCCTTGCCTTATTCCGCAAGCTGGTGGGGGATTCCGTACAGGGTGTATTGAACTGTGCGGAATCAGCGGGCA
>Ga0335084_10002248_pt1 | contig 18538 bp, 16 predicted proteins | sample Lox_Sample_44_FD_206721 | JGI IMG/M metagenome (GOLD analysis project Ga0335084, IMG submission 206721) | Soil microbial communities from Loxahatchee National Wildlife Refuge, Florida, United States - Lox_Sample_4.4 | ecosystem: Environmental > Terrestrial > Soil > Wetlands | place: USA...
GACGAAAGTGTCCACCACCACCAGTAACTTAATCATCGGTGTCACAGCTCTGGCGGGGACCAGTGTGTACCTCGCAGCGGGAATGATCGATCCGGGATTGGCCGCTCCGGTCATTCTCGGTGTGGTCTCTGGTGCCTTCATCGGCACCCGTGTGCTCGTCCGGTTAACCAACCAGACCGTACGTCAAATTTTTTTGGGAGTGTTATTGGTTTTGGGAATCGAGATGTTGCTCCGGGGTCTCTGGGGAGTCTGAAGGGCGAAAATGCAGGTATCGACCCATCATCCTGACAAGATGCAGAGAGATGACCATTTCGATATGGAAAGCCTGGTCGGGTATATCCTCTTGACAGGGGTTCTGCTGAGCGTGGCTTTACTCGTGGTTGGTTTTGTCTGGCGTTGGGTGAGGACGGGCAATCTGCGATTCGAACATTCGATTGCTGGAATGAACTTTTTCGAGTTTATCCTTTCCACCCTTCAGCAGATGGCTTCTCAGGCTTTCCGTCCCCGTCTGTTCCTCAATTTGGGAATAGGGGTCTTAATGTTAACCCCTTTTGTGCGTGTCCTGGCTTCTGTGTTCTACTTCGCTTTCGTGGAGCACAACTGGAAATACTCCCTCTTCACTGCCTTTGTCCTGAGCGTGCTCACCTACAGCCTCTTCCTGCGATGACCCATTTTTTAGCTCCCCTTTTTCCCTTTGGAGTATTTCTGACTAACGTGAGTCTTTAAAATACTGTTCTCCTACCCATAAAATACAAAATTCACCTTATTCCGTTCCTAAGGCAGATTCATTTTAATGTAAGTTGGATCGCGGGCAACGCTTACTGCTCGCGCGTCTTTTTAATTGGAAAGGATTCTTGTCACCCGAAGCCTGGATGATGTCTTATTTTCCTCGGAGGGAAGAAAGATGCTATCAAAAATACCCATTGACCTTGGAAGAATAAAAAAAGACGCCCTGGATAAAGAAATTCTCAGATCTGCGATCATTGCCGAATTGGATGCGATCAATCTTTATGAGCAGATGGCGGAGATGACATCGAATGCCAAAATTAGAAGCGTGCTTCTGGATATCGCAAAAGAAGAGAAAACACACGTGGGAGAATTCCAGACCCTTCTGCTGATCGAAGACAGAGAACAGGTACGCGAGCTGGAAGAAGGAAAAAAAGAAGTCCACGAATTATTGACCCGAAAAAAATCTTCGTAGCATTACCGCCCCACCTGTCAGACCGTATTTCTGCGTCTCCCCGTTCCATAAGGATTGACAGGGAAGAATGACTATTTCCCCCTGGAGGATCCGATCTTGCTGTAAAATTCTTGCTGCTTGGAGCTAAGCTTTACCTTCTTCGGCTTTTCTGCTCTACGTTGTGCCATGGTTGGTTACCTCCAAATTCACTTTAATTCTAAGATAATCACGGTCAAACAATATGGCAAGACGGGAGGACCGCGATCGACATCCGAGAAATCTTTGAAAAATACAGAATTCCAGGTTGAAAAATACTGGAATTACCTTATTCATTTCACTGGATTATCGTGAGAGTATAACCCCTGGGTAAATAGGTCCAATAGATGTAAACAAGAAGAAGGGAGGATGAGTATGCGGCTTCCTACTCGCTGCCGTCGGCTATCGGCGGTTTATTCTAGCCTTCTCTTATCAGGAATGATTTTAGCCTCACTCCAGTCCTTGCCCGCCCAGGCTGCGGAGAGGGCAAAAACAATCGATCTAACCACAGCCATTATCCAGGTCGCCAAACAGAACCTCCCCGCTGTCGTCTACATCGAAGTGACTGAAAGCCGGGAAGTCACCAATCCCTTTTTGCCCTTTCAAAATGACCCGTTCTTTAGACGCTTTTTCGGCGCTCCCAAAATGCCCAAGAAATTCAAACAAGAAATGAAGGGGCTGGGGTCGGGAATGATCATTGACCTGCAGGGTCATATCCTCACCAATTTTCATGTAGCAGGAGGGGCTACCAAGATCGAGGTTACCCTGGCCGATGGAAGCAAACATCCTGCGAAACTCGTGGGAGGGGATCCGAAAACGGACCTGGCGGTGATAAGCATTTCGACAAAGGAACGCCTCCCCCAGGTCACATTTGGCGGTTCCGATAAAGCGGAGGTAGGAGAGTGGGTGGTCGCGATTGGAGCTCCCCGTGTCCTGGAGAAATCCGTCATCCAGGGGATTATCAGCGCAAAGCATCGGAGCGGTGTCACAGATCCGAACAGCTATCAGGATTTTCTCCAGACGGATGCAGCCATTAACCCGGGCAACAGCGGCGGCCCACTCTTGAACCTCTATGGAGAAGTGATCGGGGTGAATGCCGCGATTGCCACCGAGTCAGGCGGTTTTGAAGGGATTGGGTTCACAATCCCGAGCAATATGGCCCAATATATTGCCAAGGCACTCATCGCCCACGGAAAGGTGGAGCGCGGGTGGCTGGGAGTGACGATCCAAAGTCTTACTCCGGAGCTGGCGAACCAGGTTCATGCGGAAACGCTCAAAGGGGCTCTCATCGTGGACGTTGCCAAGGGGGGACCCGCAGAGAAGGCTGGCTTACGGAAGAACGACGTCGTAATCGCTTACCGTGGGAAAGAGATTTCAGACTCCAGCACACTTCGAAACGATGTCGCGGAGACGCCCATTGGCACAGACGCGAAGGTAACGGTCCTTCGTAGCGGGAAGAAGGAGGAAAATACAGTCAAGATCGGAACCCTCGAGGAAGCCACAAAGGTCCTCACGGCTACTGTGAAGAAACGCTTGGGGGTAGAAGCGAGGTCTCCTAATTCGTCGGAGGTCAACAGATACGGGTTGAACCCCATTAAGGGGTCGTGATCACCTGGGAGGATCCAAAAGACCCTTTGAGGGAAGCAGGTTTCGAAATAGGAGATATGATCCTCGCCATCAGCGGCCAACCGATTGACAGTATGGAGAGCTTCGTGGATCTGGTGAGCCTGTTAAAGCCAAAGGATAATATCGCCATCCTCGCTCTCGACCATCGAACAGGTAATACTGGAACTGTCCAGGTGGTGGTGAGATAAACGAGGGAAAGAGTAAAATGAAGAAATTACCCTGGTCCTTTGGGCTACTCCTTTTCATTGCCATTCTGGGATGTGCTTCCCTTCCTGCTTCTCCGCCCGGAACGAAGCCTGTCATCATTCATGCATTTATTAATAAGGAAGGAGGAACATACGGAAGCGTTTTAAGGATCTACCTCGAGGCCAACGACCCTCAAGGCTTTATGCTTAGAATTGCCACGGCGGTGGATCAAGTAGGATATGGCAGTTATCCGACCGATTGGATCTATCTTAAACCGCAATATCAGCATCAGCTCATCGGATATCTCCAGTGGAATACCTTTAGCGTCCACGCGTCCGGGATGCCCGAGTGGACACAGATTACGATCAAGGTCTCCATTCTTGATACGAATGGAAATGAGAGCAACACGGCGGTCTTCCCATTTGAGTTCGTGTCAGAGGCTGTTCCTGAGACTCCGTTGCCTCCCCCCTTCCATCAGGGGAATGTTCCTATGTTAGGGCATATCGGAATCGATCTCTTTAATCCGCTCGAAATGGAAGATGACCGCAATCGGCGGGAGTCCATCTTTCCATGATTCCAATCTGGGAACGGTTGAAAGTGAGGTGATCATCGTCTTTCCGGATGTCTTACGTGCAGATCTTTTTACCTCTCATTCGCATTGAGCGAAACCGGCGGGACACCTCCAGCAACTACTCATTCAGGTTTTGACGCCCGATCTGACTCCGGTTTCTTTTTGGCCGGAGCTACGCAGAGGGGATGGATAGACATGTAATTGTTTTCGAATCCTGATGGGCTTGCTCCCGATCGCTCCGCAGCGATTCTCTTTCGATCCGATCGCTGATGGCTTTCATAACCCAAAAGAATCGCGGAGCCAAGCCGAAGGATTCAGCCGTGGAAGTCATGAGAATGAATCACGTTACCGAAGAAAACTTCAGCAGCGATTGTGAATACGAACAGTCGTAGGAGTAAGCGTCGTGGACAAAAAAGATGTGGTACAGGGTAGTCTCTACCGTAACACCGTGAGTTACTTCGGCGGTCTGATCGTCCTAGTCAGTATCGTTATGATTCTCCTGTTCCTGCTACTGAGTTTTAGCCTCAGGGCACCCAGCCCGTATATTGGCATTTTGACCTATATGATTTTTCCCGTGTTTCTCATGCTGGGAATTCTGGTATTCCTCTATGGGCTCTTTCGGGAGAGTCGGAGAAGACGCCTCATCGGAGCCACGGCGGCATTGCCCTATCCCAAGATCGATCTAAATGAACCGCTTCAGAGAAAGAAGTTTACTTTTGTCTTGACGGGTGGCTGCTTTCTTGGAATTCTTCTCGCCTTTGTAGGTTACAACGCTTACCTTTTCACCGATTCGAACACATTCTGCGGAAAATTGTGCCATTCCGTGATGAAACCAGAATACACAGCCTACCTGAATGGGCCGCATGCTCGGGTCCCTTGCGTGGATTGCCACGTAGGAGCAGGAGTCTCTTGGTACGTGAAAGCAAAAATCTCCGGGGTTCCTCAAGTCTTCGCGACGACCTTTCATACCTATTCGAGGCCCATCCCGGTCCCCATCAAGAGCCTGCGCCCTGCAAGGGAAACGTGTGATGAATGTCACTGGCCTCAGAAGTTTTACGGGGCGCAGTTGATCCAAAACCCCTATTTCCGCTACAACGAGAAGAATACCCCCGAGCAGATCAGCCTCCTGGCCAAAACCGGAGGCGGAACCCCTAATCTCGGTGAGAATGCGGGAATTCATTGGCATATGATTATTAACGAGAAAGTCTATTTCAAGGCGACAGACCCCATGCATCAGCAGATCCCGTGGGTTAAAGTCGTTTCTGTTGACGGGTCTATGATCGTTTACAAAGACCCAAGATCAAAACTCACCGATGAGGAACTGGAAAAACTCCCGGCCAACCTCATGGACTGTATGGACTGCCACAACCGACCTTCTCATGTCTTCCTTCCTCCCGAAACAGCTGTGGACAAGGCGATGGCAGGCGGGCTCATTTCATACAAACTGCCCTGGATCAAGAAGCTTGCCCTGGATGCATTGGTGAAAGATTACAAGGATGCCGATAGAGTGCACGACGAAATGCGCCTGTTCATCGAAGGGTACTATACCAGGTATTATCCGGATGTGCTCAAGCGTCAGAGAGATGAAGTCACGCAAGCAGTCAACACGATCTTCTCCATTCATAGTCGTAATGTTTTTCCCGCGATGAAGGTAAACTGGACGACCTACCCCAACGATATCGGGCACCGCAACTGGCCCGGGTGCTTTAGGTGCCATGACAACCTCCATGTGAGCCAGTCCGGGAAGGTGCTCACCAACGTGTGTTCGGTATGTCATACGATGCCGCAGCGCGGACCTCTCCTTCCCCTGGGGGCCACTCCCTCCGCGAGCTCAGAGCCCTGGCACCCATGGCCGCTCAAGGGAGCCCACGAAAGGATCCTCTGCAGCCTTTGTCACCGGGCAGGCTACCGACCTCCCTTGGACTGCATTTCCTGCCACAGAATTGATACCTCGGCTCCGATGATGAAGATGGCCTGCAAAACATGCCATCTTCAGGAGGCGGAAGTTCTGCCTATGGCCAATTGCAAGTCCTGTCACCAGAGTCCCAAGGGGTTGCATAAAAATAATCAACACTCGACCCCGTCCTGCACGACTTGCCATCGGCCGCACCTCTGGAAAGTGACGACACGGGATACCTGTCTGACCTGTCACGAAGACAAAAAAACTCATTACGCACCTGAATTCTGCGGATCATGTCACCCCTTCCGTATGAAAGGTGAGTTGAAGAAGGAAGGGGGTGAAAGGGGAAATTGAATGGGGTAAATGACTGGGCGAAGCTCTCTCTTCGGGTCCGACAAAAGTTGATTTTTACATGAGGGTTAAAGCTGAGGAGCGTAAAGGATGTCAGGAGAAAATGCTGAAGAAAAAATTCGTCAAAGATTATTTGGAACCGATCATTGTTGCGGTCTTGATCGCTCTTTTCATCCGAGCCTTTGTTGTCCAAGCTTTTAAAATCCCTTCCGGCTCGATGGAACCGACGCTTCTGGTGGGAGACTACCTCGTCGTTAATAAATTTATTTATGGGATAAGAATACCCTATACGGACGTCAAACTTTTCCAATTCAAGAAACCCCGGCGAGGAGATATCATCGTGTTCATTTTTCCACTCGATCCGTCGAAAGATTTTATCAAGAGAGTAATCGGGACAGAGGGCGAAAAAGTGGAGATCCTCCGTAATGAAATTTATATTAATGACAAGTTGATTGATGATCCATGGGGGTACTTTGGGACGGATGATTTTCCGAGAGGTTTTGTCCAAAGGATGGAGAATTTTGGTCCCGTGGTTGTTCCTAAGGATTCCCTCTTTGTCTTGGGCGATAATCGTAACAACAGTGAGGACAGCCGTTTCTGGGGTTTCCTCAACGTAAATGCTGTCCTGGGGAAGGCTATGATCATCTATTTTTCATGGGATTGGAATGCCGGGAATTTTCTTGATCAAGTCAGGTGGTCCAGAATAGGCAAGTTGATTCGCTAGCCGGCAATGCTACTGAAAAGCATCGTTTGCGGTGCCGTGAGGAGTAAAACCGATGGACGGAAGATTAAATCCTCGAGGCCAAAAACAAGGCCAGGGCGGCCCGCAGAGCCCCGCCTTTAACTGGAACCTCATTCTCTGGATTTTCATCCTCTTTTTTCTGATCGGGCCTTGGATATCAAGACAATTGACCAGCAAAGGAACCGAGATTAGCTACAGTGCGTTCCGCGGCCAACTGGAAGCTGGCAACGTGGAAAAGGTTACGGTGCAGGGAGAAAAAATTTCTGGAGAATTCAAGAGGTCAGTGGAAACGAAGAACGTAGAGGGGAAGCCGGTTCCTTACAAAGATTTTCTGACGTATTTGCCGTCCTTCGGAGACAACACGCTCCTGCCCATGCTGGAGGCCCAGAAGGTCGATATTGTCACGCAACCCAGGAAAGACGTCTCCTTTTGGGGGGAGATTCTGGTGGGCATCCTTCCTTTTTTGATCCTCATCGGCGTCGGCATCTTCTTCTTGAGAAAAAGAGGATTCGGAGGGGCACAGAATATCTTTTCCTTTGCTGGGAGCCGAGCCCGCCTGTATGAGCGCCGGAAGGAGAGAACGACCTTCAACGATGTCGCCGGGGCACGGGGGGCCAAGATTGAACTTCAGGAAATCATCGAGTTTCTTAAGGACCCGGCGCGAATTCAGCGCCTGGGGGGAAAAGCCCCGAAAGGCGTTTTGCTTGTCGGACCGCCCGGGACAGGGAAGACGCTTCTGGCCCGCGCTGTGGCCGGTGAAGCGGAGGTGCCCTTCTTAAGCATTACGGGTTCCGATTTTATGGAGATGTTCGTCGGCGTGGGCGCCTCCCGGGTGCGAAGCATGTTTAATGATGCCAAAAGGATGGCTCCCGCCATCATCTTCATCGACGAGATAGACTCCATTGGACGAAAGCGGGGCGCGGGCATCGGAGGAGGTCAAGACGAGCGTGAACAGACTTTGAATCAGCTACTCTCCGAGTTGGACGGTTTTGAAGCCAATGAGAATGTCATCGTGATGGCTGCCACCAATCGACCGGACGTCCTTGATTCCGCCCTGTTGCGACCCGGTCGATTCGACCGACGCATCACCGTCGACCTGCCGAGTTTGAAGGATCGCGTCGAAATCCTCAAGATTCATGCCAGAAACAAATCTCTATCCGATGGCCTGAACCTGGAAGAAGTGGCACGCGGTACTCCCGGTTTCAGCGGGGCTGATCTGGAAAACCTTCTTAACGAGGCCGCTATTCTGGCTGCTCGCAAAAATAAGGACAAAATTGAACAGAAAGATGTTGACGAGGCAGTGGACAAGATTTTGATGGGCTTAGAGCGTGAAAATATTGCTATTACCAGTGAAGAGCGGAGACTTCTGGCCTACCACGAGGGAGGCCATGCGGTCGTCGCCGCATTGTTGCCCAATGCGGATCCCGTCCATAAGGTTACGATTGTGCCCCGGGGGCAGGCCATGGGGGTGACACAACAGCTTCCGGAAAGAGAAAAATACATTTATCCGAAGGAGTACATGATTGATCGCTTGGCGGTGATGATGGGCGGGCGTGCTGCCGAGCAAGTGGTGGCCGGGACGGCCACCAGCGGTGCTGCGGATGATCTTAAGCAGGCAACCGGACTGGCCCGCCGGATGGTTCTAGAATGGGGGATGAGTCAGAGCCTTGGGCAAATGGCCATCGGGGATGGTCGTGAGAACGTCTTTCTGGGCTATGAGATTGCCCAGAGACGTGAATACAGCGAGGAAACGGCAAGGGAGGTTGATGAGGAGATCAAAAAGATTCTTAAAGAGTCTTATGACCGGGCGGTCGATCTCTTGCAGAAACACCGCGATGGGCTTGACCGCGTCGCGAAGGATCTTCTGGAAAAAGAGGAGATCACAGGCAAAGAGGTGCTTGAATTGGTAGGGGTTGAGAAAACACCCGCGTCGGTAGAAGCGTCTGCTCCAAAGTCCACCGCCTGATTTGGCTAAAGCAGGGGCCAAGAAGAGATGTGTTCTCCCGGGACGAAAGACAAAACCTTACGGAGGGAAGAAAAAACTTTCTCTGAATGGTCTAAAGGAAAACATGGATGCTTTCGTAAAGGTTGCACAAGAAAGAAACAAGCTGATTCCTGAGTCGATCAACGTTCGTCCAGCCACTGCAAGTCAAGCTCCAATAATGAAAGAAGTGGTCATCGAAGAATGAATGCCGCACGATGAAGGGCGCACTCATGGAGTGCGCCCTTTTGATGTTCTTATGACTTGCAAATCACACCAAGATTCTTATCTCCTGTCTAAGAATCCTCAAAAAAGCGGCGTCAAAAATGATGTATAATTCAATTTTGAGTTAGCTGCATTCTTTAAAATAAATAAGAATTACGGTGGCCCTCAAGCAGCCAAAGTCTAAAGAGTTTCTTATGGACGATCCAAAAGGGTTGAGGCTGGTCTTCCGAGCTCTCTATTCAAGAAACTATCGCCTCTTCTTCGGTGGTCAGGGCATTTCTTTGATTGGCACTTGGATGCAGCAGATCGCCATGAGCTGGCTGGTCTATCGCTTGACCGGCTCTGCCTTCCTCCTAGGACTCCTTGGGTTTTCGAGTCAAATTGCAAGTCTTTTCTTCTCTCCCTTTGCCGGCGTCCTTTCTGACCGGTCGAACCGTCACCGCATCCTGGTAATCACTCAAGTACTGGCTATGGTCCAAGCCTTTATTTTAGCCGCTCTCACGCTGATGGGTGTCATCGCTGTTCCTCACCTGATCCTCCTGTCCATTTTCCTTGGTCTTGTGAATGCTTTCGATATGCCCACGCGTCAGGCATTTGTGGTAGAGATGGTAGAAAAGAGAGAGGATCTAGGAAATGCCATCGCTTTGAACTCATTTCTTTTTAACGGGGCGAGACTCGTCGGACCCTCCATCGCTGGCATACTCATTTCCATCCTGGGGGAAGGAATGTGTTTTCTCCTCAATGGGTTCAGTTTTGTTGCCGTCATCATCGCTCTTTTGGCGATGAAGATGCCCCCAACTACAAAAGATTCCCAGAAGCCCCAGGTTTGGCCAGAGCTCAAAGCAGGGTTTATCTATGCCTTTAGCTTTCCTCCCATCCGGTCAATTCTTCTCTTTATTGGGTGGATCAGTTTTGTCGGAATGGCGAACACAACCCTCATGCCTGTTTTTGCAAAAGACATCCTTCACGGCGACTCCAAGACTTATGGTTTTCTAATGGCAGCGACTGGCGTAGGTGCCATCATTGCAGCCATTTTCCTTGCTTCCCGGAAGAGTGTGCTTGGGCTTGGAAGAGTCATTGTGATCGGTTCCGGAATCTTTGGAATTGGACTGATCCTCTTTTCTATATCGCATATCTTGTGGCTCTCATTTTTTCTTCTGTTGGTCGCAGGATTTGGCATGATGGTGCACATGGCATCGAGCAATACCATCCTCCAAACCATCGTGGATGATGATAAGAGGGGCCGGGTGATGAGTCTTTACACAATGGCATTTATGGGGATGGCTCCTTTGGGGAGTCTGGTTGGAGGTAGTCTGGGAGGGTGGATCGGAGCACCCTCTACCTTAATCCTTATCGGAACCTCATGTCTGATAGGTTCATTCCTGTTTAGAAAAATACTCCCTACCCTGAGAGCAATGATTCGGCCGATCTATGTAAGAAAGGGGATCCTTTCAGAAAAATCAGAAGCAGAACAAAAACTAAACGTTCAAAAAAGGGGCTAATTATTTTTTTGAGTAGAGTAAATGCTGGATTCTTGAAAAAGGCCTGGTATAATTGATCAGATGGTCGAAGCATCCCCTCTCGTCGAACATTCTCCCTACGTCGGGATATTCCTTCTCCTCATCCTCGGAGAAATCGGATTACCCTTTCCGGAGGATGCGACGCTTATCCTCAGTGGATTTTTGATCGCTCAAAAAGTGACCAAGCCGGTCCCCACAGTCATCGTCGTCTATTGCGGTCTCCTCTTGACGGACTTCTCTCTCTATTGGGTGGGCAAGAAATACGGTCGAAAGGTGGTTGAGCATAAGAAATTCCGTCGCATACTGCCCGCCGAGCGGCTTTTAGCTTTAGAAGAGAAGTTTAAGAAATGGGGGATCTACGTCGTCTTGGTCGGAAGACATTTTTTGGGAATAAGGGCTCAGGTCTTCCTCGCAGCGGGAGTGATGAGGATGTCCGCGTTAAAGTTCGTCATGGCCGATGCCGCTTCGGCGATTCTTACGATAACTCTAATGGTCGGGATAGGTTTTTTGGGAGGCAATAGCATCCAGATTTTACAAAAGGATGTGAAAAGAGTGGAGCATGTCGGAATTCTTATTCTTGCAATCCTGCTGACCGGCTGGGTCCTTTACAAGTACTTCAGGAATAGGAAAAAGCGATGGGAGACTCCACGGCAGAATTCGCATGGAGCAGATCCGAAATAATGTCTTTTCTCCCGTAAAATACGGGGTTTAACCCATTTATCTTTCTTAACTTTTTGGCGATTCTGACATAAATGGAGGTGTACAAAATGAAAAAGGGAGCGGGTTCTCGGAGGATGGTCTTCTTACTATCTCTCATGATTCTGATGCTCGTGTTTCCGGCATGGGGTCTGAGCGCTGCCGAGAAAACCACGGCAAAGGACTGGAGAAAAGGCTTTGTGGAGGTAGCGAAGAAAGTGAAGCCGTCTGTTGTCTCCATTCGATCTGAACGGACAGTGACGGTCGGACCGGGAGTCGGGGAAGACTTCTTTAAAGGAACGCCCTTTGAAGATTTTTTCAAAGAGCATGGGGGGCCTCCCGCGAAACGAAAGCAGATGGGCGAAGGCTCAGGAGTCATTGTGGACGCCCAAGGCTATATCCTCACAAACTATCATGTCGTTGCAGGAGCCGAGAAGATATCCATCCATCTTTTTGACGGCCGGGAGTTGAAGGGAACGGTTCGAGGAACCGATCCCAGGACCGACCTTGCCGTCGTTCATGTGGAGGCTGCCAACCTTCCTACGGCCACGCTCGGCGATTCGGACAAGCTGCAGGTGGGCGAATGGGCCATCGCCATCGGTTCGCCTTTTGGTCTTGAAGAGACCGTCACCGTAGGGGTGATTAGCGCGAAAGGTCGCTCAGGGCTTGGAACGGGTAATTATGAGGATTTTATACAAACCGATGCCTCCATCAATCCCGGGAATAGTGGCGGTCCGCTGGTGAACATCGACGGCGACGTGATCGCAATCAATGCCATGATTATCCAGCCGGGTCAAGGGATTGGTTTTGCCATTCCCATCAACCTGGCCAAAACCATTATGGTGGAGTTGATCAAAACCGGGAAAGTCGTTCGTCCCTGGGTGGGAATCGGACTTCAGGATATTACCTCGGACTTGATGAAATTCTTCAACCTCAAGGAGAAGACAGGAGCATTGATCAGCCAGGTCTATGCTGGAAGTCCTGCAGAAAAGGCCGGCCTTAAGGTGGGAGATGTTGTGATCGAGGTCGGGGGGGTGAAGGTGACAAACAGTCAGGATGTGGTCCGTGAAGTGTTGAAGAAGAAAGTCGGAGAGAGTGTGAATTTTGTTTTCCTCCGGGAGGGAAAACGGGCTGAAATCTCTGTGACGACCGCTCAGATGCCTGAGAAAATAGGAGAGCGTGGCCCCGTTCAGCCTCCAAGAGAATGGTTTGGCCTGCGCGTATCGAATGTCACTCCGGATCTTGCCAAACAGCTGGGTCTCAAAAAAACCGAGGGGATCGTCGTGGTAGGGGTAGAACCTAATTCCGTTGCCCAGGCGGCGGGTTTGAAGGCTGGAGATATGATCTTGGAGGTCAACCGCCAGAAGGTCCTAAGCGAAGAGGACTACCGTAGCGTCATGGAAAAAGCAAACCTGGACCAAGGCGTCCTGTTCCTGATCGATCGGGCAGGCTCAACGTTCTTTGCTACCCTGACCGAAGAGAAATAAGAACGGAGGTTAACATTGAAACGTTTATGGCGAAGGAGAGCGATTTTTCTCTCCCTGTCTCTTTCTCTTCTTCTCACAACCATTTCAGAAGCTGGGTTGAAGGAGAACGTTTTTGAAACCGTTCTGCCTAACGGCCTTAAGGTGATCCTTCTTGAAAATCACAAGGCGCCCCTCGTCACCTTTCAGGTCTGGTATCGCGTAGGATCTCGGAACGAAACCTGGGGAAAAACGGGTCTGTCGCACATGCTCGAGCACATGATGTTCAAAGGGACAGAAAAAATCGGTCCCGAGGAGTTTTCCAGAATCATCCAGGAGAACGGCGGAAATGACAACGCCTTCACGTCATACGACTATACTGCCTACTTCGAGAATCTCAATGCCGATCGCATCCACGTTTCGATCGATCTGGAATCGGATAGAATGCAGAACCTTCTCCTCCGGGAAGAAGACTTCCGGACCGAGCGAATGGTGGTGATGGAGGAGCGAAGGCTTCGCACCGACGATAACCCGCAAGCTGTTTTAGCGGAGCAAGTCATGGCCGCGGCCTTTGAGATGCAGCCCTACCACTGGCCTATCATCGGCTGGATGGAGGATATTGCCCGTTTCACCCTCGAGGATTTGAAGACATACTACAAAGCCTACTATAACCCGGTCAATGCCATTCTTGTAATTGTCGGAGATTTTAAGAAGGATGACCTTCTTCCTAGAATTGATCAAGCCTTTGGTTCGTACCCAAAAGGAGTGGCCCCTGCGCAAGAGAAGGATATCGATCCTCCGCAGATTGGGGAGCGAAGAATCTTCGTGAAGAAAGAGGCTCAGCTCCCATCCCTTGTGATGGGGTACCATGTCCCCAACCTTCGAGAGCAGGACAGCTACGTATTAGAAGTCATTGCCACAATTCTCTCCGGAGGCAAAAGCTCCAGACTCTACCAGAGCCTCGTTCGGGAAAAACGACTTACCCTGAGTGTGGATGCTGATCACTCGCTGACCTCCCGAGATCCTAGCCTCTTCACCCTCTCTGCTGAATTGCTTCCCGGAAAAGAGGTAGCCGAGGTGGAAAAGGCATTCGATCAAGAAGTTGAGCAACTCCAGAAAGAACCCGTGGGAAAGCAGGAACTGGAAAAGGCAACAAATCAACTCGAAGCCTCCTTTATCTTCGCTCAGGATTCTCTCTTTTATCAGGCCATGCTCCTCGCCCGGTATGAGATTGCCCTGAGTTGGAAAACGATCGACGACTACCTTCCTTCCATTCGTAAAGTTTCGCCCGAAGACATCCAGCGAGTTGCAAAAAAGTATTTGACTCCGGACAATCGAACGGTAGGCATTCTTATCCCGCTCCCACCCAAAGAAGGGAAATCCGAGCCGGCGGGAGGTTCTGTCAAAGAGCACGTTGTGAGATAAGCCTTTGCTTCTCACCGTGGCCGTTTCCAGGGAGAGGGGCGGTGAGAGGTTATTTCTTCACACAGGAGAAGGTAAGAACATGTTTCTTATTCCACATTCCACATTCCGCATTCCGAAATTGAAATACCTGACCGCCCTCGTTTTCTTAGTTTTAGGCGTAGGTGTGCCACAAGGTGGCCTCCGGGCCATGCCTCCGGTCCAGAGGATGGTCCTCCCCAATCGTCTTGTCCTTCTTGCTTCCGAAGACCACTCTCTCCCATTCGTGACACTCCAGCTCCTCGTCGACTCAGGATCATGGAGAGATCCTCGAGGAGAGGAAGGCTTGGCCTACCTAGCTGCCAAAGGGCTTCTTTTGGGGACATCAAAGCACACGGTCAACCAGATCAACGAGGCGCTCGATTTTATGGGGGCCACTCTCAATTCTTCATCCGGAAGGGACTATGCGACCCTGACCCTCCGGGTTCTGAAGAAGGATCTGGACAAGGGACTCGACCTCTTCATGGAAGTACTGACTCAACCCGTCTTTCCCGAAGAGGAAATCAAGAGGGAAATCGAGAAAACTTTGGCGGCAATTCAATCGCAAGAAGATCAGCCCGACGAGGTCGCGGAAAAAACATTTGTGAGGACCCTCTTTCTCGACGGCCTCTATGGTCACCCTGTGGAAGGAACGAGAGAATCCGTTCCCAAGCTCTCACGGGAAGGGATCGTCCGTTTTTATCGTTCCTACTACCATCCTAATAATGCCATCTTGACGGTGATCGGCGATATGACGGGTGAAGAATTGAAAGAAAAACTCATCCCCCGTCTGGAAAAATGGCCCACCGGTGAGATTCCGAAACTGTCTTTCCTTTCCAAATTTGAAAAAGAACAGAAGACGGTGAAGGTGAACCGCCCGATCACCCAAGCCAACATCCTTCTTGGCCATGCCGGCGTGAGCCGTGAAAACCCTGATTTCTACGCCCTCAGCGTGATGAATTATATTCTCGGAGGGGGTGGCTTTGCTTCTCGACTCATGGCGGAGATTAGAAACAAGAGGGGACTTGCTTATTCCGTCGGAAGCTTCTTTGATCCGGGAAAATATCCCGGTTCTTTCCAGATCGTTCTTCAGACGAAAAATCCCTCGGCCCGTGATGCCATCTCACTCTCACTCCAACAGATCGAGCGGATTCAAAAAGAACTCGTTTCGGAAAAAGAACTGGAAGGAGCAAAAAAATATCTCATCGGAAGTTTCCCGATGCGGTTCGATACTCAAGGAAAACTGGCCAATTTTCTCATCCAGGTGGAGTACTATGGATTAGGTCTCGATTATCCTGAAAAGTACCCTTCCCTTATTCAGTCCGTGACCCGGGACGAAGTGCTCCGGGTCGCAAAGAAATACCTTCACCCGAAAAACTATGTCCTTGTCATCGTCGCCAACCTGAAGGAAGCAGGCATGGAATGATTTTTCTCGGTCTACCCATCCTCCGTCAAAGAGGTCATCCTATCCACAGACTTCTTGATAGAGCGAAATAACTGGGATATTATGAAGAGGATATAAGCTGACAGGTATTCTGAAGGGAGAACGACAATGAACGAAAAAGATCGTCTGAATGCCCTCGAAGTAGCTCTTAATAACGAAACGAGGGAGCGAGAATTCTATCTTAAAAATGCCAAAAGAACGAAGAACGCTCTCGGCAAGAAAATGTTCAAGCAAATCGGGGATGATGAACTGGAACATTATGAACGGCTGAAGCAGCTCCATCAGAAATGGGTAAAACAGGAAAAATGGCCTGAGACCGTTCCCCTCAAAGTAAAAGATACGATCGTCAAGGATATCCTCCTCGAATTCGTCACGAAGGTCGATCAGACCGCTAAAGGGGATTCGGATGACCTCGAGGCCGTCCGCACGGCCATTGACTTCGAGGCCAAGGGAGCGAAGTTTTATGCCGATCTGCGGGATAGTGTGACGAACCCTAAAGAAAAGCAATTCTTTGATCTTCTGTCAAAGATGGAAAATGAGCACTATCTATCCCTCAAGGATACGGAGGAATACTTCATTGATCCTGCTTCTTGGTATCGGATGAAGGAACGTCATACCTTGGACGGAGAGTGAGATTCTTTCAGATCTCCCTTGAAAGAACGGATCGAGGAATTTGACCGGATCAGGGCAATGACCGCTGGAGAAAGGCGGCTGGTTTCATGAACTCGCCGTCAAGCTCTCTTGAAGAGAATAGAATCATATCTATTTCCGGGTTGATCCCGACGGTCGACGGGAATCGGTGTCCTCTTAAGAAGGTAGAAACCTTGACAATATCCAGCTCACGATGCTGATTAAGATCGACCCCAACACCGCACCCCAGAAGCCATTGACATAAAATCCCCTGACGAGGGCTGACACCAACCAGAGCATCAATCCGTTAATGACGAGTAGGAAGAGTCCCAGCGTCACCAGCGTGATGGGAAAGGTGAGGAGGACCAGGACCGGTCGTAGGATGGCGTTTACGATTCCGAGGAGAAAGGCAGCGACCAAAGCCGCCAGGAAACCATCCACCCGGATTATCTTTGGAAAGAGATAAGAGATAATGAGAATAGCGACCATATGAATGACTAGACGCAGGATGAAGAACATAGCCCCTCCTTTTAATGATGATAATAGCCCTCTTTCCTAACCTTGCCTCTAAAAACCACGTAGCTATAAACCGTATATCCAAGCACCAAAGGTAAAACGATGATCACTCCCCAAAGGGTAAAGCGGAGAGTTTCTTCCTGTGCCGCCGCCTCCTGAAAGGTAATGCTGGGTGGGATGGCGTAGGGGTAAATGGAAGCGATGAGACCCAGGTATCCTGCAAAGAAAAAGACCGAACTGAAAACAAAGGGCAGAACCTCACGCCGGGCTTTTAGGCTCCGAACCAGCCCATAGAAGGCCAGCAGGCCTCCGAGAGGAAAAACCCAGATAAAATAGATTCGGGGCGGATGGATCCAGTGGGCCAGGGCAGAAGGGTAATGGAAAGGCGTCCAAATGGTAACAAGGATTTGGAAGAGCAAGACCACCCATGCCGCCCGGAAAGCTTTGCTATAAGCACGTTCCTGCACCGGCCCATCAGTCTTGACCAGAAGATAGGTAGATCCGAGAAGAATATAGCCTGCGATTAATGCAAGACTTACCGTCACCGAAAAAGGGGTTAACCAGTCGAAAGGACCGCCCGCAAATTGGCCTCCAACGACCTCTGTTCCGGAAAGGATGCCGCCAAGGGTCAATCCCTGGGCGATCACGGCGACCAGGCTGCCCAAAAAGAAAGCTGTGTTCCAAGGTTCCTTTCGCGTTGCGTTCGCCCGGAACTCGAATGTCACGCCGCGGAAGATCAGGCCAAAGATGAAGGTGAGAAGAGGAATGTAAAGCCCGCTGAAAAGCACGCCATAGATTTCGGGAAAGGCAACAAAAAGGGCTCCTCCGCCAAATACCAACCAGGTCTGATTCGCATCCCAAACCGGGGCGATGCTGTCCATCATGCTATCACGCTCTTCTTCATCCCGGGTGGTGGGAAACAAAAGAGCGATCCCCAGGCTGAAACCGTCGAGGACCACATAGAGGAGGATAGCAAGGGCTAATAAGCAAGCCCATAGCGTGATGAGATCCATCATTTAACCCCCTTATGGGGAGACGGGGAGACTTCCACCCTGTCACCCCATCACCCTTTCACCGAGTCACCCTTCCTTATGTCCTGGAGCGCTTGCATCCCAGCCGGCCGCTGAATCGGCGGAATTGGGCTCGCCATGTCCGGGCCGGTCCTTATTGCCTTCAGGACATAATAAAAGTAGCTCGTACCGACGACGATGAAGATGACCAGAAAAAGACTCAGAGACCAGATGACATTCCCGGCCGGGATGGGAGAAACACCCTCAGCCGTCCGCATCACATTGTAGACGAGCCATGGTTGTCGGCCCACCTCATTCGTCACCCACCCCAGCTCCGTTGCGAAAAAACCGAGGGGATGGATAATTAAAAGAGTTCGCAAAAACGGACGGTGGCTAAAAAGGCATCCCCGTCGCCAGAGAACGGCAGCCCATCCCATGACGAATAAAAGGAGAAACCCGATGGCGACCATCAGCCTGAAGCTCCAGAAAAGGATGAAAACATTCGGGCGATCCTTCTTTGGAAATTCCTTAAGCCCTTGGACTCGACCCTCAAAGGAATGAGTCACTAACAGGCTGAGGCCATCCGGAATGTCGATTGAAAGAAGGTTGTTTTCAGCTTCCATGTCCGGGAAAGCGAGGATTGCAAAGGGAGCCCCTCCCTCGGTGTTGGTTTCCCAATGAGCTTCCATGGCGGCCAGTTTTGCCGGTTGGTGATGGAAAACCTCGCGGCCGCTCACATCCCCCTGATAGACTTGAAGGGGGGCGAAGAGGGCAGCCATCACCAGGGCAATCCCCAAAGACCGCCGGAAAATATCCAGGGACCTCCCTTTCAGGAGATAATAAGCGCTGATTCCGGCTACGACAAAAGCAGATGTCTCAAACGAAGCCAACGTCATGTGACCCATTCGGGCGAACAGAGAAGGGTTGAATATGGCTGCGGCGAAATCTGTAGCCATGAACTTTCCGTTGATGAGTTTGTAGCCCGCAGGCGTTTGCATCCAGGAATTTGCGGCCAGAATCC
>Ga0335084_10002249_pt1 | contig 18536 bp, 22 predicted proteins | sample Lox_Sample_44_FD_206721 | JGI IMG/M metagenome (GOLD analysis project Ga0335084, IMG submission 206721) | Soil microbial communities from Loxahatchee National Wildlife Refuge, Florida, United States - Lox_Sample_4.4 | ecosystem: Environmental > Terrestrial > Soil > Wetlands | place: USA...
GCGCGGCCGGCATCCCCGACGTCCAGGCGAGCGCCGACACGCGCCGCCTCGCGATCGACAAGGTCGGGATCAAGGCGATCCGCCACCCGATCCAGGTCGCGGTGAAGGGCGGCGGCGTGCAGCACACGATCGCGACCTTCAACATGTACGTCGGGCTGCCGCACCACTTCAAGGGCACCCACATGTCGCGCTTCGTCGAGATCCTGAACGCGCACGAGCGCGAGATCTCGGTCGAGAGCTTCAAGCTGATGCTGCGCGAGATGGCCGAACGGCTCGAGGCCGACTCGGGCCACATCGAGATGAACTTCCCGTACTTCGTCAACAAGGCGGCGCCGGTGTCGGGCGTGCAGAGCCTGATGGACTACGACGTCACCTTCGTCGGCGGGATCGAGCGCGGCCGGCAGACCTTCACCATGAAGGTTGTCGTGCCGGTGACGAGCCTGTGCCCGTGCTCGAAGGAGATCTCCGACTACGGCGCGCACAATCAGCGCTCGCACGTCACGATCACCGCGCGCACGCGCAGCTTCGTCTGGATCGAGGACCTCGTCGCCTACGCCGAAGGCGAGGCGTCGTCGGAGCTGTACGGGCTGCTCAAGCGCCCGGACGAGAAACTCGTCACGGAACGCGCCTATGACAATCCCAAGTTCGTCGAGGACATGGTACGCGACGTCGCCGCGCGCCTGAACGCCGACGACCGCATCGAGTGGTACGTGATCGAGTCCGAGAACTTCGAGTCGATCCACAACCACTCCGCCTACGCGCTGATCGAGCGCGACAAGACCCGCGGCGGCTGACTCACCCGCCCGGCGCGGAAAACAACGTCACGCGCGGCCGCAGCCGGCGCTTTCCGGCGCGCGCGGCTTTTGCCACTATCGTCGGGGCATGCCTGCCCATCGCCGGTTGGCGCCCCTCGCGTTCGCGCTCGCGCTCTCCGGCGCGGCGGCGCCCTTCGATCCCGTGCGGAGCGCGGACCTCGAAGCGGAGGCCGCTGCGGCCCGCCCGGCGGCGCCGCGCGAAAGCGTCACGATCCCGGCCGACGCGCGGGGCTTCTTCCACGTGCTGGCGCAGGTGAACGGCGTACCGGTCCGCGCCGTGGTCGACACCGGCGCGAGCGCGATCTACCTCGGCCGGGTCCAGGCTGCGACGCTGGGGATCGACCTCGCGCGCGGCCGGCGCTCCGAGATAAGCACCTTCCGCGGACCGCGCACGATCCGGGTGGTCAAGCTCGACCGCGTCCAGGTCGGCGCGCTGGTGGCCCGGGACGTGGACGCCTGGGTGGTGGAGGAGGGCGACGAAGGCCCGCCGCAGCCGCTGCTCGGGATGAGCTTCCTGCAGCGGTTCGAGGTGAGAGTCGGCGGCGGCGCGATGACGCTGACCGAGCGGGCCAGGCGGTGATGCGATGCAGACCCGCCAGGCAACGGCGCGCCTGATCCTCGCGGCGCTCGCGCTGGCCGCGGCCGCCGAAGCCGGCGCCACTTCGGTTCTCCTCCTGACCGCGGGCCCCGGCCGCGCGCAACTCCTCGTCGACGACAGCACCCTGCGCGGACTGCGGACGGGCGAGCGCTCGCCGGAGGGCGTCGCGCTAGTGACCGCGACCACCGAGAGCGCCACGCTCATCGTGGACGGCCGCGAGACGGTGCTGCGGCTCGGCGAGCGGAACGACGGTAAGGTGACCCTGTTCGCCGACCGCGACCGGCGCTTTCGCGCCCGGGTGCAGGTCAACGGCACGCCTGCGATCGGGCTGATCGACACCGGCGCGGAGGCGGTCACGATCGGCCGGCGGCTCGCGACCGCGCTCGGGATCGATTACGCTCAGGGCCGCCGGGCGAAACTGAACACGGTCGTCGGGCCGGTGCCGGGCTTCCTGGTGACGCTCGACAGCGTGAAGATCGGCCCGATCGAGCTCGCAGCGGTGCCCGCGGTGGTCGCCGACAGCGACGCGGCCGATTTCGGTCTGGTGCTGGTCGGGACGAGCTTTCTCGGGCGCGTCCACTTCGAGCAGCGCGGGAACCGGCTCACGCTTATTCCGTGGAAATAGGCGGGCAGACGAATGCGGAACGCACGGATCGCGAGCCTGGCGCTGTGTCTCGCCGCGGCGTGCATCGCGCCCGCGTCGTACGCCACGACGGTGCTCGTGATGTCGCTCGACCAGGACCGCGCGCAGCTCCTCGTCAACGGCACCATGGTGCGGAGTCTCCGCGCCGGTCAGACCTCGCCCGAAGGCGTCCGGCTGATCAGCGCCGACCGGACGCAGGCGCTGATCGAGGTCGACGGCCGGGCGCTCGCGCTCGCGCTCGGCGGCTCGACCGTTGCGTCCGCCGAGCTGAAGGTCGACCGCCTGGGGCACTTCACGACCACCGCCTACCTGAACGGTGTCGCGACGCAGGCGGTGATCGATACCGGCGCGACCTCGGTGGCGATCTCGAGCGACGAGGCGCAGCGCCTGTCGATCGGGTACGCGAGCGCGCCGCGGGCGCAGGTCGCCACTGCCGGCGGCCCCAAGACCGCCTACCGGGTCAATCTCGCGACCGTGCGCGTCGGCGGCATCACGCTGCACAACGTCGACGCGCTGGTGATGGAGGGCGGGAAGGAACAGCTCCCGGTCACGCTGATCGGGATGAGTTTCCTGAATGGGGTCGAAATGCGGCGGGTCGGCGACACCCTGACCCTGACGCGCCGGAACTTCTAGTGCGTGCGCGCTTTACGATACGAGGGGCCACGGCCCCTCGTGCTCCCCAGACTCACCAGAATCGCCGCGGTGGCGGCGATTCTCTGTCTAATAGCGCTTCGTGAGCACCATCGTCTCGCCGTCGCGCTTCATCTCGGTGCGGTTGAGGAAGGTCATGCCGAGGAGCGGCATCGCGAGTCCGCCTTCGAGAACCATCGCGTCGATGTTGTTCAGCGTGATGTCGCCCAGCCGGACTGTGTCGAGCTTCACCCGGTAGGCGGGCGCGGCGCCGTTCGCGGTCTGCACGAGTCCGCGCTCGCCCCTGAGGTAGTTGATCCCGAGCCGTCTCGCCTCGGCGGCCGGCAGTGCGACCGCGGTCGCGCCGGTGTCGACCAGGAAGCGCACCGTGCCGCCGTTCACCTGGCCTTCGGCGACGAAGTGGCCGCTGGCGTCCGCCTTGAGGGTCACCGAGTTGCCGCCGCCGCCCGTCGAGGCGTAGGCCTGCCCCATCTTGAGCGCACGCCGCTTGCCGTCGATCTCGAACGTCGCCGTGTCCCGGTCCACGGCGACGAGCAGCACCCCCTCGGGCGAGCGCTGGCCGACGGCGAGGGTGCGGGGCTGGGCGCCGTTGATCGAGACCACCGCCTTGGCCCCGAACAGGCCGACGACGTTCACGTCGGTCGCCGCCGCGGGCGCCGCCATGACGAGGCCGAAGGCCACGGCTGCAATAGAATCGCGGAGTCTCACGCACAACTCCCTGAAATGAAACCGATTGCCATCTTCCGTCACAGCCCCACCGAAGGTCCAGGGTATTTTGCCTCGTACCTCGACGCGCACCACATCCCCTGGCGGCTCGTCGACGCGGACGGCGGAGAACCGATCCCGCGCGACCCCGGCGCCTTTGCCGGCCTGACGTTCATGGGCGGCCCGATGAGCGTGAACGATACCCTCGGATGGATCGCGCCCGAGCTCGAGCTGATCCGCCGCGCGGTCGCGGCCGGCGTCCCCTGTCTCGGTCATTGCCTCGGCGGCCAGCTGATGTCGAAGGCGCTCGGCGGCGCGGTCACGCGCAACCCGGTGAAGGAGATCGGTTGGGGCATGGTCGAAGCGGTCGCCAACCCCGAGGCCGAGCGGTGGCTCGGCAGCGTGCGGCAGTTCCTCGCATTCCACTGGCACGGCGAGACGTTCTCGATCCCGAGCGGTGGCACGCGCATCCTCGGGAACGCGCACTGCGCGAACCAGGCGTTCGTGCTCGGGAAGCACCTCGGGATGCAGACGCACGTGGAGATGACACCCGACATGATCCGCGCCTGGTACGCCGACGCAGGCGGCGAGCTGACGCCGCACGTGGGCCCCTCGGTGCAGACCGCCGCGGAGGCGACCGAACGGCTCGACGAACGCGTGCGGGCGCTCAACGCCGTCGCGGCGCGGCTCTACGACCGCTGGGTCGAGGGCCTGGCGACGTGACCTGCTTCACGGCTAATCCCTCGCGGCGTGGGGGACTAATCCCACGGGCATATTCGCAAGCCGTAAGTGCACCGGTACCATCGGCGACGAATCCAGACGCAACCGAGCCCCGTAGACACCGACATGGACCGCATCAAACGACAACTCAGCCGCTGGGCGGACGTGCCGCCGGCGGAGCTCGCGGCCCGCGCCGCGGGCGTCGTGGTGATCGCGGTGGTGCCGGGCGCGCTCGCGGTGTGGCTCGCCTACCGGCTCATCCGGGCGCGGGCGGCCTGAGCGCCTGAGGCGCCGGCGACCGGCGCCGATTCCCTCACTGCCGCCCGGGCTCGCGGCGGTCCCCTACGCCGGCCGTCGCGCGCCGCGCAGAACCATCGTGCCGACGAATGTCCCCACGGCGAGCAGGACGTAGCCGGCCCCCATGCTCACCGCGCCAGCGGCCGCGCTGAAAGCGACCGGTCCGAGGATCAGCCCGGCGTAGGACATCATCATCACGCCGCCGGTGACGCGGGCGATTTCGCCCGGCGGCGCCTGGCGGGCGATTTCGGCGAGGAACACCCCGTTCCAGCCGCTCGCGGTGAGCCCGAAGAGAAAGCACAGCACCCCGAGCGCGAGCGGGGAGAGCACGCCCGCGGCGAGACCGGTAGCGAGCGCCGCGGCGGTCATCCCGAATCCGATCGCGAGGAGGAGGGTCATCACCCCGAGGCGCGGGCCGATGACGAGCCAGAAGCCGAGGCGCCCGACGAACCCGCCGAACTGCGCGACCGCGAGGGCGAGCCCGGCGGCGGCGAGCGAGTACCCGTGCTCGCCGACGAGATACGCGACGAGGAACGTGTTCAGGCAGATCTGCATCGCGTGGAACACGAACGACGCGGTCCCCAGATCGCGGAGCGCCCGGTGGTGCCACACGAGGGCGAGCCGACCTGAGCCGCCGGCCGGCGGGCGCGTCGCGTGCGAGGCCGCGTCCACCCGGCGGCGCATCGGCTCCAGCGTAAACACCCAGACGAGCATCAGCGCGGCCAACGCGGCCATCGTGCCGCGCCAGCCGAGCGCCGGCAGCGCGGCCGGATACACGACCCCGGCGAGCATGCCGCCGATCTGTACGCCGGTCTGCTTGAGCGAGAAGATGAAGGTGCGGTGCTCGGGTCGCGTCACGCGGGCGAGGATGTCCGAGCTCGCGGGGGTCTCGATTGCGCACGCGACGCCCACGAGCGGCGGGACGACGGCGAGCGCGGGCGTCCAGCCGATCGCGCCGAAGCCGAGCGCGACCGCGCAGAGCGCGAGCGAAACCTGCACCACTCGGACGGCGCCGAGCCGAGCGATCAGCTCGCCGGCGAGACTGGAGCCGACCATCGCCGAGCTCCACATCACGAACGAGTAGACGCCGAGGAGCGACGGGGCGAGCCCGGTGTCCGCGGCGATCGCCGGCGCCATCACCGGCAGCGCGAGCACCGACGCCATGGACAGCACCATGACGACGTTGAGCGCGGCGGCGGCGGCGAGGGCGGGTTTTATGGGACCGTGCGCCTCGTGAACACCCGATCGGCGCGCTGCAAACCCGCGCTCGATCTCACGGCAGCCGCGCTAAGCACCGCCGCGGAAGCACGAATAGCCCCAAGGCGTCACCTTCATCGGCAGGTGATAGTGCGCATCCGGGTCGTCGATGCCGAAGCGGAAGGTCACGACGTCGAGGAACGGCACCTTGGGGAGCGGCAGGCCCACTGCACGGTAGAACGCCGCGACGTGGAACACCGCCTCGTACTGGCCGGGTGCAAAGCGCTGCGCGAGCGGCGCCTCCTCGACCAGTCCCTTCGCGCTGACGATGCCGCTCGCCACCAGCCGCCGGGTGGGCTCGAGCGCGTACACCTCGACCCGCATCCAGGCGGCGACCACCCCGCGCGAGACGTCGACGACGTGGATCGAAACTCCTCCTCCCATGGCCGTCTCCCTATGCCGGGGTGAACTCGGGCCCCGAGTACTCCTCGGGGATCTTGATTCCGCCCACGACCATCTCCTGCGTCAGCAGGGCGATGCGCGCCTTGACCGGCTCCGGGACGCCCGCTGCGAGGACGAGCCGCACCGCGTCGGGGTTGCGCATGCCGAAGCGCCTGGTGCGGTCGCCCGACCAGACGGCGTCGTAGAGATCGCGCGCGGCCTGAACGATGGCGAAGCCGCCGTCGGCGACCGCGCTCGCCACGAAGACCTCCGGCATGACCGCGACCCAGTCGCGCACGTTGCCGATCTGCTTCACGCCGCGCTCCCGGCATGCCTCGATCGCACCGGCGCGTCCGGCGTTCAGCATCGTGAAGATGATGTCCGCCCCGGCGTCGATCTGGGCGAGCGCGATGCGTTTTGCGACCGCCGCGTCGTCCTGCGTCCCCGAGAAGTTCGTGAGCAGCTTCGCGCGCGCGTTCGTCGCTGCGAGTCCGCCGGCGAAGGCCGCGCGCCCCTTCAGCCCGGGGCGCACCCGGAGGCCCGACATGTGACCCACGACGTTCGTTTTCGTCAGCATCCCCGCCGCGGCGCCGGCGAGCCAGATCGACTGCTCCTGCAGCACCTCGTAGATCGCGAGGTTCGGCCGCAGGAGCGACCCCTGGATCACCGTGAAGCGCTGCTCGGGGAACTCCCACGCCACGCGTTGGGCGGCCTCGCTCGTCTGGCCGCCGAATGCGATCACCATCTTTGCGTCGGATGCGGCGAGGCGGCGGAGCGCCTCCTTCATCGCCTCGGCCTCCGGCGGAATGCGGTCGACGTAGCTCACCTTCATCGGGAGGACCTCGGGCACCCGCATGAGCCCGCGGTAGCCCGCCTCGATGAACCCGCCGTCGTCGATCTGGCCGGGGAACATCGCGGCGATCGGGCCGTGCTCGGGCGCCGGCGAGCTCCAGCGCGAACACGCGGCAAGCGCGGTCGCGGCCACACCGGCGGTGAGGAAACGGCGGCGGGGAGGATGCGTCACCCGGGGATTGTAACTGCCGCCTTCCGGCGCGCCGATCGGGTGGTCACGAGGCGCGCGGTCCTTCAACTGCCGGCAGTAACGGTGGGCCTGCCGCGCGCCGATCGGGTGGTCACGAGGCGCGCGGTCCTTCAGCTACCCCGGTAGGTCGAATAGCTCCAGGGCGTGCAGAGCAGCGGGACGTGATAGTGCGCTTCCCGGTCCGCGATGCCGAAGCGGAGCGGCACGCGGTCGAGGAACGGCGGCTCCGGGAGCTTCACGCCTTGCGCGCGGAAGTGGTCGGCGACGAAGAAAAGCAAGCGAAACTCGCCGGTGCGCATCGCCTCGCCCGCCATGAGCGGCTCGTCGGTACGGCCGTCGGCGTTGGTGCGCACCGTCTTGAGGAGCTTCCACGCCCCGGCGTCCAGCACCGAGAAATCGATGCGCATGCCGACCGCAGGCTTGCCGGTGACGGTGTCGAGGACGTGCGTCGAGAGTCGGCCCATAAGATTCCTCTAGCTGGAGATCAGTCCGTCGAGCCGCAGGCGCGTGATGACGAACACCTGCCCGAGGCACGTCGCGAGCTCCGTGTCGCGGTCGTTCGCGAGCCGGCGCTCGAACTCGCTGAGGATGCCGTCCTTCGTGTGCTTGCGGACGGCGATGATGAACGGGAAGCCGAACTTCTCCCGGTAGCGTCGGTTGAGATCGGCAATGCGCGTCATCTCGGCGCGGGAGAGCGCGTTGAGGCCGGCGCCGCCCTGCTCGGCGGTGGAGTCGCCGGTCATCGTGCCGGCCTGCGCCTCCTTGCCGGCGAGCTCCGGGTGGGCGCGAAGGAGCGCTACCTGGTCCTCGCGGCCGGCGCGCTTCACCACGTCCGTCATCGCCGCATGCAGCGCGTCCACGCTCGCGAACGGTCGCGCGGCGAACGCACCCTCGGCGACCCAGGGGGAATGCTCGAACACGCCTCCGAAGGCGGCACGGAATTCCGCTGCCGGCATGGCGTTCACCCGGGCGAGGGTAGGCATTTCGGGATGCGGGAAGCGGGACTCCGGATCCGGCGAGGATACACCGGCCGTCCCGAAGCGCGGCGCAGCATCACCCCGAGGGAACCAACCCGGCCGCAGAGCTGTCCCAACCCCCTACCCGTGTATAGAATGCGGCGCGTAGTTTCCATCGGAGGAGGAAGAGCGTCATGCAAAGCCACGCAATTGTCCGTGCCGGTGTCGTCGCGCTCTGCGCGAGCGCCTTCGGCGTCGGCGCCGCATCCGCGCAGACGGTGCGCGTCGGGCTGATCAACACCTATTCCGGCCCGCTCGCGTCGAACGGCGACCAGATCGAGAAATCGATCAATCTGTTCATGAAGCTCGGCGAGTGCAAGCTCCCGGCCGGCGTCAACCTCGAGATCATCAAGCGCGACGACACCGGCATCAACCCGGAGACGGCGAAGCGCCTCGCGCAGGAGCTGATCGTGCGCGACAAGGTCCAGATCCTGACCGGCGTGGTGTGGACGCCGAACGCGATGGCGATGGCGCCGCTCGCGACCGAGGCGAAAGTGCCGTTCGTCATCATGAACGCCGGCACGGCCGTGATCACGACGCTCTCGCCGTACATCGCCCGCACGTCGTTCACGCTTTGGCAGTCGAGCTACCCGATGGGCAGCTGGGCGGCGAAGAAGTTCAAGACCGCGTACGTCGCCGTGGCGGACTTCGGGCCCGGGCACGACGCGCAGGAGGCGTTCACCCGCGCGTTCACGGCCGGCGGCGGGCAGATCGTCGGCACGGTGCGCATGCCCCCGCCGACGATGGACTACGCGCCCTTCCTGCAGCGAGTGAAGGACGCGAAGCCCGAGGCGCTGTTCGTGTTCGTGCCCGCCGGCAAGTCGGCGACCGCGCTGATGAAGGGCTTCGGCGAGCTCGGGCTCGACAAGGCCGGCATCAAGCTGATCGGCCCGGGCGACATCACGACCGACGAGGAGCTGCCGAACATGGGCGACGTGCCGCTCGGCGTCGTCACCATGTTCCACTACTCCGCCGCCGGCGACCGGCCCGCGAACAAGCGCTTCGTCGAGGCGTACCAGAAGGAGTACGGCCCGAAGGCGTGGCCGAACTTCATCTCGGTGGGGGCCTGGGACGCGATGCAGGCGATCTGCGACGTGGTGCGCGCGCAGGGCGGCAAGGTCGACCCGGACAGGACGATGGAGCTCCTGAAGGTCTGGAAAAACCCGAACAGCCCGCGCGGCCCGATCGAGATCGACCCGAACACCCGCGACATCATCCAGAACGAGTACGTGCGCGAGGTGCGGAAGGTCGGCGGCAACCTGGCGAACGTCGAGCTGGAGACGATCACCGCGGTGAAGGATCCCTGGAAAGAGATCAACAAGAAGCAGTAGCGCCGGTGCGCTGAGGCCGAGCGCAACCCCCGCCCCGAGGCGGGGGTTTTGTTTTATGCTGCCCCGCCATCCTCCGGGGGGAGGGGACAAGAAGGGCACCCTTGGAAGCCTTCCTCGCCAGCCTCGTCAGCATCGCGTTCCACGGCCTCGCGTACGGGATGATCCTGTACGCGATCTCGGTCGGCCTGTCGGTGACGATGGGCCTCATGGGGTTCGTCAACCTCGCCCACGGCGTGTTCGCGATGGCCGGGGGCTACCTGATGATCACCGCGATGACCAAGCTCGGGATGGCGTGGCTCCCGGCGCTCGTGCTCGCGTGCATCGTGGTGGCGCTCGGCAGCATGGTGCTCGAGCGGCTGCTGTACTCGCGGCTCTACACCGCCGGCGAGCTCGAGCAGGTGCTGTTCACGATCGGGCTGATCTTCGTCGCGGTCGCGGTCGCGCGGCTCGCCTACGGGCCGCTCCCGCTCGCCGCGCCGCTGCCGGAGTTCATGAAGGGCCAGACCGAGCTCCTGGGGCGCTCGTTCCCGAGCTATCGCGTGGTCGTGATCGTCTCCAGCGCGGTCCTCATCGCGGTGCTGTGGATCGGCCTCGAGCGCACGCGCTGGGGCGCGATGGTGCGCGCCGCGGTGGACAACCGCGCGATGGCGCAGTCGGTCGGCATCAACACCGTGCGGCTCTTCACGTTCACCTTCGCCCTCGGCAGCGGGCTCGCCGCACTCGGCGGCGCGCTCGGCGCCGACCTGATCGCGATGACGCCGACGTACCCGTTCGAGCAGCTCGTGTACTTCCTGATCGTGGTGTCGATCGGCGGTCTCGGGACGCTGCGCGGGCCCTTCCTCGGCGCGCTCCTGATCGGGATCGGCGACACCGCGTGCAAGTACTGGGTGCCCCAGTTCGGCGCGTTCTTCGTGTACGCGGCGACCATGGCGATCCTCCTGTATCGGCCGCAGGGCCTGCTCGGGAAGAAGACCTGATGTTCGAGCCGGCGAGCATCGGCTACTCGGGCTCGGCCCGGCTGCGGCCGGTCGAGGCCCTGCCATGGGTGCTGGCGGTGCTCGTCTACTTCTTCGCGCCGAACTACCTCGCGCTCGGCGCGTACGTCGTGATCATCATCCTGTTCGCGCTGTCACTCGATCTCATCCTAGGCTACGGCGGGATCGTGACGCTCGGGCATTCGGCGTATTTCGGCTTCGGGGCGTATGCGGCTGGCGTGTTCGCGGTCCGCGTGACCGGCGATCCGCTGCTCGGGCTCGCGGTAGCGGCGGTGGCGGCGGGGCTGCTCGGGCTCGCCACCGGCGCGGTCATCCTGCGCACGCATGGTCTTGCGCTGCTGATGCTGACGCTCGCGATCACCTCGATCGTCTTCGAGGTGGCGAACAAGTGGACCGACGTCACCGGCGGCGCGGACGGGCTGCACAGCGTGCCGATCCAGCCGATCCTCGGCCTCTTCCGGTTCGACATGTTCGGGAAGACCGCCTTTCTCTACTGCCTGATCGTGCTCGCGGCCGGATGGTGGCTGGTGCGGACGATCGTGCATTCGCCGTTCGGTGTGTCGCTCGCCGGCACGCGGGAGAACGACGTGCGGATGCACGCGATCGGGGCGCCGGTGTACCGGCGACGGCTCCAGGCGTACACGATCTCCGCGATGCTCGCGGGGATCGCCGGCGGGCTGCTCACCCAGACGACGCAGTTCGTCGGGCTGTCGGTGCTCGGCTTCGAGCGCTCGGGCGAGCTCCTGGTGATGCTCGTGCTCGGTGGCGTGCGGCGGATCTACGGCGCATTTGTCGGCCCGCTGGTCTTCATCGTGGCGCAGGACTACCTCGCGAAGCAGTCGCCGGAGTACTGGACGCTCGGCATCGGCGTGCTGCTCATCTTCATCGTGATGTTCGCTCGTGGCGGCCTGCTCGGCCTCCTCGACCGGGCGCGGGCGAAGCTCAAGGGGCCGGGCAGGTGAGCGCCGTTCTCGAAACCCGCGCGCTCTGCAAGAGCTTCGGCGCCCTGACGGTCGCGGACCAAATCGAGTTCCGGCTGGAGGAGGGGGCACGGCACGCGCTGATCGGGCCGAACGGCGCCGGCAAGACCACGTTCATCAACATGCTCACCGGGCGCCTCGCGCCCACGAGCGGGAGCGTCGTGCTCGGGGGCGAGGACATCACGCGGCTCGCGCAGGCGGCGCGGGTGAAGCGGGGGCTGGGGCGGACGTTCCAGATCAACACGCTGTTCCGCGATCTGACGGTGCTCGACAACGTCGGGCTCGGCATCGCGGAGCGGCTCGGCGTCGCCGGACGAATGTGGCGGCCCGCCTCCGCCTACCGGTCCGTGCGCAACGAGGCGATGGCGCTGCTCGAGAGCCTGGGGATCGCCGCGGACGCAGCCGCGCGCGTGGTCGATCTGCCGTACGGCAAGCAGCGGCTGGTGGAGATCGCGATTGCGCTCGGACTCAGGCCGAAAGTCCTCCTGCTCGACGAGCCGGCGGCGGGGGTGCCGAAGGTCGAGTCGGAGCGGATCCTCGAGGTGCTCGATCGGTTGCCGGCGGAGATCGCGATCCTGATCATCGAGCACGACATGGATCTCGTGTTCCGGTTCGCGAAGCGGATCACCGTTCTCGTCCAGGGGCAGGTGCTGGTCGAGGGCACGCCGGATGAGATCGCCGCCGACCGGCGGGTGCACGAGGTCTACCTCGGAGAAGGGCATGCCTGAGGCGCTCCGGCTCGACCGCGTGCGCGCCGGGTACGGCGAGACCGTGGTGCTCGAGGACGTCGCATTCGGGCTCGACGAGCGCAGCTCGCTCGCGGTGCTCGGGCGAAACGGCGTCGGCAAGACGACGCTCCTCGCGACGATCATGGGTCACACCACGTTCCATTCCGGGGAGATGGCGTTCCGCGGCCAGCCGCTCGCACGGATGCCGGCGTTCGAGCGGAACCGCGCGGGGATCGGCTACGTGCCGCAGACGCGCGATGTCTTCCCGTCGCTGACGGTCGAGGAAAACCTGACCGTCGCCGAGCGGCCGGGTCGGTGGACGCTTGAGCGCGTGTACCACCTCTTTCCCCGGCTCGCCGAGCGGCGGTCGCACATGGGCAACCAGATTTCCGGCGGCGAGCAGCAGATGCTCGCGATCGGACGCGCGCTGATGGGCAACCCATCGCTGCTGCTGCTCGACGAGCCGCTCGAGGGACTCGCGCCGATCATCGTGGAGGCGCTGCTGAAAGCGATGGAGCGCCTGATCCGGGACGAGGCGCTCACCGTCGTGCTGGTCGAGCAGTCGGCGAGGCTCGCGCTCCAGGTCACCGAGAACGCGCTCGTGCTGAGCCGCGGCCGGATCGTTCACGCCGGCCCGAGCGCGGCACTGCTCGCCGACCCGGATCGACTGACCGCACTCGTCGTCGCGCAGTAGAAGGAACCCAATGGCTACCAGACGCAAAGCGCCCCGTGCCGCGCCCCCAAGCAAGCGGGCGGCCGCCGGGCCCTATCCCCGCGATCTCGTCGGCTACGGCCGCAACTACCCGCATCCGGGCTGGCCGGGCGGCGCGCGCATCGCGGTCCAGATCGTCCTCAACTACGAGGAGGGGAGCGAGAACAACGTCCTGCACGGGGACGCCGCCTCGGAGACGTTCCTCTCCGAGATCATCGGCGCGCACGCGTTCCCGAACCGCCACATGAGCATGGAGTCGATGTACGAGTACGGCTCGCGGATCGGCGCGTGGCGGGTGCTCCGCGAGTTCGAGCGGCGGCGGATTCCGCTGACGATCTTCGGCGTCGCGATGGCGCTCGAGCGAAACCCCGAACTGGTGGCGGCGATGGTCGAGGCGGGACACGAGATCGCCAACCACGGCTGGCGCTGGATCAGCTACCAGATGATGGACGAGAAGATCGAGCGCGAGCACATCCGCATCGCGACCGAAACGATCCGGCGCATGACCGGCGGCCGGTGGCCGCTCGGCTGGTACACCGGGCGCGACAGCCCGAACACGCGGCGCCTGGTGGTCGAGCACGGCGGCTATCTCTACGACGCGGACTCCTACGCGGACGACCTTCCATACTGGGTGAAGGTCGGGGATAAGGACCAGCTCGTGGTCCCATACACGCTCGACTCGAACGACATGCGGTTCGCGACCAACCAGGGCTTCAATACCGGCGACCAGTTCTTCTCCTACGTCCGGGACGCGTTTGACGTGCTGTACGCGGAGGGGCTCGAGTCGGCGAAGATGATGTCGATCGGGCTGCATTGCCGGCTGATCGGCCGGCCGGGCCGCTTCCGCGGGTTGCAACGCTTCCTCGACTACGCGCAGAATCACGAGGCGGTGTGGTTCTGCCGCCGGATTGACATCGCGCGCCACTGGCTGGAGCGGTTCCCGCCGAAGCGGTGACGCACCGCGGTGCGCCGAGTCGCAGGGGCATGGCCCGCCGAACGTCTGAGGCACTATGGGGACGCGTACCAGGCCGCTGTCAGTGTTGTTCGCGGCGGCCAATCTGCCCTGCGGAGTGGACGTCGCAGACGCGCTGACGGGCTTGGCGTGCTTGGATGGCAGATGCGCCGCGGGCGCGTGCTGAACCGACGTGCGCGCTGAACGTCGCCTTCGCCCCGAACCGATCCAGCACCTCGGCAATCCGCCAGTCGCCGGCCCTCGTCCCGTCGCAGCGGCTCTCGATCGCGAGGTCGCGCATCCCGCGCTTCTCGTCGGTCACCTCGTACACCGCCTCGTTCCGCGCATCCCCGCCCGACAGCGCGAGCTCGCCGTCCCCCTCGAAGTTCACGGCGACGCGCGCGGCGCCCGGTCCCCGCATCGCCGGCCACTTTCCCCCGCACCCCCGAAGATGTCGGCCCGGATCGCGACCCTTTCGGTATCCTTCGCCTGTATGCAACGCCTCCTCGCACTGCTGCTTGCGCCGCTCGTTTTCGCCCTCTGCGCGTGCGAGCAGGCGAGCCCGCCGGAACCTGCGGCACGTCCCGAGCTCGCGACGCCTCCCGAGCCCCCGACACGTGCCGAGCCCGCGGTCCAGATCGAGCAGGCTGCCTTTGGCGTGTTCAATCGGACGCCGGACGGGAGGGTCGACTTCAAGCCCACGAAGACCGTCCCGTTGACGCCGAACCAGGAATTCGGCTGGGTCATCGGCGTGACGACCTCTAAGCCCACGGTCAGGTGGCGCGAGGAGTTCACCGTTCCCACGCCGCCGGAGACCTGGGGCCCGACGGAAGGCAAGCACGAGATCTCGGCGGACCGGAAGGTCTCGATCCTCGAGCGGGAGGTGACGCCCGAGCGGGGATTCCTGTTCAACGCGTGGACCATTGCGCCCGGCGATCCGAAGGGCCACCACGTCATCCGGGTGACGGTCGAAGACGCCCCGCCGGTCGTCTTCGAGTTCGACATCGAGTAAGCGCCGGCGCAGGCCGCGGACGCCGGCGGATCGAGGCTTTCATCCAGGGCACCGCCGACGCGGCCCTGCCGCAGACGCAGCAGGCAGGCGGTAGCTGCAGGCGTTCCGAGGAAGACGTTCGCGGTCGTTAGCCGCGACCTTGCGCGCGCGACGATGTCGTCAGCCAGGTGTAGAGCAGGCTCATGACGATCGCGTAGATCATGAGCATCGCGAGCATCAGGGTGGCGGGCAAACCCCCGAGCCCCAGCTCGCGCGCAAATATCCCGTGTCCGGCGAGGGGGAGCACGGCGAAACCCATCACGAGCCACGCGACAAAGCCGAATGCCGCGCCTTTTGGCGACGGCCGAGCGGCCCGGCAAGTATACGAAGATCTGCCCGAATACAAGGCCCAAGATTAGGGCCCCGTTGATATACGGAATCAGCCACGATAGCGGAGGCTCGAAGGCCTGCGCCGTCATGGACGAGAGCAACCGCTGCAGGTCCTCGTACGGCTCGAACCCGGGCAGGATTCCGGCGCGATGCTTGATCTCCATTAGCGCAATGTGGACCGTGGTCGCGCCGATTCCCGCGATGAGCGAAAAAATGATGTTGCGCAGCTTCATGCTATGCGATCGATTGGTCACGAGTCAGGTCCGCGAACCGAGGATCAGGATTAACAGTTAACGGGAATGACCACAATGGGCCACGCCCAGTAGTCGAGCGAGTTGGAGCGTGCGAATCGCGAGTCATGACCCACTTGTGACCAAGTCAGATTGGGTGTGACCAAGCTCCGACTGGAATAGATTGGTTTCGAGGTGGGCAAGCGCGGCAAGTGGCGGTCCACGGCGACAATATCACCGTGGGCTGGCGATCTCCTCGCCCCTTTCCGCGGCTGCGGGAATGGCACGCATGTGGCTTGACGCTCATGTACAGTTCGGCGGGCAGCTCAGCGCTGATCCCAAACGGTTCAGAACACAGTTCGATGCAGGAGTTTGCGACGATGGAGAATGAAGCCAAGCCCCGCGTGTACGACATCCTTGCCAAGGCCTTCATGCAGGAGGACGTGCGAACATGTTTCGCGCTCCTCGGGGATGCGAACATGAATTGGGCCGCGCGATTGTCCGAGCAGGGATGCCGCATGGTCTATGTCAGGCACGAGCATTGCGCGCTCGCCGCCGCCATGGCGTACGCGCGAAAGAACTGGGACGTGGGTGTGGCGAGCGTCACGTGCGGGCCCGGTGTGACGCAATTGATCACGGCGCTCCCCGCGGCCGTGCGCGCCCATCTGCCGCTGGTGGTGTTCGCCGGGGAAGCGCCGCTGAAAAGCGGTTGGTACAACCAAGGGATCGACCAGGCGCCGCTCATCGCTGCAACGGGTGCTGCCTATCACAGCTTGCACATGCCCGAGCGCATGCCTGTTGCGGTACGCGACGCATTCCTGCAGGCGCGCCGCGAACGTCGGCCCGTGGTGATCGGTGTTCCGTTCGATCTGCAGGCCCGACCCTGGGACGGACCGGCGGATCTGCCTAGGCCCTCGCACAAATTGTTGCCGCGCCCTTCGCCGATTCCACCGCATCCCGAGGACTTGGCGAGCGCCGCGCAACTGGTTGCCGGCGCCGAACGGGTGGTCGTGTTTGCCGGCCTGGGTGCGGTCGAAGCCAAGGCGGGGGCCGCGTGCCGGGCGTTGGCCGCCAAGGCGGGTGGACTGCTGTCCACGACGCTTCCGGCGAGAGGGCTGTTCCACGACGATCCTTTTTGCATCGGCATCTCGGGCAGCTTCACACCCGAGGTCGGGCTCGACTACCTCGGGCAGGCTGACCTCATCATCGCGGTCGGCTGTTCGCTCGCCTACCACGCGGGCGGCGGCGGCCAGCTCTGGCCGAAGGCGAAGATGCTGCAGATCGATATCGACCCCGTCGCGGTCAGTCAGGGCCAGGAAGTGGCGCGTCATCACTTGCGAGCCGACGCGCGTCTGGGAGTTGAGGCGTTGACGGCAGCGTTGCCGACCCGTAACCGCAGTTGGCGAAGCGATGCGATGGCTGCGCGCATCCGCGATGCGAAACCCGATAACCATGTATTCGAGATCGAGGTGGGGCTGCTCGACCCGCGCCGCGTGGTCGAGGCGCTGGAAGAGGCTTTGCCGCACGACTGGGAGATGGTGAACTCGGGGGGACACTGTTCATGGTTCTTTGCGCAGATGCCCTCGCGTCCACAGGAGAAGTTCCTCACCATCCGCGAGTTTGGCGCGATCGGCAACGGCATCTCGTTCGCGATGGGGGTGGCGGCGGCGCGCCCGGATCGAACCGTCGTGCTGTTCGACGGCGACGGCAGCCTGATGATGCATGTCCAGGAGCTTGAAACCATCAAACGCCATCGGCTGAACATCCTGATCGTCGTGATGAACGATGGCGCTTACGGCTCCGAACTGCACAAGCTCCGCTCGGAGGGGATGCCCGAGGACGGGTCAGTGTTCGGCTACTGCGATTTCGCGGGCATCGGGCGCGGATTCGGGCTCCCGGGTAAGACCTTCAAGAATCTGGATGATCTGCCGAAGCTGGTGGCGGAGTTCGCTGCACGCGGCGGCGCTGCGGTCTGGGACTTTCACGTCTCCAATAAGGTCGTGTCTCCGACCATACGCCGCGCCCATCCTCATCCTGCCAAGGAGAAGAGGGGCTGAACGACGAAGGGCACTGTCGCATATGCGACAGTCAGGGGGGGATTGCGCCCGTAGAATTGACCGATGGCGCGCGAGTTCCTCTGCAAGCTGGCGGACATTCCGGCCGACTCCCTCAAGGAGGTACGGTCCGAGCGCGGCCGGAAGATCTGCGCGATCCGTGCCGGCGACGCGTTCTACGCATGTCAGTCGGCCTGTCCGCACGAAGGGCACGCGCTGTGCAACGGGGTGTTCGACGGCACGACGCTCACCTGCCTCGAGCACTTCTGGCAGTGGGACATCCGCTCCGGCGAGCCTACGGGCCGGGCCGAAGCGGCGCTGCGGGTGTTCCCGGTCGAGGTCGACGGGGACTCGGTCTACGTGGACGCGTAGCGCACGCGCTCAGCTCGGATACGCGAGCCGCTCCAGCGAGTCGCGATCGACGACGATCAGCGCGCGCTTGTGCGTGCGCAGCAGCCCGCGCCGCTGCAGGTCGCTCAGGATGCCGTTCGCGAACTGGCGGGACACGCCGGCGATCGCCGCGAGGTCCTCGTTCGTCAGCTTGAGATCGATCATCGCGCCCTGATCGCAGGGGATGGAGAAGCGATCCACCAGGGCGAGCAGCACGCCGCAGAGGCGTTCGTGGGCGGACTGCGTCTCCAGCGTGACCGCGAGCTGGGCAACCCAGCGCAGCCGCACCGACAGGGCGCGGATCACCGCCAGCCCGACTTCCGGGAACCGGCGCACCAGCTCGTGGAAGCGCGGGTAGGAGAGGGTGTAGATGACGCATTCACCCAGGCTGCGGAGCGTCATTTGCCGGGTGTTCGAGCCGAAGTCGGCGGCGCCGAGGATGTCGCCCGCGCACCAGAAGCCGGTGGTGCCGGTCTTGCCGTTGCGGCTCTGGTAGGAGGACATGGCCTTGCCCTCCGCCAGGAACGCGACGAACTCGACCGGCTGCCCCTGCAGCCAGATCGTCTCGCCCTTGCGCAACACCCGGCGCTCGCATTGCTCGAGGACGGCCTTGCGGTATTCGGCCGGGATCGACGCCAGAACGTCGAGATGCCCGTCG
>Ga0335084_10002252_pt1 | contig 18529 bp, 15 predicted proteins | sample Lox_Sample_44_FD_206721 | JGI IMG/M metagenome (GOLD analysis project Ga0335084, IMG submission 206721) | Soil microbial communities from Loxahatchee National Wildlife Refuge, Florida, United States - Lox_Sample_4.4 | ecosystem: Environmental > Terrestrial > Soil > Wetlands | place: USA...
CCGTCATCCGGTCATGCTCGGGATTGCGGCCGCCGCCATCGACGAGCTCTCCGGCGGGCGGTTCGTGCTCGGACTGGGCCCGAACAACGCGAGCCTGATCACCCAGGCCGGGCTCTCCTGGCGCGATTCGCGGGAGGCCTTGCGCGAGACCACGGAGACCGTGCGCGCGGTGTTTGCGGGCAAGGGACTTCCCGGTCTGCGGTCCCCACGTCCGGCCGCGCGCGCCATTCCGGTGCACTGGGCGGCCATGGCGCTGGAGACCTGCGAGGCCGCCGGCGCGCATGCAGACGGGCTCATGCTCTATCTCTGCGCCAAGGATCGTTTCCGGCGCGCCGTGCAGCGCATGCAGCGGGGAGCGGAGACGATGGGGCGGAATGCCGCTGATATCGCCGTCAGCCTCCTCATTCCAGCCTTCCTCCACGAGGATCTGCCCACGGCCCGGCAAGCAGCGCGTGAGTTCCTGATCCATTACGCGGGGATGTCCCACTACGCGAAAGCGTTCGAGGCCAGTGGCTTCACGGCGGAGATGGAAGGGGTGCGGAAGGGCCTTGCCGCGGGCACTCCCGCTGCCGCGATGGCTGCGCTGTCCGATCGGCTCCTCGACGAGGTGCTGCTGGTCGGCCCGGCCGCCCGGTGCCGCGAGCAGCTCGAGGCCTTTCGCGAGGCCGGCGTGGAATGGGCCACGCTTGGCCCTCAGCGCGTCGGAGGCCAGGACCTCGGTCAGCAGGCTCGCGTCGTAGTAACCGAGCTGGCTCCCCGGTGAACATCGGCGCGCTGCTGCCCCGCCACGGGCGTTATCGGCCCGACCACCTGGCCCTGATCTTCGAGGATCAGCGCTTGACGTTCCGCCAGCTCGACGCGCGGGTGAACCGCCTGGCCAACGGGCTCCTCGCCGCCGGGCTCGCCAAGGGCGACAAGCTCGCGACGGTACTCCCGAATTGTCTCGAGCAGCTCGAGGTCTACTGGGCGGCCGCGAAGACCGGGATCGTCGTGGTGCCGATGAGCCCGCTCTTGCAGGAGTCGGGCCTCGCCTCGCTCCTCGCCGACTCCGATTCGAGGCTGGTCATTTCCACGGCCGCGTTCGCCGAGATGCTCGATCGCGTGCGGGGTACGCTCCCCGGGATCCGAGCCGATCGCTGGGTGCTGATCGACGGCGCGCGCCCGGGATTCCGAGGCTATGCCGACCTGGTGGCGGGGGCATCGGAGAGCGAGCCTCCCGACGCCGGCGTCACCGACGCCGATCCCTACAACATCATCTACTCGAGCGGAACGACCGGCGAGCCCAAGGGCATCGTGCACACGCACGGGATCCGGGCCGGCTACTGCACGATGTTCGCCTCGACGTTCCGGATGACGCCGGAGAGCGTGTGCCTGCACGCCGGGTCCATCGTCTTCAACGGAGCGTTCCTCGATCTGATGCCATGGATGTACCTCGGGTGCACGTACATCCTCCACCCGGCGTTCGACGCGGGGCGGGTGATCGAGGAGGTGGAGCGGTCGCGGGTCACGCACATGGTGACCGTACCCTCGCAGATCATCGCGCTCCTGAACCATCCGGCGTTCTTGCCGGAGAAGCTCGCCTCGCTCGAGATGCTCCAGTCGGTCGGGGCACCGCTCCATCTCGAGTACAAGCGGCGACTGAACGAGGCGCTGCCGGGTCGGTTCTACGAGCTGTACGGGCTCACCGAGGGGTTCATGACGGTCCTCGACCGGAACGACGCCGTGCGCAAGGCCGGGTCCGTCGGGGTGCCGATCGGGTTCTACGAGATGCGCATCCTCGACGAGGCGGGACGGGAGGTGCCGACCGGCGAGGTCGGTGAGATCTGCGGCCGCGGGCCCCTGATGATGGCGGGCTACTACAAGCGCCAGGACCTCACCGCGAAGGCCATCGTCGACGGCTGGCTCCACTCGGGAGACCTCGGCTACGTGGACGAGGATGGCTACCTGTTCCTCGTCGACCGGAAGAAGGACATGATCATCTCGGGCGGCGTGAACGTCTATCCGCGGGACGTCGAGGAGGTTGCGGTCCAGCACCCGGCGGTGCGTGAGGTGACGGTCTTCGGGGTCGAGGACCCGCGGTGGGGGGAGACGCCGGTGGCGGCGGTCATCCTCCGCGAGCCAGGCGCCGTGGGCGCGCGTGAGCTCGTGGAGTGGATCAACGCGCGGGTGGCCGCCAAGTTCCAGCGGGTGACCGACGTCATGATCCTGGACGACTTCCCACGCAACGTCGCCGGCAAGACGCTCAAGCGCGTGCTCCGGGAGCAGTTCAAGCGGGCCTGAGCGGCCGGCTCGGGGGCCCTTGACGAGGGGCCTGTCCCGGGAGCAGGATCGGCCATCCAGGCCACACACAAGGGGGAATGCATGGCACAGCTCGAACCGTCGAAGGCCACCCGCCGTGATTTTCTGAAGGTTGCCGCCGGGGCCGCCGGCATTGCCGCGGGTCCCTGGGTCTCCCGCAAAGCCCAGGCCAAGCCGCTGCAGATCACGTTCGCGCGCGAAAGCTCCTACGTGAAGAATTTCGACGTGCACTTCCAGAACGTGATGGCGCCCGCCTACGAAAAGGCCACGGGCATCAAGATCGAGTACCAGATCCAGGCCGCCGGCGGCAGCGCCGTGCCCCAGCTGGTCTCGATGGTCGAGAACAAGAACGGCGCCGACTTGGCCTGGGCCCAGCAGGAGTGGCTCTATCGAGACGCATTGGTGGACGTGTCCGACATCGCCGAGGCGGTGGGCAAGCAGCAGGGCGGCTGGTACGACGAGATCAAGCGCCTGTCCGTGGACAAGGGTAAGTGGAAGACCGTGCCCCACTCGAACATCGGCCAGCTGATGGTCTACCGCAAGGATTGGTTCGACGAGGCCGGGATCAAGAAGTTCCCCGACACGTGGGACGAGTTCCTGGAAGCCGGGATCAAACTCAAGGCCAAGGGCCACCCGTTCGGCATGTCCATGGGGCACGGCTTCGCCGACAACTACTCCTGGCTCTACCCGCTCCTGTGGTCCTACGGCGTGACGGTCATGGACAAGGACGGCAAGAAGGTCGCGCTGGATAGCGGCGAGACCGCCAAGGCCGTGGAGTACGTGAGGAGGCTCTACAAGGAAGCGTGCATCGAGGACTGCATCGGCTGGCTGGATCCGGCCAATAACAAGGCGTTCTTGACCAGCCAGATCTCGTGCACCAACAACGCCTACAGCATCATGGTCTCCGCCAAGCGGGACCTGCCGGAGATGGGCAAGGTCATCGACCACGGCCTCAACCCCAAGGGGCCCACTGGCCAGCGCTATCACGCGCTCGTGCCCGTGACGCACGGCGTGTTCTCCTACAGCAAGGATCCGCAGGCGGCCAAGGATTTCCTGCGCTGGATGATGGACCCGAAGCAGCTCCACCCGTGGATCGCCTCGGGCGACATGTACTTCGCGCCGTACCTGCACGCCTACGACAAGGTGCCCGAGTGGGACATCGAGCCGCGCGTGAAGCCCTACCACACGGTGCTCGAGACCGGCAAGCTCACGTCGTGGCCCGCGCCGGCCAACCGCCAGCACGGGGAAGTGATCAACCGCTGGATCGTGATCGACATGTTCACCAAGGCCTGCACGGGCACGCCGACCAAGGCCGCCATCGCGGAGGCCGTGTCGCAGCTCAAGACAATCTACGGGTAGGCATTGGGCAAGATTCTCGAGGCCTCGCGGGCGGGCGCGCTAGCGGCGCCCGTCCGCCGACCGCTCCGGCTGGCGGGGTTCTTCGAGCGTGAGTCCGTCTTCAGCTGGCTCATGCTCACGCCGCCCCTGCTGTTCCTGGTGGCATTCCTCGGCTACCCGTTCTTGTACGGGGTATACCTGAGCTTCTATGAAAAGGAGGTCGCCCGCGCCGCCATCTTCGTGGGCTTCGGTAACTTCGTCAAACTGTACAATGACCCGATCTTCTGGCAGGCGGTCAGAAACACGATCCTCTTCACCGGGGTCGCCACGATCCTGAAGGCCTCCGGCGGGCTCGGCATGGCGCTCGTGATGAACCAGGATTTCCGGATGAAGGAAGTCTCGCGCGCCATGCTGCTCCTCCCGTTCATCGTGCCCACCGTGCTCAGCACCGTGGCGTGGCAGTGGATCCTCGACCCCGGCATGGGTCTCTTCAACCGCCTGCTGGTGGTGAGCGGCCTCGCGAACCCCGGGCCATCCTGGCTCGGCACGCCGGTCATGGCGATGATCTCCATCATCATGGTCAACACGTGGCGCGGCCTGCCGTTCTTCGGTATTTCGATCTTGGCGGGTCTCCAGACGATTCCAGTCGACCTGCACGAGTCGGCCACCATCGACGGCGCGGGCACGTGGGACCGCTTCCGCTACGTCACCCTGCCGTCGCTCATGCCCGTGATCCTCATCGTCACCGTGTTCTCGATCGTCATCACCTTCTTCGACTTCCAGCTGGTCTACGTGCTCACCGGCGGCGGCCCCGCCAACTCCACGCACCTGATGGCCACCTACGCCTACAGCCTCAGCATGGGCGCCGGCAAGATGGGGCTCGGCTCCGCGGTGGCGCTCAGCATGGTGCCGGTGCTGGGTCTCCTGCTCGTGGCGCTCACCTTCTTCGTGCGCAAGGCCTGATCTAGATGGTCGGCGAGCTGACCTGGCGCAAGCGGCTCCTTGGTCTCTGGCTCCCGCTGGCCGCGTTCCTGGTGGTGGCGCTCTTCCCGTTCACCTGGATGGCGGCCACGTCGCTCAAGACCAACGCCGAGCTGTACGACCCCAAGGCCATGCCGCTGGCCATCAAGCACCCGTCCCTGGTCCACTACATCGATCTGCTCAGGGAGACCAACTTCCTGATCTGGGTCGCGAACACGATGCTCGTGGCCGTGATCGCCACCGGCATCTCGCTCCTGCTGGGGAGCATGCTGGCCTACCCGCTGGCGCGCATGCGGTTTCGCGGGGGGGCGCTGCTGGCCATCACCGTGGCCATCACCTACCTGATTCCCCAGACACTGCTGTTCGTGCCGATGGCCGATCTCATCGGCCGGATGAAGCTGGGTAATACGCTCACCGCCGTGATGCTGACCTATCCCACGCTGCTCGTGCCCTTCATCGCGTGGCTCTTGATGGGCTACTTCAAGACGGTGCCGAAGGAGCTGGAAGAGCAGGCCATGATCGACGGCGCCAGCCGCTGGCGCGCCATGACGAGGATCATTCTTCCCCTCTGCTTGCCCGGCTTCCTGTCCGCCGGCATCTTCGCCTTCACGCTGTCGCAGAACGAGTTCCTCTACGCGCTCCTCTTTCTCACGAGGTCGAACGTGCGCACCGTGCCGATCGGCGTCGTGGGCGAGCTGATCCGCGGGGACGCCTTCTACTGGGGCCAGCTGATGGCGGGGGCGCTGCTGGGCTCCGTTCCCGTCGCCCTCATCTACTCGTTCTTCGTGAAGTACTACGTGGCGGGTCTCACCGCGGGTGCCGTCAAGGGTTAGCGAGCCTGAGCCGCGGGTCGGGAGGTTCCCGGCCCTCCGCTGCTTTCTTGACCGTGGCTGACGGATGCTCAGGCGCCCGAATGCCTCGTCGCCTACCAGAAGATCCGCGAGGGCCCGCGTGCGCCTGGCCTAGCGTGGCGCCGCCGACCAAACTGATGCGCAGCCCTGGTGCATTTGCATCATTGGTGGGGGTCGGACCATTCGTGCTAACATCCTTTGCCGTCGACGTTGCCGACGCGTGATATGCCGTGTCTCCGACCGAAGTTAGGAGCCCTCGATGGCCCGGTTTCTCACGTTGCTCGTAGCAGCGGCGGCGCTCCTCGGCGGATCGGTGGGCGTCATTTGGGCGCAGTCTCCGAGCCCAGGGCAGGATCCGGTCGCCGGCTCGCGGGTGTTCGACGCGAAGGGGTGCGTGAAGTGCCACGCGCTCAACGGCTCCGGCGGGAAGATCGGGCCGGACCTCGCCCGGGTCTCGCGGCCGCATTCCTTCTACGACCTGGCCGCCGCGATGTGGAATCATCTCCCGCGCATGACCGAGCGCATGAAGCAGCTCGGAATCACCCGGCCCCAGCTCGATCCCGACGAGGCCAAGAACCTCGTCGGCTTCCTGTACACCCTCGGCTACTTCGATCGCCCGGGGGACACCGAGAGCGGCAAGCGACTCTTCACCGTCAAGCGATGCGCGGAGTGCCACGGCGCCGCCGGGCCGGGCCCGAACGTGGATCACCTCAAGCAGTTCGGCTCGCCGCTCTACGCCGCCGCCGCCATGTGGAATCACGGCCCGCAGATGGCCGACGTGATGAAGGCCAAGGGCATCGAGCGGCCCACCTTCACCGCCCCCGAGCTCCGCGATCTCATCGCGTACCTGTCCCCGAGCACGGGGACGGCGGTCGGCTCCGTGTTCGTGCTGCCGGGCAGCGCCGAGAGGGGGCGGCTCCTCTTCGCCGAGAAGCAGTGCGTGCAGTGCCATAGCGTCGGGGGCGTCGGAGGCAGCGTGGGCCCCTCGCTCACCGACAAGGGCGTGCGGCGGAGCCCGCTCGAGTTCGCGGCCGCGATCTGGAACAAGGCTCCCGCGATGACGGCGGCGATGGCCGCCCGGAACATCAGTATTCCGCAGCTCAGGCCGGAGGACATGGCCGACCTCGTGGCCTATCTCTACTCGTCGGGCTACTTCGCGGCCCCGGGCAGCCCCAGCCGCGGCTGGGCCACGCTGTCCAGCAAGGGCTGTCTCGTCTGCCACAGTGTGTACGGCGAGCGGGGCAAGTCCGCGAGCGACCTGACCCGAGCGAAGGGCATGGACTCACCCGCGGGCGTGCTGGCCGCCCTGTGGAACCACACCGTGGTGACGGCCCCCGCTCCGGGTGGAGGCAAAGCGCCCTGGCCCACTTTCCAGCCGCAGGAAATGGCGGATCTCGTCGCGCTCCTGCAGGGCATCCGACGCGCGCAGTGAGAACGATGCGACGGGTGAGGTGGATGGTCCTTGCCATCGCGTTGCTCGTCGCGCCGATCGGCGCGGTTTCAGCCCAGCCAGCAACGAGCCCGAGCCAGGACCCGCTCGCGGGGTCGCAGGTATTCGGCTCGAAAGGCTGCGTCAAGTGCCACTCGGTGAACGGGGTCGGCGGCAAGGTGGCACCCGATCTGGCGCGCACGATGAGGCCGCGCTCGTTCGTCGATCTGGCGACCGCGATGTGGAATCATCTTCCGAGCATGACGGACCGGATGAAGCAGCTCGGTATCGCCCGGCCGCAGCTCGATTCCAAGGAAGCCGGGGACCTGGTCGGCTTCCTCTACACGTTGAACTACTTCGACCCTCCTGGAAATGGCGACGTGGGCAAGCGCCTCTTCTCGGAGAAGCGCTGCATCATCTGCCACACGGTGCGCGGCACGGGAGGCGTGGTGGGGCCGAACCTGGACCACCTGCAGCAATTCCGCTCACCCATCTTCGTGGCGTCAGCGATGTGGAATCACGGGCCCCAGATGGCGGAGAAGATGAAGGAGCGCGGGATCGAGCGTCCCACCTTCACCGCGAAGGAGCTGCGCGATCTCATCGCCTTTCTGGCCCCCTCCACTGCGGGGCCCGAGGAAGGGCCCCTCTACGTGCTGCCGGGTCGGGCCGAGCTGGGTCGGCAGCTCTTCGCGGAGAAGCGCTGCATCGAGTGCCACGCGGTGGGTGGCGCGGGTGGCCGCGTGGGACCGGATCTGGTCGAGCGCGGCATCCGGCAGAGCCCGATGGAGTTCGCGGCGACGATCTGGAACAAGGCGCCCGCCATGGCCGCGGCCATGCAATCCAAGGGGATCAGCCTCCCCCAGCTGGCACCGGAGCAGATGGCGGACATCGTCGCCTACCTGTATTCGGTCCGCTACTTCGCGAGCGGCAACGTGCAGCAGGGATATGCCGTGGCGAGCCGGAAAGGCTGCTTGAACTGCCATGTGCTTCGCGGCGAGCGCGGCAAGCCCGCCAGTGACTTGGCGAAGATAAAAGGGCTGGACTCACCGGCCGCGGTGCTGGCGGCCCTGTGGAACCACGCGCTGGTCACTCCCACCGTTGCCGGGAAGAAGCTGGACTGGCCGGGTTTCTCATCTCAAGAGATGGCCGATCTGATCGCGATGCTCCAGTCCGTCAGCCAGGCCCAAAAGACCCGCTGATCATGGCATGACCGGGCTCGGTCTCGCGGGAGCACTGCTCCTTGCGGTCGTGCTGTGGCCTTCCGAGGCGAGGCCCCAGACCGCGGACGCGTGCACGGCCTGTCACCTCGAGACCGGGGACGAGCGCCTGACCACTCCCGCCAAGAGCTTCGACGGGGACATCCACAAGGCGAAAGGCTTCGGCTGCGTCGACTGCCACGGGGGTGACAGCCGGGCGACCGGCATGGAGGCGATGGATCCCCGCAAGGGCTTCATCGGCAAGATCTCGCGCCCGCAGCAGGCCCAGGTCTGCGGCCGGTGCCACTCCGACGCCGCCTTCATGAAGCGCTACAACCCCGCGCTGCGCGTGGACCAGGTGGCGGAATACGCGACGTCGGTCCACGGTCGGCGGCTCAGGGAGATGGGCGATCCGAAAGTGGCGACCTGCGCGAGCTGCCACCCGGCCCACGGGATCCGACCGCGGTCCGATCCCAAATCGAGCGTGCATCCGCTCCACGTCGCCGACACGTGCGGCCGCTGCCACGCCGATGCGAAGTACATGGCCAGCTACAAGATCCCCACCGACCAGCTGGAGAAGTACAAGACCAGCGTCCACTGGGCGGCCATGACGACCAAGGGCGACCTCTCCGCGCCCACGTGCAACAACTGCCACGGAAATCACGGCGCGGTGCCCCCCGGAGTGGGCTGGGTGGGCAACGTGTGCGGGCAATGCCACACCGTGCAGGCCGAGCTGTTCAGGTCGAGCGTCCACGCCAAGGCATTCACCGACCTGGGGACCCCGGGCTGCGCGACGTGCCACGAGAACCATGCGATCCACCCGCCGGGCGACTTCATGCTGGGGCTCGGCGACAAGGCGGTGTGCGCGAGTTGTCATGCCCCCGACGACAAGGGGGGTAAGAGCGCGGTCGAGATGCGCGCGCTGATCGACTCGCTCCGGGTCGAGTCCGACAAGGCGGGGGCGCTCCTGCAGCGCGCAGAGCGGTCGGGCATGGAGGTCAGCCAGGCGGAGTTCGATCTGAACGGCGCCCGAGACGACCTGATCAAGGCGCGGGCCGCCGTTCACGCCTTCAAGGTCGACACGGTGAAGCAGGCGGTCGACTCCGGGTTGGCCGTGAGCGCCAAGGCCTACGGCCGTGGAGTTCGCGCGCTGGGTGAGCTCGGGTTCCGGCGCAAAGGGCTCACGGTGTCCCTCGTGGTGATCTTCGCGTTGATCGTGGGCCTCGTGCTCAAGATCAGACAGCTCGAGCGACGCACCGACGTCAGATCGCGAGCAGGGGAGGCCCCTCATGAGTGAGCATGTGCTCGAGCCCGACGAGAACCGCCGGGGATTCATCAACTGGCTGCTCGGTACCAGCGCGGTGGCCTTCGTGCTCTCCGTCTTCTACCCGGTGGCGAGCTATCTGGTGCCGCCCACCGTCGGGGAGTCCACCGCGGGGACCGTGACGCTGCCCGTCAAGCCCGACGAGGTGAAGCCCAACACGGGACAGATCTTCAAGTTCGGAAGCCGCCCCGGCATCCTGATCCGGACCCCGGGCGGCGATCTCCGCGCCTTCTCCGCGGTCTGCACCCATCTGAATTGCACCGTGCAGTACCGGTCGGATCTCAGTCAGATCTGGTGCGCCTGCCACAACGGCCACTACGACCTGAACGGCAAGAACGTCTCGGGCCCGCCCCCGCGCCCCTTGGACACGTTCGTGGTCAACGTGCGCGGCACCCAGATCGTCGTCAGCAAGAGCGCGTGACGATGGAGGCGGGCGAGCCGAGACACGGCAGGCTCTGGATGTGGCTCGACCAGCGGGTCGGGCTCAAGGATCTCGAGAAGCTCGCCCGGAAGAAGGAGATCCCGGTCCACCGGCACGGCATCTGGTACTACCTGGGTGGCATGACCCTCTTTCTCTTCATCGTCCAGGTGTCGACCGGCATCCTGCTCCTCCTCTACTATCGCCCGAGCGCGGAGGAGGCCTTCGAGTCGATCCAGTTCCTGATGGCCGAGGTCCAGTTCGGCTGGCTCATCCGCTCGATCCATTCCTGGGCGGCCAACCTCATGATCTTCACCCTGTTCGTCCACCTCTTCAGCGTCCTGCTCCTGAAGGCGTACCGGCCGCCCAGGGAGATAACGTGGTTCTCGGGCGTCGCGCTGCTCGGCCTGGCGCTCGGGTTCGGGTTCACCGGCTACCTGCTGCCGTGGAACGAGCTCGCGTACTTCGCGACCAAGGTGGGCACGGAGATCACGAGCGCCGTTCCCGGGATTGGACGGTTCGCGGGGCGGCTGCTCCGCGGCGGTGACGAGGTGACGGGGGCGACCCTGACGCGCTTCTACGGGATCCACGTCGCGATCCTGCCCGCCACCGCGGTGGCGCTCCTCGGGCTGCATCTGTACCTCGTGCAGCGGCACGGGATGAGCGTGCCCCCCGATGTCGAGCGGAAGGGGGGAGCCCCGCGCGTGATGCCGTTCGTCCCGAACTTCCTGCTGCGGGACATCGTGGGCTGGCTCTCCGCCCTCGCGATCCTGGCCGCGCTCGCCGCGTATGTTCCGGCGGAGCTCGGCAAGAAAGCGGATCCGTTCCTGCCGGCCCCGGCCGGGATCAAGCCCGAGTGGTACTTCATGTTCATGTTCCAGACGCTGAAGTACCTGCCGAGCCACATCTTCGGAATCGAGGGCGAGATCGTGGGTATTCTCGGCTTCGGCGTGGGTGGTCTCTTCCTCCTCCTCATCCCCATCCTCGACCGCCGGACCGCGCGGGGCCAGCGGAGCCGTCTGTTCACGTGGATCGGGATCGCGATCATCCTGTACATGGTGCTGTTCACCGTCCTCGGCTACATGGCGAGCGCGACCAAGTGACCGTGCAGCACCGCAGCCCGCTCCTGCTCGGGATGGCGCTCGTCCTCGCCGGGATCGGCGCTGGAAGCGCGACGGCCGCGGAGGCTCCGGGGGACGCGACGCGCGGACAGGCGGTCTTCACGGCCAAGCAGTGTGTGCGCTGTCACGCAGTCCGAGGCCAGCGGAGCGTGGGGCCGCCCCTCGAGGAGCTCCGACGGCCCCAGGGCGCCTACGAGCTTGCCGGCCGCTTCTGGAACCACGCCCCCGCCATGTTCACGACCCTGCGGAGCGAGGGGATCACGTGGCCCGAGATCGGTGTCGTGGAGATGGCCGATCTGATGGCGTATCTCCAGGCGGACCCCGCGCGGGATCCGGCGCCGGATCCGTTCCGGGGTCAGACGCTTCTGGTCAGCAAGGGATGTCTCAAGTGCCATCGCTATAAAGGAGAGGGAGGTTTGGTGGGGGTCGAGCTGACCCAGCCCTATGCCGGGTATCAATCGGGTGTGGCGTGGGCCGCCGCGGTGTGGAGCCACGCGCCCCGCATGGCCGAGGAGGCCCGGCGCATGGGGATCCTGTACCCGCGCTTCTCGGGAGAAGAGATGGGGAACCTGGTCGGGCTCCTTCGGAGCACCGTCAGGTCGCCGTGACGATCGACAGCCAGGAGGAGAACACATGAGATACCGGCTCGCGCTCTTCGCGCTCGGCGCAGGCGTCGCGCTCTGCCTGCTCGCAGCTCCTTCCGCCCAGGCCCAGGTCAAGCCGCCCGCCGACTTCAAGTTCGAGGGCGGCAAGGACAGTCCCGGGCCGGTGACCTTCAGCCACGAGGAGCACAAGGAGAAGGTCGGTGGCTGCACGGCGTGCCACGTCAAGATCTTCAAGATGAAGAAGGGGGCGGACGCGCCGTTCACGATGGAGCGGATGAAGAACGGGCAGCTGTGCGGGACCTGCCACAACGGCACGACGGAGGTCAAGGGCAAGGTCGTCTTCGCGGCGACCGACAAGGCCAACTGCGAGCGGTGCCACAAGAAGTGACCGACCGCGAGGAATCTCCGGCCGCGCGCCGGCGGGTCCACCGCCGGCGCGCGGTCTGGATCGTCCTCGCGATCGTGCTGGTCGTCGGCGGCGCCGCGCTCACCGGCCTCTGGCACGTGAGCGCGAGCCCGCAGTTCTGCAACTCCTGCCACATCATGCGCCCCTACGTCCAGGCCTGGAAGGTGTCCAAGCACCACGACGTCGCCTGCGTGCAGTGTCACTATCCCCCCGGTCTCCGCGACACGCTCTGGGTGAAGTTCCAGGCCATCAGCCAGGTCGCCAAGTGGGCCACGCAGACCTACAGCTCGAAGCCGTTCGCGGTCGTGGAGGACGCCAGCTGCTTCCGCTCGGGCTGTCATTCCCCGGCCCAGCTCGAGAGCCGCGGCGTGCTCACCTTCGGGCGGGGTGTGCGCTTCGATCACCGTCCCCACCTCGAATCCGCGAAGATGGGCCGGCAGCTGCGCTGCACGAGCTGCCATTCGCAGATCGTCGTGGGAAAGCACTTCGAGGTCGCGACATCCACGTGCTTCACCTGCCACTTCAAGGGGACGAAGAACGGGCGGGAGCTGACTCCGGTCGCGGGCTGCACCGGGTGCCACGAGCTGCCCAAGGGCGAGATCGCGGTGAGCTCGATCAAGTTCAACCACGCCCAGATCGCGCAGCGGGGCGTGTCCTGCGAGAAGTGTCACCTCAACGTGGTGGAGGGAGACGGAGACGTGCCGCGCGAGCGTTGTCTCACTTGCCACAACCAGCCGGAGAAGCTCGACCGGTACACCGATCGGGCACTGCTGCACTCGGCTCACGTCACCGAGCGCACCATCAGCTGCACCCGGTGTCACACGGAGATCAAGCACCGGCTGCCCCCGCCCGTCGGCGTGCCGTCGGCGCAGGGCGAGCCCGGAACGCGGCTGGCCATGCCGGGACGCCGATGATCCGTGCCGCGCTCCTCCTGGCGCTCCTGGGGTGCATCCTGGCGGGAGCGGCCCCGGCACGGGCGCAGGAACCCGCGAAGCCGGCCGCGCCTCCAGGATCGCAGCACACCGGCGAGCTCGATTGCCGACAGTGCCACCAGGGCAGCCATCAGGGCGTGGTCGGGATGTACCTCGGGATGGGCGGGCGGGGGACCCCCATGATCCCGAGTCACATGTTCCAGGTGCGTGTGCAGTGCGTCGCCTGCCACATCGTACCCAAGGCGGACGAGAGGTCGGCGGCCCTCGTCGGGCAGACCTTCCGGCCCACCGAGCAGGCCTGCGTGAACTGCCACGGCGAGAAGTACCGCGGCATGCTCCAGCGGTGGGTAGAGACGCTCGGCAAGATGCGCGACATCATCGCCCCGAAGCTGGCCGCGGCCCGCGCCGCACTGCCCGAGAGCGGAGGCACCGATCCGAAGCAGGCGAAAGCGCGCCAGCTGACGAACGACGCCGAGTACAACATCCAGTTCGTCGCGCTCGGCAAGGGAGTCCACAACGTCTTCTACGCGGCGGATCTGCTCAAGCTGTCCAACGGCTGGCTGGACGAGGCGTTACCGCTACTGGGGAAGCCGCCGATCAAGGCCGACGACGCGCTGGTCCGCGGCGGCTACTGCGCGGTGATGTGCCATTCGACCGCGGGGGTCAGGCAGCGGGAGACCGTGACCTTCCAAAAACAAACCCTTCCGCACGTGCGGCACGTCACCGAGTTCGGGGCGGTGTGCACGGCGTGCCACTCGGCGGAGACCCACAAGGCGGTGACCGCGACGCCGGCCACGTGCTCGTCGTGTCATCACAGCGCCCGGAACGAGCGCTGCGAGTCCTGCCATCGCGCCCAGAGCGACTTCTACCGGGGTCGGGCCGGCCCGACTCTGGTGAAGATGGAGCCCAACCCGATGGCCGCCGCGGTGGGCTGCACCGGATGCCACGACTGGTCGAAGAAGCATTCGCGCCGGGCCGTGGGAGAGCAGTGCGTGGGCTGCCACGACGCCGCGTACACGAGCTTCTTCACCGAGTGGACCACCGGCCTCGACAAGCTGAGCGCCGAGACCGCCCAGGCCGTCAAGCGCGCCGAGGCGGCGGTGGGCCGGCAGCGCCGAGCGAGGCGCCCTGTGCCAGAGGCCGAAGCGCTGGTACGCCAGGCCCGGGAGGCGCTAGCCCTGGTACAGCGGACGCGGGCCGTACACAACCCTGCGGGCGCCGAGGCCCTCCTGGAGACGGCGCGGCAGAAGGCGGCCGCGGCCCTCGCCGAGGCCGGGAAGCCCTAGGAGCGTGCTCCGCGGGCGGTGAAAGCCCCGTCAGACCATGCAAATAGTGCAAAGGCACTATTGTCACCAGCGCTCCTGGTCTCCTAAGGTTGCACCCAATTGCGCACGAGTCCCGTAGTCTAGCAACGAGGCGAAGGGGCCATGACATGACCGGTAAGCCTTGGCGGTGGTTCGGACTCATCGCGGGCGCAGTGACACTCGTGTGCGCGGGCATCGTGCTCGGCATCCCCTTCTCTTCGCCGGCTCAGCAGTCGCCGCCGGCGTCGGGGGCGCGGCAGGCATTCCGCATCGCGCAGGCTCCACCGGGAACCGGTGCCGCCGCTCCGGCCGCCGTCGCTCCGGCCGACGACAACTACGTCGGCGCGGAGACCTGCAAGGGCTGCCACGAGGAAGCGTTCCAGAAGTTCAGCAAGACCAGGATGGGTCGCCTCTTCCTGCACCAGGCGCGATCGCCCAAGGAAGCGAACGCGTGCGAGACCTGCCATGGCCCGGGCAAGGCTCACGTGGACGGCGGTGGCGGCAAGGGCAAGGGCGGGCTGATCAGCTTCGCCAAGAACGATCCCACCCCGGTGGCGAAGCGCAACGAGGTCTGCCTCGGCTGCCACACCAAGGGCGCACGGATCTTCTGGCAAGGCAGCCAGCACGAGTCTCGGGACGTGGCGTGCACCAACTGCCACAAGGTGATGGAGAACATCTCGCCGCAGCATCAGCTCGCCAAGGAGACCGAGATCGAGACGTGCGGCAGCTGTCACATCCAGAAGCGGGCCCAGACCATGCGGAGCTCGCACATGCCGCTGCGCGAAGGCAAGATGACCTGCACCTCGTGCCACAACCCGCACGGTACGGTCACGCCCTCGCTGCTCAAGGGGCCCTCGCTGAACGACACGTGCTTCAGCTGTCACGCCGAGAAGCGTGGCCCGTTCCTCTGGAGCCACCAGCCGGTGGTCGAGAGCTGCGCGAACTGCCACGATCCCCACGGGACCAATCACGAGGCCATGCTGAAGCTCGCGAAGCCGCGCATCTGCCAGCAGTGCCACACCGAGTCCGGGCACCCCTCGAACCCGTACGGACGTAACACCGGCTCGCTGAAGTTCGTGCTGGGGCGGTCCTGCAACGACTGCCACGTGGCCGTTCACGGCTCCAACCATCCCGCCGGTTTCCGGCTGACCCGGTAGAGGGGGCGTCCCATGCGACACATGACGACCGCCCGGCTTCTCGTCGCGACACTGGTGATGGGAGCGCTCGCCCTCGCGTCCGGCGTCTTGCCCGTCGCGGCCCAGACGAAGACCGAAACCCAGATCGGTGGCTGGAACCTCGAAGGCTACGTCGAGCCGGGGGTCCGATTCTTCCTCCAGAACCCGAACGGCGACCACACGCCCGGCCTGGACGACGGCAAGTTCGAGGAGTACCGGGACATCAATCAGGGGCTCTATCTCGAAGGCCTGCGGCTGCGGCTCTTCCGCCCCGACGAGAAGTATTCCGTCGAGCTCGGCGGGAAGGACTGGGGGCTGCACACCCAGGAGTTCAGCCTCTCCGGCGAGCAGCTGGGCCTGTGGCAGGCCGGGGTCGAGTGGGACCAGATGCGCCACATCTACTCGACCGACTCGCAGACGCTCCTGAAGGTCTTCGGCGGCAACACCTTCATCCTGCCCAATCCGCGCCCCCCGCTCTCGGCCTGGAACTCGGCCCCGGGATGGAGCCACAGCGAAGCCTCCCGGGGGACCGACCAGGAGGGTGACGGGGAGATCGCCCAGCAGTGGTACACCGGCCGGGTGTTCTTCAAGCTCTCGCCCACCCCGAACCTCGATCTCAGCGCCGACTACACCCGCATCCACAAGGAAGGTCAGCGTCCCTTCGGCATGGCGTTCGGCAGCCCGGGCGGCATCTTCCTCGAGCTGGTCCAGCCGATCGACCAGACCATCCACGAGATCAAGCTCCAGGGCACCTACGCCACCGATCTCTACCAGCTCCAGTGGGGCTACACCGCGTCGATCTTCGACAACGGTTTCAGCTGGGTGCGGGCCGACAACCCGTGCAATGGCGGTGGTGTCAGCCCCGGCGCGCCGTGTCCCGCGGTGGGCACCCAGGGTCAGTTCGGCACCACCTCGCTGCCGCCCAACAACCAGTCCCACACGTTCAACGTGGCGGGAGGCATCAACCTGCCGTTACAGACGCGCGTGAACGCCGGCTTCACGTACAGCCTGCGTCTGCAGAATCAGGACTTCCAGCAGCAGACGTACTCGAACGGCCTGGTCGCGGCCAACCCGAGCCTGCAGCTGCCGGAGAAGAGCCTGCACGGCAACGTGCAGAACTTCCTCGGTAACGTCGACGTGACGAGCCGACCGCTGCCCTCCGTCCCCGTCACGTTCGCGCTCAAGTACCGGATCTTCGACATGGTGGACAACAGCGACACCCCGACGTTCGAGGCCTTCGTCATCAACGACCAGAACGCCATCACCAGCGTGCCCCTCCGCGCCGGACGCTACGACTACACGCGCCAGAACGCGGACCTGAGCGGCCGCTACCGCATCAACTCCTACACGTCGCTCACGCTCGGAGGGGGCTGGGAGGGCTGGGACCGCAACGACAACTGGGAGGTCACCCACACCGACGAGGCCATCGCCAAGGCGGCGCTCGACGTGACCCCCACCGACTGGCTGCTCATCCGGGCCACCTATCAGCCCTCCTTCCGGCGTGGCAACTCCTACAACACCAACGCCTGGCTGAAAGAGAACCAGGGCCGGCCGCCCGGGTTCTCGGGCTCCGCCGCCCAGAACTACGAGCTCCGCAAGTTCAACCAGGCCGATCGCGATCGGCAGCGTGTCGACCTGATGGTGCAGATCACGCCGGTCGAGCAGCTGACTATCACGCCGACCGCGGGCTACAAGTACGACAACTATATCGCCTCCGGCCTGCAGCACAACGGGAACACCCCGAATGCCGAGCAGCTCGGCCTCCAGGAGGCGGTCAGCTGGTCGACGGGCATCGACATCAACTGGACGCCCAACGAGCGGTTCTCCCTGTCCACCGGCTACGTGCACGAGTCGATCTTCCAGAAGCAGCGGCAGAGCTACCGGGGACCGGTCGACCCATCGGTGGATTGGATCTCCGACAGCACCGACACGATCGATACCTTCAACGCCGCGCTCAAGGCCGCGCTCATCCCCCACAAGCTCGACTTTCTCCTGAACGGGTCCTACAGCTACGCGCTGGGGCGCGTGCAGCAGTACAGCCCGAACGCGCCGAGCCCCGTCTACAACGCCAACTTCCCCGCCGACTTCACCCCGCGCTGGCCGGCCTTCGAGGACACCTACGCGCGGATAGAGGCCGCGTTGCAGTACCACTGGTCACCCTCCGTCACCACCAAGTTCTTCTACGCCTTCGAGACTTTCTCGAAGAGCAACTGGCAGACGGACACCCTGACGCCCACGCAGCCGGGCGTGCCCGCGGTGTTCCTCGGCCAGGACTGGAGGAACTACACCGCCCAGATCCTGGGGATGACCCTGCGCTACAAGTTCGAGTAACCCGGCGAGGGCCCGACGAGCCAGATCAAGGATATCGAGCGGCGCCTACAGGCCGCCCTCGGGGCCATCGAAGCCCTCGACGCGGACCTGGCCGCGGGTCGCCTGGGGGCCGACGAGCACGGACGGCGGCGGGCCGAGCAGGAGCGTGAGGCCGGCCGTCATCTCGCGAGCCTGCGCCGGGCGCAGGCCGACGCGCGTGGGCGCTCGGTGGGGCAGACACCGATCGCCGGCGGCCGCCGGCCCGCGTGGATCCTGAGCCCGCCTGCGATCGTGGCGGCCGGCTGTGTTCTCCTCGTGGCCGGCGTCGGTGGGGGCGTGGCGATCGGCCGGTGGCTCGGGGAGGGTCAAAGGCCGCCGGCGCCCGTCGCGCGTCCCGGGGCAACGGCCGACGCCGGGCCGACGGCGCTCATGAGCCGCATCGACCTCGGGGCGTTCCGCGAGGCGGCCGGGTCCGAGGATGCGCCGACCCCGACCCTGCTGCAGGTGGCGCACGGCGCCCTCGACCAGGGCCGGCTCGACGAGGCCCGCGGTATCTACCAGCGCGTGCTCGCGCGGGATCCCCGGAACGTCGAGGCGATCACGCATCTCGGAGCAGTCCTCTATCAGGAAGGGCGCGTGGACGAGGCGCTCGTGAACCTGGAGCAGGCCCTCCGGATAGATCCCGGCTACATCCACGCCCACTGGGATCGCACGCAGTACCTCTATGCCAAGCGGGATTTTCCCGCGGCCGTGAGGGCGGCGGAGGCCTTCCTGCAGCTTTCGCCCAAGGGCCCGGACGCCGACAACGTGCGCAGGCTGATGGGAGAAGCGCAAGCGCAGG
>Ga0335084_10002256_pt1 | contig 18513 bp, 18 predicted proteins | sample Lox_Sample_44_FD_206721 | JGI IMG/M metagenome (GOLD analysis project Ga0335084, IMG submission 206721) | Soil microbial communities from Loxahatchee National Wildlife Refuge, Florida, United States - Lox_Sample_4.4 | ecosystem: Environmental > Terrestrial > Soil > Wetlands | place: USA...
AGCGGTTTGCGCGCGTCTCCTTGAGGATGCCCGCGAGGTGCACCGCGGCGTCGCAGCCCGTCGCGGCCACGGAGAGCGCCTCCGCGTCGAGGCCCGAGGCGATGCGCAGCTCCGCGCTCGCCCCCGCGCTGGCGCGCACGATCTTCGCCGCGCGCTCCGAGCGCACGACGGCGCGCGCTCGTCGCGGCGGCTGCGCGTGCGCCAGGCGCTGGAGCACGCGGCGGCCGAGCTGGCCGTTCGCACCGGTCACCAGGATCTGCGCCGCGCCTTGCAAGGCGGGTGAGCATATCCGCATCTCTGAGCTTCGCTCGCCTGCGGCTCGCTGCGCGCGACCGCTTTGCTCACTTGCTAGTCGCGGCGGCGCCCGTACGAGATGCCGAGCCCGACGATCCGCTGGATCAGCTGCGGGTAGGTGATGCCCACGGCCTTCGCGGAATCCGCGAAGTCCTCGCCCTCCGCGACGTCGGGCGTGGAATTCACCTCGATCACGTAGACCTGTCCGTCCGGCGCGAGGCGCAGGTCGAGGCGCGCGTAGCCCGAGAGCCCGAGCACACGGTACACGCGCTTGCACAGGCGCGTGATGCGCGCGGCCGTCGCGTCCGGCAGCTCGCGCGCCGGCCCGGAGTCGATGCCGACGCGCGCCTGGTACTTCCGGTCGAACTTCGCGCGCGCCGTCGCGATCGGCAGGCTGCCGGGGGGCAGCTTGTCGAAGAAGAGCTCCCAGGGCGGGAACGCCTGCAGGCGCTGGTTGCCGAGGATGCTCTGCGTCAGCTCGCGCCCCTCGATGTACTCCTCCGCGATCGCATCGGTGCCGATGCTGCGGTGCACGAACTCGACGCGCTCGCGCAGGTGCGGCTCGTCCGAGACCACCGAGGCCTGCGCGATGCCGAGCGACGCCTCCTCGTCGACCGACTTCACGATCAGCGGGAAGGAGAGCTCGCGGCGCGGCACTCGCACCGGCGCGCCGCGCTCGAACACGGCGAAGCGCGGGGTCGGCACACGGTGGTAGCGCAGGATCTTCTTGCACAGCGCCTTGTCGCGCGTCAGCAGGATGCCGCGCGCGTGACAGCCCGTGAAGCAGACGCCGAGGAGCTCGAGGTAGCTCGTCACGTGGGCCTGGTAGTTCCCGACGTCGCGGAACTCCATCAGCAGGTTGAATACGACGTGCGGGTCGAAGCCGAGCGCGACGCTGCGGATCGGCGCGAGGTCGTCCGAGACGCCGACCACCTGCACCTCGTGGCCGAGCTCGCGCAGCGCGCGCGCGACGTCGTATTCGGTGCGGAAGGCGTCGACTTCGGGCGCGGAGAGCCCCTCGATCGAGTCCGGCGGCACCAGATCCTCGTGACACAGGACGACGACACGATGCCGGGTCATCGCGCGTACTCCCGGTAGCGCATGCGCCGGATGCGCAGCGTGTGCATCGCGACGAGCACCGCGGCGCCCTCGGCGGTCTCGCGCTCGCGGTGCGAGAGGCGGAGACCGAGGTCGCGGCTGCGGCGGATCATGCCGGCCAGCACCTCGTCCACCACGAAGGGCCGCTGGCCGGTCCAGCGCGCGACCTGCGTCCGCAGCGAGACACGCCGCTCGCGCAGGAACATCGAGGCGCGCCTGCCGCGCCCGCCGGCGCCGAACAGGCGCGCGAGGTCGCGATCGTAGACGCGCAGGTCGGCGTCGCCCCAGGTGGAGCGCCGGCGCCGGTAGTGCTCGCGCAGCGAGATGCCTACCTGCGGCAGCGACTCGGTGCGCTCGCGCGAGTGCACGCTCGGCGGTCGCTCCCGGATCTCCCGCATCAGCGCGTCCACGTATTCGAGCTTTCGCAGCGCCGGCCAGCCCGCGTACTCGCGGCGCCAGCGACCGCGCGGCGCGCCGAGCCACACCGCGAAGGTCTCCGCGAAATCTTCGATCGGATGGCTCTGCGCGTAGTAGCGGTCGAGGTGGTGCACGTAGTGGCGGCTGCCGGGGCGCGGCACGTAGCCGCGCCGATAGGGCGCGGACGCGAGGCCGAAGGCCTGGCGCCAGTCCTTGCGCCGGTGGAGGTGGTAGGCGTGGTCGAGCGCGTGCGCCGCCTCGTGTCGAAGCAGGCGCGCGAAGCCTGCGCGCGTGCCGCCTTCGACCTCGAACATGTGAGTGCGCTCGAGCGCCGCGAGCCGCGGGTGCGCGAGGTAGAAGGGCACCGCGAAACCGGGGACTCCGTCGGGTGAGAACCATGCGGTCGAGAGCCAGACGTGCGGGCGAAAGCGGAAGCCCGCGCGCGACAGCTCCGTGTGCAGGCGCTCGACCCGCGAGCAGAGCGGCGTCGAGTCGAGCGAGAGCCCGAGGTCGCAGATGCGGACGTCGAGCAGCTCCTGCGTCGGCAGCTTCGCCCACCAGGGCTCGCACCGACGCGACGCCTTCCGGCTCACGCAGGACCTCCCTCGATGCGAAAGTCATCCGATTCGCGCCGGCCGGTCTTCGCCCGCAAGATCGGGAAGGATACGGAGCGGGAGGCGACACGGCGACCGGGCTCGGCTGACGCCGATCCATGTTGCCCTCACGCGGACTCACGGAGTCGCCGGGCCAACGCGGCCGACGCCGCGATCGCGCCGCACCAGCCCGCCAGGCTCGCGACGCCGACGGCCACTCCCTGCGCGTCGCCGATCGCGCCGGTGAGCCAGGGCACCGCCGAGCCGCCGAGCGCGCCCGCGCCGGCCGCGAGCCCTGCCGCCGTCCCGCGGGCGTGTCGCACGCGCTCTCCGACGAGCGCCATGATCAGCGGATAGACGCAGCCGAGCGCGACGCCGGTCGCGAGGAAGGTGAGCTCGACGATGCCGAGGCCCGTCGCGACACAAGCGAGAAGCGCACCCGCGGCGAGAGCCCCCGACGCGGCAAGCGTGCGCGGCCCGAGCGCGACGGGCAGCGCGAGCACTCCGAGGCGGCCGCAGAGCAGGCCGAGCCAGAAGGCGCTGATCGCGGAGGCTCCGCGCGCCGCGGAGAGCGCGAGCGCGCCGGTCGCGTAGGGGACCGCGAAGATCGTCATCGACGCCTCGACGCCCACGTAGGCGAAGGCGATCGCGGCGAAGGGCGCGACGCGCGCGGCGATCCAGCCGGCCCCGCGGCGCCCGGCCTTCGCATCCGACGCGTGCGCCTCGGGGTGGGGCGTCGGGTCGGGGAAGCGCAGGCCGAGCGCCCAGAGCGCGAGCGCGACGTGCGCCGCGCCGACACAGCGAAACGACGCGACGAAGCTCCCGCGCGCGTCGAAGGTCGCGGCGATCAGCGGACCCGCCATCGCGCCCACCGTCGCGGCCGCGTGCAGGAGCGACATCGGGCGCGCCGCGTGCTCGCGGTAGCGCTCTGCCACGGCGGCGTTGATCAGTGTGTCGTAGAGGCCCACGCCGAGGCCCGCGGCCGCGATGTGCGCGAGCCAGGCGCCGAACGACATCGACTCGCGCACCGAGAGCAGCGCCGCCGCGGCGATCGCGAGCGAGGCGATGAAGAGCGGCTGGCGCGGCATCCGGTCGAAGAGCGGCCCCGCGGCCACGACGCCGACGCCGAGCCCCGCCGCGAGCGCGGAGGCCAGCAGCCCGGACCTCGCGAGGTCGAGACCGAGCTCGCGCGCGAGATCGGCCTGGTGCGCGCCCGGCAGCACCAGCACCACGCCGAAGGCGAGGAAAGATACGGCGAAGAAGGCGTTCACACGGGCGCCAGCGGGCTGCGGAACCTCACCAACCGGGTCTCATCTTCTGAACTTCGCTCGCCTGCGGCTCGCTGCGCGCGCGGCTTCACCGCGCTTTCAGAGCATTCCGAGTTCCAATTTCGCCGCCTCCGACATCATCGCCGGTGTCCATGGCGGATCCCAGACGAGGTCGAGCGTCACCGCGGTCACGCCCTCGACGCCACGCGCCTTCGACTCGACCTCGGGAGGGAGCTCCTCGGCCGCCGGGCACATCGGCGACGTGAGTGTCATGCGGATCGTGGCCGCGCCCTCTGCGTCGACCTGCACCTTGTAGACGAGGCCGAGCTCGTAGATGTCGACGGGAATCTCCGGGTCGAAGACGGTCTTCAGCTGCTCGACGATCTTCTCGCCGATCTCGCGCATCGACTCGGGCGCTTCGACGATGCGAGCCGTCTCGGGGCTCGCGCTCTCCGCGCTCGCGTTCTCGCCCTGCATGCTCACTCCGTGCTGACCGACTCGCCGCCCTCGAGCGCGGCTCGCAGTGCGTGCCAGCAGAGCGTGGCGCACTTGACGCGCAGCGGGAACTCGTGGACGCCCGCGAAGACCTCGAGCTTGCCGAGCTCGCTGTCCGGCCGGGCCTCTCCCGTCGTGACGAGCCGGTGGAAGTCCTCGAAGAGTTGCTTCACGTCGGCCTGCGCGCGGCCGCGCACGGCCTCCGTCATCAGCGAGGCCGACGCCGTCGAGATCGCGCAGCCGCGCCCGTCGAAGCCCGCCGCCTCGATGCGGTCGCCCGACACGCGCGCCGACACGATCACGTGATCGCCGCAGAGAGGGTTGTGGCCCTCCGCGCGCCGGTTGGCGCCCTCCGGCTCGCCGCGGTTCCGCGGGCTCTTGTTGTGGTCGATGATCACGGACTGGTAGAGCTCGCGCAGCTCGGACATCAGGCGAAGACCTCGCGCACGCGCGCGAGACCGCGCACGAGCGCATCGACGTCGGCGCGCGTGTTGTAGAGCGCGAACGACGCGCGCACCATGGCCGGCACGCCGAAGCGCTCCATCAGCGGCTGCGCGCAGTGGTGTCCGGCGCGCACCGCCACGCCCTCGGCGTCGAGGATCGTGCCGACGTCGTGGGGGTGCACGCCCTCGAGCTCGAAGGAGAAGACGGCAGCCTTGCCCGGGGCGGTGCCGAAGACGCGCAGGCCTGGCACGGCTGCTAGCGCCTGTGCGGCGTAGTCGCCGAGCGCGTGCTCGTGGCGAGCGATGGCGTCCATGCCGATCCGTTCGACGTAGGCGACCGCGGCTGCGAGGCCGACCGCGCCCGCGATGTCCGGCGTGCCCGCCTCGAAGCGCGCCGGGATGCCGGCATAGGTGGTCTTCTCGAAGTGGACCGACGCGATCATGCCGCCGCCGCCGAGGAATGGCGGCATCGACTCGAGCAGCTCCGCGCGCGCCCACAGGACGCCGATGCCCGACGGCCCGTAGAGCTTGTGACCCGAGATGGCGTAGAAGTCGCAGCCGAGTGCCTGCACGTCGACCGACAGGTGCGGCGCGGCCTGCGCGCCGTCGACGCAGAGCAGCGCGCCCCGCGCGCGGCAGAGCGCCGCGATCCGGTCGATCGGGTTCACCGTGCCGAGCACGTTCGAGACGTGCGAGAGCGCGACCAGCCGCGTGCGCGGAGACAGCAGCCCATCGAGGGCGTCGAGGCGCAGCGCGCCGCGGTCGTCGATCGGCGCGACGCGCAGCACGCAGCCGCGCCGCTCGCACAGCATCTGCCACGGCACGATGTTCGAGTGGTGCTCCATCTCGGAGAGCACGATCTCGTCGCCGGGGCCGAAGCGGGAATCGCCGAGGCTTCGCGCCACCAGGTTGATCGCCTCGGTGGCGTTGCGCACGAAGACGATCTCGCGCGGGTCGGCGGCGCCGAGGAAGCGCGCGATCCGCTCGCGCGCGTCGTCGAGCGCGCGCGTCGCGCGCAGCGAGAGCTCGTACACACCGCGGTGCACGTTGGCGTAGTCGCGCCGGTAGAGCTCGGAGACCGCGTCGATCACGCACTGCGGCTTCTGCGCGCTCGCGGCGGTGTCGAGAAAGGCGAGCGGCTTGCCGTGCACCGTCTGCTGGAGCACGGGAAAGTCGCGGCGGATCCGCTCCGCGTCGAAGCTCACGAGAGCCCTCCCGCGTGCGCGAGCCGCAGGCGCTGCTGGAGGATGTCGTCGAGCGCGTCGGAGAGCGCGGGCTGGGGCAGGGCGCGCAGGATCTCCTGCGCGAAGCCGCGCGTCAGCAGGTCGCGCGCGACTTCCTCGGAGAGCCCGCGCGAGCACAGGTAGAAGAAGGCATCCGGATCGAGCTGCCCGACGCTCGAGCCGTGACTGCACTTCACGTCGTCCGCGAGGATCTCGAGCTGCGGCTTCGTGTCGACCTCCGCGCCAGCGCCGAGCAGCAGGTTGGCGTTCGACTGCCGCGCGGACGTCTTCTGCGCGTCGGGCCGCACGAGGATGCGGCCCCGGAATACGCCGCGCGCCCGTCCGCCGACGATGCCCTTGTAGGTCTCGCGGCTGGTGCAGCGCGGCACGGCGTGGTCGACAGAGGTGTGGTTGTCGACGAGCTGCCGGCCGCCGGCCACGAAGAGCCCGTCGAGCCGGCACTCGGCGCCCTCGCCGAGCAGGCGCACGCCGGCGTCGTTTCGCACGATCGCGCCGCCGAAGCAGAGCGTGTGCGCTGCGAAGCGGCTGTCGCGCTCCTGCGTCACGGCCAGGTTCGAGACGTGGAAGCGGTAGTCCGGCTCGCGCTGCACGAGCACCAGGTCGACCTGCGCATCCGGGCAGACCTCGACCTCCGTGACGCAGTTCGAGAAACCGGGGCTCGTGCCGACCGCGACGTGGTCCTGGATCAAGGTGAGCCGACTGCCGGGCGCGGCCTCGACGAGGACGCGCGGGTGGGAGAGCAGCGGCTGGCCGTCGGCGCGCGGCCCCGACACGAACACGAGGTGGATCGGCTGCTCGGCGCCCGCGCCGCGCGGCACGCGCACGCAGGCGCCGTCGTCGACGAAGGCGGTGGCCAGCGCGGCGAAGGGATGTCGCTTCCACTCCGCGATGCGACCTAGCCGCGACGCCAGCCGCTCCGGATCGCCGCGCAGCACCTCCGCCAGGCTCTCGACCGTCGTTCCGCAGTTCAGCCGCTGGGCCGCCGAGAGCTCCGGGGCGAAGCGGCCGTTCACGAACACGAAGACGCTACACGCGAAGACCGGGAACGCGTGGTGCTCGAGGTCGTCGCGCGCGACCGCGCGTCCAGGCGAAGAGGCCAATGCGAAGGGCACCTTCGCGAGCGGCGTCACATTGGTGTGGCGCCACTCCTCGAGTCGCGTGTGCGGGAGGCCTTGCTCGCGGAAGGCGCCGAGCGCGTCGGCGCGGAGCCGCGCGAGCCAGGCGGGCTCGCCCTGTCGTGACGCCGCGAAGCCTTCGTGCAGAGCGAGGAATCGGTCGCGCGCGCCTTCGAGCGCGCTCATCGCGCGGACGCCTCGAGCCAGCCGTAGCCCTTCTCTTCGAGCTCGCGCGCCAGATCCTTGCCGCCGGAGCGAGCGATGCGGCCGCCGGCCAGCACGTGCACGAAGTCGGGCTCGACGTAGTCGAGCAGTCGCTGGTAGTGCGTGATCACGAGCATCGCGCGCTGCGGGCCGCGGAGCGCGTTCACGCCGCCCGCCACGACGCGCAGCGCATCGATGTCGAGCCCGGAGTCGGTCTCGTCGAGGATGGCGAGGCGCGGCTCGAGGATCGCCATCTGGAGCACCTCGTTCCGCTTCTTCTCGCCGCCGGAGAAGCCCTCGTTGACGCTCCGCTGCATCAGCTTCTCGTCCATCTCCACGAGCTTCATCTTGCGGCGCGCGAGCTGGAGGAAATCCATCGCATCGAGCTCGGGCTGGCCGCGGTGCTTGCGCACGGCGTTGAGCGCGGCCTTGAGGAAGTAGAGGTTCGCGACGCCGGGGATCTCGACCGGGTACTGGAAGGCCAGGAAGATGCCCTCGCGCGCGCGCTCTTCCGGCGCGAGCGCGGTCAGGTCGCGGCCTTCGTAGAGGATCTCGCCGCGCGTGACGCGCACCGACGGCCGGCCGGCGAGCGCGTTGGCGAGCGTGCTCTTGCCGGAGCCGTTCGGGCCCATCACCGCGTGCACCTCGCCCGGGCGGATCACGAGGTCGACACCGCGCAGGATCGAAGCCTCGCCCGCGGTGGCGTAGACGTCTCGCAGCTCGAGCAGCGCGTCAGCCATGCCTCAGCCCACCGAGCCTTCGAGCGAGAGCCCGAGCAGGTTCTGCGCCTCGACCGCGAACTCCATCGGCAGCTCGCGCAGCACCTCCTTGCAGAATCCGCTCACGATCATCGAGACGGCGTCTTCCTCCGAGAGCCCGCGCTGCCGGCAGTAGAAGAGCTGGTCCTCGCCGATCTTCGAGGTCGTGGCCTCGTGCTCGACGGTGGCGCTCGAGTTCTTGACCTCGATGTACGGGAAGGTGTGGGCGCCGCAGGTGTCGCCGAGCAGCAGCGAGTCGCAGCGCGAGTGGTTGCGCGAACCCTCCGCCTTCGGGCCGATGCGCACGAGTCCGCGGTACGACTGCTGCCCGTACCCGGCCGCGATGCCCTTCGAGACGATCGTCGAGCGCGTGTTCCGCCCGATGTGGATCATCTTCGTGCCCGTGTCCGCTTGCTGGCGGTTGTTGGTCATCGCAACCGAGTAGAAGGCGCCGACGGACTCGTCGCCCTGGAGGATGCAGGACGGGTACTTCCACGTGATCGCGGAGCCCGTCTCGACCTGCGTCCAGGAGATCTTCGAGCGGCGACCGCGGCAGGCGCCGCGCTTCGTCACGAAGTTGTAGATGCCGCCTCGGCCTTCCTTGTCGCCCGGGTACCAGTTCTGCACCGTCGAGTACTTGATCTCGGCGTCGTCGAGCGCGACGAGCTCCACCACCGCCGCGTGGAGCTGGTTCTCGTCCCGCATCGGCGCGGTGCAGCCCTCGAGATACGAGACGTAGGCGCGCTCGTCGGCGATCAGCAAGGTGCGCTCGAACTGTCCCGTTCCCGCCGCGTTGATCCGAAAATACGTCGACAGCTCCATCGGACAGCGCACGCCCTTCGGCACGTAGGCGAAGGAGCCGTCGGTGAAGACGGCGGAGTTCAGCGCGGCGAAGAAGTTGTCCGAGTACGGCACGACCGAGCCGAGGTACTCGCGCACCAGATCCGGACAGCGCTTCACCGCCTCCGAGAAGGAGCAGAAGAGGATCCCCTGTCGCTCGAGCTCCTCCTTGAACGTCGTGGCGACGGACACGCTGTCGAAGACGGCGTCGACCGCGACGCCGTGCAGTCGCTTCTGCTCCGAGAGCGGGATGCCGAGGCGCTCGTAGGTGCGCAGCAGCTCGGGATCGACCTGGTCGAGGCTCTCGAGCTTGCGCGGCTTCGGAGCCGCGTAGTAGATGATCTTCTGGTAGTCGATCTTCGGGTACGAGACGTTCGCCCAGGTCGGCTCGTGGTTCTCGGCCAGCAGCTCGAGGAAGCGGCGCAGCGCCTTGAGGCGCCACTCGAGCAGCCACTCGGGCTCGCCCTTCTTCGCCGAGATCAGGCGCACGATGCCCTCGTCGAGCCCGGGCGGCACGCGGTCCTCGTCGATCTCGGTGACGAAGCCGTACTGGTACTCGCGGTTCGCGAGTCGTTCGAGGTTCTGGGTCTCGGATCCGGCCATGGCTGCTCCAGCTCAGGACAAGGGCGTGTCGAGCTCGCTCGTGTCCACGCCGAGGCTGGCGAGTGGCACGATCTTCGATTGCGAGGGCGTGACGAGATCCGCGAGCGTGATGCGCGCGAGCGCGCCATGGACCGCTCGGCTGATCTCCTGCCAGGGTGCGCGCACGTGACAGGCCGCTTCCTGCGGACAGGCGCCCGGGTGCTGCGCGCACTCCGTGAAGCCGAGCGGCCGACCCTCGAGCGCAGCGATCATCTGCGGCACCGTGATCTCTTGCGGCGCGCGTGCGAGCCCGTAGCCGCCCTTCGCGCCGCGCTGCGAGACCAGCAGCCCCTCGCGCGCGAGCGCCTTCAGCACCTTGCTCACCACCGGCACGGGCAGGCGCGTCTCCGCGGCGAGCTCGCGCGCGTTGTGCGGGGCGCCCTCGGGGCAGGCCGCGAGGTGCGCCATCAGCACGATGCCGTAGTCGGTGATGCGGGAGAGTCGGATCATGGGGCTCCGGTCCCGAATTCGGGACCTCGAAGAACAGGCCGGAGCATATCGGACCGTTCCAGTCCTGTAAAACTCGGACCAGATCGGTCCTCGATCTTCGAAGCCTGAAGGCTTTCGCTCGCGCAGACGATGAGTTGCGCGCCCGGCCCGCGCCTGCTCCGATTTCGGAGCCGCGGGCCCCGCATGTGCTCGTCCGGGACCCGCCGCTCGCATGACGCCCCGCGCCGAAACCCTTCGCAGCGATCTCCGCCAGATGACGGCGGACGGCGTGTTCTTCAGCGTGATGGTCGGACTCGGCGAGGCCTACGTGCCGGCCTTCGCGCTCGCGCTCGGTCAGGGTGCGGCGGCCGCGGGACTTCTCGCGACGCTCCCGCTGCTCGCGGGCGCATGCTTCCAGCTCATCACGCCCGTCGCCGTGCGGCGGCTGCGCTCGTATCGGCGCTGGGTCGTCGCATGTGCGTGTCTCCAGGGGCTCTGCTTCCTGCCGCTCGCCGCGAGCGCGCTGGCTGCGAGGGGTCCGCTCGCGTGGCTGCTCGCCGTCGCGAGCGCCTACTGGGGCTTCGGCATGGCGACGAGCCCGGCTTGGAATGCGTGGGTCACGACGCTCGTGCCGGCGAAGCTGCGCGTGCGCTTCTTCGCGCGCCGATCGCGCAGCGCGCAGGCGGCGCTCCTGTGCTCGCTGCTCGCGAGCGGCGCGCTGCTCGAGCTCGCGCGACACCGCGGACGAGAGCTCGTCGCATTCGCGTCGCTCTTCGTGCTGGCGGCGTGCGCGCGCCTCCTCTCCGCGCGCTGTCTCGCGCGCCAGAGCGAGGATCCGCGCGCGGCCGAGGCCCATCGCGCACTGCCGCTGCGCTCGCTGCCCGCGAGTCTGCGCGGAACGGGCGGCGTGCGCGTGCTGGCGTATCTCTTGAGCATGCAGCTCGCGGCGCAGATCGCGGCGCCCTACTTCACGCCCTACATGCTGGGACCGCTCGGACTCGGCTACGAGCGTTTCACGGCACTGATCGCAGCCTCGTTCCTCGCGCGCATCGCGATCCTCCCCGCGCTCGGCCGGCTGGCGCAGCACCGCGGCAGCCGCTTCATCCTGATCGCGGGCGCGGTCGGCATCGTGCCGCTCCCGCCGCTGTGGCTCGTGTCGCACCAATTCGGCTATCTGCTGGCGCTCCAGCTGGTGTCGGGCTGCGCGTGGGCAGCGATCGAGTACGCGTCGCTGCTCTCGTTCTTCGAGGGCATCGAGGAGCGCGACCGAGCCAGCGTGCTCTCCTACTTCAACCTGGCCAACGCGGCGGCGGTCGCGACGGGCTCGCTGCTCGGCGGCGCGCTGCTGCGCGGGCTCGGTGCAGGCGAATCCGCGTACCCGAGGCTCTTCGTCGCCTCGGCGCTCGCTCGCCTGGCGATCCTGCCGCTGCTCGGGCGCGCCGGCGCGGCGCGCGCGGCGTCGACGCCTTTGCCACTCCGCGCGCTGGCGCCCGCGTCCGAGGTCGCGCAGCGCGAAGGAGCGGCCGCGCGATGAGCGAAGCGCTGGCGACGAGCGTCGTCGTGCCGCCCGATCACTTCAGCAACGCGCGGGAGTCGCTCGAGAGCATGCTCGCGCACACGGAGCATCCGTAGGAGCTCGTGGTCGTGGACAGAGGATCGCCCCGCGCGACGGCTGCCTGTCTGCGCGAGGCGCAGGCGGGCGCCAGCTTTCGCCACATCGCGGCGTCGCGGACCGGCGGGCGCTAGAAGCGCAGCGAGAAGCCGGCTCGCGCCATGGGCGCCGCGACACCCCGCGAGGTCGCCGGGCCTGGACTTCCGCCGGGTGGCTGGATCAGCGCCCGGTAGTCGTCGAGGTCGTGCACGGGGCCGGATGGAGTCGTCCACAGGAAGAGCTCCCCGCCGAGGAGCGTGCTGCCGCCCGTGATCGCGGCGTCGGTCTTCCCGCCGAAGGCGTAGACGATCAGCCCCGCGGCGGCCGAGACCACGACGGTGCCGACGTGCATCACCCAGGAGGTGCGCTGCGCATTGCGCGCCGCGTTCTCCTGCAACATCACCTCGCCGCGCTGGAGCTTCAGGGCCCGCTGCTCGCGCGTCTCGTCGGGCAGCTCGCGCAGCGGCTCCGCTCCGTAGCGCGCCTTCATCGGGTCGACGTACTGCGTCACGGCGCCGACCGCGCCGTAGACCGCCTGCACGATCGCCGCCGAGCGCTCCTCCTTCGCGTCTTCCGTCACAGCGAGCGCGGTGTTGAGCGCGACGCCGGGGCCCAGGTTGATGGCGAGCCAGCTCCAGTGCCAGATCTCCGCCGGGGTCTTCCTGGCATCGAGCCGTTGCTCGATGAAGTCGGTGCGCCGCGCGATCTCCGCGTCGGTGAGTGCCGCCGCGTCGCGAGTGAGCGGAGGCGGCGCGGACGTCGCACAGGCGAAGAGGCAGAGCGCGGTGAGACACAGGACCCCCGTCGATCCGGATCGCTTCATACGCCCTCAGAAGATTCCGTTGGGTGGAAGGCCGAGGAGCACGCGCGACGCGGGCTCGACCAGCGCAGGCGAGACCACGATGTGCTGCCCCACGACGTGTACGTCGCGCATGCGCCGCTCGAGCGGGCTCGACAACGCGTTCGCGCTGGTGCCGGCCGCGGAGTGCACGATCTCGACTGCGCGCGCCGACGCCATGACCGCCTTCACGCACGCGAGCTGCACGAGCGCGCGCTGCTTCGGGCTCGGCGTCCGACCCGCGAGCGTCTCCTGCCACAGCTCCTCGACCGAATCGAACGCGAAGGCGCGCGCGGCGCGCAACGTGAATTCCGCCTCGGCGACACATTCTTGCGCATGGCGTCGCTCGCGCAGCGGCACGCTCATCGCGCGCGGGACCCGCTCGGACGCGAGCTCTACGAACGCGTCGATCGCGGCGCGCGCGATCCCCGTGGCGACGCCGACCTTGTTGTAGGCGAGGCGCGAGAGCGGAGGCAGCCGGAAGAGCGCGCCGCGCGCGTGCACGCGGCCGGAGCCGACGTGGGTCGTGAATCGATCCGCGACGAACACGTCCTCGATCTCGACGTCGTGGCTTCCGGAGCCGCGCAGTCCCGCGACGTGCCAGGTGTCGAGCACCCGGAAGTCGCGACGCGGCACCAGCACCTCGAGCATCTGCGGCCTGCCGCCTTCGTCGACGACGCACTGACCCCAGAACCAGTCGCTGTGCAGGCAGCCGCTCGCGAAGGGCCAGCGCCCGCGGACGCGAAAGCCGCCATCGACTCGCGTCGCGCGTCCCTGCGGATTCAGCGCGCCGCAGAAGATCGCCTCGGGATGCTTCGCGATCACCTCTTCTGCGACGTCGGGGGAGAGGATCGCGCTCGCGAACCCGAGGTTCTCGATGCCGATCATCAGCGCCCAGCCGGTGGCGCCGTCGGCCTCGGAGATCGCCTCGATCGCGAGGATCTGCTCTCGCGGCGTGGCCTCGGCCCCGCCGACCTCCTTCGCGACGGCGACCCGGAAGAGTCCCGACTCGCGCAGCGCGCGCACGACCTCGTCGGGGAGCGTGCGCAGCGCCTCGGCGCGATCCGCGTGGCGGCGCACCCATGGCTGGAGCTCGCGCGCGCGCAGGGCCAGGGTCTCGCCGGAAAGGAGGGCAGGCGTGGCCGTCACCGCGCTCCATGATACGCGGCTTCGCACGTCGCGTGGGTCCGCGGCGTCGCCTAGCGCTTTCGCTCCTCGAGCAGCTCGCGCAGCATGCTCGCCGTGCGCTGCTCGAGCGCGATGAGCCGCCGGCGCAGCTGGAGCGCAACCTGGACGCCGGGCGCGTTCACGCCGAGCGAGCGCATCAGCTCGGCGGCCACGCGCAGCTCGTCGGCCTCCTCGAAGCGCAGCTCGTCGCTCTCGAACAGCCCCGCCGCGCGCAGCTCGTCGAGCAGGCGGCGGTCGAAGTCGAGCTGCACGAGCAGCTCCTCGATGCGGATGCGTGTCATCGAAAGAGCCCCTTGCGCAGCGCCTCGCCGTCGTCGTGCGGGGCGAGCAGCTCGTCGAGCCGGCTGCGGGTCGCGTCGTCGAGCCCGCGCGGCACGCGGATCTCGACGATCACGTAGAGATCCCCCGCCCCGCCCGTCTCCGGATCGCGGGCTCCCTTGCCGCGCAGGCGCAGCTTGCGCCCGCTGTCGCTTCCGGCCGGAACCGACACCGTCGCGCGTCCCTCCGGCAGCGGGACCTCGATCTTCGCGCCGAGCAGCGCCTCGCGCACGCTGATCGGCACGCGCATGTGGAGGTCGTCGCCCTCGCGCGTGAAGACCGGATGCGGCCGCACGCGCAGGTGGACCCACAGGTCGCCGGCCGGCCCGCCGCCGAAGCCGGGACCGCCGCGCCCCGGAATGCGGATGCGGCCGCCGTCGCGCGCGCCGGCCGGGATCCGCACGGTCAGCGTCTCCGTCTTGATCTCGCCGTCCGGACCTTCCCGCGAGAGCGTGAGCGTCTGCGGGCCGCCACGCAGCGCGTCGAGGAAGTCGAGCTCGAGGCTCCCCTCGATGTCGGCGCCGCGCATGCGGAACGACGCTTCTCCTCCGCCGCCGCGCCCCCCGTAGAAGCGGCCGAAGAGATCGTCGAGGTCGTCGAAGTGGAAGCCCTCGGCGCCGGGCGGCGTGAAGCCGCCGCGCGAGCCTTCGCGTCCGAAGCGCGCCTCGAAGCGCTCCTTCGCCTCGCGCGCGCGCTTCGCGTCGAAGCCCCCTTCGAGCGACACCTCGCCGAATTCTTCGTAGTTGCGCCGCTTCTCGGGATCCGAGAGCACGTCGTAGGCGCGCGAGATCTCCTTGAAGCGGTCCTCGGCCGTCTTGTCGCCCGGATTCACGTCCGGGTGGTACTGCCGCGCGAGCTTGCGATACGCGGTGCGGAGCGCGTCGGCGTCGGCATCGCGGGCGACGCCGAGAATCTGGTAGAGGTCGCGCGCGCGCTCAGCCATCGCCCGCTCCGGGTCGCGTCATGCGTTTCGGGTCGACGATCGCATCGAACTCTTCTTGTGTCACGCGTCCGGACGCGAGCGCCGCTTCCCGCAACGTCGTGCCCTCGCGGTGCGCGCGCTGCGCGATCTGCGCGGCCGCCTCGTAGCCGATGCGCGGCGCGAGCGCGGTCACGAGCATGAGGCTCCGCTCGAGGTGCTCGCGCATGCGCTCGCGGTCCGGCTCGAGACCCTCGATGCAGTGGCGCCGGTAGCTCCGGCAGGCGTCGGCGAGGAGCTGCGTCGACTCGAGCACGTTGCGCGCGAGCAGCGGCCGCGCCATCGCGAGCTCGAGGTTACCGCTCGCGCTGCCGAGCCCGACGGCCACGTCGTTCGCGATCACCTGCATGCACACGAGCCGCAGCGCCTCGCACTGCGTCGGGTTGACCTTCCCGGGCATGATCGAGGAGCCGGGCTCGTTCTCGGGGATGCGCAGCTCGCCGATCCCGCCGCGTGGACCCGACGCCAGCCAGCGGACGTCGTCGGCCTGCTTCATCAGCGCGCAGGCGAGCTGGCGCTCCGCCGCGTGGAGCGCCACGAGCGCGTCGTCCGCGGCGAGCGCAGCGAACTTGTTCGGCGCGCCCACGAAGGAGAGGCCTGTGAGGCGCGAGAGCTCCGCCGCGACGCGCTCGCCGAACTCCGGATGCGCATTGATGCCGGTGCCGACCGCGGTGCCGCCCTGCGCGAGCCGCAGCACGCCGTCGCGCGCGAAGCCGAGCGCGCGCTCGGCTTGCGCGAGCTGCGCGGCATGGCCGGAGAGCTCCTGGCCGAGCGTCAGCGGGGTGGCGTCCTGGAGATGCGTGCGCCCGAGCTTCACGATGTCGGCCCACGTGGCCGACTTTGCCTCGAGCGCCGCGCGCAGCTCGGCCACCGCCGGCAGCAGCCGCCGGGTCACCTCCTCGGCCGCGGCGACGTGGATGGCGGTCGGGATCACGTCGTTCGACGACTGACACCGATTCACGTCATCGTTCGGGTGGATCGAGTGCTTCGTGCCCGGCTCGCCGCCCGCGAGCCTCGCCGCGCGATTCGCGATCACCTCGTTCGCGTTCATGTTCGTCTGCGTGCCGCTGCCGCTCTGCCAGACGACCAGCGGGAAGTGCTCGTCGAGCGAGCCGTCGGCGACCTCCTGCGCCGCCCGCGCGATCCAGTCCGCCTTGTCGGGGGGCAGCAGGCCGAGCTCCGCGTTCACGCGCGCGGCCGCCAGCTTCACGAGGCCGAGCGCGCGCAGGAAGGGCCGCGGCCAGCGCTGCGAGCCGATCTCGAAGTGGAGCAGCGCGCGCTGCGTCTGCGCGCCCCAATAGCGGTCGGCCGGCACCTCGACCTTGCCGAGCGCGTCACGCTCGCTGCGGGTATCCCGCGCCGCGCCCATCCGAACCTCCTCCACGATCATACCGGCCGACGCCGCCGCGACACCGACGCTCAGGCGGACGCGGCGCCCTCGTCCTGCGGCTCGCGCTCGAGCTTCTCGAAGAGGTCGTGCAGCGCCTCCTCGCCGAGCGTCTCGTCCGCCAGCAGCTTCTCGGCGCCGAGCTCGAGCACGGGGCGGTTGCGCTCCAGGATGCGGCGCGCGCGGCCGAAGGCGCCGTCGACCAGCGCTCGCACGGCGGTGTCGACCGCGCGGGCCGTCTCCTCGCTGTACTCGCGCCGCGGCTGCGGGGCGATCCCGAGCATCGGGGTCGGCTCCTGCTCGAGGGCCACGTTTCCGAGCTCGGGCACCATCGCGTAGCGGGTCACCATCGAGCGCGCGATGTCGGTGGCGCGCGCGAGGTCGTCCGCGGCGCCGGTCGAGAAGTGCCCGAACACGAGGTGCTCGGCCGCGCGCCCACCGAGCAGCACCACCAGCTTCCGCTCGAGCTCGCCGCGCGTCATCAGGAAACGGTCCTCGGTCGGACGCTGCAGCGTGTAGCCGAGCGCGCCGATGCCGCGCGGGATGATCGAGATCTTGTGCACGGGGTCCATGCCCGGCAGCGCGCCCGTGCAGAGCGCGTGGCCCATCTCGTGGTGGGCGACGATCTCGCGCTCGCGCGGATTGAGCAGCCGGTTGCGCTTCTCGAGACCCGCCACGATGCGCTCGATCGCCTGGGTGAAGTCGCTCGCGGCGATCTCGGTGGCGCCGCGCCGCGTCGCGACCAGCGCCGCCTCGTTGACGAGATTGGCGAGGTCGGCGCCGGTGAAGCCGGGGGTCAGCGCGGCGATGCGCTCGGCGTCGACGTCGGGTCCGAGCTTCACCTTTTTCAGGTGCACGCGCAGGATCTGCGCGCGGCCGATCTTGTCGGGCCGGTCCACGAGCACGTGCCGGTCGAAGCGCCCGGCGCGGAGCAGCGCCGGGTCGAGGATCTCCGGTCGGTTGGTGGCGGAGAGGATCACGATGCCGCTCGAGGGATCGAAGCCGTCGAGCTCGACGAGGAGCTGGTTCAAGGTCTGCTCCTTCTCGTCGTGGCCTCCGAGCCCCTGCAGAGCGCCCCGCGCACGCCCGAGCGCGTCGAGCTCGTCGATGAAGATGATGCAGGGCGCGTGCGCGCGCGCCTGCTCGAAGAGGTCGCGCACGCGCGCGGCGCCGACGCCCACGAACATCTCGACGAACTCCGAGCCGGAGATCGAGAAGAATGGGACGCCGGCTTCGCCGGCGACCGCGCGCGCGAGCAAGGTCTTGCCCGTGCCCGGCGGGCCGACGAGCAGGATGCCCTTCGGCATGCGCGCGCCGAGCCGGCCGTACGAGGCCGGATCCTTCAGGAACGAGACGATCTCCCGCAGCTCGTCCTTCGCCTCGTCGACGCCCGCGACGTCGGCGAAGGTGACCTTGGTGTCGCGCTCGACGTAGACCTTCGCCTTGCTCTTGCCGACCGCGAGGAGCCCGCCGCCCGGTCCCATGCGGTTCGCCATGCCGCGCAGCAGGAACATCCAGAGGCCGAAGAAGAGCATCACCGGCACGATCCAGGAGAGCAAGGTCGGCAGCCACGTCTCCTCGGCGCGCGCCGAGTACTCGACGCCGTGCTTCGACAGCTCGTCGGCGAGCGAAGGGTCGACGCGACGCGTCTCGAAGAGGGTCTTGCCGTCGCGCGGCTCCTTCAGCTTGCCGGTGATCTGGTCGCCCTCGACGACCACCTCGGCCACCGCATTGCTGGCGAGGAGCTTCTCGAACTCGCTGTACGGCAGGTGCGCCACCGTCCGGTAGCCGGCCCACAGGTCGTGCAGCAGCAGCACGCCGAAGAGCGCGATCATCAGATAGGTGACGTGGAAGCGAGTCGCGCGCTCCACCGTATCCTCACGCGCTCCGGTCGGGAAGGGGCTCCTGCAGCGCCAGCGCGTCGCGCTCGAGCTCCGCGATCGCCGCATCGAGGCGCTCCGCCAGCGAGCGAACGTAGCCGTGGAAGGCGCGGTGCGAGATCGCGAACGACACCGCCTCCTTGAAGGCGTCCGGGCGGCGCCACAAGGTCGCGCCGAGCAGCGACAGCGTGAACCACGCCGTGCGCGGTCCTGCGCGCCAGAGCGTCTCGTGCAGGATGCGGCCGAGCCGGCGCAGGTCGCCGCGCCGGATGTTGAGCCCGCGATTCACCTGCGCGCCGCGCGCCGTCAGGAAGGCGAGCGTGCGCGCGCGGTAGTTGCGGAAGTCGTAGAGCTGGTCGAGCAGCCAGCGGTAGCCGCGATAGAGCTCGAGGCGCGTCATGCGCACCGGCAGCAGGTTGCTGAAGACGAACT
>Ga0335084_10002258_pt1 | contig 18510 bp, 19 predicted proteins | sample Lox_Sample_44_FD_206721 | JGI IMG/M metagenome (GOLD analysis project Ga0335084, IMG submission 206721) | Soil microbial communities from Loxahatchee National Wildlife Refuge, Florida, United States - Lox_Sample_4.4 | ecosystem: Environmental > Terrestrial > Soil > Wetlands | place: USA...
TGCAGAAGCCGCACTGCATCGCATCGTGCTCGATGAAGGCTTTCTGCACCGGATGCAATGCCTCGCCGCGGGCGAGCCCTTCGATCGTGGTCACGCGACGGCCGGCCACGTCGATGGCCAGCAGCATGCACGAGCACACCGTTTGCCCATCGACCCACACGGTGCAGGCCGAGCAGGCGCCGCGGTCGCACGCGATCTTGGTGCCGGTCAGCCCGAGTGCGCCGCGCAGCACCTCGGCCAGCGTGATGCGCGGCTCGACCAGCAGCCTGCGTGCAACGCCGTTGACGACCAGGTCGATCGACGATGCCGCTGCCGAAGGAGCCGACGATCGTGCACGCGCCGCAACGTCGGCCGCGCCCGTCATGCCACACGACGTCCCGGCACCTGTCGCGGCGCCCGTCTGCAGAAACTCACGGCGCGTCAGTCGAGCGCGCATACCTGGGTTCCAACTCCAATGCCGGCACCACGACCGCGTGCCGCAGGCATCGAAAGTCAGTGTAGGAACCCGTCGACCGAGCGCCTTGATCGCGCGCAAACTGCTGCGCGGCCGGAGCGGGTGGCTGGCCCGCGCGCGGTTCAGGTCGTGTTCAGAACACGAGCTGCGCGCGCATCGTGAACATCGTGGCGTCGTGCGCGTAGACCTTGCCGAACAGGTACGCCGCCTGCACCAGCAGCGACTGCCGATCGCCGAGCGGGACCGTGCCGAACAGCGCAGGACCCGCGCGGTGCGACTGCTGGTCGTGCGGCGCCCAGTGGTCCCAGCGCCCGAGCTCGCCGAAGCCCTGCAGTCCGAAGTGCAGCAGCGGACGCCAGCGATGGCGCAGCTGCCACTGGTACTTCATCTGTGCCGCCGCCGGCGCGAAGCCGTCCCAGCCGCTCTCGAAGAACACGTTGCCGTTGAGCTGCGTGCGGCCGATGTCGGTCTGCAGCACCGGCCCCCACTCGATCGAGCCGCCGCCCGGCTCGAGCTCGTTGCGAATCAGCTGCGCGTGCAGCGCGATGTCCAGCGGCAGCTCGCCTTGCGTCAGCAGGAAGTCGTTCTGCCAGTTCAGCGTGCTCAGCTTGGTGGCGAACTGCGACGAGCCGATCCAGCTGCCGAACAGCTCGGTGCTCCAGCGCGACGTCACGCCGTAGCCGAAGCCGACCTCGGGCCAGACCACCTCGGGCGACTGCGGGAACTTGACGCTCCAGTAGCGCACGTCGACGCTGTGCAGGCCCTCGTTGTCGTAGACGGTGACGACGTAGTAGCCGGGGTCGGCCAGCGCGCTGCCGGCCGCGCAGCAGGCGACCGCGCAGGCCAGGTGCCGCAACCGGCGCGCCGCAGCGGCGAGGAGGGCGCGCCAGCGCATGCGCTTCAGTCGAGGCCCGCCAGCAGCGAGGCCGTCGCCTCCTGCCCCACCGGCTCGGGCACCTGCCAGTCGTCGAGCCAGCCCGCGAACTGCGCCTCGGGCATCGGCCGCGCGATGTAGTAGCCCTGGCCCTGGTCGCAGCCGAGCGCTGTCAGCAGCTTCCAGGTGCGCGCGCTCTCCAGGCCCTCGGCCACCACCGACAGCCCGAGGTTGTGCGCCAGCTCGATCGTCGAGCGCACGATCTTGGCGTCGTCGCGATCGCCCGTCATCGCCATCACGAAGCTCTTGTCGATCTTCAGCTCGTCGACCGCCAGCCGCTTCAGGTACGCCAGCGACGAATAGCCGGTGCCGAAGTCGTCGATCGACAGCCGCACGCCGAGCCGGCTCAGCTGCTCGAGCGTGAGCTGCGCGCGCTGCGGGTCCTCCATGATCGCGCCCTCGGTGATCTCCAGGCACAGCGCCTGCGGCGGTGCGCCGTGCTCCCGCAGCAGCGCCGCGAAGCGCGCCGCGAGGTCGGGGTCCATCAGGTCGCGCGTCGACAGGTTGACGCTGATGCGCAGGTCGTGCCCGGCGGAGCCGAGGGCGCGCCAGGCGCGCGCCGCGGCGGCGACCATCCACGCGCTGATGTGGCGCACGAAGCCCGCCTGCTCGGCGAAGGCGATGAAGTCCGCCGGCGGCAGCAGCCCGCGCTGCGGATGCTGCCAGCGCACCAGCGCCTCGGCGCCGACGATGGCGCCGCTCTCGAGATCGGCCTTCGGCTGCAGGAACAGGCGCAGCTCGTCGTGCGCCACCGCGTGGCGCAGCTCGCCGAGCAGCGACAGCGACTCCTGGCTGCCGACGTCGAAGCGCGGCTGGTAGACCTGTGCGCTGCCGCGCTGGCCCTTGGCGGCGTACATCGCGAGCTCGGCGCGCGCCAGCAGCAGCTCGGCGTCGTGGCCGTGCGCCGGGCAGCACACGATGCCGATGCTGGCGCTCAAGTCGACCGTCTGGTCGTCGATGCGCATCGGCTGCTCGAAGCGGCGCTGGATGCGCCACGCGGCGTCGACCGCTGCGGTGGTGTCGGCGTCGTCGAGCAGCAGCGCGAACTCGTCGCCGCCGAGCCGCGCCAGCAGGTCTTGCACGCCGCCGCCACAGTCGCGCAGCGCGTCGGCCACGCCGCACAGCAGGCGATCGCCGAAGCGGTGGCCGAGCACGTCGTTGACGTGCTTGAAGCGGTCGAGGTCGAGCATCAGCACGGCGCACGGCTGCGCGCTGCCGCGCAGCCGCTCGTGCAGGCGCTGGCTGAACTGCTCGCGGTTGGGCAGGCCGGTCAGCGGGTCCCAGAACGCGAGGCGGAGCACCTCGCGCTCGCGATCCTGGATGCCCTGGCGCATCGCCTCGAGCGCGCGCGCGAGGTCGCCCACCTCGTCGGCCGTGGCGCGCGGCATCGGCGTGTCGTAGTCGCCGCGGCCGAGCCGCCGCGCCGATTCCGCCAGCGCGCGCAGCGGCTCGCCGATGCGCTTGGCGGTCAGCACGCTGCCGATCGCGAACACCGCCACGCCGAGCAGCGTCAGCGCCAGCAGCGTCAGCTGCAGGCGGCGATAGGGCGCCACTGCCTCGTCGAACGACTGCAGCAGCGCGACGCCCAGGCGCTGCCCGCCGTCGTCGAGCAGCCCGGCATAGAGGCCGCGCAGGTGCTCGTCGCCCAGCGTCAGCTGGAACTGGCGCGCGCCGCGCGGCACCTGCTCGGCGATGGCGCCGGTGTCGTCGACGTCGAACACCGACGCCAGCGCCTGCCACGGGCCGTCGTGGTCGCTGGCCAGCAGCACCGCCTGCAGGCGCGACAGCCGCTGCACCTCGAGCAGCACCGACTGCTCGAGCGCGAAGGCCATCAGCACCCAGCCGCCGAGCCCGGCGGCGCCCACCGGCACCGCCACCACCTGGTAGGCGCGGCCGTCGACCAGCACCAGATTGGCCGCCGGCCGCGCGGCGTCGGCGCTCGCGCTCGCGGCCGACTCGCGCTGCGACTTCAGCCGCGGCAGCAGCGCGACGAACGGCTCGGCGCGCTCGCTGGTGGCGGTGACCAGGCGGAACTGCGAGTCGGTGTAGGCGACCAGGCTGGCCTTGATGCGCTCGCCGTGCGTGGCCAGCGAGTCCTTCAGCGTCTCGCGCAGCTCGTCGCCGCGCACGCCCTCGGCCAGCACGCTGCGAAAGCCGTGGTCCTTCTCGAGCAGGCGCGCCGCGTCCTCGCGCTGCCGCGCCTCCTGCACCAGCAGGCGCGTCAGCACGCGCTCGCCAGTCTCGAGCTGCTGTGCGATCGACGCGTCGGCGTTGCTGGCGATGCTGCGGTTGATCAGCACGAAGCTGGCCGCCTGCACCACCAGCAGCAGCGCCAGGAACAGCGCGACGATGCGGCCCTCGAGCCGCTTGAGGTTCAGGAAGCCGGGCAGCGCCATCGTCAGTCGGCCAGCTCGAGCGTGAGCTCGAGCGGCGTGCCGTCCTTGTCGACGGTGAGCGGCTGGCTGTGCAGCGTCGGCGCGTCGAAGCGAGGGTGCCACAGCAGCAGCCGGTGCTGGCCGGGTGGCAGGTCCAGGCGCAGCCAGCCCTGCGCGTCGGACTTGCCGAACAACGGTGTGTCGACCACCACGACGTGCGCGCTCATGCGGTCGTGGATGTTGCAGCCGAGCGTCGCGACGCCGGGCCTGTCGAACACCACCGGCTGTGCCGGCGTGCCGGCGTACAGCCGGATGTCGAACGTCTTGGTCGGCGAGAACGAGTACACGTGATGGCGCACGGTGTCGAAGTTCGGAAAGCTGACCGCGGTGCCCGTCTGCACCACCAGCACGTGCGGCTGGAACTCGCGCTTGCGCTGCTCCATCTGCGCCGTGGCCTGGGTCGCAGGCTTGGCCGGCTGGCCGTTCAGCTCGACCGCGACCACGGCATCGGCCAGCGGCGCGCCGGAGGCGGTGCGCAGGCGCACGGCCCACGGCGCCGCGTGTGCCGACTGCGCGGCCAGCAGCGCGACGGCGCAGCGCGACAGCCAGCGCGCGGCCATCAGGCGGCCGCGGCGGGCACGCGCGATCGGGCCTTCGCGGCTGGTGAGGCGGCTGGCGGCCGGCCGGGGCAGATCCATGGTGCGATGAGAGTCGATGCGCTGCGACGATTGTGTGCAGCCGCGCGACCGGTTCCTCGGTGGAAAAGCGGTACTTTTCGCGCCGTGCGATGGCCACGGCACACGGCGCGTGCCGCGGCTGGTCCGCCGTTGCGGATATCCCGCGTTACAGCGCGTGCAGGTCGCGGCGTTATGCTCGCTCGGCACCGGTAATCGTTCCGGTTTCGTCGTTCAAGCGCAGCGCGCGGGAGCAGTCGATGACACCCAACCCCATCCGCCTTGCCGCCCTGGTGGCGCTGGCCGTCGCCGCCGGCGCAGCGTGCCATGCCGAGAGCCTCGCCTCGTCGGCGTCGAGCGCGGGCTCGTCGGCATCGAGCGCGGGCTCGGCGTCGTCGGGCAGCCTGTCGGACTCGATCACCAACTCGAGCCGCAGCTCCGGTGGCACCACCGCCGCCGCCGACGGCGACTACAGCGTGGTTGAGGTCGTCGAGGCGGCCGACGCGCCGGGCATGCTGCGGCTGACGCTGCGCGCGGCCGCGCCGCTGGTCGAGCACGAGTTCATGCTCAGGCTGCCGCGCCGCGCGCTCGAGCCGCGCGGCATCGCCGCCGGCGACGTGGTGCAGGTGCGCCACCGCGACTACGGGCTGGAGTTCGCGCGCGCCGAAGGCGAGGTGCGCGAGCCGTTCTTCCTGGTGCTGCACGACGACTGGCAGCGCGAGCTGGCGGCGCGACCGGTCGCGCTCTGACGCGAACCGCGCGCATGCGCCGCGCGCTCTGGCTCGCCGCGTGCCTGCTCGCCGGTGCGCCTGCCGCGCACGCGGCGTCGACCGGGGTGCGCTATTGCGACGGCACCGAGCCGCTGAGCGCGCGCCAGCAGGACCGGCTGCTGCAGTTCGCGGCAGTGGCGCGCCGCGAACTCGAGGCCAGCGGGCACGACGTGGCGCTGATCGCGCGCTCGGGCATCGACTTGAGCCGCTTCGGCATCCGCTACTCGCACGCCGGCGTCAGCCTCAAGGGCAGCGCCAACGCCCCGTGGTCGGTGCGGCAGCTGTACTTCTCGTGCGACGAAGGCCGGCCGCGGCTGTACGACCAGGGGCTGGCGGGCTTTCTGCTCGCCACCGACGACGCGTCGCTCGGCTACGTGTCGCTCGTCTGGGTGCCGCGCGAGCAGGCGGCGGCGCTGGAGCGCGCGGTGCTCGACAACGCGCGCGCGCTGCGCCTGCTGGCGGCCGACTACAGCGCCAATGCGTACCCGTACAGCGTGCGCTACCAGAACTGCAATCAGTGGGTGGTCGAGATGCTGGCCGCCGCCTGGAGCGACCTGCCCGACGGCGACACGCTGCGCGTGCACGCGCAAGCCTGGCTGGCCGACCGCCGCTACGAACCGGCGACCGTCGACGTGGGATCGCACTGGCTCATGCTGGCCGGCCGATTGGTGCCGTGGCTGCACTACGACGACCACCCGGAGGCCGACCGCGCGGCGCTGCGCGTGCGCACCAGCCTGCCGGTGTCGATCGAGGCGTTCGTGCGCGAGCAGGTGCCCGGCGCGCAGCGCATCGAGCTGTGCCACGACGAGCGCCAGGTCGTGATCCGCCGCGGCTGGGAGCCGCTCGGCGCGGGCTGCGTGCCCGGGCCCGACGACCGCGTGGTGGCGCTGGACTGAACGCGCGCCGGCTGCGCCGCGCGACGGCGGCGCGTATGCTGCGCCATCGAGGAGCCGAAGCGATGGCTGCAGCCCGCGCGTTCCAGCTGCGAGTGAGCGACGAGGCGATCGCCGATCTGCGCGAGCGCCTGGCGCGCACGCGATTCCCCGACCAGGCGCCCGGCGAGCCATGGGCATACGGCACGCAGGTCGACTACCTGCGCGAGCTGGTCGCGTACTGGCGCGACCGCTTCGACTGGCGTGCGCAGGAGGCGCGGCTCAACGCGTTTCCTCAATTCAAGGTGCCGCTGCACGGCATCGAGCTGCACTACCTGTGCGTGGAGGGCAAGGGCCCGCGGCCGTGCCCGCTGCTGCTGTCGCACGGCTGGCCGGGCTCTGTGTTCGAGTTCCTCGAGCTGATCCCGCGGCTGACCGATCCGGCGCGCTTCGGGGGTGAGCCCGCCGATGCCTTCACCGTGGTGGCGCCGTCGCTGCCCGGCTACGGGCTGTCGTTCGCGCCCGGGCAGCCGCGCTTCGGCGTCGAGGCGATCGCCGAGTGCTTCGCCGAGCTGATGACCGGCGTGCTCGGCCACCGACGCTTCGCGGCGCAGGGCGGCGACTGGGGCGCTTTCGTCACGGCGCGGCTCGGCGCCGTGCATGCCGACAGGCTGATCGGCATCCACGTCAATCTGCTCGCCGTGCGGCGCGACCCGAAGCTGCTGACCGATCCGACGCCCGAGGAGCAGCAATACCTGCGCGAGCTCGAGCACTTCTTGAAGGAGGGCACCGGCTACCAGTGGATCCAGGGCACGCGGCCGCAGACGTTGGCGTTCGGGCTCACCGATTCGCCGGCCGGCCTCGCCGCGTGGATCGTCGAGAAGTTCCGCGCCTGGTCCGATTGCGGCGGCGACCTCGAGAGCGTGTTCAGCAAGGACGACCTGCTCGCCGACATCGCGCTGTACTGGTTCACCGGTGCGATCGGCTCGTCGTTTTGGCCCTACTACGCGCGCATGCACGGGCCATGGCCGATTCCCGACACCGGCGTGACGGTGCCGATGGGCTACGCACAATTCCCGCGCGAGATCCTGCAGCCGCCGCGCTCGGTGGCGAGCCCGATGTACAAGGACATCCGCCGCTGGAGCGTGATGCCGCGCGGCGGCCACTTCGCGGCGATGGAGCAGCCCGAGGCGCTGGCGCGCGAGATCGTCGAGTTCTTCAGGCCGCTGCGGCCGCGATGACGGTGGCGCTCGATCGGCGTCGCTGGCTGGGTTGGGGCGGCGCCGCCGCGATCGCCGGTGTCGCGGCGCGCGCCGACGGCGCAGCCGATCGCGCCAGTGCCGACCTCGCGTCTGCGGCCGATTCCCGGCAGCGGCGAGCGCGTACCCGCAGTGGGCCTGGACAGCTGGATCACCTTCTCCTTCGTCTCGCCGAGCGACTTCAGCGAATCGTCGCGCGGACGGCGAGTGCGGGGGCGATCGGCAATCTCTTCGCCGGGGACTTGCGCCAACGCAAGGTCCTGCGGGCCGCACATGCGCATGCTTGTGCGTCCCCGATCGGAGGAAGCCTCGTGCAGACTCGGTATCTTGCCGCGACGGCATTGCTGCTGGCGGCCTCGAGCGGCTTCGCGCAACAGGCGGCCGGCGCGAGCCCCGATGCCGGGCGCGAGTTGTTCCAGGCCAACTGCGCGCGCTGCCACGGCGCCGACGCGAAAGGTGGCGACGCCGCACCGAATCTGCTGCAGCGGATCGGCGGCATGAGCGAGGATCGCTTCACCAACGCCGTGCTGCGGCGCTACGCGTGGGGCCTGTCCGCCACCGAGGCCGCGAGCGAGGATGTCGTGCGCCAGGCGATGATGCAAGGCGCATTGCGGCCGCGCCCGGGCAGCGCCGAGATGCCCGCCTGGGAGAGCAGCGCCGCGGTGCGCAACGGCGTCGGCCAGATCTTTCGATATCTGGAATCGCAGGCCGCGAGCCAGCGACGCTGAGCGCGCTGCGCGGGTGGCTGCGACGCCCGGTCTCGCGCCCCGGGGTCGAGCGAAGCAGCCGGGGCGTGGTATGCGAGCATCACCGCTTTTTGCAAGCCGACCATGAGCCATCTGTTCTCCCCGTTCGCGCTGGGGCCACTGGCACTGGCCAACCGCATCGTGATCGCGCCGATGTGCCAGTACTCGGCACACGACGGCTGCGCCAGCGAGTGGCATCCGATGCACCTGGGCCAGCTCGCGATCTCTGGCGCCGGGCTGCTGATCATCGAGGCCACCGCGGTCGAGGCGATCGGCCGCATCACGCCGGGCTGCCTCGGCCTGTACTCCGACGCCTGCGAGCGCGCGCTGGGCGACGTGCTGGCCGGCGTGCGGCGTCACTCGTCGATGCCGATCGCCATTCAGCTCGCGCACGCCGGGCGCAAGGGCTCGAGCGAGGTGCCGTGGCGCGGCGGCATGCTGATCGCGCCCGAGCACGGCGGCTGGCAGCCGGTGGCGCCGTCGGCCGTGCCGCACGCCGACGGCGAAGCCGCGCCGCTGGCGCTCGACGATGCCGGCCTGCAGCGGGTGCGCCAGGCGTTCGTCGACGCCGCGCTGCGCGCGCGGCGGCTCGGGCTGGTGGCCGTCGAGCTGCACTCGGCGCACGGCTATCTGCTGCACGAGTTCCTGTCGCCGATCGCCAACCGGCGCCGCGACGGCTACGGCGGATCGCTGAGCGCCCGCATGCGCTTTCCGCTCGAGGTGTTCGATGCCGTGCGCGCGGCGCTGCCCGACTCGATGCCGGTGGGCGTGCGTTTGTCGGCGATCGACTGGGTCGACGGCGGGTGGGACCTCGAGCAGAGCGTCGCCTACGGCCGCGCGCTGCGCGAGCGCGGCTGTGCGTACCTGCACGTGTCCAGCGGCGGCGTCTCGCCGCTGCAGAGGATCGTCGCCGGCCCCGGCTACCAGGTGCCGTTCGCGCAGCGCCTGCGCGAGGAGGTCGGGCTGCCGACGATCGCGGTGGGCCTGATCACCGAGCCCGAGCAGGCCGAGGCGATCATCGCCGCCGGCCAGGCCGACCTGGTGGCGATGGCGCGCGCGATGCTCTACGACCCGCGCTGGCCGTGGCACGCGGCGGCACAACTCGGCGCGCAGGTCAGTGCTCCGCCGCAGTACTGGCGCTGCCAGCCGCGCGGCCAGGGCAAGCTGTTCGGCGACGTGCGCACCGGGCAGCGCTGAAGCATCGCGCGGCGAGAGCCGTCTCGGCCGCGGCCTTGTCGCCGCAGCGCTTGACCCCATCTGAGGCGCGTTCCTGCCCGTTCGGGCAGGCGCGTCCAACCCGGTTGGCGGAGGCGCGCAGGCCGCGCGGCCCGCACGATGTGCGCCTGCGGATGAACCGGGATGCTCCAATGAACAGCGATCGCGAACCCTTGCCCCTGGCCGACGCCGTCGAACGCGTTGCCGCGTCGGTGCTCGGCCTGGCCACGCGCCGCCAGCGCGGCGCCGGGGTCGTGTGGCGCACCGGCGTCGCGGTCGGCAGCGCGTCGGCGCTGTGGCGCGCCGGCCGCGTGGCGGTGGTGCTGCCCGATGGCGAGCAGGTCGAAGGCACGCTGCGCGGGCTCGACGCGGCCACCGACCTCGCGGTGGTGTCGTTCGCCGACCGCGGCGTGCCGGCGGTCGCGCGCGATGACGCGATCACCGCGCGGGTCGGCGACGTCGTGTTCGCGGTCGGGCGCGAACCGTCGGGCGCGCTGCAGGCGAGCTTCGGCCACGTCGGCGCGGTGGCCGGGCCGTGGCGCAGCTGGCGCGGCGGCCGCATCGAGCGGCTGATCCGCCTCGACGGCGGCTTGTATCCGGGGCTCGCCGGCGCCGCGGTCGGCGATGCCGCGGGCCGCGTGCTCGGCATCGCCAGCCCGGCGTTCTCGCGCCACCACGGCGTGGTGCTGCCGGTGGCGACGATCGAGCGCGTGGTCGAGCAGCTGCTGACGCACGGGCGCGTGCAGCAGGGCTACCTCGGCATCGCGGCGCAGCCGGTGCGTGCGCAGCGCGACGGTGTCGGCGTCGACGGCCTGCTGGTCACCTCGGTGGCCGACGACGGCCCGGCGGCGCGCGCCGGCCTGCTGGTGGGCGACGTGATCGTCACGATCGGCGGCCAGCCGGTGGGCAGCCTCGACGGCCTGCGCGAGCGCCTGCAGGTCGGCACGCAGGTCGACGCCGACATCGCGCGCGGCGGCCGCGCGCACACGCTGTCGCTGCAGGTCGCCGAACGGCCGCATGCGCGCTGCGGATGAGCGTCTTGCCGCGCATCGTGATCGTCAGCGCGTCGCCGCTGCTGGCCGAAGGCGCGGCCGCGGCCCTGCGCGACGGCCCCTGGCGCGTCGCCGCCGGCGGTGCCGACGACGATGCCGACGCCTGGCTGTTGCTCGACGAGGGCATCCACGTGCGCGGCGCCGGCGGCGCGAGCGCGCAGCTGTCGGCCGGCGTCGCCCCGGGCCGGCTGCGCGCCGCGGTGGCCGCGGTGCTGGCCGGGCTGTCGGTGCGTGAGACCCCGTGGCCGATCGATGCGTCGGAGCGCGAGCCGCTGACGCCGCGCGAGATCGAGGTGTTCGAGCTGCTCGGCAAGGGCCTGTCGAACCGCGACATCGCCGGCGTGCTCGGCATCTCGGCGCACACCGCGAAGTACCACGTCGGGCAGATCCTCGCCAAGGTCGGCGCCGCCACGCGCGCCGAGGCGGTGCGTGAAGGGCTGCGACACGGCTGGATCGGGCTGTGAAAAGGCCCACCCCCGACGCGCCTTCGGCACCTCCCCCTCGAGGGGGCGAGCCCGGACACGGAAGGTCCAGTGGACCTTTCGTGACCGGCGAGCGGCCGAAACGAGAGTTTCGGCGCGGCCTGCAAAGCACGCCGGCGGACCGGCAGAGCCGGACCCGTGGCGTCCGCCGAGATGCGCGGCTGGTGTGTCGCACATTCGGTTCTTGGCTGAGCACTGAGACGTGACATGAAGCGAGACGATCTGCAAATCAGGGACGACCTCGAACTGCTCGACGCGTACTCGCGCGCGGTGGTCGGCACGCTGCAGCGCACGCGCGGCGGCGTCGTGTCGCTGCGCGTGCGCCCTCGCCGCGGCCGCGGCGAGGGCGCCGGCTCGGGCTTCCTGATCACCCCCGACGGCTACCTGCTGACCAACAGCCACGTGGTCGACGCCGGCGACGCGATCACCGTCACGCTCGACGACGGCAGCGAGCACGCGGCGCAGCGCGTCGGCGCCGACGTCGACACCGACCTCGCGTTGCTGCGCATCGGCGGCAGCGCACCGCTGCAGCACCTCGAGCTCGGCGAGTCGAGGCAGCTGCGCGTCGGCCAGCTGGTGATCGCGATCGGCAACCCGCAGGGGCTGTCGCACACCGTGACCACCGGCGTGGTGTCGGCGCTCGGGCGCAGCCTGCGCGCGCGCAGCGGCCGCCTGATCGAAGGCGTGATCCAGACCGATGCCAGCCTCAACCCCGGCAACTCCGGCGGCCCGCTGCTCGACACGCGCGCGCAGGTGGTCGGCGTCAATACCGCGATCATCGCGGGCGCGCAACTGCTGTGCTTCGCGGTGCCGTCGGACACCGCGCGCTGGGTGGTCAGCGAGCTGCTGCGCCACGGCCGCGTGCGGCGCGCCTGGCTCGGCATCGTCGCGCGCAGCGTGCCGCTGCCACGGCGAACGCTGCTGTACCACCAGCTCGACGCCAGCGGCGCGGTCGGCGTCGACGAGGTGCTGGCCGACGGGCCGGCCGCGCGCGCGGGGCTGAAGGCGGGCGACCGCATCGTCGGCGTCGACGGCGTGCCGGTCGACGACGTCGACGCGCTGTACCGCGTGCTCGGCGGCGAGCGCATCGGCCGCAGCGTGCGCGTCGAGCTGCTGCGCGGCGTCAGCAAGCTCGCGCTGGAACTGGTGCCCGCTTTGCGCGCTTGACGCGCCGCGCGCTCGAGGACCGGCGTCGTCCCATTCCGCATCGCAGCCGCACGCGCCTCGACTGCGGCGGCTTCGATTGCACTTGTAATGCGGCGCCGTGACCGCGGACCGCGGCGCGCGCCGTGTCATGTGATGCACGGGTCGTCGATGCGCCGCCCGAGCGGTGCCGATGCGTCTGCCGCGGTATTCGTTTCGACCTGTGCGCGGGCGCCGGTGACTTGGTCGCCGTCGCTTGCCTGTCGTCACGAACCTCCCGAGGAAACGATGCTGCCACCCACCTCCGCCGCCTTGCTCGACGCCTCGGTCGGCTTTCACATCGAGGGCCGCGGCCGGCCCGTGGTGCTGCTGCACAGCTCGATGGGCACCAAGGGCCAGTGGCGCGGGCTGGTCGAGCGCATGCGGCGCAGCCACCGCCTGATCGCGATCGACCTGCACGGCTACGGCGCGTCGCCGATGCCAGCGGCGGGGCAGCCGTTCACGCTGCAGCACGAGGTGCGCCTGATCGAGAGCGTGCTCGAAGTGGCCTTGCTGCCGGGCGAGACCTTTCACCTGGTCGGCCACTCGTACGGCGGTGCGGTGGCGCTCGAGCTCGCGCAGAAGCGGCCGCGGCGCCTGCTCAGCCTGGCGCTGTACGAGCCGGTGGCGGTTCACCTGCTGCCGCCCGGGCATCCGGGCCGCGTGCAGATGGAATCGGTGCGCGACGAGTTGCAGCGCTGCGTCGACAGCGGCGACGCGCTGCTCGGCGCGCAGCGCTTCATCGACTTCTGGTCCGGCGCCGGCGCGTTCGCCCAATTGCCGCGCCACGTGCAGACGCACCTCGCCGGTCTGGTGCCGAAGACGCTGCTCGACTTCGCCGCCGTGCTGCGCGAGGCGTCGCGCGCCGACGCCTACCGCGGCATCGGCGCGCCGGTGTGCCTGTTCGCGGGCACCACCGGTCCGCGTCCGCCGCGCGACGTGCTCGACGTGCTGGCCGACGTGCTGCCGCACGTGCGACGGCATCGCGTCGAGGCCGGCCACATGGCGCCGGTGACGCACAGCTGGCTGGTCAACCCGGTGCTCGAGTGCTTCATCCGCGGCGTCGACAGCAGCGGGGCGCTGCCGACGCCCCGCCCAAGCACCGCCTGACGCGCCCGCCGGCCGTGCCGGCGTCAGTGCGGCGCGCAGGCGTCGGCAGTGGCGGCGCCCGGCTTGAGCTCGAAGATCACCACGTGCGTAGGCGTGCTGCCGACGTTCTCGCCGATGTGGGTTTGGGCCGGTGACCACAGCACGTCGCCGGCCTTGAACTCGCGCGTCAGCACGCGGCCGTCGGGCAGCGTCAGCGTGCGCTTGAAAGGCGCCAGCGCGTAGAGCGCGAACGCCGAATGCGTGTGCTGCCGCGTGCGGTCGCCCGGGCGGTCGCGGTACTCGAGCACGCGCACGCAGGCGTTGTCGAGGATGGCCTTGTATTTGTCGCCGTCGGTCTGCAGCGGGTCGTGCGCCGATGCGCTCACGGCGCCGAGCAGCAGTGCGGTGGCGATCGCGCGGTTGCGTTTCATCATGACGGTCTCCTCGAAGAATCAGTCGCAGTGCCCGCGCGCGCAGCGGTCAGCAGCAGCTCGCTGGGGCCGACCCATCCGTCGGCGGTGGCGAACGCGTGCAGGCGCTGCTCCATCTCGGCCCAGGCGGATGCGGCCGCGGCCGCATCGAGTGCCGACAGGATCTGGCGCACCGGGCTGGCCGACGTGCGGATGAACGCCAGGTAGTCGCGTGCCGACGGCAGCCGGAACGGTGCGTCGATCACCGTCGTCGCGATTTCCTCGAAGCCGGCGTCGGCGAACAGCGCATCGATCGCACCGGGTCGCCCCAGGCTGAACAGGCTGCCGGGCTGGAACGGGTCGCGCGGCGGCAGGCCGGCGTGGCGCAGCGCGGTCGACATCACGATGCCGACGCACGGGTTGCGCTCCGGACGTCCGAACACCATGGTGCAGGCGCCGCCGCCCGCACGCAGCGCACGCCGCATCTGGCGCAGGCCGCGCAGCGGGTCGGGGAACAGCATCAGGCCGAGCCGGCATACCGCGGCGTCGAAACTGTCGGCGTCGACAGCGAGGTCCTCGCCGTCGGCCACCTGCACGCGCACGTTCGGGCAACCGGCGCGGCGCGCGTTGTCGGCCGCCAGCGCCAGGATCTGCGGCGACAGGTCGGTCGCCAGCACCTGGCCCGACGGGCCGACGCGGCGCGCGAGGTCGAGCGTCTGATCGCCCGCTCCCGCGGCCACGTCGAGCACGCGCGATCCGATGCACACCCCGGCCATGTCGATCATCGCGTCGGTGGCGGTGCGCAGCCAGGCGGCAATCTGTGGCGTGTGCGCATTCCAGCCCGCGGCCGCGCTGTCCCACTGCTGTTGCGTGCGCTGCTTGAAGACCTCGCTGTCGATCGATGCGGTGTGTGCCATGGATCGGCAGCCTAGGTGAACGGCCGGCGGTGCGGAAGCCGCAACACTGCACAATGGGGCCGCACGTTTGCGCAACCGGATCGGTACCTTGTTCGATTGGGACGACCTCAAGTACCTGCTGGCCGTGGCGCAACACGGCAGCACGCTGGCGGCTGCGCGCGCGCTGACGGTGAACCAGTCCACCGTGCAGCGCCGCCTCGCCGAACTCGAGCGGCGCATCGGGCGGCGCATCGTGCAACGACACCAATCGGGCTACCGCCTCACCGAATTCGGGCAGTCGCTGCTGCCCGCGGCCGAGCGCGTGCACGACGCCGTCAAGGCGTTCGAGCAGCACGTCAACGACGCCCTGCGCGACGCGGCCGGCGTGGTGCGCGTCGCCTGTCCCGAGCCGTTGATGTATCGGATCACGCGCTCTCCGCTGCTGCAGCGGCTGGCGCAGCGACACCCGAAATTGAAGGTCGAGTTCGTGATGAGCGACAAGTACGTCGACCTGACGAAGGGTGAGGCCGACGTCGCGCTGCGCTCTGGCGACACCGACGAAGGCGAGCTCGTGGGCCGCAAGATCGGCGACTCGCTGTGGGGCGTCTACGGCAGCAAGGTGTATCTGGCGCAGCGTGGTCGGCCGGCGAGCGTGCACGAGCTCGGCCGCCACGCGCTGGTCGGTCTCGACGACACGATGCCCAACCACCGCGCCGCGGTCTGGCTGCGGGAGGTGGCGCCGCAGGGCAAGGTGGTGGCGCGCAACAACAGCGTGCTGGGGATGGTGTACGCCGCCAAGTCGGGGCTGGGGCTGGCGCCGCTGCCGATCGCGGTGGGCGATGCCGAGCCCGAGCTCGAGCGCGTGCTCGGGCCGATCCCTGAGCTGACGCGCAGCTGGCGCATCCTGACGTTGCCCGAGCTGCGGCGCACGCCGCGTGTGGCGGCGTTCTTCGACTTCATCGTCGACGAGATCGAGACGCTGCGGCCGAGCCTGTCGGGCTGATGGCCGACCTCCGCGGCTTCGTCGCGCGCCGTCTGACCCAGGTCAAGCGCACGGCCCGTGCGCGGGTGTAGCTTGACCTTGTGATGGGCGCCCGCTGGCGCAGGAGGCTGCATGAAGAAGACTGCATCTCGATCCGACCACGGTGGTGTCGTGATGGTTGCCGCGATCGCATTCTTCGCATTGGCCAGCATCGCGCCTGCTGCCGATGCACAGCGCCGCGAGCGCTCCGGCAAGGAGGTGGTCGACGCCGTCTGCGCCACCTGCCACGTGCCGGGCAAGGACAAGGCGCCGAAGATCGGCGACGCCAAGGCGTGGTCGGCGCGTACGTCGCAGGGCCTGAGCGCACTCACCGAACACGCGATCAAGGGCATCCGCGACATGCCGGCGCACGGCGGCAACCCGGGCGTCAGCGACATCGAAATCGAGCGCGCGGTGATCACGATGGTCAATCGCTCGGGCGGGCACTGGATCGAGCCGGTCGGCGGCGCGACGCCGGCGGTGCTGCGCAGCAGCGAGGCGATCGTGCAGAACCAGTGCGCGAAGTGCCATCGCGACGGGCTCAACGGCGCACCGAAGATCGGCGACCGCCCGGCATGGATCCCTCGACTGAAGAACGGGCTCGACCAGCTGGTCGCGTCGGCGATCCACGGCCACGGCGGCATGCCCGCGCGCGGCGGCCTGCCCGACCTCAGCGACCAGGAGATCCGCGGCGCAATCGTCTACATGTTCAACTACGGCGTGCCCGAGGTGGCCGCGCCGCCACCGGCGCCGCCGCCTGACCCCAACCACAAGCTGATCGCCGGCACCGACGTCTACCTCGGCATGATCAGCGCCGAGGCGCTGCGCGCGGCGAGCAAGGGCCAGTCCGACATCCCGAGCGGCCGCGGCTACTACCACGTCAACATCTCGCTGGTCGACCACGCGTCGCAGGTGCAGGTCACCAACGCCACCGTCAACCTGAGGGTCTCCGACGGCATGCGCACCGAGACGCGGACACTCGAGCTGGTGGCGGCCAACAACGCGGTCAGCTACGGTGGCTTCTTCCAGCTGTCGTCGGGTGGCTCGTACAACATCACGGCCGACATCAGGCGCCCCGGCGTGGCCAACGCCATCGAGGCCAGGTTCGCGTACAAGGCGCCGTAGCGCCGCGCGCGGCGGCGCGGGGCGTTGGGCAGGCACCATGGCGCACGTGCTGATGCTGTGCTCGTCGACCGACGGCCACACGCGCAAGATCTGCGAGCGCCTGGGCACCGCGCTGCAACGCTGCGGGCACGCCGTGTCGCTAGCGATGATCGAGCAGGCCGTTGTGCCGGCGCCGATCGGCCACGCGCTGGTGGTGGTCGGCGCGCGCATCCGCTACGGCAGAACCGACCCGCGCGTGATCGTCTACGCGCGCCGCCATGCCGACGCGCTCAACGCGATGCCCAGCGCGTACTTCTCGGTCAACATCGTCGCGCGCAAGCCCGGCAGGGACCGGCCCGACAGCAACCCGTACGTGCGCAAGTTCCTGCGCAGCGTACCGTGGCGGCCGCGCTGCACGGAGGTGTTCGCCGGCAAGCTCGACTACCCGCGCTACGGCGTGTGCGACCGCCTGATCATCCGCTTCATCATGTGGCTGACCGGCGGCCCGACGGCACCCGGCACGGTGGTGGAGTTCACCGATTGGCGGCGCGTCGATGCCTTCGGGGATGCACTGGCCGCGGCACTCGCAGCCAAAGCCTGACACTGCGTGCAGCATTGCCCGCTGTCGTACGCTGTGCGGCATGCGCGCAGCCGCTTCGCCGACCACCCGGGGTACGCTGCAGCGTCTGGGGCGGACGCTGATGGTCTGGATCGTTGCAGTCTTGGCGCTGTACGGCGCGTTGCTGGCCCTTCTGTGGTGGGGCCAGGAGCGGTTGCTGTTCCTGCCGCAGCGGCTGTCGCCGGACCATCGGTTCGAGTTCGGTGCCGACGTGCACGAGCGCAGCATCGACGTCGCCGGCGCGCGCCTGAACGCGCTGCATCTGCAGCTGCCGGCGCCGCGCGGCGTGGTGTTCTACCTGCACGGCAACGCCGGCAACCTGGAGAACTGGTTCGTCGACCCGGACTTCTGGCGCCGCGCCAACTTCGATCTGTTCATGATCGACTACCGCGGCTACGGCAAGAGCGGCGGCCGCATCGAGAGCGAGGCGCAGCTGCACGCCGACGTGCGCGCGGCGTGGGACGCCATCGCGCCGGCCTACGCCGGCAAGAAGCGGGTGCTGTTCGGTCGCTCGCTGGGCACCGGCCTCGTCGCCGAGCTGGCAGTGCCGGTGCAGCCCGAGCTCACCGTGCTGGTGTCGCCGTACTCGAGCATGCGCGCGCTGGCGGCCGAGCACTACCCGTGGGTGCCCGGTGCGCTGCTGCGCTACCCGCTGGACACCGGCGCCGCGGTCGGCCGGCTGCACACGCCGCTGCTGCTTCTGCACGGCGAGCGCGACACGCTGATCGCGCCATGGCACAGCGACGCGCTGCGCGAGCGCAACCCGGGCGCGCGGCTGCATCGCGTCGAGGGCGCCGGACACAACGACCTGCAGGAGTTCGACGACTACCTCGGCACGCTGCGCGCTGCGCTCGACGCGCTGTAGCGCGGCGGCGCGGCGACGCGATTCACGTAGCATCGCGACTGCCAGCGCGTCGATTCGCCGCGGCCCGGAGTCTTCATGAGCGCCACCATCCTGCAATCCCTGCCCGTCGGCCAGCGCGTCGGCATCGCGTTCTCCGGCGGGCTCGACACCTCGGCCGCGGTGCACTGGATGCGCGCCAGGGGCGCGATCCCGTGCGCGTACACCGCCAACCTCGGCCAGCCCGACGAGACCGACTACGAGGACATCCCGCGCCGGGCCTTGGCCTACGGCGCCGAGATCGCGCGTCTGGTCGACTGCCGGCCGCAACTGGTCAACGAGGGCATCGCGGCCATCCAGTGCGGTGCCTTCCACATCAGCACCGGCGGCGCCACCTACTTCAACACCACGCCGCTGGGGCGCGCGGTGACGGGCACCGCGCTGGTTGTGGCGATGCGCGACGACGGCGTCAACATCTGGGGCGACGGCAGCACCTACAAGGGCAACGACATCGA
>Ga0335084_10002262_pt1 | contig 18491 bp, 19 predicted proteins | sample Lox_Sample_44_FD_206721 | JGI IMG/M metagenome (GOLD analysis project Ga0335084, IMG submission 206721) | Soil microbial communities from Loxahatchee National Wildlife Refuge, Florida, United States - Lox_Sample_4.4 | ecosystem: Environmental > Terrestrial > Soil > Wetlands | place: USA...
TCGCGTTCCAGGAGTACTTCGTGCGCCGGCGCTGCGAGCCGAAGGTGACGGGCTTCCGCTTCGAGGGCGCAGCGCGAGCCACGCCATCGCCGGAGGTCGACGCGGCTCTCTCGCACCCCGGATTGCGAGGCATCGTCATCTGCCCATCGAATCCCTACGTAAGTATCGGCCCAATGCTGGCCATTGACGGCATCCGGGAGCGGCTCGAGAGCGCATCAGCACCGATCCTCGCCGTTTCCCCAATCGTCGCCGGACGCGCCATCAAGGGACCTGCGGCGAAGATGATGGCCGAGTTGGGCGGCCCGGTGTCAGGACTCCATGTGGCGCGGCTGTATGCAAAGCTGATCGACGGCATGGTTCTCGACGAACAGGATCACGCTCTTCTGGGACAGCGCCGCGACGACGATCCCAGGCTGTTCGTCGCGCCGACCGTGATGCGGAGGTCCGAAGACCGCATCGCGCTGGCCCGGGAATCCTTGCGGTTGCTGGCGGAACTGGGGTAAACATCGGGCTGACGTCCGCCCGAATCGCCGGCAGCGATCAGGGGTTGGGCTTCGCCTATGTCGCTGACTGATTGACCATCGGTTTGGTCACCGAAGCCCGCACGATGGGAATATCCGCATCGGCCAGTGGCCTCATGCGCTGCTTACGTGCGAGCGCCTTCTCGATGTAGGGAGCAAGCTCGTCTGCCTTGCGCTCTTCGCGTTCGACGGTCCGCGATCCAAATTCGGGAAGCACATCGCGCCCGAGCAATTCGAGCGACTGGCAGATGTGGTCATGCCGGTTCCGGCCGGCCTGCTGAAGCAGGATGATCTGATCCACGCCGGCGGACTCGAAGGAGCGCACGTGTGCGCAGAATTCGGCCGGCGTGCCGATGCCGCGCGACTGCTGGAAGGCGCCCGACAGGCTCTCCGTGCCGCCCGCGCCTGCATCGAGCGCGCCGCTCGCCCGTTCCTGCTCGAACTGCTCGAACAGCCGCGAACGTCCGGGCACGGCGTCCTTCGTCACCAGCGCGCTGATGGCATAGCGGAAGAACTCGAACCCCTCCTGCCCGCGCCGAACCGCCTCAGCCGCGTCGGCGTGCAATGAGAACGCCGACACCATGGCGATGTTGGCATTGACGCTATGGCCGAGCGGCACGCACGCATCGCTCTTGACGATGTCGTAGTAGATGCGGCTCCAGGTGCGCGCCTCCTCCTCGTCGATGAAGGAAAAGGCCAGCGCTCCCAGGCCGAGGCTTGCTGCCACTTTGATCGTGTCGCGGTTGGTGCAGGCCATCCACATCGGCGGGTGCGGCTTCTGCACCGGCTTGGGCAGCACGTTGCGGCAGGGCATCTTGAACGAATGGCCGTCGAAGCCTGGGTACGGCGTCATCACCATCATGTTGGCAATCTGCTCGGCGGCCTCCAGCGACATGACGCGCTTTTCCTTGGCAGGGATGCCAAACCCACCGAGCTCGAGCCGCGTCGCGCCCTCGCCGATGCCAAATTCGGCGCGCCCGTTGGAGACGAGATCGAGCATCGCAATCGCCTCGGCCGTGCGCGCGGGATGATTGTAGTTGGCGATCACCTGGCGGATACCGTGCGCGAGCCTGATGCGCTTGGTGCGCGCGGCGGCAGCGGCAAGAAACACTTCGGAAGCCGAGCAGTGAGAATACTCCTCGAGGAAGTGGTGCTCGACCGCCCACGCGTAGTCGATGCCAAGGCTGTCGGCCAGCTCGACTTGCGCGAGCGCATCCTCGACGAGCTGGCGCTCGTCGTCAGGACCCCATGGTTTGGGGAGCTGGAGTTCGTAGAAGATCCCGAATTTCATCGCCTTCGCTCCTCCCCGCGGCTGGGCCGGGTCACGGCCACTCGTCCTGCGGCCGGTCGAGGGCGGCGCGGTCCCAGCGCCCGTGCTCGGCCGCCGCGTCATACGTCGACTGAGCGAACCCGAGCAGCAGCTCGTCTGGTGCGGACGCCTTGCGCACGACCTCGTACGGCAAAATGAACTCTCGCATCTCGCGGTGGTAGTAGGCTCCTGGCGGGCGCACCACGTGATCCGCGTATCCGGCGGGCTCGGGATACGCGTACGCATAGAATGCGGGCTCCGCGATCGCCCCGGCGCCCGGCCAGAACCCACAGCTGCTGCATTCGTGGGAGTAAGCCTCCACCATGACGTAGTCGGGGCAGTTCGGCGCACCGCCGCCATGACGCGGCGCACGCCGCCCCGAGAAGCGCGTCGCCGCCAGATCGAAGCTGCCCCAGAAGAAATGCACCGGGCTCGCCTTGCCCAGGAAGCGACCACGGAACCGCTTCAGCACGCGGTCGGTTTGCAGCAGGATCTGCCAGCAGCGCCGTGCAGCGTCGGGGTCGTAGGCCGCGTGTTCCCGATCCTCGGCGAACGGAATCGCGGTTTGCACCTCGACCGGTGAGGGCATGAGCGCGACTTCGAGATCGAGCGCGCGCAATCCAGCCATGTACTCCGCATAGAACTCCGCTACCGAGCGCGCGGCCAAGGCGAGCGCCCGCGTCGCGCCGTCACTGGTTCGCATCCACAGGGTGTGGTCGATGAAATCGAAGTCCACCGCAAAGGTCCGCTCACCGTACGGGATCGCAGAGGTGGTGAGCCCGCGCGGCGTCACATAGAGCGCCACCTGCCACCAATGATTCTCCATGGGCGCGAGCGCGAGACGCGTCTTGCCCACGATCTGCGTCCACATGTGCAGCGTCGCATATGTATCCTGCCACTGCGCGAGAGGCAGCGAGGGCCACGCTGGATTGGCTGCCGAATTCATTGCACGACCGGAAAGGGTTCCATCAGGGACTCGCGCGTCGCGCTGCCATCACAAGGTTCCCATGCGGCGCACGCCCTGTATCCAGCGCTCGAAGGCGAGCATCTGGTCGCCGACGAACTTGCGGGTGTTTTCGTCTATGCATTGCCGGTTTGCGTCGAACTTGGTGTTGACCATGCCGATGAATACCTCCGGCTTGGCCAGCACCATCGCGTTCAAGAACAGGAGAACCCTGCGCAAGTCGTACTGCACTCGTGCGCCGCCGAGCGGCCCGGGTGAAGCGCTCATGATCGCGACAGGCTTCATGGCGAAGGGTTGGTCGCTGCCGCGAGACACCCAATCGATCGCGTTCTTGAGGGCGCCTGGGATGGAGAAGTTGTATTCGGCGGTAGCGATGAGAACACCGTCAGCGCGACGAATCCGTTCTCGCAGCGCCAGCACTTCGGGTGGGAAGCCACGCGCGAAGACGTCGGCGTCATAAGGCGGCACCGCCCGGAAGTCTGCGATGTCCAAGACCATGCCCTGCGGCATCATCGTCCCGGCAAACTCCAGCGCCATCCTGTTGAACGAGCCTGCCCGCAGGCTCCCACACAGTCCAACGATATCCAGCGTGCTCATCTTTGTGTTTGTCTCCGCGTAGGATGCATGGAAGCCGATCTCGCTCGATGACTCACGTGCGCCCAGTCCAAGCGGCGGCGCGCTCGACGCTTATTCAGGCAGGGAGCCCGAAGAGAGAGCTCATGCGCTCGGCGCTGAGCATCTCCGCCATCTCGCCATCGGATGGCCGCCGCTCGAAGCGGCTTGCAGCATCGAGAATTTTGGGCAGCAGCGTCAGGTCTCCCGCCGTGTTGATGAATGCGTCGGGGAGCAGACCCATGATCCAGTGGATCGCGCGGTCAATGTCCGCCTGCCGCTCGAGCGGTTGATACCAGGTGGTGTGAGTGCGCTCGGCCGCCGCCCATGGACCGCGCGCGAGCGACTTGATGATCTGGACGGCCACGTTCCGCTCCCGGCAGATCGCGAGCACCTGCTGGAAACTCTCGCGATAGCGCTGGTCTTGCGCCATGAAGAAGTTGTACGGCAGGAGCACGCTGTCGAAGTCGAAGCGCGCGAGACTCCGCCGGTGCATCGCGGGGATGGCCCAGCCGTGGCCGGTCACGCCGATGAAGCGAACCAATCCTTGTTCCCGCGCTTCGACTGCCGCCTCCAGCGCGCCGCCCGGCCCCATCGCCTGATCCCAGTCGTCCGGATGCCCGAGAGAGTGAAGCTGGATCAGATCGACGTGGTCGACGCGCAGCCGCTCGAGAGAGCGATGGATGTCTTCGCGGGCCTCCACGGCACTTCTCGACCCGGTCTTGGTCGCAAGGAAAAAGTCCTTGCGATGGCGTGCCATCCACGGCCCGATGCGCAGCTCCGAGTCGCCGTACCTAGCCGCGGTGTCGATGTGATTGACGCCGTAGCGCACCAGCACTTCGAGCGCCCGGTCCGCATCGCCTTGGCTGGCTCGCGCCAGTGCGGCTGCGCCGAACAGCGTCACCGTGCTCGAATGGCCAGTACGTCCGAATGGTCGCCGTTCGATCATCTGCGCGTCTCCCGTTGCGATACCGAACCGGAGCCGCCGCGTCGGGCTTTGGTTCGATTTGCGGCACCAGCATATCGCAACGAGATCAGGCTTGTCCTAGCCGAATGGGGTCAGACGGCCGCATGCGTACGCTGTCGGTCCAGCCATTGGGCAACGGCAGCAAAGGCTACGTAAGAGAGGAGCGCGGTTATGGCAGCCGCGCTGGGCGAGACCGGCGGAGGGCCGAAGAAGACATAACACTGAATCGCGAGCATTAGGATCCCAAAGACCGGCGGGCCGATGCGGCCGATAGCATTGGTGGCCCTCGTTCGCCTCAGGTACATCGTCATTCCGGCGAATAGCAGAAGCGCTTCAAGAATGAGAGCGATCGCCGGATAGTTCCAGATACCCAGACCGACCTTCATTGCATCGTCGTACAGCGGGAGGTCGGGCCTGTGCACCAGGAAGTCCAGCACCCAATGCGAAAACACGGCCAATCCGATCCAGGCCGAGGCCGACCAAGTGCGCACCCCGGCCAGCGGTCTGCAGACGACAATTGTTGCCACTGCCCAGAGGATCCCGGCAACAAGGCTATGGGTGTAGGGCATGTAGTAAAGATCCAGCGGGTTGGAAGCAGTTATCCCGGGAACAATTCGAACCTTCTCGATTCCGAGAAGGACCAGCACGGCCCACACGACGTCCACGAACTGAACGGCAATGAACAGAAGCCATAGAGGGATTGCCGGCCGGATCGCCTTGACAGCAAAGCTCGGTCCATAGTGTCCAACGAACATGGCTGCCTCTCAGGCATCGTCTAAGGTCTTGAGTCGTTCGCATGCAACCGTCACTTGCAAATTTGATGGTAGCGCGGCTGACCCAGTCATGCATTCTTATAGCGACACGGGCAAAACGCCATGAGGGAGCTCACCGGGAGACCCTGCAACATCTGCAGTCCAGTCACGGTGCCGATCAACCAGAACGGAACAGAAGCGCGAAAACCAACAAGAAGAACGTTAGAGGTGACCGACTCTGCGGCGCGATGGCACTCGAGGAATCCTCGTTAACTGACCGTGCAAGTCGTGGCATCGGCGGGTCCTCGCGCGGCCCAGGCCCTTGGACCGAGGGTGGCTCGTCTGGTGAGCCTGGGGGTGGTGCTTAATGGGCCCCGTAGCCCCTTTTCGCCCGCATCCCACGCGGGCGCTTTTTTTTCCAGCCAGAGCGTGAATTTCTCACACTCCCGCCGGTAATGCGTCAATGAGCAAGGGAGTCCGCAACCGTAGAGTGGCTGCAACACAAAACACTTTGCGGAGGACCCGGAAAATGACGACCACCAAGATCCTGAAGAGCCTGCTGATCGCCGCGCTGCTGGCTTGCACCTCAGCCCACGCAGCCCACAACGCGATCCAAGCCGACATGGAAGACGGCAAGACTGTCGCCGAGTTCAAGATCGGCGATGCGGACTGCGTCCTGGTCGACGGCCAGATCCGCTGCTCTCTCGGCAGGTAAGCGACGCTGCCCACAGAAAAGGCAGTCAGGGGGATCAGACCATGACAACCAAGACCCTAGGCCACCTCGTTCTCGCGGTCGTGCTGGCCGGCTCAACGGTGGCCGCTCTCCAGACCACCGGTACTCCTCCCGAGTCAGCCCCGCGCTTGTCGGCTGCTCCGAGCGAGACTGAAGCCGCCCCTTCTGCTGGGGGCCTCTTCTTCGTTCTTCCCCTGGCCTCGGATCGGCTCACCGCAACCTGTGCGGGCCTCAAGGTGGCGCCTCCACCCATCGTTTGCCTGACGCCTTAGCTGCCTCTGGGTTCCTGAGCCAGCAGTTGCACGACGTCGTTGCCGGTCCGTGCCTTGTTGCGGTTTTCCGGCGTCTCCTTCCCGAGCGCCGTGCCGGCAACGAAGCGATAGATGTCAGCCGTGCCCTGAAAGACCTTCGGGGTGATGCCGGCAGCAGAGAGCGTCTTGGAGATCTCGAGCATTTCCGGCACCCAGCGATAGGCCTTCGGCGGCATGGCTGGAAACTGTCCCAGCGCCCAGCCATAAAGATCGGCGCGAGATTGCTGCAACTGCCGCTCCAGCATCGGCGCTACTCCGAGGCGTTGCGCGGCGATCAGCACCTCCAGCCACAGCGCCTGCGTGCCCTTGTTGAGCGCGCCGTAACACATCTTGAGCGCGCTCGCGTCCGAGATGCGTTCGCTCACCACATGCACGAGAAGCTGCGGCCCAGCGAGGCGCTCGAGATCGCTAGCACCGGGGCCCGACACGTACAGATTGGTCTTGGCGTTACCGCGCGGCGGCGGACCGATGATGCCGGCGTCGAGGAAACGCCCGCCGGCTCGTTCGACCAGGCCGGCAATTTCATCCACGGTGGCCGGCGCGATGGCATTGCAGTCGACGATCAGCGTACGGCGGCCGCTGGCGCGCAGCGCGTCGGCTGCTTCGCGTGCGAAATCAAGCGCCGCCCCCGGGTTCATGATCGAGAGCACGACATCGCACTCAGTCACCAGTCGCGCGACTGTGCCGACGTCGGCCAGCCCCGCCTCGCGCGCGAGCGCGCGGCTGCGCTCGCTGCGCTGGTCGAGCGCGGTGCAGACAGTGAAGCCCTTGGCTTTGATCTGCTGCGCTACTGCCTGCCCCATATCCCCGGGGGTCATCACGCCAACGGTCTCGATCTGCATGGGTTAGCCTTTCAAGTGCCTTTGAACGGTGACCGTACCACGCCATAGATCGTTCGGCCAATTCCCCGGACAAACATCAGTGCGCAATAATCGACCGATCGCTCGGTAGGGCAAACGCATGGACATGGCCGGACAGCAACCCGCAGATCCCTATGCACCTCCAAGGACGGGCGTCGGTTCGGAAGCTGAGCACACCAGGCGGTCTCCCTGGGTCGCCGTTTTGCTGGCAGTGCTCTCTCCCGTCTATCCCATGCTCTATGTGGCAAAGGCGTGGCGTGCACTGGGTTACCTCGCAGCCGCGATAGGCTTGCTCGGGCTGGGGATCCTCCTGACGACATTCATCGGCTTGCCTGCGAATGCGTGGGAGTTGATCGGCGCAGGCGGGCTGCGCCTTGTGAGTGCCATCGACGGTTATGGGCGCGCCAAAGCCTGGACGGGATCGGCGACACTACCTTGGTACGCGCGGTGGCCGGGCCTCACCGCGATCATCGTCGTCTCCATTCTGGGTCTGGTGGCCCTGCGCGCGTTTGTCGTGGAGCCCTTCCGCATCCCGTCCGGTGCAATGATTCCAACGCTGCTTGTGGGCGATTACATTCTAGTCGACAAGAACGCGTACGGATTGCGGGTACCGGGCATGGAGCGGCCATTCGTCATGCTGGACAAACCGAAGCACGGCGACGTGGCAGTCTTCTTCTACCCGGAGAAACCGGAGCTCCACTACATCAAGCGCGTCGTGGGCCTACCAGGCGATCGCGTCGCGTACATCGACAAGGAGCTCTCGATCAACGGGCAAGCAATGCCCCTGAAACTGAAGCTGCTCAACTATGGCTCCACGCTGGAGTACCAGGAAGATTTCAAGGACCATCGACACGCCGTGCTGATCAACCCGGAGATGCCGCCGGTTCAAGTCGCCGCAGTACGGCAGTTTCCGTACCGCGAGGCTTGCGAATACAGCGAACGGGGCTTCGTCTGTACGGTGCCCCAGGGGCATTACTTCATGATGGGCGATAACCGCGACTCCAGCAGCGACAGCCGCTACTGGAGTTTCGTGCCCGAGGCCAACCTGGTGGGGCGCGCATTCATGGTGTGGTCCTCCAGCGGGCGGCCGGAGCGAGTCGGCATGAAGGTGCAATAGAGCACCGCACAGCGTAATTGCTCGCGGGCGCCCTAGCCTGGCTCGTATTCCAGCTCGAAGGCCTTGTGCAGCACGCGCACGGCGAGCTCCATGTACTTCTCATCGACCACCACGGAGATCTTGATCTCGGAGGTGGAGATCATCTGGATGTTGATGCCCTCCTCGGCCAGGGTGCGAAACATCTGGCTCGCGATGCCCACGTGCGAGCGCATGCCGACGCCCACGATCGATACCTTGCACACCCTGTTGTCGCCCACGAAGTTCTTAGCGCCGATGTGTGCCTGGACTTTGCGCGAGATCTCCATCGCCTTGTTGAAGTCGTTGCGATGGACGGTGAAGGAGAAATCCGTGATGCCGTCCACGCTGGCGTTCTGGATGATCATGTCGACGTCGATGTTGGCGTCGGCGATGGGTCCCAGGATCGCATACGCGATTCCGGGGCGGTCGGGCACGCTCATCACGGTGATCTTCGCCTCGTCGCGGCTGAACGCGATGCCGGAGATGATTGCCTGTTCCATCTTCTCGTCGTCCTCGTAAGTGATCAACGTGCCGGACACCGCCTCCCGCTGGACCGGGATCATCGGGTCCGTGAGACTGGAGAGCACACGCAGCGGTACCTTGAACTTACCCGCGAACTCGACAGAGCGGATCTGCAAGACCTTGGAGCCGAGGCTCGCCATCTCTAGCATTTCCTCGAAAGTGATCTTGGTCAAGCGGCGCGCTTCGGGGACGATGCGCGGGTCGGTGGTGTAGACGCCGTCGACATCGGTGTAGATCTGGCACTCGTCGGCCTTGAGCGCTGCGGCCAACGCGACGGCGGAGGTGTCCGATCCCCCGCGCCCGAGCGTGGTGACGTTGCCGTCGGCGTCGACGCCCTGGAAGCCGGCCACGACGGGAACGATGCCGGCAGCGAGGTCGGCGCGCAACCGCTGCTGGTCGATGTCCTTGATCCGCGCCTTGGTGAAGGCGCTGTCCGTGAGTACTCTCACCTGAGCGCCGGTGTAGCTCCTGGCCTTGACGCCAAGGTCGATCAGCGCCATCGCCAGCAGGCCGATGGTGACCTGCTCGCCGCTGGAGGCGACGACATCGAGCTCGCGCGGGTCGGGGTGCTGCTGGATCTGCTGCGCCAGGGAGACCAGGCGATTGGTCTCGCCGGCCATAGCGGAGGGGACGACGATGACGTCATGGCCGGCGGCCTTCCACTTGGCCACGCGTTTGGCCACGTTTTGAATCCGCTCGGTGGTGCCGACCGAGGTCCCTCCGAACTTCTGGACGATCAGTCCCATGCCGCTGCCGAGGGTGCCAAAGAGGGCGCATTGTACCCGATCGATTGGCCCACGGGGCCGCCGGGACGGGCGTCTTGGCACAGAAGGTGCATCCCACCCCGCCATCCCCGTGAAGGAGAAGCGCCGTGAGCCTGTATACCATCGTCCTCCTCGCCGTCATCGCGTTCGTGATGTTCTACGCGGTCATGGTCTACAACAGCCTGGTGACGGTGAAGCACAACGTCTCCAAGGCCTGGGCCAACGTCGAAGTGCTGCTCAAGCAGCGTCACGACGAAATTCCGAAGCTGGTGGAGGTGTGCAAGCAGTATCGCCAGTTCGAACAAGACACCCTGTCGCGCGTGATCGAGGCGCGCTCTCGGGTGTTCAACGCCAGTCAGTCGCAGAACATGGGTGAGCTCGGCAAAGCCGAGACGCAGCTGCGCGGCAGCCTGGCAAGTCTGTATGCGGTGGCCGAGGCGTATCCCGAGCTGAAGACCAACGAGCAGTTCATGAATCTGCAGGCCCGCATCACGTCGCTCGAGAACGCGATTGCCGACCGGCGCGAGTTCTACAACGAAACCGTCAACATCAACAACGTGCGCATCGAGCAGTTCCCCGACGGGATCATCGCGGGCATGTTCGACTTTCCGCCGCGGCATCTGCTGGAATTCGGTTCCGAAGAAAAGAGCGACGTGGACGTGAGGAAACTGTTCGCTGCTTAGCCAGCGTCATCCCTGCGCAAGCAGGGATCCAGCGCCGTCCTTTCACCAACTGGATTCCGGCTCGCGCTGCGCTTGGCCGGAATGACGTTCCTCCAGAACCACCGGCTCTCCTTGGCGCCCTGCCGACCCGATGCTCAGCGAATTCCAGTACCAGTACGGCAACTTCCTCACCTCGGGCACGCACCTGGTCCTGCTGCTGCTCGGCGCCCATGTCGGTACGCCCGGCGCATGGGCCTGCAGCTTGGCCTTGATCGGCGCGCTCTCGCTGTTTGCCTGGGGCGCGAACTTCCGCCGCTCCCGGGTGATATCGGACACGCCCACCTCCCGTGTGGCGTCTGCGCCACAAGGCTACGTCGAGCTGTACGGCAAGGCGAAGCTGCATCCGGGCTACAACACGATCAGCCCGGCCTCGCGGCGCCCCTGTGTCTGGTTCCGCTATCTGGTCGAGCAGAAGATCGGCGACAAGTGGGAGCGGGTAGAGGGCGGCATGAGCAGCGATACATTCTTGCTCGACGACGGCAGCGGGCAGGTCGTGATCGACCCCGACCATGCCGAAATCATCACCCGAGATCGGCGCTCCTGGCGCGAGGGTACCCTGCGCTACAAGGAATGGCTGCTCACTCCCGGCAACAACCTGTACGCACTGGGTGAGCTCAAGACCGAAGGCGGCGGCGCCACCCAAACGGACACCACGGGCGATCTCAACGCGCTGCTCGCTCAGTGGAAGAGCAACCGGCCTGCGCTGCTCAAACGCTTCGACCTGGACGGCAACGGGCAGATCGATCTGAAGGAATGGGACCTGGCGCGCCGCGCTGCGCTGCGCGAGGTGCGCAAGGCGCAACAGGAGGTCCTGTCACAGCCAGGCGTGAGCATCATGCGCAAGCCGCGCGACGGGCGGCTGTTCCTGCTGTCCGATCTCGCCCCGCAGCAGATGGCGCGCCGCTATGGCTTCTGGACGCTGATCCAGCTCGCGATCGCGCTGAGCGCGGGCTCCGGCTTGGTGGTTCTGGCTGCGAGGTTCCTGTTGCGCTAGTCCCGGGTTGCGCTGCTTTCCATCCGGGCTAAGAGAAACGGTAGCCTGGATGAAGCGGCAGCGGGAATCCAGGAATCAACCACCCTACGAGGTCTTCAGCAACGCCGCCACTTCCGCGTATCCCTGCTCCCGCGCGATGTCGGCCGCGGTCTTGCCGCGATCGTCCTTGAGCGTGGGATCGGCCCCACGCGCGAGCAGCAGCTGCACGCACTCCGTCTTGCCGTAGCCCGCTGCCCACATCAGCGCGGTGAGGTTGTGGGCGTAGGCGCGGTTCACGTCGACACCGCGAGCGAGCAGCAGCGTCACCGCTTCCACGTGACCTTGCGCAGCAGCATAGATCATGGCGGTCTTGAACACCTGGTCGATCCGGTCGACATCGGCCCCCGCGGCGAGCAGGATCTGCATGAGATCGGCACGCCCGGCATAGGCGGCAGCCATGAGGGGCGTGGTCCGGTTCAGCGAGTCCTGATTGACGTTGGCGCCCTTCTCGATCAGCCAGGCGACCATGTCCGCATTGCCTGCCTTCACCCACAACATCAGCGGCGTCTCTCCGAGCCGGTTGCGCGAATCGACGGAGGCGCCTTCTTCGACCATCCGGCGTGCGCCGGCCTTGTCCTGCTGCTTCGAGAACTCGAGCAGGCGCACGTTGAGCTGCTTCTCCGTCTCCTGGGACAGGGCATCAGAGCCGCACAGCAATGCGGCGGTTAGCGACGACGCCAGTGCGACATCGCGCAAGAATCTGGAAATACCGCGCAACGATCTAGACATGTGCTGAAAGTTCCTCCGGGATCGCAAAAAAAACCTTTCCTGGCGCTCGAGGTAGCGTCCATTCAGGCTTGAACTTAGGGGGACGACACATTATAGTCCGACCCACCGTGGCGGCTACAAATGCTGCGGTGCAAGGCGCCTGTAGCAAAACCAACGTTTGGGAGGTTGTATGAAGTTCTCAATGATAAGACTGAGCCTGCTGGCTGCGGCGATGGCCACGGGTTCGATCGGTGCCGGGCTCGCGGCGGAGACCGAGGGGGGGGCAACCATGATGGCTGCGCCCATGTCATCGAACCTGAAAGCCGTAACTCAGGCCATGCTCGATGGCTCAGAGGGCGATAAGAATGTTTGGCTGCATTCGAACATGGGGTACAGCAACGCCCGCTACCACGCCGCCGACCAGATCCACACCGGCAACGTGAGCAAACTGAGGCCCGCGTTCGTCTTCCAGACCGAAGTCAGGGAGTCGAACGAGACCTCGCCGATCGTGGTCAACGGCGTGATGTTCCTGACCACATCCTTCAATCACGTCTACGCGATAGACGCGGCCACCGGCCAAGAGTTCTGGCACTACAAGCACAAGATGGGGCCGGTGACGACTTATTGCTGCGGCCCGAACAACCGCGGCGTTGCCATCTGGCGCGACCAGCTCTTCATGGGCACGCTCGACTCCAAGCTCGTTGCGCTGGACACCAAGACCGGCAAGGTGCTGTGGGAGGTTGACATCGCGGATCCCGACAAGGGTTACTCGGAAACAATGGCTCCGGTAGCGGTCGACGGCAAGGTGCTGATCGGGACCAACGGCGGCGAGTACGGCATCCGCGGCTTCGTCAAAGCCTTCGACGCTCGCAACGGGGACCTGCTGTGGACGTTCTACACCATTCCGGAGAAGGGTCACGAGGGCGTGTGGGCGACGCATGACGCCACCGGCCGCGACATGCATCGCAACATCGCCAAGGAGAAGGCCGACCTGCAGGCCCACGGCGGAGGCTTCTACCAAATCCTGGGCGGCGGATCATGGATGACTCCAGCGGTCGACAAGAAAACCCGCACCGTCTACTTCGTGGTGGGCAACCCCTCGCCCGACCTGTATGGCGGCATCCGCCCCGGCGACAACCTGTACACCAACTCAATGGTCGCAGTGGATCTGGACAAGGGCACCTACAAGGCGCACTTCCAGTACATCGCGCACGACGTGTGGGATCTGGACGCGGTGAGCCCGGTGATTCTGACCGAAGCCAAGGATAAGTCCGGCAAGACGATACCGGTGGCGATCCACGGCGGCAAGACTGGACACATCTACGTGCACGACCGCAATGACCTGTCGCTCATCCGCTTCTCCGAAGCGATGATCCCGCAGGAAAACATGTGGGTGCTGCCGACCCCGCAGGGCGCGCGCATGCTGCCCGGCGCAAACGGCGGCGTGGAATGGTCGCCGATGGCGATCAACCCGAAGCTGCGCATGGCGTACGCGGCGAACCTGCACCAGCCCATGACTTACCACGTGGAAGAAGTGCCCTACCCCGGTGGGAAGCTGTGGCTCGGCGGCGCCTTCAAGGTCATCCCGACCGAGAAGCAGTGGGGCCGGCTGGTAGGTGTGGACCTCGACACCGGCAAGGTCGCCTGGAAGGCCGACACCGAGCAGCCGCTGATTGGCGGCGTGCTGGCCACCGCCGGCGGTCTGGTCTTCACCGGCGAAGGCAACGGCAACTTCAACGCCTACGACGCCAAGAACGGCAAGAAGCTGTGGTCGTTCCAGTGCGGCGCGGGTGTGAACTCGCCCCCGGTGTCGTACATGGTCGATGGCAAGCAGTACATCGCGGTCGCTGCGGCCGGCAACAATCAGCTCGACTTCAAGCGCGGCAACAGCATCTTCGTGTTCGCGCTGCCGTAATTCGTTGTCCTTCCCCGGCTCACCGGGGAGCAGGCAAGCGAAGGCCGCGTCCGGCTATACTGGGCGCGGCCTTTTTATTGCTTTTGGTGTCCCGACTGACTCTGTCTCGCGAAAAACCCGAATCATGCGCAAGCTTGCCGCCCTCCTGTTCGTCGCTGCACTCCTGCCGGCAGTCGCGCTTGCCGACGCGGCCGCGGGAAAGCAGAAGGCTGCGGTGTGCGCCGCTTGTCACGGCGCCGACGGCAACTCGACCAACCCGCTGTGGCCCAAGCTGGCCGGACAGACCGCGCGCTACCTGTACCTGCAGCTCAGGGACTTCAAGGAAGGCCGCCGCAAAGACCCGCTGATGTCTCCGATGGCGGCCAATCTGTCGCGCGACGACATGCTGGACCTCGCCGAGTACTTCTCGTCGCAGAATATGGCGTCGAGCACTTACAAGGCGGAGGGTGCCAAGGTCGCTGAGGGCAAGAACATCGCCGACAACGCGCTGTGCCCGATGTGCCACCTGGGCGGTTTCTCGGGTCAGAATGAGATCCCCGTGGTGGCGGGCCAGCACTACGACTACATCGTCAAGCAGCTTAAAGATTTTCGCGCGCGCAACCGCACCAACGACGCCGGCAGCATGACTGCATATACCCAGGGTCTCACCGACCAGCAGATCGACGCCCTGGCGCAGTACATCACCAACCTCCACTGACGGACGTCTAAACCTGCAGCCTGGGTGAAGCGCGTTGCATAGTCCAAGAAAGGTACCTGCCTGAAGATCGTAGAGCCCAGCGCGCTGACGACCGACTGGCTCCTGGCGGCAGTCACCGCCTGGCTGGCGTGGCGGCTGTTCCGGATGGCGTTGGGGCTCGGGGACCGCGCCATGGGACTGTGGGCCGGCGCCTTCTGCGCCATCGCTGGCTCCGCTGCGCTGGGCGGCGTCTTGCAGGCGTCTTCGGGCTCCGACGATCCAATGACGGCAGCGCTGACTTGGACCGGCGCCCTGGTGCTGGCCAATGCAGCCAGCCTCCTGTTCCTTCTGTCCACGCTGTGCGCTTACACGGCCGGGCGTGTGCATGCCATCTGTGCGGGCCTGGCGGTGGCGAAGTTCGCGTTGTTCGGCGTCTGCGCCGCCCTCAACGATGACGTCCGCATGGTGGTCTACGACGGCGCGCTGACCATGCTCGTCGTCCTCGCGCTCAGCGCATGGGGTGCGTGGGCGGGGCGGATGCGCTCGGCGACGTGGGTGCTGGCGGGTGCCCTTGGGTCCATGCTCGCCGCGCTGTTCCAGCACGGCCGCGTGTCGATCCACCCCCAGTTCAGCCACAACAACCTGTTTCACGTCGTGCAGATGGGCGCGATGTATCTCCTCTACCGCGGCGGACTGCTCCTGCGAGAACGGGAGCCGGAAGCACCCGACTTCGACGCCACGCAGCCGCTGCCCATCGCCGTGGAAGAATGAGAACGCAGCACTTGCACTGCCTCGGGCCGCACGGCTTTCATCGCGTGACGTACTACGAGTGGGGCGACGCAGCGAGCGCGCGCGTCGTCATGTGCGTGCACGGCTTGACGCGGAACGGGCGCGATTTCGACATCCTGGCTGGAGCACTTGCGCCTCGATTCCGGCTCGTCTGCCCGGACGTGACCGGGCGCGGTCTGAGCCAGTGGCTGAGCCACAAGCAGGACTACGCCTATCCAGTCTACCTATCGGACATGGCGGCATTGATTGCGCGCACGGGCGCCGAGCGGGTGGACTGGGTCGGCACATCCATGGGCGGACTGATCGGCATGATGCTCGCCGCACAGCCCGAGAGCCCGATCCGCCGTCTTGTGGTGAACGACATCGGCCCGTTTGTCCCGCGTGCTGCGCTCGAGCGCCTGGCGCTGTATGTAGGCAAGGCGCCGCGCTTCGCAACGCTGGACGAACTCGAGCGGTACCTGCGCATGGTGATGGCGTCCTATGGTGCGCTCACCGATCAGCAGTGGCGTCATCTAGCCGAGCACTCGAGCCGCCGTGATGGCGATGGTCTCGCCATGTCCTACGACCCCGCCATCGCGGATGCATTCGCCTCGCCGCTGCAGGACGTGACCCTGTGGCCCATGTGGGATGCGATCCGCTGCCCCACGCTGGTGCTGCGCGGCAAGGAGTCGGACCTGCTCCTGCGTGCCACGGCAGAGGAGATGACGCGACGCGGGCCCAAGGCGCAGGTGGTGGAATTCGCCGGCATCGGCCATGCGCCCGCGCTCATGGCCGACGATCAGATCGCTGTCGTCCGAGACTTTCTTGACCAATCGTGACTCGTGATTGCCATTGACTGGGGAACATCCAGCTTCCGCGCCTATCGGCTCACACCCGAAGGGGCGATTGCGGACAAACGCAGTGCGCAACTCGGTATCCTCGCGGTGCAGGACGGGAAGTTCGCCGAGGCGCTCGAGAACCAGGTCGGCGACTGGCTGGACGCGGGTGAGACACGCGTGGTGATGAGCGGCATGATCGGCAGCCGCCAGGGCTGGAAGGAAGCACCGTATGCAAGATGCCCTGCGGGGGTGGAAGAGATCGCGGCCGGCATGATCGAAGTGCGATGGAGAAGCTCGCGCACGGCGTGGATCGCCCCCGGGTTGAGCTGCCGCGACCCGCAGGGGGTTCCCGATGTCATGCGCGGCGAAGAGACGCAGATTCTGGGGGCGCTCGACCATATCCTGGAGTCGCCGGCGTGGATCTGTCTCCCCGGCACCCACAGCAAATGGGTTCGCCTCGAGAGGGGAAAGATCATACACTTCGCCACGCATATGACCGGTGAAGTGTTCGCGGTGATGAAAGCGCACAGCATCCTCGGACGCACGATGGCAGACGCGCAGCCCGACCCCGTCGCGTTCCAGTCGGGCGTGTTGCGCGGCCGTTCGTCCGGCGGCCTGCTGCATCATCTGTTCGGCGTACGCGCGCGCGTCGTGTCCAACGACCTTACCGAGGAGGATTCGGCGGCATACCTCTCCGGCCTGTTGATCGGCCACGAGCTGGCCACGATCCCGCGGCTCACCGGGGTCGTGTACTTGCTCGGCACGCCGCAGCTCGAGCACTTGTACAGCGAGGCGCTGAAGTGCTACGGCGTCGACACCCTCAGCCTGGATCCCGACTCGGCTGCCGCAGGGCTGTCCAAGCTGGCGCAGGCACTGCCACGGAGCTGATCCGATGCTGACCTTCTCGCAAGCGTTGTCGCGCTGTCCGCTGATTGCCATCCTGCGCGGAGTGAAGCCGTCCGAAGTGGTCGAGATCGGCCAGGCGCTGGCCGACGCTTCCTTCGCGATCATCGAAGTGCCGATGAACTCACCCGATCCGCTCGAGAGCATCGCGCTGCTGGCAAAGGCCTTCGGCGCGAAGCTGCTGGTGGGAGCCGGGACAGTGACCAGCGCCGATCAGGTGATCGAGGTCGGGGAGGTCGGCGGCCGCCTCATCGTGCTGCCGCACGCGGACGCAAGCGTAGTGCATGCCGCCAAGGCCGGCGGCCTGTATGCGCTGCCCGGCTTCGCGACACCGACCGAAGCGTTTGCCATGATCGCTGCGGGCGCGGACGGACTGAAGCTGTTTCCCGCCGAAGCCAACCCTCCGAAAGTGCTCAAGGCGCTGCGCGCGGTGCTGCCCAAGACTATGCCGGTGCTCCCGGTTGGCTCCATCACGCCCGACAACATGGGTGAGTATTGGACGGCGGGTGCCAACGGTTTCGGGCTCGGCTCGGCGCTGTACAAGGCGGGCGCGACGCCGGCGCAGGTTTCCGCCGCTGCGGCTCAGTTCCTCACTGCGCTTCGAAAGATCCAAGGCAGCTAAAGCCTCCTGCGGTTACAAGTCTCCGGTTTCTCGTAGCCCGGGTGCTGTGCGACGCAATCCGGGGTTCAATCCAGTGCGAGCGAACGCGAGGACGTCGGGTCTTCGCCAAGCGTGAGATCCACGCCGTGCTGCTCAAAGCGCAGCGCGGCGGCGAGCGGGCGCTCGTCGCGCTCGACGTCGAGCGCCCACTGCGCATGGCGTGCAAGCAACGCGAGAGACAGCGAGCGTCCCAACGTGAGCGCGAAGCGGCGCGCGCCCGCCTCGACGGCATCGTTGCCCCGGGCTGCCGCCGCATCGAGCCAGCGTACCGCCCTTGTACACGCGTCCTGCGCTTTGTGCGCCATCGCTGCCAGTCGTGCATCGGTGACCGGCTGCGCGAGCTCGCGCGACAGCGTGCCTAGCGCATCGAGCGCGGCGCCGCTGCTCAACGCGCGCAGCGCATCAAGCGAGAGCACGTTGGTCGTACCCTCCCAGATCGGGAACACCTGGCTGTCGCGCAGCAGCGCGGGCAAGCCCGTGTCTTCCACGTAGCCCGCTCCGCCGAAGCACTCGAGCGCCTCGCTCACCACCGCAACGGACTGCTTGGCAGTGGTGAGCTTCACGATGGGGGTAAGCAAGCGCAGCAGGTCCTTCTCTTCTGCCGCAAGCTCGCTCGTTTCGTCGCGGCCGATCAGCTCCACCACGAAGAAGGTCAGGTGCAGGGCCGCCTCGAACTCCGCCTGCATCCCCGCAAGAGTGTCCAGATGCAGCGGCTTCGCCGCCAGCGGCGCGCCGAACGCCACCCTGTGTCTCGCATAGTCACGCGCCAGGGCGATTCCTCGGCGCATGTATGCCACCGCGCTCGCGCTGTTCCAG
>Ga0335084_10002264_pt1 | contig 18488 bp, 19 predicted proteins | sample Lox_Sample_44_FD_206721 | JGI IMG/M metagenome (GOLD analysis project Ga0335084, IMG submission 206721) | Soil microbial communities from Loxahatchee National Wildlife Refuge, Florida, United States - Lox_Sample_4.4 | ecosystem: Environmental > Terrestrial > Soil > Wetlands | place: USA...
GATCCGGCCGCCGTGACGGGCCCGCGCACGACGCGCCGTTGATCGCCGCGTCGGGCGAACGGGCGCGCCTCATGACGCCCGTAGAGACGACGAGCGCTGCATCGTGGTTGGGCGCCGCGCCGTCCGGCATGCGACATAACACGGGGCTTTCGGCATCGGCAAGTGCCTGCTGCGCCGCCACGCTCGCCGGCTTCGGCTTCCGGCGGTTATTGACTTTGCTACGCGACGCGGCATAGTCGAAACCCATGTGAACGGAACGACGGCGCGTCGCGGCGGCCGCTGTCAGTGCGCGGTGGTGCCAGGCAGGGAATGCGTGACGGGGCATCGTGCGGGAGTGCGCGCAGGCAATCATCGGTCAGCACGAAACTCCAATCGGCACGGCCGTGGCACGGCCCGGTGATTCGGGCTCGGCGTACCGCCGGATCAAATTCAATAATCTCAGGGGGATCTATGCGCATGCGATCGATCGGTAGGTTGGCCGTGTTTGCGGCTATCGCGCTCGCCTTGGTGCCGGCGCTCTCGGGCGCGGTCCCGCCGCTGGAACAGGAGGCCAGGTCCGGACGATTCAAGCCGGTCTGGATGCCACTGGGCGTGCGCAAGCAGCCCGTCACCGTCGTGCTGCAGCTCGCCGGCGACCCGGTAGCCGTGCAGCAGGCCACGCTCGGCCGCCGACTGGAACGAGCCGAGAAGGACCAGATCAAGACCCGGTTGCGGGCTTCGCAGGACGCCCTGCACGCCCACATCCAGGGCCTCGGCGGCACGGTGCTCGGCAAGTACCAGTCCGCCTACAACGGCATCAAGGTGCGCATCGCGGTCGACCGGGTCGAACAGCTGGCGGCGCTGCCCGGGGTCATCGCGGTCCGCCCGGTGTGGCCGCTCAAGCACGACAACGTCCACAGCGTGCCCCTGATCGGAGCGCCCTCGGTCTGGCAGAACCTCGGCGTGCACGGCGAGCACGTCAAGATCGGCATCATCGACACCGGCATCGACTTCACCCACGCCAACTTCGGCGGCCCGGGAACCGTGGCCGCCTACAACGCGGCGTTCGCGACCGATACGGCGCCGGCGGACCCGGCGCTCTTCGGTCCGCTCGCGCCGCGCGTCAAGGGCGGCATCGACCTCGTCGGCGACGACTACGACGCCGATCCGACGGCGTCCACCTACCAGCCCATTCCGCATCCCGACCCGAATCCGCTCGACTGCGAGGGACACGGATCGCACGTGGCCGGAACCGCGGCCGGCGGCGGCGTGACAGCGGCCGGCACGGCCTACAGCGGGCCCTATGACGCGACCACCGTTCCCGGCAATGCCTGGACGATCGGACCCGGCGTGGCGCCGAAGGCGGATCTCTATGCGATCCGCGTGTTCGGCTGCGTCGGCTCCACCGACGTCGTGGTCGATGCGATCGACTGGGCGGTCGACAACGACATGGACGTCATCAACATGTCGCTCGGCTCCGACTTCGGGAGCAAGGACTCGCCCGACGCCGAGGCCGCGACCAATGCGGCGAAGGCCGGCGTCATCGTCTCGATCTCTGCCGGCAACGCCGGCCCGAACCAGTACCTGGTCGGCTCCCCCGGAACCGCCGACGGGGCGATCACCGCCGCCGCCAACGATCCGGTGCAGACGCTGCCCGGGGCGACGCTCGCGCTCAGCACCGGCGGCGCGCCGCTGGCGGTGCAGAATTCCAACAGCGGCTCGTTCGTGGACGGCACGATCTATCCGATCGTCGTGCTGCGCGATGCCGGCGGCAACGTGTCGCTGGGGTGTGACCCTGCCGAGTACGTGGCCGCCGGGGTGACCGGCAAGCTGGTCGTCGTGCAGCGCGGCACCTGCGCGCGGGTCGCGCGCGCGATCTTTGCGCAGCAGGCCGGCGCCGCGGCCGCCGCGATGATCGACACGAGCACGGGCTATCCGCCGGTCGAGGGCCAGATCACCAGCAACCCGGATACCGGCGAGCCGTACACCGTGACGATCCCGTTCTTCGGGGTCCGCGGGCTGGCCTCCAGCTCCACGTCCGACGGCGGCCGGCTGCGACTCGCCGACGGCGGCACGGCGACGGCCACCAATGCACCGCTCGCGAATCCGAACTACCTCGGCTTCGCCAGCTTCTCGTCGGCCGGCCCGCGCGGCGGCGACAGTGCCTTGAAGCCCAACATCACGGCCCCGGGCGTCAGCATCGTGTCCACGGCGAGCGGCACCGGCAACGGCGCGACGACGCTGTCCGGTACGTCGATGGCCGCACCGCACGTCACCGGCGTCGCGGCGCTCACGCGCCAGGCGCACCCCAGCTGGTCCGTGGCCGACGTCATGGCCGCGATCGTCAACACCGGCGAGCCGGCCATGGTGGCGCAGTACCGGATCAGCCGCGGCGGCAGCGGGCTCGTGCAGCCGGCCAAGTCGACGGCGGCGCAGGTCACGGCACTGGGCGACGACGGCAAGTTCGCCACCGCGCTCAGCTTCGGAATCGAGGAAACCCGCCGTGACGTCAACCAGACGAAGACGATCACGCTGAAGAACCACGGCTCGTCGCCGGCCACCTTCAATGTCGCGCAGGCCCGGGCGGCGGGCTCGCCGCATACGCTCGGCCTGAGCCGCAGCACGCTCACCGTGCCCGCCCACGGCAAGGCACAAGTGAGCGTGACCCTGACGGTGCCGGTCGCGACCGCCGGTGCATCGAACGGCGCCGGCCTGTCCTTCCGCGAGGTTGCCGGCCTCGTCGAGTTCACGCCGGCGACGGCGCAGGACAACGGCGGGGCGTCGCTGCGGGTGCCGTATTACCTCGTGCCGCGCGCGCTCTCGGACGTGTCGACGTCGGTCGGGCACCTCAGCACGCACAACCCCTCGACGGTGGCCACCGTGACGAATCACCATGGCGCCATCGCCGGCGACGCGGACTTCTACGCCTGGGGGCTGTTCGACCGCAAGAATCCCGGTCGCGATTCGAACGACATTCGCGCGGTCGGCACGCAGTCGTTCCCGTGGGATGCCACGCAGCAGCTGCTGGTCTTCGCCGTCAACACCTACGATCGCTGGTCGAACGCGGCCACGAACGAGTTCGACATCTACGTCGATGTCGACGGTGATGGCGTCGATGACTACGTCGTCGTGGGCGCCGACCAGGGCCTGGTCACGGCCGGAGCCTACAACGGCCGCATGGCGACGTTCGTCTTCAGCACCCGCTCCGCGGGCGCGTCGCTCAACTTCCTCGCGACCGCGCCCACCGACAGCTCGACCGCGGAGCTGGCGCTGCTGACGTCGCAGCTGTGCCTGCCGTCCGAGCCCTGCCTGTCCGCGGCGCACCCGCGCATCACCTACCACGCGGTGGGCTACGACCTGGTCAACGGCGGCGTCGATGCGGTCTCGGGCTCGGCGAAGTTCAACGTCTGGTCGAGCGCGATCAGCCAGGGCGGCTTTGCGACCGTCGCGCCGGGCGGCACCGACACGAGCAACGTGATCGCGGTGGACCCGGCCGAGTGGAAGCTCACCCCGGCCAAGGGGCTGATGATCGTGACGCTCGACAACCGCAGCGGCGAGGACGAGGCCCAGCTCGTCGATATCGACTTCAAGCACTAGGCGCACGACGGCCGCACTCGGGCCCGCCCCACGGGCGGGCCCGAGTGGCGTGCCGGGGCCGCGGCCCCGGCTGCCCGGCACGCCGGCCGGGCGCGCCGGCTGGCCCGCGGCGTGCCTAGCGGCGCGGCCGCAGCGCCGCGAGCTCGCCGACGATGCCGCGCCGAAACAGCAGCACGCAGGCGACGAACACGGCACCGATGATGACCGTGACCCAGCCGCCGACGAGGTCGGACAGGTATTCCTGAAGGGTGACGACCACCGCGGCGCCGGCGACCGGGCCGAAGAACGTCCCGGTGCCGCCGACCAGCGTCATCAGGATCACCTCGCCGGAATTGGACTGCAGCACGTCCGACAGCGTCGCGAAGCCGAGCACCAGCGCCTTCAGGGAGCCGGCCAGGCCGGCGAGCGTCGCCGACAGCACGAAGGCGACCAGCTTGTAGCGGTTGATCTCGTAGCCGAGCGAAATCGCCCGCGCCTCGTTCTCGCGGATCGCCTTCAGAATCTGCCCGAACGGCGAGGACACGATGCGGCGGATGAACAGGAACGCGCCGACGAAGGCCGCGAGCACGACGTAGTACATCGCGACGTCGGACTTCAGCGGCATGAGGCCGAGCAGGCTGCCGCGCGGCACGCCCTGCAGGCCGTTCTCGCCGCCGGTGAACGGCGCCTCGAGGCAGACGAAATAGACGAGCTGGGCGAGCGCCATCGTGATCATCGCGAAGTAGATGCCGCGGCGGCGGATCGCGAGCCCGCCGATGCAGAGGCCGAGCAGCGCCGCCGCCGCCGTCCCGGCGAGGATCGCCGGCAGCGTGCCCCAGCCGTGCGCCGTCGCGAGCCAGCCCGTCACGTAGCCGGCCGAGCCGAAGAAGGCGGCGTGACCGAACGACAGCATGCCGCTGAAGCCGAGCAGCAGGTTGAAGGCGCAGGCAAACAGCGCGAAGCACAGCAGCTTCATCATGAACACGGGGTAGATGCCGAGCAGCGGCACGGCGAGCGCGAACAGGCCGGCGAGCGCGTAGAAGACGCGGGCGGCGCGCACTTCGCTAGTCCCTGCCGAACAGGCCGGCCGGCCTGACGATCAGCACGAGTGCCATGATCACGAAGACCACGATGTTCGAGGCCTCCGGGTAGATGACCTTCGTGAATCCCTCGATGACCCCGAGCGCGAGCCCGCTGACGATCGAGCCCAGGATCGAGCCCATCCCGCCGATCACGACGACCGCGAACACGACCACGACCAGCGAGCTGCCCATCGCCGGGGTGACCAGGATCACCGGCGCCGACAGCACGCCCGCGAGCGCGGCGAGCGCGACGCCGCCGCCGTAGGTGGCGGCCACGAGCAGCGGCACGTTGACGCCGAAGGCCTGCAGCAGCGGCGCGTTCTCGGTCGCGGCCCGCAGCGTGGCGCCGAGGCGGGTCCGCTCGATGACGAACCAGGTGCTGAAGCAGACCACGACCGAGGCGACGATCACCCAGGCGCGATAGAGCGGCAGGATCATGAAGCCGAGGTCGAGCACGCCCTGCAGCGCCGCGGGGACCGGATAGGACTCGCCGGACGAGCCGAACCGCTGGTGCAGCGAGCCCTCGATCACGAGCGCCAGGCCGAACGTCAGCAGCAGTCCATAGAGCGGATCGAGCCGGTACAGGTGCCGCAGCAGCAGCCGCTCGACGGCGACCCCGAGTACACCGACCGCGAGCGGTGCGAGCACGAGCGCCGCCCAGTAGCCGATGGCGAGCTGCTGCAGGCCAAGCAGCGCCGCGAACGCGCCGAGCGCGTAGAAGGCGCCGTGGGCGAAGTTCACGACCCGCATCAGGCCGAAGATGACCGCGAGGCCGAGGCTCAGCATCGCGTAGAACGCACCGTTGACGAGGCCGAGCATGAGCTGGCCGAGGACGACGGCGACGGGGATTCCGAGAACCTGGGTCACGGCAGCTGCCGGCAGATGGTCACGGCCGCGGAGGGCGCCGCCGTCGCGGCTACTTCGGCGCGAGCGGGCACAGGCCCGTGATCGGCCCGAATGCCTGCTCGCCCGGCATCACCTTGATCACCTTGTAGTAGTCCCAGGGGTACTTCGACTCCTGCGGCGACTTGACCTGCATCACGTACATGTCGTGGATCATGACGCCGTCGGCACGGATGTAGCCGCCCCGGGCGAACATGTCGTCGATCCTGGCCCGCTTGAGCTGCGCCATCACCGGGTCGGCATCCGTCGTGCCGACCGCCTTGACGGCCTTGAGATAGGTCAGCGTCGCCGAGTAGAAGCCCGCCTGGCCCATGGTCGGCTGCTTCTTCATCTTCTCGTAGAAGCGCTTGGCGAAGGCCCGGGACTCGTCGTTGAGGTCCCAGTACCAGGCCTCGGTCAGGTACAGGCCCTGCGCGGTGGCGAGCCCGAGGCTGTGGATGTTGGTGATGAACACCAGCAGCCCGGCGGGCTTCATCGTCTTGGTGATGCCGAACTCGTTGGCCGCCTTGAGCGAGTTGGTGAAGTCCTCACCGGCGTTGGCGAGGCCGAGCACCTGCGCGCCCGACCCCTGCGCCTGCAGCAGAAAGGAGGAGAAGTCCGACGCCGACAGCGGCACGCGCACCGCGCCGAGGTTCCTGCCGCCGCTCGCCTCGACCACCTTGGCGGCGGCGGTCTGCAACTGGGTCCCGAAGGCGTAGTCCGCCGTCAGGTAGAACCACGTCTTGCCGCCGCCCTTGATGATGGTCGTCGCCGTGCCGTTGGCGAGCGCCGTCGTGTCGTAGACGTAGTGGACGCTGTAGGCGGTGCAGTCCTCGTTGGTCAGCGACGCGCCGCCCGCGCCGATCACGATGTACGGCACCTTCTTGGCCGCGGCCACCTTCGCCATGGCGATGGCGACGCCGGTGTTGGAGCCGCCGAGCAGCACGTTGAGGCCGTTCTGGTCGGCCCACTCGCGAAACTTGGAGGCACCGATGTCGGGCTTGTTCTGGTGATCGGCGACGACCGTCACGATCCTGCGGCCGAGCACCGTGCCGCCGAAGTCGGCGATCGCCATCTTGATCGCCTCAACCGAGCCCGGCCCGCCGACGTCCGAGTAGACGCCGGACAGGTCCTCGACGGCGCCGATCACGACGTCGTTGGCGGCGGCGCGCACGGCCCGGGGGCCGGCGAGCGTCGCGAGCGCAGCGGTCAGTCCGATCGCCAGGGCCCTGATTGTCATGGTCGTCCTCTCCAAGGTTGCGCGCATCAGACGCCGAGGAATTCGTGCAGCATCGCCATCTTGCCGGAGAGATCCGACGCCGCGAAGCCCTGCACGATCCGGCCGTGCTCCATGACGTAGAAGCGATCCGCGAGCGGCGCGACGAAGCGGAAGTTCTGCTCCGCCATCACGATCGTGTAGCCCCGGCCGCGCAGCGCCTGGACGGTCCGCGACAGCGTCTGCACGATCACCGGGGCGAGGCCCTCCGAGATCTCGTCAAGCAGCAGCAGCCGCGCGCCGCTGCGCAGGATCCTCGCCACGGCGAGCATCTGCTGCTCGCCGCCGGACAGCCGCGTCCCCTGCGCATCGCGGCGCTCCCGGAGGTTGGGGAACATGCCGTAGATCTCCTCGAGGGACATGCCGCCGGATCCGACCAGCGGCGCGAGCAGCAGGTTCTCCTCGGTCGACAGGCACGCGTAGATGCCGCGCTCCTCGGGGCAGTAGCCGACGCCGAGCTGCGCGATCCGGTGCGGCGGCAGTGCGATCGCCTCGCGACCGTTGATCATCACCGAGCCGGACCGGCTGCCGACCAGGCCGAGCAGGGCCTTCAGCGCCGTCGTCCGCCCGGCGCCGTTGCGGCCGAGCAGGGTGACGACCTCGCCGCGGCTGACGCTGAAGTCGACGCCATGCAGGATGTGCGACTCGCCGTAGAAGGCGTGCAGGTCCGTGACGCGCAGGAACTCGACGGTCATCCGCCCGCGCTCCCGAGGTCGGCGCCGGTCGAGCCCATGTAGGCCTCGATGACCAGCGGGTCGCGCGCCACCGTCGCGTACGGTCCGGCGGCGATAACCTGGCCGCGCTGCAGGACCGTGATCGTGTCGGCGATCTTTGCGACCACGTTCATGTTGTGCTCGACCATCAGCACCGTGCGATCGGCCGCCGCCATCTTGATCAGCGCGGCGACCCGGTCGACGTCCTCGTGGCCCATGCCCTGGGTCGGTTCGTCGAGCAACAGCAGTTGCGGGTCCATCGCGAGCGTCGTCGCGATCTCGAGCGCCCGCTTGCGCCCGTAGGGCAGCTCGACCGCGACCATGCGGGCGTACGGCGCGAGTCCCACCGCCGCCAGCAGCTCGAGCGCCCGCCCATCGAGCACCGCGAGGCTCGACTCGTGCCGCCAGAAGTGGAACGTCGTGCCGAGCGAGCGCTGCAGGGCGACGCGCACGTTCTCGAGCACCGTCAGGTGCGGGAACACGGCCGACATCTGGAACGAGCGGACGACGCCGCGGCGCGCGATCTCGGCGGGCCGGGCCGCGGTGATGTCCTCGCCCTCGTACACGATCCGGCCGCGCGTCGGGCTCAGAAACCTCGTGAGCAGGTTGAAGAAGGTCGTCTTGCCGGCGCCGTTGGGGCCGATCAGCGCGTGGATCTGGCCGCGACGGACCTGCAGGTCGACGTCGCAGACGGCGACGAAGCCCTTGAACTCCTTCGTCAGGCCGCGCGTTTCGAGGATGAAGTCGTCAGCCATACCCGGCGGCGCGGCCGCCGCGGCGGTTCCGCCCTGTTGTTATCGGATGCCCTGCGCCGCCAGAGCATAACCCGGCGCGGCGCCGGGCAGCGGCCGGCTTGTCTTGCGACGCAACAGGCGCGCCGGGCGGCGCGCTCGCCGCCGGCACGGCGCCGGCGCGCGGCGGCGGCCCGCGCCGCGGCTACTTGCCGATCGGCGCGATCGGGATCACGCCGGGGAAGACGTAGGCCTGCAGCAGAGCGATCAGGCCGATGACCGCCGCGCCCGCGATCGAATGCCAGAACACGGTGCGGAAGATCGGCCCGAGTGCGCGGGTCCGCTCCTCCGGCTTCTCGTAGCACGCGGCGCACGCGACCATGATCGACTGCGCGTCGATCATCTTGCCCATGACGCCGCCGGTCGAGTTCGTGGCCACGATCAGGATGGGATTGAGGCCGAGCTGCTGCGCGGTGATCCGCTGCAGGCTGCCGAACAGCGCGTTCGAGGCCGTGTCCGATCCGGTCAGGAACACGCCGAGCCAGCCGAGGTACGCCGCGAAGAACGGGTACAGCGGCCCGGCACCGGTGAATGCGAGCCCGAGCACGGCGTCGGTGCCCGAGTAGCGCGTCAGGAAGCCGAGGCCGAGCACCTGCCCGATCACCAGTACCGGCACCTTCATCCGGTGCAGGGTCTGGCCGAAGGCGTCGCGCCACTGCCGGCCGTCGAGCCGCAGCACGAGGCCGGCGAGGAGGGCGGCGACGAACACGCCCGTGCCGGCGGCCGAGAGCCAGTTGATCGTGAAGCGCGCCGCCTCCGGCTTGGCATTGGCCGCGACCACCGGCGGCATGCGCTGCACGAGGTTGTGCAGTGCCGGCATGTCCCAGGCCGGCAGCGACAGCGTGCCGGCGAACTTCGAGCCGAGCAGTGTCGTGCTGAACTGGACGCCGGAGAAGAGCTCGTTCAGCGTCTTCTTGAACGCCGGGCTTCCCCACAGCGCGCAGCACAGGATCAGGATCACCCACGGCAGCCAGGCGAGCGCCGTCTCCTTCGCGGTGTAGCGGTACTTCCATTCGCTGACGTCGCTGGTCGCGGTCGCGGTGCTCTTGCCGGCCCGCGCCAGCTCCTCGCGCTCGGCGCGCAGCAGGAAGCGGGTCTTGGGATGCCACACGAACCGCAGGAACAGCGCCGTGCAGACCACCGAGAATACGCCGGAGACGACGTCCGTCATCAGATGGAACTCGTTCGTTCCCGATGCGAGCAGCTGCATGAGGGCGAACGAGACGCCGGCGCACAGCGCCGCCGGCCAGACCTCGAAGGCCTCCTTCCAGGTGCCGCCCTCCATCTTGACGAAGGTCGCCACCAGCCAGAACGGGACCAGCAGCGAGACGATGGGCAGCTGCCGGCCGGCCATCGCCGACAGCGTCAGCTGATCGAGCCCGCTCACCGTCGCGAGCGTGACGATCGGCGTGCCGATGGCGCCCCACGCCACCGGTGCGGTGTTGGCCAGCAGGTTCAGCACCGCCGACTGGAATGGCTTGAATCCGAGTCCCACCATCACCGCCCCGGCGATGGCGACCGGCGTGCCGAAGCCGGAGGTGCCCTCGATGATCGCCCCGAACGAGAACGCGATCAGCACGCACTGCAGGCGGCGGTCGAACGAGATGTGGACGATCGACTCCTTGACGATCTCGAACTTCCCGGACACCAGCGTCATCGTGTACAGGAACATCGCCGCGAGGACGATCCAGATGATGCCGAGGAAGCCCGACAGCGTGCCGAGCCCGAAGGCCGACAGCGCCGCTGCGGCCGGCATCCGAAACGCGAGGCACGAGACGAGGAACGCGGCGACGACGCCGTAGAACGCCGCGTACGGCGCGGCGATGCCGAGGTGCCGCACGCCGTGCTGGTCGCGGTGCGGGTGCAGCGCGATGAAGTAGAGCAGCGTGAGAATCGGGATCGCCGCGACGAGCGTCGACAGGACCGCGCTCCCCATCGGGTCGTACGTCTGCTGGTACATGTTGTGCCCCTTCGTTCTTCTGGTGCGCGGTGCAGCGGGCGGCGACCGGCGAACTCGCATCCGGGTCGCGCCGGCGGGCTGCCCGGGCGGCCGGCGCGCCGACCGGCCGCTCGTCGCTTCGCCGGCCGCATCCCGCGGGCCCGCATCGGCAGCGGCCCCGTGAGGGTTAGCACGGCGAGAGTAGTGCATCCCCGGCGGAAATTGCATGCTGCGCTGCGTCGCCCGCGCGGCGGCGGTGGACCGGCACGGGCCATACGGTCTACGCTGCGGTCGCGTGGCGCCGGCCGGCGCGGCGCGTTTCAGCCGTGATTCCTTCCTGAGGCCGGAGCGGCAGATGGTCTGGCAGCGCAGGTTCCGCCCATTCCGCCAGACGCTGCTGCCGGCAGCGTCCCCTTGAGCGCGCCCACCGCCGCCGCCGAGCCGCGCTTCAGCGACGTGGCCGAGCGTGCGGACGCGGCGCGGCGCGGCGCGATCGTCGCGGCGCTGACGGCGGCGCTGCCGCGTGGCGCCGTGCTCGCCGCCGACAGCGACCTCAGGACCTACGAGTGCGACGGCCTCGCGGCCTTCCGCGAGTCGCCGGTGGCGGTCGTGCTGCCGGCGTCGGAGGGCGAAGTCGCCGCGGCGCTCGGCGCCTGCGCGCGCCTCGGGGTACCGGTGGTGGCGCGTGGCGCGGGTACCGGACTCTCCGGCGGCGCGATGCCGCATGCCTCGGGCGTGGTGCTCTCGCTCGCACGCCTCAACCGGATCCTCGAGCTCGATCCGGTCGCGGGGATCGCGCGCGTCGAGCCCGGCGTGCGCAACCTGGCGATCTCGGAGGCCGCGGCGCCGTTCGGGCTCTACTACGCGCCCGATCCGTCCTCGCAGATCGCCTGCACCATCGGTGGCAACGTCGCCGAGAACGCCGGCGGCGTGCACTGCCTCAAGTACGGCCTCACGCTGCACAACGTGCTGCGGGTGCGCGGGCTCACGATCGACGGCGAGGCGGTCGAGTTCGGCAGCCGCGCGCTCGATTGTCCGGGGCTCGATCTGCTCGCGGCGCTGATCGGCTCGGAAGGGCTGCTCGCGATCGTGACCGAGGTGACGGTGCGCCTGCTGCCGCGGCCCGCGGTCGCGCGGGTGGTGATGGCGTCCTTCGACGACGTCGCGAAGGCCGGCGATGCGGTCGCGGCCGTCATCGCCGCCGGTATCATTCCGGCGGGGCTCGAGATGATGGACCGCCGGGCGGCCGCGGCGGTCGAGCCGTTCGTCAAGGCGGGCTACGACCTCGGCGCCGCCGCGATACTGCTCGCCGAGTCGGACGGCACGCCCGAGGAGGTCGATGCCGAGGTCGCGCAGCTCGAGCAACTGCTGGCCGCGGCCGGTGCGACGGCCACCGCGGTGTCGCGGTCGGAAGCCGAGCGGTTGCGCTTCTGGTCCGGGCGCAAGAACGCGTTCCCGGCCGCCGGGCGCATCTCGCCGGACTACTACTGCATGGATGGCACGATCCCGCGCAAGCACATCGGCCGGGTGCTCGAGCAGATCGCGGCCCTCGAGCAGCGCCTCGGCCTGCGCTGCATGAACGTGTTCCACGCCGGCGACGGCAATCTGCACCCGCTGATCCTGTTCGACGCCAACGAGCCCGGCCAGTGGCAGCGCGCCGAGCGCTTCGGCGCGGAGATCGTCGAGCTGTGCGTGGCGCTCGGCGGCACGATCAGCGGCGAGCACGGCGTCGGCATCGAGAAGATCAACTCGATGTGCGTCCAGTTCACGCCGGCCGAGCGCGCGGCGTTCTTCGCGGTCAAGCGCGCGTTCGACCCGCCGGGCCTGCTCAATCCCGGCAAGCTGATCCCGACGCTGCATCGCTGCGCCGAGTACGGCCGGCTGCGGGTGCACGGCGGTGCGCTGCCGTTCGCCGAGCTGCCGCGGCTCTGAGCGCCGCCATGGACGCGCCGCTCGAGGCGATTCGCGAACGCGTGCTCGCCGCCGGCCGCGACCGCGCGCGGCTGCGCATCCGCGGCGCCGGCACCAAGGACTTCCTCGGCGCGGCGCTCGAGGGCGAGCTCCTCGACACCCGGCCGCTCGCGGGCGTCGTCGACTACGAGCCGTCGGAACTCGTGGTCACGGCGCGCGCCGGCACGCGGCTGTCGGAGCTCGAGGCGCTGCTCGCGAGCCGCGGCCAGTACCTCGCCTTCGAGCCGCCGGCATTCGGCGGCGACCCGACGCTCGGCGGAATCGTCGCCGCGGGCCTGTCCGGGCCGCGGCGCGCGACCGCGGGCGCGGTGCGCGACTTCGTGCTGGGCGCGAAGCTGCTGACGGCGGGCGGCGAGCTGCTGGCCTTCGGCGGCCGCGTCATGAAGAACGTCGCCGGCTTCGACGTCGCGCGGCTGCTGTGCGGCTCGCTCGGCATCCTCGGCGTCATCGCCGAGGTGTCGGTCAAGGTGCTGCCGCGTCCGGCGGCCGAGGCGACCGTCGAGTTCGAGATGGACGCCGCGGAGGCGATCGCGGCCTTCAATCGCTGGTCGCGGCGCCCGCTGCCGCTGTCCGCGACCAGCTGGCACGACGGCATCGCGCGCGTGCGCCTGTCGGGGGTGCCGCCGGCGGTGGCCGCGGCCCGCAGGGCCCTCGGCGGCGCGCCGCTCGAGCCAGCCGAGGCGGCGCGCTGGTGGGCGGGCGTCAGGGATCATGCGCAGCCGTTCCTCGCGCCGCGCGACCCGCTGTGGCGCGTGTCGGTCGCCGCCACGGCGCCGCTGCTCGCCCTGCCGGGCCGCGAGCTGGTCGAGTGGGCCGGGGCCTTGCGCTGGCTGAGGACCTCGGCGGCGGCGCCGGACGTCCGCGCGGCCGCGCGTCGCGCCGGCGGCTCGGCGGCGCTCTGGCACGGCGCGGGCGGGGCCGCCACGTTCGAGCCGCTGCCACCGGCATTGCGCGCGATCCACCGGCGCCTCAAGGACGGCTTCGACCCGCAGGGCATCTTCAACCACGGCCGGCTGCTGCCCGACCTCTGAGGCCCCGGATGGAGACGCATCTCGCCGCCTGGATCAGCGCCACGCCGCAGGGCCGCGAGGCGGACGCGATCCTGCGCGCCTGCGTGCACTGCGGCTTCTGCAATGCGACCTGCCCGACTTATCAGCTGCTCGGCGACGAGCTCGACGGGCCGCGCGGCCGGATCTACCAGATCAAGCGGGTTCTCGAGGGCGCCGCGGCCACGCGCTCCACGCAGGTCCATCTCGATCGCTGCCTGACATGCCTCGGCTGCGAGACGACGTGCCCGTCGGGCGTGCAGTACGGCCGGCTGCTCGAGATCGGCCGCGAGGTCGTCGATGCACGCGTCGCGCGGCCGCCGGCCGAGCGACTGGCGCGCGCTGCACTGCGCGCCGGCCTGACGCGGCCGGCGCTGTTTGCGCTGGCGCTGCGCCTCGGGCGTGCGGTCCGCCCGCTGCTGCCCGCCGCACTCAGGGCCAAGCTGATCGCGCGGCGCGATCCGGGTCCGGCGCCGTCGCTCGGCCAGCGCCGGCGCGTACTGCTCCTGACGAGCTGCACGCAGGACGCGCTGCTGCCGTCCATCGACCGGGCCGCGGCGCGCGTGCTCGCCGCGCTCGGTGTCGAGGCGATCACCGAGCCGCGCGCCGGCTGCTGCGGCGCGGTCCGCGCCCATCTCGGCGATCCCGCCGGCGCACTCGACGCGGCACGCCGCAACGTCGACGCCTGGTCGGCGCCGCTCGCGGCCGGGGCGGAGGCGCTCGTGATGACCGCGTCCGGCTGCGGCATCCGTGTCAGGGACTACGGGCGGCTGCTGGCGGACGATCCCGGGTACGCCGAGCGGGCGCGGCAGGTCAGCGAGCGCACCATCGACCTCGCCGAGTGGCTCTGGGCCGAGCTCGCCACGCTCGTGCCGCTCGCGGCGGCACCGGCGGTCCGGCGCGTCGCCTTCCACGCGCCGTGCACGCTGCAGCACGGCCTGCGCGTCCGCGGCCGGGCCGAGGCAATCCTCGCGGCGCTCGGCGCCGAGCTCGCGCCGGTCGTCGACGCGCACCTGTGCTGCGGCTCGGCCGGCGCCTACTCGTTGCTCGAGCCCGGCATCGGGTCGGCGCTGCGCGAGCGCAAGCTCGCCGGCCTCACCGCCGGGGCGCCGGCGACGATCCTGTCGGCGAACATCGGCTGCCTCGCGCATCTCGCGGCAGGCGCGAGCGTGCCGGTGCGCCACTGGATCGAATGGGTCGACGAGCTCGTCGCGCCGCGACGAGCGGATGGCCGGGGGCGGCACGAGCCGGGGAGGGCGTGATGGACGACAGGCTGACGGGTCGCTGTCTGTGCGGCGCGGTGCGCTATCGGGTGGGCCCGCGGCTCTACCCGCCGACGCTCTGCCACTGCGAGTCCTGCCGGCGCGCGGCCGGCGCGCACGCGGTCGGCTGGCTGACGGTCCGCGCCGCCGACCTCGAGTTCACCGCGGGCGTGCCGCGCGAGATCGAGTCCTCGCCCGGGGTCTGGCGGGCCTTCTGCGGCAACTGCGGCGCGCCGCTCACCTACCGCGCCGCACGGCGCCCGGGCGAGGTCGACGTCACCCTCGGCACGCTCGATGAGCCGGGGCGCGCCGCGCCCGCCGACCACATCTGGATGGCCGATGCGCCGTCGTGGGACCGCCCGGCGGACGGCCTGCCGCAGTACCCCGGCGCGCGCACCGCCGGGTAGGCGCGGTCGCGCACTCAGGGCTTGAGCGAGAACGGCGTGAAGTCGGTGTCGCGGTCGTAGTAGTCCTCCTGCTCGCTGCGCTTGAGGAAGCCGACGATCTTGTAGGTCAGCGGCGTCGCGATGATCTCCCAGCCGCTCTTCAGCAGGTACTGCGTCAGCGTGACCTCGAGCAGCGCCGCGCTGGTCCACACGCCGTAGAACGCGACCATGTAGAAGAGCGCCGAATCCACCAGCTCGCCGCACAGGGTCGAGCCGATCGTGCGCGTCCAGAGCCACCGGCCGCTGGTCCAGATCTTCATCTTCGCGAGCACGTAGCTGTTGACGAACGAGCCGCACCAGAAGGCCGTGATCGAGGCCGCGACGATCCGCGGCGTCGAGCCGAAGATGGTCTCGACCGCCGGCTGCTTCGAGGCCCACCAGTCCGCCGGCGGCAGCGCGACGACGGTCGTGGCCATCAGCGAGGCGAACACCAGAGCCGCGAAGCCCGCCCAGACGACGCGGCGGTCGCGGCCGTAGCCGTAGACCTCGGTGAGGATGTCGCCGAAGAGGTAGGAGATCGGGAAGAACAGCACGCCGGCCATGAACGTCACCGCGCCGAGGAGCGGCACGTGCAGCGTCGAGACCTTGGCGGGGCCGATCAGGTTCGAGCACAGCAGCACGCAGACGTACGCCGCCATGAAGAAGTCGTAGTACTTGTAGGTTCGCGGCGCGTGCGCCACCGGGCCGGGCCTTCGCATCGGCGATCCTCGGGGCCCGCGGTGCTGGCTCCCAAATAAAAGAGGCGCCGAGCCTTGCGACTGCGGCGCCACCGACATGGAACTCCGTTATCGCCAGTCGGGCTTCAGCGCCCGGCGTAGCTCTCCATCCTGAGCCCCGTGCCGCCGCGCGAGACGTGCGCGACGATCGCCGTGCGCCGATGAATCTTGGTGATGCTGCCGAGGTTGATCGCGAAGGCGAGCTCGACGACGGAGCCCTTCTGCAGGCCCAGGTTCTCGGTCTCGACGAATACGCCGTTCGCGCTCAGGTTGCGCGCGCGGCAGAGCTTGCCGCGCCGGCCCGGAACCTGGACGTACACAGTGGTGCGCGCTCGATGGCGCGTGTGCAGCCGCCGCTCCATGACGAACCCCGTCTCTGGCTTCTTATTCGACCCCTAGCGCTGCTCAGTATGCCTCAGCGGCGCAGGGCGAAAAATGAAGGAGCGGGTCCGGCGACGAAAAAACGCAGCGCAGCAGATGACAGAATCCGCCCGCACCGCCGGAATAGCCAGGAAAATCAGCTAGTTGTGCGCGTCAGTCGTCTTTGCGGCGGATCGCGAGATGCACCGGTGCATGGATGCCCACCTTGACACGCTTTCCCGTTCCGCCTAGGAGCGTGATCTGGATCGGGCCGTTCGCGAACAGCTCGGCGAGCGTCATGTTCGAGTCCGCGCCGTCGGCCGGCTGGATCACGATCGACTCGTCCGCGCGGCGACTGAGTACCAGCATGGCCCTGCCCCGCGGACGCTCAGACCCGGCCGAGGGCGCGGGCCGCGTGGCCCGCTCCGGCCCCGCCGCCGGGACCGTACGTGAGCTCATCCGGCCGACCGGTCCTGAGCACGTTGAGCGTCTTCAGCACGCGCCGGCTGTGCATGCTGACGATGAGCCCGTTGCGCTCGTTCGCGTCGCGGCAGCGCTCGGCGACCGCGACCAGGCGACGCCAGCGCGTCGCGAGCGGTCCGGCCTGGCGCGATTCCTCGCGGTAGGCCGGGTCCTCGGCGGCCCGGATCAGCCCGGCCATGTCGGCCCGGGCCGGCCCGAAGCCGAGCCGCGCGACGCAGCGCCGCCGATCGGCGTCGAGGCGATCGAACTCGGCCACCAGGCGCTCCTTCTCTGCCGTGCTGTGCGCGAGCGCCGCCGGATCGAAGCCGGCCAGCGCGCCGCGCTCGGACTCGAGCGCGGCGAGCAGCGCGGTGCCGGCGCCGATCTGGCGATCGAGCAGCGATTTCAGCGCGGCGAGCTCGGTGAGGTCCATGGCCGCCTCAGTGCGGGGGCAATTCCTGGTCGGACGCGAGCAGCTTGGCCGCGACCTTGAGCGAGTCCACCTTATAGGTGTTCTGCGCGATCTGGCTCTTGACGGCCTCGACCCGATTGCCGTCGACGACCGGCGCGGCGGCGATGGCGTCGCTCAGCTTCTGCAGCGTCCGCGCCGAATCGGTCAGCGTCACCGAGTCGCCGGCGGGTGCGCCGGAACCGCTCTGCGGGCCATCCCCGGCAGCACGCTCGACGCCGCCGGTGCGGGTCGCGCCCGTCACCACCGTCGTCGGGGCGCCGTAGCCCGTGATCTTCGTGCTCATATGCGTCACTCCCGGAGCGCGTAGCTCCACATCCATCGTATCGGCGGGTCGCGGGCCAACTTTAGGGGAAATATGTGAACCTGCGCAGGGCCGGCCGCGGCGCGGCGGCGTAGGCGCCGCCGCCCTGCACAGTCGGCGAGGCACCGTCGTTCTTGAGCCCGCCGCGCCTCATTCGAGCGCCACCTCGACCGTGTCCCCCGAGCGCACGACGCCCTCGACGGTGCGGCCGGTTGCGGCGTTGCGGACCTGCACCCGCTCGGCGAGCCCCGCATCGGCCTGCACGATGCCGCTCGTGCGCACCGACAGGCTCCGGGCACGGGCGATGACGGTGACCGACTGGCCGCGGCGCACGAGCGGCGGTGGCCGCACCGCGGCCGGCAGCAGCACCTCGCCGGGGCCGATCGTGCGCTGCGCGACCCGGCCGAGGACGTCCTCGGCGCGGCGGAAATAGCCGGCCGGCACGCTCGCGAGCTCGCGCGGCACGACCGCGACGTCCTCGGCCGTGACGGTCTGCAGGCGCCCGAGCGGGCGCGCCGCGACGACGACCGGTTCCAGCGCGCGGATCCGCACCGCGACGAACTGCCGCCAGGGCGGGCTCGCGCAGCGGATCTCGACGGTGAGCTGCGTGGCCGAGCGCGTCCCCGGCGTCAGGTGCCCGGTCGGCGCCGCGGCGCAGGCCGCAAGCCGCAGGCGCGGATCGATCGTTGCGACCTCGAGTTCGGACTCCGGCCGGCCGGTCTCGCGGGCCGCGGCCGCGCGCGCGGCGGCGGCGAGCCGTTGCGTGCCCTCGAGCGGCTCGTCGGCCTGGGCGCGCGTCGCGCCGGCGAGGGCCGCGAGTGCCGCGAGCGCGACGACGGGTGCCAGCCGGGGTGAACGGGCGGTCATGCCAGGCTGACTGCACGATGCGTGCCACGGCAGCGCGCGCCGCTAAGTGCCCGCGAGACCGGGGGTTTCCCTGCCGGCGAGGCGCGAGAGCGGCGCCGGCCGTGAGGCGAAGCGCCCGGAGCGCGACGCACCGGCGTCAAAACTCCGTCGCCCGCACGGCGGGCATGGCGCGCCGTGGCCCGGGCGGCGAAATCTTGCCGCCTGCCGGCCAGCGGTGGCCCGCGATTGCCGCCCCGGATGCCCGGGCCGGGCGCGCGGCCGCCGGAACGGTCCCTCGGGCGTTGGCACGGGTCTTGCTCTCTGTCTCGCAGGACCTGATCGCGAGACCGCCCCGATGTTCGACAGCA
>Ga0335084_10002265_pt1 | contig 18486 bp, 19 predicted proteins | sample Lox_Sample_44_FD_206721 | JGI IMG/M metagenome (GOLD analysis project Ga0335084, IMG submission 206721) | Soil microbial communities from Loxahatchee National Wildlife Refuge, Florida, United States - Lox_Sample_4.4 | ecosystem: Environmental > Terrestrial > Soil > Wetlands | place: USA...
GGCCGCGTCGTGAGTGGGCGCCGCCTCGGTGTCGGACGGGCTCGCTGCCGCGGCCTGCGTCGTGTTGGACGCAAGCGCCGGAGTCGTCCGCGCCGCGTGCGCCATCGGCGCTTGCGCCGGCGGCGCCGGAGCGCTCAGCGGCGCATTCGCCGCGCCGATCAACGCCGCGACGATCGCGGCCGTCGGATCAATCGCGCCAGCGGTCGCGTCGTCTGCCGCATCGCTCGCTGGCCGCGACGCCACGGGCAGCGTCACACCGTCGAGCGGCACCGCGGCCGGATCGGGCGGCAATGCTTGACCGGTCGGCGCGGTCGTTGCCGGCAACGCCTGACCGGTTTGCGCGGTCGGATCGAGGGCCGAGATCGCCGCGGCCGCGGCGCCGATCAGCGCCCGCTCGGCCGCAGGCGTCGTCGCTTCGCCGTCCGCGTCGACCGGTGCAGCGGCCTCCGTCCGGCCCGCTGCGTCGTTCGCCGGTATTCCGGCGTTCTCGGGGCCGTATTGCGACAGGACGTCGGCGAACGCGCCGGCGCCGGCCCCGTCACCAACGGTTCGATCGAGGGGAGACGAGGCGCGCTGACCAGCGACGTCCAAGAGGGCGTTCAGATTCATGGTCGACCCATTTCACGGAATTCATCGATCGGAGCAAGATCGGTGCCACGTCCGACGCATACGTTTGATTTCGACGTACATCCCGTTACAGTCGGCCCTACGCCGTCGCATGGGGAGATGCAGATGCCGTCGTTCGAAACGTTGCCCGCCTTTCAACCGTTCATCCTGTTCAGCACGCTGCTCGCGCTGAAGATGGGCGCGGTCGCCGTCATGACGGCGCTCGCGCGGTCGCGCTCGAAGGTCGTCGTCAATCCGGAGGACGTGCCGGTGAATCCAGGATCGCACCCGGAATCGAGCGACGCGCCCGCGACGCTGCGCGCCAAGCGGGCGCATTTGAACGACGTGGAGAACATTCCGGTCTTCCTCGTGCTCGCGCTCGTCTTCACGATGACGGGTTGCTCCGCGACCGCGGGCTGGGCGTACTTCGGCGCCTATTTCGTCGCGAGGACGCTGCACACGACGTTCTATCTGCGGGCCGTGCAGCCGTGGCGGACCGCTACGTTTGCGCTCGGCCAGCTGACCCAGCTCGGCATCATCGTGCAACTGTTGATCAAGGCCCTCTAACGTGGCGAACCCCCCTGTCGGCACGTTGGCGACCGTGTGGCGCTTCCCGGTCAAGTCGATGCTCGGTGAACCGGTCGCCGATGCGCACGTCGGTGAACGCGGCATAGTCGGCGATCGCGCCTACGGATTGGTCGAACGCGCCACCGGCAAAGTGGTCAGCGCGAAGAACGTGAAGGCATATCCGGCGTTGCTGCACTGCCGAGCCACGTTCGTCGAAACGCCGCGCCTGGGCGCCGATGCACCGCCGGTCCGGATCGACCTACCGGACGGTCGCGCCGTCACGACCGACGCGCCCGATGCGAACGCCACGTTGTCGCGGTTCTTCGGCCGCGAGTTGGAACTCCGGCGCGCCGCGCCGCCGGAATTCACCATCGACGAATACGACATCGACCTCGCGACCGGCGATCTCGGTCCGGAAACGGCGGCTTCGCTCGGTTCCGCGTTGTGGTCGAAGCTCGGGGCGCGCTCGCCGGTGCCAGTCGGCGCGTTCTTCGACGCGTTCCCGCTGTCGGTGCTGACCACCGCGACGCTCGCGCGTCTCGGCGCATTGCGTCCGCAGACCCGCTTCGACGCGCGCCGCTTTCGCATGAACATGATCGTCGAGACGCCGGAATCGGGTTTCGTCGAAAATGCCTGGCTCGGCCGTACGCTCGGGATCGGCGATGCGCTGCGCGTGCGCATCGTGATGCCCGATCCGCGATGCGTGATCACGACGCTCGAGCAGGACGGCCTGCCGCGCGACGTCGACGTCTTGCGCACGCTGACGACGCACAATCGATTGCCGTTCGCCGACAACACCGAGAAACCGTGTGCCGGCGTGTACGGCGTCGTGGTCGCACCGGGATCAGTCGCCGCCGGCGATGCCGTTCGATTCGTCTGAAACGGCGGAACGATTGAGAGCGTCCGCTGCGCGCTGATACGACGGTGCAATCGCGAAGCTCGGCGACGGCCGTCTGCGCGTGATGAATCGGGCGAACTTCCTCGCGTCGATGCCGATCTGCGATGAAGCGCGGATCGCCGGCGCGCCGGGCGTTCGTGCGACGACGCCCGCCGACGCATTGGCCGGGCACTGGGTGCCGCGCTCGCGAACCGTGCGCGGCCGGCTCAGTGACGCACGTATTCGATCAATTCGCTCCCGATCGCCTCCAACTCGCGTTTGACCGACGCCATCAGCGTGCCGGCCGTCGCGCAATCGCCCGCGCGACCGGACGCTTCGACGCGTTCGCACAACTCGGCAAGGTCGTTGGCGCCGAGGTTCACGCACGCGCCCCGCAGACTGTGCGCGACGCGCCGCACGCGTTCGGCGTCGGACGCCGCGAGGGCCGCGTCGATCGCGTCGATCTGCGAGCGAGAATCGCTCGCGAACGCCTGGATGAGCGCGCCGAAATCGGGCCCCATCAGTTCGCGCAGTTCACCGATCGCACGTTCGTCAATTCGAGACATCGGGATCTCCCCAGCGAAAGCAGGCTTCCACGTCATTGCCGGCGCCATGAAAGGTCAGCGAGTCGCACAATTGAAACAGCAAATTCAAACCGCGACCGTGATACGCGTTCGCGGTTTGCGCGCGCGCCGCTTCGACGATCGACGTATCGAAACCGGGGCCGCTGTCGAGCACGCGGATCTTCAGATAGCCGCCGATGTCCGACGCCCGACTGACGAATTCGAAGCGCACGAACCCGTCGGCGAGCGAGTTCAGGGCTTCGAACCGCCGACGGTAATAGTCGGTGAAGCCGCGTGCGGACGATTTGACGACCGACTTCAAACCGATCACGCCGTGGTCGAGCGCGTTCGTGTAGAGCTCCGACAGCACAGTGAAGATCACCCCGCCGCGCACGCGCAGGGCCGGCACCTCCATCAATACGTGTTGCAGCAGCGGCAGCGGATTGAATTCCTTGAGCGAGCTCGGCCCGAGCTGAAACGACAACGCCCAATCGCGCGGGCCGATCTGCCCGCTCGCGACGTACGTCGGCATCGGCGCGTCGATCTCGTGCTCGTCGAGCATCGTCACTTCGACGAGCGTGAGATCGTCCTCGCGCAGTTGTTCGCCCATGTGCGCGTACACGGCGTCCTTCACCGCATCGAAGCCGTTCGGGCCGCTGCGTCCCAGGATGTCGATCAGCTGTGGCGAACCGAACATCTCGCCGTCGCCGTTGCGCGACTCGAGCAGACCGTCGGTGCACATCATGAGTCGATCGCCGCGTGCGAGTTCGAACACTTCGGTCGACGCATCGAAGCGCTGCGGCGACAGTACGCCGAGCGGTAGATGGCGCGACACGATCGGCGTGCTGGGCCCGCCGTGGGCCGGCGTCAAGTACGCGTCCGGCAAGCCGCCCGCCCAGACTTCCACGGTGCCTTTCTGAAAGTTGAAGTCGACCATCGTCGCACAGCAGAAATAGCCGACCGGCAGAATCTCCTTGAGTTTCCGGTTGCACTCGCGCAACACGTCGGCGAGGTGGAAGCCCTTTTGCGTCATGCCGTAGAAGATCTCCGCGAGCGGCATCGCACCGATCGACGCGGTCAGTCCGTGGCCGGTGAAGTCGCCGAGCAGCACGTACATGCTGCCGGCCGGATTGCGCGCGGCGAGCACCACGTCGCCGTTGAATACCGCGAGCGGCGAGATCAAGTGACGAATGTTGCTCGCATTGAGACAACCCGAATGCGCGACGCTGTCGAAGATGTCTTTCGCCGCTTGCTGTTCGCGCAATAGCCGCGCGTTGTTCTGCGCGATCTCGTCTCGCTGCTCCTGCATCGTCGCGTGCACCTGCCGCATGCGTTCGAGCGCGGTGATCTTCGCGCGCAGGATCACGCTGTTGTACGGCTTCGACAGGAAGTCGTCGCCGCCCGCCGTCAGGCAACGCGCGAGCTCGTCCGCTTCGGTCAGCGACGTGAGGAAGATGATCGGAATGAACGTATCGCCGGCCGTCGCGCGAATGCGGCGCGCCACGTCGAAACCGTCGACGCCCGGCATCAACGCGTCGAGCAATACGATCTGCGGGCGTTCGGTCGCGAACTTGTCGAGCGCGTCGTTGCCGTCGACCGCCTCGACGACGATGTGGCCTTCATGCGCGACGATGCGGGACAGCAGCGTGCGGTCGATGCGGTTGTCGTCCGCAACGAGGACTCGGATCGGTTCGGCCATGGACCGGATCGAGAACCCGTTCAGCGAATCTCGAACAACTGCTCGAAATTCGAGATGGTCAGGATTTTGCGGACGGCGGGATTGCAGTTGACGATGCGCACTTCTGCGGCGTCGCCGCCGGCGTGGTCGCGCAGCAACAACAACATGCCGAGGGCGGAACTGTCGAGGTACGTCGCGTCGCGCATGTCGACCGTGAACTGCTCCGGTGTCGTGTCGAGCTGCTCGTAGGTTTCGCGGAAATCGCGATGCGCGCTGAAATCGAACCGGCCTTCGACCGCGATGGTCACGCCGCGGCCATCGGGCGATACCTCAGATCGAATGGTCATCCAACTTGCTCCGGGCGCGAGATTGTCTTTTCAGCATAGTTCAGTTTTCCAAAGCCACTTGATTGGAGGGTCGTCACCGCTCCGTCTCGTCGTCGGACCGACGCGGCCGGCTCGCGATCTCGTCCATCGTGCGTTGGTCGGCGCGACGGCGCGCAACGTCGCGATCGTCGACGAGTCGCTCGTTCAACCTCTCGATTCCTTTGACGCGCCGATGTTGATCGAGCCATGCATCACGGTGCGTGTCGCGCGCTTGGCTCGCTCGCCGCGCGCGTTCGACCTGTTCGGCGTGCACCGCGTCGAGGTTGCGGACGAAGCGCGCCCAGTTCTTCATGTCTTGCGCCGACGCACCGATGCGGCCGGCGTCGCCGAGCCCCTTCTGATATTCGGCCTTGATGCCTTCGATATTCGTCAGCGCGGCTCGCTCGCGTCGCGCGAGCGTGTCGGCGTCGCGCAGTCGTCGGGCGAGACCTTCCTCGCGGCGTCGATACACGTTGATCAGCCCGCCGAAACGGCGAATGCGTTCGTGAATGCTCATGCGCTCGTCATCAGCTTGCTCAAGTGAGCGCGCGCGTCGGCGACGTCGGCACGTTCGGCGATCGGTTGAACCAGGTACTGGTTCATGTCGTTGCGCAGCTTGATGGCACGGTCGGTCAACGGGTCGGAGCCCGCCGCGTACGCGCCGACGTGGATCAAGTCGCGCTGCTGCGCATAGCGGCTCCACAGTTCCTTGAACGCGATCGCCCACTTGAGATGCTCGGCATCGACCAGCTTCGGCATCACGCGCGAAATCGACGCTTCGACGTCGATGGCTGGGAAGTGGCCGGCGTCGGCGAGATGGCGGTCGAGCACGATGTGCCCGTCCAAGATCGCGCGTGCCGCGTCGACGATCGGATCGTGGTGATCATCGCCCTCGGCGAGGACCGTGTAGAACGCGGTGATCGAACCGTTGCCGACATTGCCGGCTTGTTCGACGAGCCGCGGCAGCAGCGCGAACACCGACGGCGGATAGCCTTTCGTCGTCGGCGGTTCGCCGACCGCGAGGCCGATCTCGCGCTGCGCCTGCGCGACACGCGTCAACGAATCCATCACGAGCAGAACGGACTTGCCCATCGCGCGATAGCGATGCGCGATTTCGGTCGCAAGGCGCGCCGCACGCAACCGCAACACCGGCGCGTCGTCGGCAGGCGACGCGACCACTACCGCGCGAGCGAGTCCCGCCTTTCCCAGACTTTCGTCTATGAAATCGCGTACTTCGCGGCCGCGTTCGCCGATCAAGCCGACCACGACCACATCGGCGCTCGTATAGCGCGACATCATCCCGAGCAACATGCTCTTGCCGACCCCGCTACCCGCGAATACGCCGAGCCGTTGTCCGACACCGACCGTCAGCAGGCCATTGATCGCGCGTACGCCCACGTCGAGCGCCTTCGCCACCGGCACGCGCGCGAGCGGATTGAATCGGCTGGGCCGATCGTTCGAACCGATCGGTGTGTCGGCCAGCGGCCGACCGTCGAGCGGCCGGCCGAGCCCGTCGACCACGCGCCCGAGCAAACCCTCGATCGCCGGCCCTCTGCGGTCTCGTTGGGGCCGTACGGCCGCGCCGGGGTGCAAGCCGGTGACGTCGCCGAACGGCATCACGAAACTCGTGCCGTCGGCGAAGCCAACGACCTCGGCCGGCACGGTACCGCCGTCCACTTCGATAAGACATTCGGAACCGACGCCCTGTTCGCACCCGCTCACCTCGAGCGAATAGCCGACGGTGCGCCGGACGCGGCCCTTCACCACCGCCGCCGAACGCTCCGCTTCGGCGGCGCGCGAGAGGCGGTCGAGCAGCGCGTCGACGTCAGCCACGCGGCAGTTCCGCAAAGATTTGGTCGAGCAGTCCGTACGGATCGTAGTCAACGCGGCGTTCGTCGGTGCGGATCGAACAGCCGCCTTCAGGCACTGCGGGATCCGGCTCGACAACGACGCCGTCGAGGGGCGGCTCGAACAGGCGCAGGTCGATCGGGTTGACGTGCACGCGCACCGTCGCGGCGGTCGCTTCGAGATGCTCGATGCCGGCGCGGACGAATGCGTCGAATACGTGCCGATCGGTCGTCAGTTCGACCTCGAGCACCTTGCTGCACACCGCGCGCGTGAGTTCGGTCAAGCGGCTCTGCTGTTCGGCGTCGATCTTCACACGGGTCTGCTCGACGGCGCGGAGACTCGCCGCGAGACGCTCCTTCAGCGCCTTGATCTCTTCCGTCGCGGCCGCGAGCCCTGCGGCACGGCCGGCGTCATAGCCGCCCTCGTATTCCTTCTGCGCTGCTTGCGCCGCGCCCGGCCGGCGCATCGCCGCCGGCACCTTCACCGCACCGCCGAATTCCGGCCACGCGAAGCGGCCGTCGCCCGATTGTCGTTCGCTGTTCGCCATCGTGAGTCGCGACCCGACAGCGTGCCGCCGTCAGATCAACTCCTCCCCCGAACCGCCGAGCACGATTTCGCCGGCGTCCGCCAAGCGCCGCGCGATCACCAGGATTTCGCGCTGCGCGGCCTCGACTTCGCTCACGCGCACCGGCCCTTTGTTCTCGAGATCGTCCTTCAAGAGATCCGCCGCGCGCTTCGACATGTTGGTGAAGATCTTCTCCTTCAAGCGTTCTTCGGCGCCCTTCAGCGCGAGCACCAAAGTGTCGGTCGACACTTCGCGCAGCAACACCTGAATGCCCTTGTCGTCGACGTCCATCAGGTTGTCGAAGACGAACATCAAGTCCTGAATTTCGTTGCCGAGTTCTTCGTTCGTCGCGCGTATGCCGGCGAGAATCTCGTCCTCCGCCTTTGCACCGAGCTTATTCATGATCTCCGCGGCGACACGCGCACCGCCCATCTGCGCGAAACGCGCCATCGATTTGCCGGAAACCTGCTCCTCCAGCACCGCGTTCAATTCGGAGAGCGCGTTCGGCGGCACCGAATCGAGCGTCGCGATACGCGTCAGCACATCGATCTTCGTCTCCGGCTCGGTCATGAAACCGAGTACCTCGACGGCCTGTTCCGGTTCGAGCGACGACAACACGATCGCTTGGATCTGCGGATGCTCGTGCATCATGAATTCGGCAATCGTGCGCGCGTCGAGCCATTTCAATTTGTCGAGGCCGGCGGTCGTACCGCCGAGGATGCGGTCGACCAACGTGCGCGACTTCTCTTCGCCGAGCGCGCCGACCAGCATCTTGCGGATGTACTCGGACGTGCCGATCGCGAGACCGGATTGGCCGGTCACCGTTTCGAGGAACGAATTCAGCACCGTCGAGATCTGGCCCATGTTGACGTTGCGCAGCGCCGCCATCGCCGAGCCGACGCGATGGACCTCGCGCGGATCGAGATGCTTCAGCACCCGCGCCGCGTCGTCCTCGCCGAGCGCCAACAACAACACCGCGGCGCGATCGACGCCTTCCATCTTCGCGCGCGCCGGCTCCGCCTTCTTCGGCGCCGCTTCTGCCGGCGGCTTTTCCGCGACCTCACTCATCCTTCGATACCCAATGCTTCACCACTTGTGCGACCCGCGCCGGATTTTCGGCGACGAGGCCGCGCACCGTCGCGAGCTGCGATTGATGCGCCTGGCCGCCGCCGATCAAGCCGATTTGGCCGCCGTCGATTTCCGCGTAATAGCGACCGTCGTTCGGGTTGCGCATCGCGACCAGTCGCGCCATTGCGGCGTCGCTCGTGACCGACGAGCCGGCTTTGCTCAAGTTGCGATACAGCGGGCGCAGCAGTCCTAGCACCAGCGCGAGGACCAGCAGTCCGCCGACGACCTTCTTGACGACGTCGGCGAACCACGTCTGCGTGTAGAACGGCAGCGGTTCGACCGGTTCTTGATGCTCTTCGAGGAACGGGCTGTTGATGACCGTGACGGTGTCGCCGCGCGCGGCGTTGTAGCCGATCGCGGTCTTGACGAGCGCGCTGAGGCGTTCGAGATCCGCTTCCTTCCACGGCACGTACGACACCTTGCCGTCCTCGCCGCCCGGCGCCGGCAGGTCGTCGACGAGCACCGATACCGTCAGCCGCGTGATGCGACCAACTTGATGACGGGTGTGACTGATCGTGCGATCGAGTTCGAAGTTGCGCGTGGCTTGCGAGCGCGTGCGGCTCGGGGCGGCCGGCGCCGGCGCGTTCGTCTGGGCGCCCCCAGCTTGCGCCGTCGGCGGCGCGGTTTGCGGTGCCGACGCGACGGCCGGCGGCTGATTCGACACCGATCCCGGCACGCCGCCGTCGGACCCCTCCCCGACGCGCTGCTCGTTCATCGTCTGTTCGCTACGCAGCGCCGGTTGGTCCGGATTGAACGATTCTTCGGTCTCTTCGACCCACGTGAAGTCGACGTCGGCGGCGACTTCCGCGGTGAAGCGGTTCGCGCCGACCGTCGGCAGCAGGATGTTGTGGACCTTCTCGCGCAGCTTCGACTCGACCTGCTGCACGAACTTCAGTTGTTTGTCGGTGCCGCCGTCTTCGGCGCTGTCGTCCTGGCCCGACAACAGCTGGCCTGTCTGGTCGACGACAGCGACATGGTCGGCCGTCAAATCTGACACCGCCCCGGCAACCAGATTCATGATGGCGCGCACCTGGCCCGTGCTCAGGGCCTCGCCCGGCGCGAGCCTGACCGTCACGCTCGCGGTCGGCGCGCGTTGATCGCGCAGAAACGCGGTCGACTTCGGGATCGCGAGATGCACGCGCGCGTGCTGCACGCCGTTGATGCTCATGATGCTGCGAGCGAGTTCGCCTTCGAGGCTGCGGCGGAACATGTTCGTTTCCATGAACTGGCTGACGCCGAAGCCTTGATCCTTGTCGAGCAGCTCGAAGCCATCCTGATCGCCGCTCAAACCGCCGCCGCCCGCGATCTTCATCCGCGCTTCGTGCAGGTGTTCGGCCGGCACCATCAACGTGCCGCTGTTGTCGTCGAGCCGATACGGAATGTTCGCGGCCTGCAGCGCCTCGGCCGCGGCGTTCGCCTGCCGCGGCGACGTGATGCCGGTCACCGGCTTGTAGTCCGGCTCGCGCATCCACAGCACCACCGACACGCCCACCGCGACGGTCGCCGCCAGCGCCAACATCAATCCGAGCTGCCGAACGATCGGCAGCGCCGCATAGCCGCGCAGAAAATCGCCGCCACTGCGATTCGACTCGGTGCCCGCTTCGACTTCGACCGGTAGATCAGCCATGTCTCAACGACCTAAATCGGCATGTTCATGATGTCTTGGTACGCGGTGACGAGCCGGTTGCGCACCTGCGTCGCCGCTTGGAACGCGACGTTCGACTTCTGCACCGCGATCATCACCTTCACGAGATCGTCGGTGTCGCCGCGAACGAACGCATCCGTCAAGTTGGTGGCCTCGTTCTGCGTCGAGTTGACCTGGTCGATCGCGCTTTTGAGCGTCGCGCCGAACTCCGATGGCTGATCCGGCTGCGCCGGGTTCGGTCGATCCACTTCTTGCATCGAGCGCAGCAGCGCGCCACTCGCCGATTCGCGCATCGTGCGCATCTGCGCGAGCACGCTCTGCACGTCCGGCCGGTCGATCGTGTTCATCGCGAATACCTCCGTCACGCGGCCAAATGAATGCCCATATCGCGCCAGCGCTTCAGCTTGTGACGCAGCGTTCGCACGCTGATGCCGAGCGCGCGCGCGGTCGCTTCGCGCCGACCTGCGTGATGCTTCAATGCTTCGGCGACGATCTCGACTTCGGTGTGCAGCATCCGCTCGTCGAGCGGCAGCGCGCGTACGTCCGGCGTGCTCGGCGGCGTCGCGACGAGTCCCATGTCGATCGGTTCGATCGCGCTGCCGTTCCACAGCACCAACGCGCGCTGGACGACGTTCTCGAGCTCGCGCACGTTGCCCGGCCAGTCGTGCGATTCGAGCGCTGCGAGCGCCGCATCCGACAACGTCGCCCCCGCGTCGCCGCGGCCGTGCTTCGCGAGGAAATGCGCAGCGAGCGGACGAATGTCGTCGCGGCGCTCGCGCAACGCGACCAGTTCGAGTGGGAACACCGACAAGCGGTAGTACAGGTCCTCGCGAAAACGCCCATCGGCGATGCCCGCCTTGAGGTCGCGGTTCGTCGTCGCGATCACGCGCGCGTCGACCGGAATCGGTCGTTTACCGCCGACGCGTTCCACTTCGCGCTCCTGCAGTACGCGCAGCAGCTTCGCCTGCAACGCGACCGGCATCTCGGAAATCTCGTCGAGCAGCAGCGTGCCGCCGCGGGCGAGTTCGAATTTGCCTTCGCGCATCTGGTGCGCACCGGTGAAAGCGCCCTTCTCGTGGCCGAACAACATCGCTTCGAGCATGTGTTCCGGAATCGCCGCGCAGTTGATCGCGACGAACGTACCGGCCGCGCGCGCCGAGTTGTCATGGATGAATCGCGCAACCACTTCCTTGCCGGTACCACTTTCGCCGGCGATCAACACCGACACGTCGGTACGTGCGACGCGCAGCGCGAGCTCGAAACAGCGGCGTGCCGCGTTCGAGACGGCGATGATCGACGTCATAGGGCGGCCTCGGCGAGCAGCGGCAACTCGATGCGGGCGTACGTGCCCTCGCCGAGCGCCGACTCGAGCGCGAAGGCGCCGTCGTGCGCCTTGACCACCGCGTCGACGATCGCGAGCCCGAGCCCGGTACCGCCGGCGCGGCCGGTGACGAACGGTTCGCGCGCCCGCGCGAGCATCGCACGATCCATGCCGGGGCCGTCGTCGGCGATCGCGATGCGCAGCGTCCCGCGCGACGCATCGACGCCGATCGACAACGCTACGTCGGCGCCACCGATCGACACCGCATTGTCGACGATGTTCGTCAGTGCCCCGACCAGCGTTGCGAGATCGCCGGCCACGAAGTCGCGTTCGCCGTATGCCTCGGTCCAAACCACGCGATGGCCGTCGAGCAGCGTCGCCCACGCGTCGCGCATCGCCGCGACCAAATCCGATACCGCGAACGTGTGGCGCTCGGCGAGTTCGCCGCGCACGAACACGAGCGCATTGCGAATCTGGCGTTCGATCGCGTGCAAGCTGCCGCGGACGCGTTCGAGGCGTTCGCGTGCCTCGTCGTCGTCTTCGGTCGCCAACAAGCAATCGACCGACAGTCCCGCAACCGTCAGCGGGTTGCGAATCTGGTGCGCGAGCGCTGCTTGCGACCGGCTCATCGCGCGCAGTTGCGCGTCCGGCTCCTTCGGCGTCGAGGCGATGCAGACGAGGGTGCCGTGGCGCATCGGCCGTTCTTCGGCCGCGCTCGACCCCGCCCAGTACGCGCCGACCACGTCGTGGCCGAGTAGCGCGAGCGCATGCGAATTCGCCTCGACGACGATTCGGTCGTGGTCGAGGACGAGCAGCGCCGACGGCAACGCGTCGAGAATCTCGTCGAGCGGCGGGTGCGCCGCGACCGGTAGCGGGCGCGGCGGTACGGAGCGGATATCGGGACGGAGGGCGACCATGTGCGATCCTTGCGCGTGGCGCATCGAGTTACTGTCCGGTCATGCGGCGTCCGAACGTTGCAGGCCGTACTTGCGCATCTTTTCGACCAACGTGGTGCGGCGGATGTGCAAGCGGTCGGCCGCCCGCGCGACGACGCAATCCGTGTCGTCGAGTGCTTGACGAATCAAGCTGCGTTCGAGCCGCTCGAGATAGTCCTTCAGATCGATGCCGTTCACCGGCAATGCCGGCGGGCGGTCTGGGTCGATCAACGAATCGCCGTGGGTGCGGATGAGCCCCGCGTCGCGAACGGACGCGTCGTTCGCCGCAGCGCCGATCCTCGCCGGCAATCGCTCCGCGCCAACGATCCCACCCGGGTGCGCGATCGCCATGCGTTCGATCAGGCTCGCGAGCTCGCGCACGTTGCCGGGCCACGAATAGCGTTCGAAGGCGGCGACGGCGCTCGCGTCGAAGCGCACCGACACGCCTTGGCGCGCCGCGACGTCGGCCGAAAGCGCTGCGATCAACGCACCGATGTCGCCCGCTCGTTCGCGGAGCGTCGGCAGCACGATCGGAAATACGTTCAGTCGGTAGTAAAGGTCCTCGCGGAAGTCGCCGACGCGAGTCATTTCTTCGAGGTCACGGTGCGTTGCCGCGATGGCCCGCACGTTGCACTTGATCGCCGTGTTGCCGCCGACGCGCTCGATTGAGCGCTCCTGCAATGCACGCAACAACCTCAGCTGCATCGGCATCGGCAATTCGTCGATCTCGTCGAGGAAGAGCGTGCCGCCGTTCGCCATTTCGATGCGGCCGGGCTTGCTGCCGAGCGCCCCGGTGAACGCGCCCTTCTCGTGACCGAAGAGTTCGCTTTCGAGCAGCTCCGCCGGGATCGCGCCGACATTGAGCGGCACGAACGGACCGTCCGAGCGATGCGACGCGCGGTGCAATGCACGCGCGACGATTTCCTTACCTGTTCCGGACTCGCCGCGGATGAGCACGGTGACGTCGCGCGCGGCGACTTTGCCCATCGCCTCGCGCACGGCCGCCATGCGCGGGCTCGTGCCGACCAGATCGGCGAAGCGCAACGACTCTTTCTCCACCTGCGGCCAATCGAATCCCTGCTGATCGCGGAACTGCGCCGCGGCGTGCAGCGCGGACAGGAGTTCGTTCAGTTGCAGCGGCAACGACAATGTCGCGACCACGCCGTCGCGCTCGACGCTCGGCTCGGTGGCGCGGCCGAGCTTGATCGTCGGCAGCGCGCGGTCCTCGGGCGTCGCATCGCCGTCCGTGAAGACTGCGCCGACATCGTCGGGCAACCGCCCGACATCGGCCACCGGCACGACCCTCTCGCCGACGAATTCCAGCCGATCCGTTACGTGACGCGCCGTCTCGGCATCGTCGAACTTCACCGCTATGCGCAACCGACTCATCGCGTCCGATCACCACTGATTGAGGCCCGTTCGAAGTAAAGTACGGATGCGCCATTGGTCAAATTCCCGTCACTCCGCCCGCCGCGGGGCGACGGATTCCCGACTGTATCGACGCGCGTGCCATAATCCGTCCGCGCCGCATGGGACGGTACTGATTGATCGTCTGCCACCGCCACCGGTTCATCTTCGTGACGACTCGCAAGACCGCCGGCGCCGCCGTCGAGGCGGCGCTCGCGCGCATCTGTTCGGGCGACGACATCGTCACCGGCACCACCAACGGTCCCGTTGAGGCGGGCCACAACGACTCGATCGCGCTCGCACGCTACCGTCCGCGCGATTGGCTCAAGCTGATGACATTCGGCGAACGCGCCCGGCTCGACCGTCACTTGTCGGCCGCGGCGATTCGCGACCTCGTCGGTGCCGAGGTGTGGCGCGACTACTTCAAGTTCTGCGTCGAGCGAGATCCGTGGGACAAGGCGGTTGCGGTATATCGCACGCACGCGCGTCGCGGTCCGGTGCCGCCGATCGCCGAGTTCCTCGCGGCGGCGAAGCCGGCGACGCTGTCGAACTTCGATCTATACACGATGGGCGACGCCCTCGCGGTCGATCGTGTGATCCGCTACGAGCACCTCGACGCGGAACTCGACGCCGTCGGGCATCTGCTCGATCTGCCGATCGAATTGCGCCTACTGCCGGACCCGGCTCGTGCGCCCGACGCGCGCTACGCCGATACGCTCGGCACCGCCGGCCGTGCGGTCGTCGACGCCGCGTGCCGCCGCGAGATCGAGATGTTCGGTTACGCGTTTCGCGAGACGACACCGGAGGACCGGTAGGCCGCCACACCGGCGTGCGCGCGTTGCTGCGCGCCGATCGAACGCTTGAGCCCGTCGCGATCGGCTTCGCAGCGGGCGAGCTGAATCCGGTAGAGGTCAGCGAGTTCGGACAGGACCGCCGCCGGTGCGGCGTCGGAACGCGCAAGCAGTGCCGCTACGAGCGCCCGAACGGCACCGTCGAGCATTTCGAGCGCTGCGACGTCGCGGTCGACGACCGCTCGTTCGACGCGCTCGACCAGGTGCGGCGCGTGCGCGCGCACGTTCGGGTACGCGGTCATCGAGACAGCGTCGCGGCGGTGCGTTGCGCCGGCACGTCGTCGATCGCGTCCCACGCCTCCTTCAGCGTGCGCACCAAATCGATCACTTCGTCGATCGCGGCGAGATCGCTGTCGACGTTCGCGCGAAAGAGGCGCCGCTGCATGTAGTCGTACAATGAGTCGAGATTCGTCGCGAGGCTGCCGCCGCGCTCGTGATCGAGGCAACCTTGGAGCGCGCCGATGATGCCGAGCGCGGTCGTCAGCGCGTCGTTGCGGGCCTCGATGTCGCGATGACTGATGCAACCCTTTGCGCGAATGAGTCGCGCCAGGGCACCGTCGAGCATCAGCTTGACGAGTTGTTGCGAATTCGCCGATTCGACGGCGGTGGTGATGTCGAGACGGCTGTACGCCTGCGCTCCGTGGTTCACGTTCGTCCCCGCAATGTTTGGGTCGTCATCAGACATGACGGCAGCTGCGCGCAGAACTTGAGCCACGCACGCGATGCGACTCTACGACTTCTTCGTCGCGGTGTTGCTGAGCGGCAACATGTTGAGCTGCTGACTCAGATACGACGACGTCGAGTTCAACTTCGAGATCAGCTGATCGGCAGCAGCGAACTGCGTCTGCAGCCGCGTCTGCAACGCGGTCATCCGCTTGTCGAACGCGTCCTGATCGTCGGCGAGGCTCTTCTCCTGCGCATCGAAACTCGCTTGCTGCGTGTCGAACACGCCGCCGATCGACACCGCGTTCGTCAGCGTCTGATCGACGCGGTTCATCACGCCTCGCACCAACGAGACGGTGCCGCGATCGCCGAGCGGTCCGCCGGTGATCTGAATCGACAGACCCGCGCTCGCATCGGCAACGCTCGCCGCCGCCCGACCGCCGGTGCCGAGCCCCACGCCGAAACCGAGCGCCGTGGTCACGCCGGCGGCGACGGTCGTGAAGCCGACCGACGACGACGAACCTTTCGACGCCGACGTCACGGTGAAGCGCCGCTGCGTCGCGTCGTAGGCGACCGTCACCGAGACCCCGGCAGAGAGGAGCGCGGTATCGGCATTGATGCGCGCTTGGATTGCGTTCGCCAACGCCTCGCCGCTCGCGTACGCGCCGTCCGTCAACGCGATCGGACCCGACGAGACCCCGTCGACGCGCACCGTGAAGGTGTCGTTGGTCGCATCGATCGCGAGCGGCGTGGCGAAGCCCGCGATCGCAGCACCTTGCACGGAGCCCGCCGTCGCCGGCAGCGGTCCGTTCGGTGCCGCGAGAAATTGACCGTTGCCGGTCGCCGCAACGCCGTTGATCGTGCCGGCCACGTTGAGGCCAACTTGCGCTGCGCCGACCGTGAGGCCGAGGTTCGCGAGCGTATCGGCGTCGACGGTATCGATGCCGACGCTCGAGCCCGAGCCGTATCGAGCGGACGCGATCTCGAAATGGTTGTCGGTCGCATCGAAGGTTACGCTCGCCGTCACGCCGGCCGCCTTCAACGCGTTGTCGGCGTTGATCTGCGTCTGCAGTTCCTGCGCGAGTGCAGCGCCGGTGGCGTACGCACCGTGCGTCAACGTGAGCGGCCCCGATGCGACGCCATCGATCGACACGGACAAATTGTCGTTCGTATCGCCGATCGTGATCGGCGCGAAGGCGCCGACACCGAGCGACGCCCCGATTGTCCTGCCATGCGTCGCGAGCTGCGAAACGTTGACCGCGTACGTGCCGGCCGCAGTCTTGCTGGTGAAGCCGACGACGCCGACAGCACTGTCGGTCGCGCTCGTCTGCGAAGCGAGCAACGATTGCACCGCCGACGGGTCCTTCGCGAGCGCGGCGCCGAGCTTCGACTGATCGAGCACGAGGTAGTACCGGTTGTCCTGGTCCGACGTCACCCCGAGGTCGACCAACGACTTCACGCTGCCGGTAGCGCCCACCGAGGCGGACAAGAGTCGCTGCAGTTGATTGCGGATCGTCAGCACCGTCGGATCGCCGGTCAAGAGCGACGGTTGGTTGTTCGTCGCGTCGTACGCGGTCAGCTTGTCGGTGAGCGCACGCACGTCGTTGTAGCGATCGACGAACGCTTGCACCTTGATCGCGATACCCGACGTGTCTTGCGCGACCGTGATCACCGCCGGCGAACCCGAGTTCGTCGCCTGTAGGTTGAACGTGACGCCCGGTACTACGTCGCCGACGGTGTTGGTGGTGCGCGTGATCGGGATGCCGTCGATCGTCGCATGGGCGTCCGCGGCGGCAACCGTCTGCGTCATGTTGGTATCGGGCGCGCTCGCGGTCGCATTGAACGCGACGGCCGACAAGCCCGCGGTGGTTCCCTCGATGGCGGTGATCCGCATGCTGTTCGACGCGCCGAGGTCGTCGGACGACAGCACCAACCGATAGCCGGCGCCGTCGTTCACGATGTTCGCCGTGACGCCGATGTCGGCTGCATTGATCGCATCGCGGACCCCGGCGAGCGTGTCGTTGGTATCGTCGATCACGATCGAGGCGCTCTGCCGCGCCGGGTTCGCCGTGAACGATTGGTAGGTGCCGTCGTTCGCGAGCGTCGTGGTCCCGAAATCGAACGTCAGCGTGCCGCTGCCGACGACCGAGGTAATGTCGGCGAAGCGCTTGCTCGCGAGCATGTGAGCCCGCGCGAGCGCGTCGACTTCGACCGAGTGGACGCCGCTCTGCGCCTTGTTGCTCGCAGTCGCGCCGACCGACGAGGCGTCGCTCGACGTCGCCGTGTTGACAAGCAGCGCCGATGCATCGCCGAGCGCCTTCGCGGCAGTACGCAATGCGTCGACCGAACTCTTGATCGCGCCGAACGCCGACACCTTCGCGTCGAGCTCGGCCTTCTTGGTGTTCATGCGCGTGTCGGTGTCGTTGCGCTCCGCCGCGACGATCTTGTCGATCAGATCGGACGTGAGGAGACCGGAACCCACACCGAGAGATTGAATGGCGGCCATTGTGTTACGTCGTTAGTGGAGTGCGACGCCGAGGTCCGTCTCGGCGTCGCCTTCCGTGAGTGACCACCCGAACTTGTCCGCGATCGTTCGGCGAACTAGATCCGAGTGTTGATGAGCCCCAGCGCACCGGAGTCATGCGACTCCACTTTTGCTTCAGCCCCATATCCGTGTTGCTGAAGCATCAAGTTCCGTGCCAATCGGAGCGCAACGTCGCTCGGTATCTGTCGGATCACCGTCTTGGTGGTCCGATCGACGACGCGTACGACGGTCGCACCGGTCCCTTCGTCTATCGAGAACTCCAGGTCCCGTTGCACCGACTGTACGTAGTCGTTGAGGTGCGCAATGGCCCTTTGCACCGCTTCGCGTGATTGCGCGGAAGCGTTCGCTCGTTGCGAAGCGCCCGCCGCGTCGTTGGTCGCCGGCACGTTGTTGCCGGTCGACTGTCCTGCCGTTGCCGATCCCGGCAACGCAATCGGATCGACGTTGACCGTCGTCGCTTCCTTGCGAATGACATCCGTCGCAACTGCACGCGAACCTTGCGTAGAAAGCGTAGTTACGTCTTGCATAACGGACCTCACGTCAAACGAACTATCGAACCGACGGCTGGATCCACCCCGCCGCCGGTTCGATCACCTCACCGCGCCCGTTACTTCAGGAGCGACAGCACGAGCTGCGGCTGCGCGTTCGCTTGCGCGAGAATCGCGACGCCCGCTTGCTGGAGGATTTGCGTCCGCGACAACTCGGCGGTTTCTTTGGCGAAGTCGGCGTCCATCACGCGCGAGTTCGCGGCCGAGAGGTTCTCGACGTTGATCGAGATCGTCGAGATCGTCGAATCCAAACGGTTCTGGATCGCGCCCAAGTTGGCTCGTTCGCGGTTGACTTCGTCGAGTGCGTTGTCCGCCGCCGACAGAGCCTTCTCCGCACCCTTGACCGTCGAGATGTTCACGTCGCTCAGGAACTG
>Ga0335084_10002266_pt1 | contig 18485 bp, 15 predicted proteins | sample Lox_Sample_44_FD_206721 | JGI IMG/M metagenome (GOLD analysis project Ga0335084, IMG submission 206721) | Soil microbial communities from Loxahatchee National Wildlife Refuge, Florida, United States - Lox_Sample_4.4 | ecosystem: Environmental > Terrestrial > Soil > Wetlands | place: USA...
TCCGAAACGGCTTTCCCGTGACGCCGATCAGGTCGCCGAGGTCGAGGCCCCGATAGACCTCGAACCCCGCGTCGCCGAGGCGATCCTTGCGCGCGTGCACCTGCACGCGCTCGCCGCGATCCTGGAGCTGCAGGAAGCCGGCCTTGCCGAAGTCGCGCAGCGCCAGCACGCGTCCCGCCACCCGCACGCTCGGGGTTGCCGCAAGCCCGGCCTCGTCCAACCCGCCGAAGCGGGCGTGAACGTCGGCTGCGCTGTGATCAGGCCGGAAGTCGTTGGGAAATGGATTCGCGCCGCTCGCTCGCAACGTCGCGAGCTTCCGCCGCCTGACCACGATCTGCTCGTGGTCGTCCGACATACGTCAATGTGTAGCGAAGTCGACGGCTTGTACTGGGAAGACCCCAGGGGGTCAAGGAAGCGAGCGATCGATCTGGACGATGGCCGACGACGCCGTGCCGCCACCGGCCTCGACCACCGCGGTCACCGCGCCGGCGAAGCCGACGCGCGGGGCATCGACGCGGACGACGACGCCACCCAGCGGCGGCGGGACCGGATCCCCCGGCAGGAGCACCGGCTCGATCGCGAGCGCCGCATCGTCGCGACGCGGGATGGCGTCGACCCGCACCCGATAGAGCCCCGCAGGGGCGACGCTGCCCGCGACGCGCGCGAGGAAGTAGACCTCGTCGTCGATCGCGATCGGATCGTCGACGGTACGGATGCGGTCGCCGCGCTGGGTGACGTCACCCGAGGCGACCACCGCGCCGATGCGCCCACCCTTGCCGATGAACAGCCCCTCGGTCGACTTCTCGGCGAGCGTGGCCCGGAACACGGTGCCGCGCCGCGCGATCGCCGGCGGACCAAGCGTCGCGAAGACACCTTGGACGCGCGTGCGCGTCGAGACGCCGACGAGCGTGAGCACGCGCAGCGCGCCGCCTTCGCGTACGACCACCCCGAGACGCTTGCGGTCCCGACCGAGCTCGGCGAGGAGCGCCACGCGACCACCGCGGTCCGCCGTCGGCGTGCCGAGATCGGCGATCCGCTCCCCGCCGGCGCGCTGCCCGGTGCGCGCGACCACCTTCATGCTCTTGCGCGTCTTGAAGCCGAACAGCCCCTCGGACGCCTTGGCCCCCTGGAGCGCGGCGGTGAACACGACGCCCTTCGGCGCCGCGGCCGGCCGCGCGAGCGAGTCGACGCTGGTCGGGAAGAGCTCGCGGATGCCGCCCCCGCCGAGCAGGCGGCGATCGGGCGACACGAAGGCGGCGATGCCCGACGGGTTCTCCGTGAACAGCGCCTCGTTGAAGAGCCCGCCCTGGATCTCGGCGCCGACGAACACCGTGTCGTGCCCGTCGACGACCGGTGGTCCCAGGATGGCGAACTTCCCGCCGAGCGGCGTCGGCCGCCCCGTGTAGACGATCGCCTCGACGTCGGTGGGGCCGGCGCGGAAGATGGCGTCGCGCTGTCCGAACACGACCGCGCTCTCGGCCGCCGTGGTGACGCTCACCGCCGAGAAGCGAAACCGGGCATCGCCCGTGTCGACGTCGGTCGCGTCGCCGAGACGCGCGATCGGATCGAGGCTCGAGCCGGGGCGAGTGGCGAAGAGCCCGGGCCCCTCGCCCGCGATGACGGCCGACACCACCGCGCTGCCGTCGTCGGCGAGGACGGGATCGCGAAGCTGCCGGATCATGCGACCGCCACCGATGTCGACCCGCGTGGCTGCGAGCAGCGAGAGCGTGCCGTCCGGCGCCGCGACCAGCGCCGCCGAGCCGGACGTGCCGCCGGTCAAGAGCGCACGGAAGGCCACCGCACCCGCGGCGTCGATCGACGGGTCGATCGAGCCGGGGAAGCTGCGGATCGTGGTCCCGTCCATGGGCGCCGTCGCGCCCTGCAGGACGAGCGCGTCGAGCAGCGGGATCGGAGGGGTCGCATCCACGGTGAAGATGCCCGCGTCACCGCTCGACAGCGAGGCGCGGAAGGCCCAGTGATCGCTCGCGTTGATGCTCCCCCCGCCGAGCGTCGAGAAGCTGCCGCCGGCCGGGCTGCTGTCGCCGACGAGCGCGATCGCCGTGATCGCGTTCTCGTCCGCCGCGAACAGACCGTCGGGGCCGTCGCTCACCGTGGCGCGGAAGCCGAGACGTCCCGCGGCCGACATGCCGAGGAAGCGGAACGACGCGAAGATGCCGCCCGTCGGCGCCGGACGCCCCGACCGCACGACCTCCACCGGCCCGGCGCCGCCGAGCCGCATGAGGATGCTCGTCCCGTCGTCGAGCGTGGCGCCGCAGCCGACGAGGTCCGTGCCACGCACGAACACGACCGGATCGAATGCCCGGATCGTTCCGCCGCCGGGCGCCGTCGCGCCGGCGTCGGCGAGCACCGTGAACGTCGTGCCGCACGCGCGCAGGATGGCTTCGCCGCCCTGCTCGAAGGCGACGCGCGTGATGATGCATCCGTCGTCGGCGAGCGATGGCGGGCTCACGTTGATCACCCGCCGCCCATCCGGGATGACCGTGCCGGCGCCGACGCGTTGGGTGAGACCCGATCCCTGCCCGAAGACCGCCGTCGAGCTCGCCACGAACACGAGACGGCCGCCGCGATCGAGCGTGCCCTCGGAGAACATCGAGTACGGCCAGCCGAGCGGCGAGACGCCTCCCGCCGTACGGAGTATCGCCGGCGCGCCGTGCGCTCGCGGCGCGAAGATGGCGGCGAGCGCGAGCACGAGGCACAAGCGCCGACCGCGTCGCATCGGCCTAAATCCTGAGCCGTTGGATCAAATCGGGCAAGCGATCATGCGTGGGTCCGCGATCGACGAGCCGCTCTCTAGTACCTTCGGGCCGACGCATGACCACGTGCCCCAGCTCCGCGAAGCGCGACAGTGCGTTGTCGAAGCTCACCATCGACCCGCCTTCGGGCTTGGTCACGTCGCCCAGCAGCAGGCTGGTTGCGAACTGCCTGCGCATCCGCTTGAGCAGCGCCGGCTGGGCGATCGGCCACTCCTTCTCCGCCGTGAGCGTGCGAGCCGCCACGATGTAAGCTTCGCGGAAGTTCTCGAGCACGCCCTGGGTCACCTGCACGACCGGATGGGCGAGATCGAGGCGATCCTCCACCAGGGCGCCGGTCTCGCGATAGTAGGCGAGCCAGCGATCGATCTCCGCGGCCAGCGTCTCGCGCTCGGGCAGCGGGAACTCCCAGCGATAGAGGTCGAGCCACCAGGCAACGTCCTCGCGCAGGCGCTCGAGCGGCACGTGCGCCTTCAGCGCGCGTGTCAGCGACGCTGGCACGACGAGGAAGTGGAGCGTGTTGTTCTTGTAGAAGTCGAGGTTGCGGCGCTTCTCCTGGGGAACGTGCAGCACCGTCCCGTCGCTGTCGACGAGGCGCTGTACGAGGCCACCGCTCTCGAGCCACGCGAGGCTCTCGCGGAAGTGCGACGACTCGTTGCGCACGAGCGAGGCCGTCAACTGCACCCGCTGGACGCGCAGTAGCTCGGTCAGCGTGTGGGCCGCCATGAGGAAGTCCTCGAGCCGGCACGCCGGTCGATCCGCGCCGAGCAGCGCCGTGGCGCTGACGGACGTCGCGCCCGCGACCGCCACCGCGTTAACCTCGCGCAGGAGCCGGAACCCGAGCCGCTGCACGAAACGGCGCTTCTCCTCCTCGACGACCGCGTCGCCCATTCCGGCCCGGAACCGCTCCAGCATCGGGCCGAGCGCGTCGGTCAGCGAGATCGGCTCGCCGTAGCTCACGTACACCGTGCCGTAGCGGTGCGAGAGGATGCTGCGTGCCCGCAGCAGCGCGCTGAGGGACTCGCGCTCCTTCTCCTCGCCCGTGATCTCGCGCCCGAACGCCTCCTCCTCCGGGATGCGCCCGTAGTGGATGGAGATCGGAACCAGATAGAGGTCCTGGCGCACGCCCTGCACGAACGCGCTCACGAGCGCCGACAGCATGCCGAGCTTGGGCGCCAGCATCTTCCCGGTGCGGGCCCGCCCGCCCTCGATGAAGAACTCCTGCGTGTAGCCCTCGCGCATGAGGAACGTGAGGTACTTCCGGAACACGACCTTGTAGAGCTCGTTGTCGTCGAACGTACGCCGGATGAAGTACGCGCCGGCGCCGCGGAAGAGCGGCCCCATCGGCCAGAAGCTGAGGTTGATGCCGGCGGCGATGTGCGGGGGCGAGAGGTAGTTCGTATGGAAGATGTAGGTGAGGATCAGGTAGTCGAAGTGGCTGCGATGGCACGGCACGAGCACCACGGGGTGCTCCTTCATGTGCTCGACGACGCGCTCGAGCCCGGTGATCTCGAGACCCGAGAACACGCGCGGCCACAGCCGATTGAAGACCCACTCGAGGATGCTGAAGTAGAGGCCGTTGAAGTTCGCGGCCATCTCCTTCACGTAGCCGCGCGCCTCGGCGACGATGCGGCGCCGTGACACCCCGCGCTCGTTCGCGAGTCGGCGCGTGAGCCGGGCCAGCTCCGGGTCGCGCAGGACGACGTCCTGCACCTCCCGCGGCGAGAGGAGCGCGGGCCCCTGCACGACGCGTTCCTCGCGGTAGAGAAGGATCTGCAGCGTGCGCGCGAGCCGCCGTGCCGTCCGCTCGTCGCCCTCGCCGGGATGCTCGCGGGCGAAATCGGCGAGCGCGATCTCGCGGGCGGGGTTCAACTGGATCTGGCCGCGGTTCCACACGTAGGTGAACAGCCGCTTCGCTTCGCCTGGCGCGTCCTGCACGCTGTAGAGCAGGGTCGCGAAGCGCGACTCCTTGCGGCGGTAGCCGGTGCCCCCGCGCACGACGGCGAGCGGAACGAGGAACACCGGACGTGGCACGGTCGCGCCCACGCGGACGATCTCGCGCAGGAAGCGCGGTGCGAGGCGCGCCTCGTCGAGCGCCCGGCGGCGGCGTCCCCACACGGCCTGGCTGCGCAGGAAGACGAGCACGGGCGAACCGCTCGCGACCGCGGGACCGCAGATCGCCGGCGCCGGCCGCCGCGGATCCGGGCGCGGGCCATAGCGCCGGAACCACTCGCGGACGGGGCGCCACCATACCGTCGACATGCCCGGGGCGAAGCGCGCGAGCGGCAATCCCTCGCGCAGCAGGACGGCGTTCACCAGCAGATAGTCGAGCGCCGAGCGATAGCGCATCACGTACACGAGCGTCCCCTGCTCGGCGAGCTGGCGGAGGCGCGGCCCGGCATCGGCCGGCATGCGCACGAACCGGAACGCGATGGCGACCAACAGACGCGCCAGGGGACCGAAGCGCGACAGCATGGTGGAGCGTTCGTCGACGACCGGAGCCGGCGCGGTCGGCGGCGTCGGCGGCTCGACGCGGGCGAGCGACGCTTCGGCCATCAGCGATACCGTCCGAGGTGCTTGGCACCGAGCGCGTCCACGACCAGGCGCACGTCCTGGGCACGATCCTTCGGGCAGACGAGCACGGCGTCCGGCGTGTCGACCACGACGAGATCCTCTACACCGAGAAGCGCCACGAGTCGCGACCCGGCGTCGACGATGCACCCGCGGCTGTCGACCGTCACGACCGTCCCGCGCACCGCGTTCACCTCGCCGGGCTTCTGCCAGAGGGCGTCGACGGCCGCCCAGCTCCCGACGTCGCTCCAGGGAAAGCGCGCGTGGACCACCGCGACGTTCTGCGCGCGCTCGAGCACGCCGGTATCGATCGAGACGCGCGGCAGCTGGCGGTACGCCCGCCCCAGCGCGCGCGTGCCCCCCGAGCGAACCGCCCGCTCGAGCGGCTCCAGGACCGCAGGAACCCACTCGCGCAGGGCGGCCAGGATGGTCTCGACGCGCCAGGCGAAGATGCCGGCGTTCCAGAGCACGTTCCCCCGCGCGATGAGCTCGACGGCGCGCGGCGCGCTCGGCTTCTCCAGGAACCGCGCCACCCGGTGCGCCGGCAGGCCGTCGACCCCGGCGCCGAGCTCGATGTACCCGTACCCCGTCTCCGGGTGTGTCGGTTCCACCCCCAGGGTCACCAGGGTGTCGGTCTTCGCGGCGACGTCGAGCGCCTGGGCGAGCGTGGCGCGGAACGCCGCGCCGTCGGAGATCGCGTGGTCGGCCGGCAGCACGGCCATGACGGCGTCCGGGGCGTCGGCCCCGAGCCGCAGCGCGGCGAGTGCGATCGCGGCGGCGGTGTTCCGTCCCTCGGGCTCGACGAGCACGTTGCGGCGGGGGACCTTCGGAACGGCTCGACGAACCGCGGCCGCGTGCACGGCCGCCGTCACGACCCAGGTACGCGCCGGCGACACGAGCGGACGCAGGCGCTCGACCGTGTCGGTGAGCAGGGGGCGGCGGCCCGTGATCGCCAGCAGCTGTTTCGGGACGCGCTGTCGGCTGCGCGGCCAGAAGCGCGTGCCCGATCCTCCGGCCATCACGACGGCGTGACGAGGCGCTCGAAGCACGGGATGAGTTCTCGAGACCGAGCCCGCTCTACGGGTGACCCTGCCGAAAAGCAAGGCGCGCGCCCTCCGCTCCTTGACAGGATGCGTCGCGAGCGGATGTGTTCCGGGCGTGGGGCTGCTCGTCGCGCTGGTCGTGCTCGTACCCTTGGCCGTGACGCTCGCCTTCCACGCGCGCGCCTACGCGCGGGCGGCGGCGCTGCGGGCCGGGCGGCGGGCGGAGTGTCCATTCGAGGACGACGACGACACGCCCCGACCCCTCATGCGCGAGGTCGCCGACGCGGTCGGCGAGACGATGGCCGTCGTGTGGCTCGCGTTGCGCGGTCTGGTTCCCCTCCCCCACGCCTGGAGCGAGCCGGCAACGGCGAGCGCTCCGACGCTCGTCCTCCTGCCCGAGCGCGGGCTCGGCACGGGCAGCCTCGAGCCAATCGCCCGTGGGCTTCGCCACGCGCTCGGGGCGAGCGTACAGGTCGAACCGCGCTCCAATCCCTGGGCCAGCGTCCCCGAGCGGGCCGCGCGGCTCGCCGACTTCGTCGACGCCCTGCGAGCCGTCGCCCCGCAGGCGCCGATCGTGCTGCTCGGTCACGGCGCCGGTGGGCTCGTCGCACGCCGCCATCTCGAGGAGTCGGCGCCCGGCGATCGCGTCGCGCAGGTGGTGACGCTCGCCGCCGACCACGGCGCCGAGCCGGTGGTCTCCTCGACACCATACAGCCGCGTCATCTCGATCTACTCCCTCCACGACGCGATCGTGACGCCCCCGACACGCGCGTATCTCGCCGGCGCCTTCAACATTGCGCTGCGCGACGTCGGGCACCTCGGGATCGCCCTCTCCGCGCGCACGATCGAGCTCATCGTCGAGAACCTGCGCGAGGTCCCTCCGGGGCCGGCGCGCTCGGGATCGCTCGCGTCATGACGCAGGCGCGCGCCGTCCGCGTCGAGGCCGGCGCGCCGACGCGTCTCGACGCCTTCGTCCGCGCCGAGCTCCCGCACCTCTCGCGCCGCGTCGCGCGCCTGCTGATCGACGAGGGTGCGGTGCGCGTGAATGGTCGCTTCGCGGCAAAGGGCACGTCGCTCGCGCCCGGAGACGAGGTCCTGCTGCCGGAGGTGCCGGGGCTCGCCCCCGACGAGACGGGGATGCTCGACGTCCTCTACCAGGACGACCGCGTCCTCGCCGTCGACAAGCCGGGCGGCATCCCCGGTCACGCCCTCGACCCGCGCGAGCGCGGCACGCTCGCGAGCATGCTCCTGGCGCGCCACCCCGAGCTCGCCGGCATCGGCGATGCGCTGGCGCCGGGCTTCGTCCACCGGCTCGACACCGGCACGTCGGGCGTGTTGCTGGTCGGGCGCACGGCCGAGGACCACCTTGCGCTCCGTTCCGCTTTCGCGCGCCACGAGGTCACCAAGCGCTACGTCGCCGTGGTCACCGGGCGACCGCAGGCGGGACGGGTGATCGATGCGGCCCTGGCCCACGATCCGCGGGATCGCCGTCGCATGATCGCGGCGCGTGCCGGCGATCGCGCGTGGCCGGCGGCCACGCGCATCGTCGAGACGCGGGGGCACGGTCCCTGGAACCTCGTCACGGTCGAGATCCGCACCGGCGTGACGCATCAGGTGCGGGCGCATCTCGCGCTCGCGGGCCACCCGGTCGCGGGCGATCTCCTGTACGGCGGCGCGCCGGCGGATCTGGCCCCGCTCCGGCACGCGCTCCACGCGGCGCGGTTGGAGCTTCCGTCCTGGCACCTCGAGGTCGAGGCGCCGCTTCCGGACGATCTCGCGCGCCTCGCGCGCGACGGGTGACTCAGGCCGCGGCCTTGCCGCCCTTGCCGCCGCGCGGCTCCTTCGCCGTCGCGCACGCGGTGCAGAGGTTGTTGACGTTGTTCGGATCCTCGACCAGGCCCTCGTCGAGGTTGTGGCAGACCTTCTTGCAGGAAGCGCAGATGAAGTAGATGCCTTCGATCGTCTTGTTGATGCGCTCGCGGTTGAGGATGCGGCCCTTCAGCTTCTCGATACGGATGCCGAGCAGCTCCTCGTACTGGCGCTTGATCTTGCGCCGGCCGGCTTCGTCCTTCGGAAGCTCTTCCTCGCCTTCTTCGACCGGTTGCTCCTCGTCGTCGAAGATGGCGAACGACTTCGACTTCGAGCGTGCGCCCTTGTCGGTCTTACGCGTCCGCGCCATGGCGGATTCTCCTTGCTCGGTCCTCGCGCGTCAGCGAGTGCGCTTCCTGTAGCCGCAGGTCTTCTCACAGACCCAGAAGAACCCCCGCGGCCCAAACCCCGTGTACTGGACGACGCGGCTCTCGGCGCCACACGACGGGCAGAGGTGCTTCTTCTGCACGTCTGCGCCGCTCTTCTCGGCAGTCTTTGCCTTCTTCTCGGCCACGGTCCCAGGTACGCCCGGCTGGCGGGCGAACCGCGTTACTACTGAGGCGTCCGTGCCCTGTCAAGGCGACCGCGTTGCGAAACTGCGAACGCTTGTGGCGTCACCGACCCCGTGCTACCCGGCGCGCGGATGCGGGTCGTTCTCCACCCCCAGCGCCGCACGGTCGAGGTCCAGGGGCGCCGCCCGGTCCGCCGCCTCCTGGCGGAGCTCGGCGTGCTCCCCGGTACGGCCATGGTGATCCGGCGCGACGAGCTCCTGATGGACGGGGAGATCGTCGAGGACGACGACGAGATCGAGATCCGCGCCGTCATCTCCGGGGGTGCCCCGTGAAGTGCACGCGCTGCAAGCAGAAACCCGAGGTGCACCTGCGGGCGCACAACGCCGCATTCTGCCGCCCCTGCTACATCCTCTACTTCCGCCGGCAGGTGGAACGCGCCATCGAGCACGAGAAGATGTTCGGGCGCGAGGACGGTCTCCTGATCGCGGTCTCGGGCGGCAAGGACAGCCTGGCGTTGTGGGACGTCCTCATCGAGCTCGGCTACCGCACTACCGGGCTCTACCTGGGTCTCGGGATCGGCGAATACTCGGACGCCTCGCACGACAAGGCGGCTGCGTTCGCCGCCGCGCGCGGCGTCCCGCTCCTCGTTCGCTCCCTCGCCCTGGAGGGACCGGGTCTCGCCGTTCCCGACGTCGCCGGTGCCACGCGGCGGGCCCCGTGCGCGGCCTGCGGCGCCATGAAGCGCCACTTCTTCGATGCCGCCGCGCACGAAGGCGGGTTCGACGTCCTGGTCACCGGACACAACCTCGACGACGAAGCTGCGCGCCTGCTCGGCAACGTGCTGCGCTGGCAGCGGGACCACCTCGCCCGGCAGCGCCCGGTCCTGGAGCCGTCGCATCCGAAGTTCGTCCGCAAGGTGAAGCCGCTCTACCTCGTCTCCGAGTACGAGACGGCGGTTTACGCGTTCATGCGCGGCATCGACTACATCGTCGAGGAATGCCCCAACGCAGCGGGCGCGACGCAGCTCCTTTATAAGGACGCGCTGAACCGTCTCGAAGCCGAGAGCCCGGGGACGAAGCTGTCGTTCGTGAAGGAGTGGGTCCGGACGACCCAGACCCTGTTCACGCAGCCCGATCGGGACGTGCCGGGCGAATGCCAGCAGTGCGGGATGCCGGCGTACGGCGCGCTCTGCTCCTTCTGCAGCCTGGTCCGCGAGGTCGAGACCCGGCGCGAGCGCCGCGTCCGCCGCGTGCCCGCGGCGCAGGGCGCTTGAGCCGCGTGTCGGGTCCGCTCCGCGACCGCGACGCCGTCGTCCTGATCGACCGCAAGCAGCGGACGTATCTGCGCACCCTGCGCGCGGGCCGGACGATCAGCGTCCGTGGCGGCGCGCTCGCGAGCGATACGATCATCGGACAGCCCGAAGGCTCGGTCGTCGTGACGCCCCGCGGCGAGCGGCTCCTCGTGCTGCGTCCCACCTATGCCCAGCTGATCCCGAACCTGCCGCGCCAGGCCCAGCCGATCTACCCGAAGGACGTGGGCCCGCTCCTCTTGTGGGGCGACATCGGGCCCGGCATGCGCGTGATCGAGGTCGGAACCGGACCCGGTGCCCTCACGCTGGCGCTCCTGCGTGCCGTGGGACCGACGGGCGAGCTCGTCTCCTACGAGCTGCGCGAGGATTTCGCCGCCCGCGCCCAGGACAACGTGGCACGCTTCCACGGTCCGGCGCCGAACTGGACGGTCCGCGTCGCCGACGCCTTCGCGGGCTTCGTCGAGCGCGACGTCGACCGCATCGTGATCGACCTCGCCGAGCCGTGGCGGCTCCTCGACGTCGTGGCCGCGGCGCTCCGTCCGGGCGGCGTCGTCACCGGCTTCGTTCCGACCGCGCTCCAGGTGAAGGGATTCGTCGACGGCCTCCGCGCGCACGGCGGCTTCGCCGCAGTGGAGGCGCTCGAGACGCTCACGCGCTTCTGGCACGTCCGCGAGCGCAGCCTGCGTCCCGAGCATCGCATGGTCGCGCACACCGGCTTCCTCGTCTTCGCGCGACGGCTCGCGCCCGGCGCTGCTTTCGCGTTGACTCCCTTCGGCCGCTCCGATACCACCAGCGACGGCGGCCACGCGCACGATCCGGGGTCGACGCAGCATGACCAAGGCGGAGATCCGCGAGAAGGTCTGGACGACGATTGAGCGTGAGGGCGCGTCGCGGTTTCCGTGGGCGCGCGGCCGCATCCCGAACTTCGTCGGCGCCGAGCAAGCGGCGCAGCTCCTGCGCGAGCTCGCCGTGTGGCGGCGCGCGCTGGTCGTGAAGGTCAATCCGGACGCGCCGCAGCTGCCCGTGCGCCGGCTCGCGCTTTCGGAAGGGAAGATCCTCTACATGGCGGTGCCGCGCCTGCGCGCGGAGAAGTGCTTCATCGAGCTCGACCCCCAGCGCTTCCCCAAAGGCGTCGTGCCGTCGGCCAGCATTGCGTCCGCGGTGCGCTACGGGCGCCCGGTGTCGCCGCGCGAGATGCGGCCGGTCGACCTCATCGTCTGCGGGTCGGTCGGCGTTGGCCGCGACGGCGCGCGCATCGGCAAGGGCGGCGGCTACTGCGACCTCGAGTACGGCATCCTGCGCGAGGAAGGAAAGGTCCGCGAAGCGACGCCGATCCTCACCACGGTCCACGCGCTGCAGATCCTCACCGATCGCATCGGCATGCTGCCGCACGATCTGCCCGTCGATTTCCTGGTGACGCCCGCGGACGTCATCGCGACGCGGCCGACGCATCCGCGCCCGCGCGGGATCTACTGGGATCTCCTGCGGCCGCTGCGTATCAACGCGATCCCCGTGCTGCGCAAGCGGATGAAGCGCGGCGCGAGCGGAGCGTCGCCAAGACGGCTCTAGGACTCCAGCCCGAGCTACAGCTCGGGCTGGGATCGGACGCGAGATCTTGGACGGCCGTGGCACGCGTGGGCGGTCTGCCGCGGCCGGCCAAGCCCGCCGAAGGCGGCGGCAACGCGTGGCACGCGCGCGTCATCTCAATAGGGTGGCGACTTCGGGGAAGGACGTCAGAACGTAGCGTGGGGATGGGGAACCGTCGGGAACACCGGTGCGTTCGGTGTCGATCCAGGCGGCGTCGACGCCCGCGGCGCTGGCGGCGCCGATGTCTTCCGTGAAGTTGTCGCCGACCATGAGGGCGCGCGCGGGGGCGACCCCGAGGTCGCGCAGAGCGATGCGGATGAGGGACGGGTGTGGCTTGCGGAGGCCGACGGCTTCCGAGACGACCACGGTGTGCACCTTGGAGAGGATGTCGTGGCGACACAGGATGTCGTACGCGGTGGCGGTGTCGTCGAAGTTCGTGATGACGGCGACGGTGCGACCACGCGCCGCGTGCTCGAGCACGGCGGCGTGGTTGGACGGGAAGCGGGTGGCGTTCGCGATGCCTTGCATGTGGGCGCGGGCGAGAATCGGTGCGGCCTCGGCCGCGGTCGCCGCGTCGGCTCCGAGGCGCACGAGCGCCCGCCGGAAGCGCTCGCGCGACGGGCGCTCGACGTGGGTGCCCTTGCGCTCCTCGGCGAGCTCGTGGCTGGCGGCGATGAACGCACGGCCGAACGTGTCGACGTCGGCGCCGGGAACGAGCTCGGCGAGCAGCGGCGCCCACGTGCCGATGGTCGAGCGGATGCGCCGTCCGTCGATCACCACTTCCGGCAGCGCAGCGTGGTCGAACTCGATCAGCGTCCCGAAGAGGTCGAACAGGACCGCGTCGTAGGCGATCCGGCTCACTGGACCTCGGGCGCCGGGGGCAGCCCCCGCAGCGCGCGCCGTCCGGCGAACCCCTCCGTGCGCCGATGGAAGAAGCGCACCCGATCCTCGCCGAACTGCCAGCACAGATAGACCTCGACGCCGTCGATGACCGCGGGGAAGTCGACGAGGCCCAGGTCCACGTCCTTCAGCTCGACGCCGAGCTCTTCGATCTCGCCGACCGCTGCGTCGAGCTCCTCGACGAGCCGGCGCAGCTCGGGACGCTCGGCGAGGACGTCCTCGATGCGGATCGCCCCCGGGTCGCCGCCACGCCCCATCGCTACCGCCTCGCGCTCGCGGTGCAGGCGGAGCGCGTTGCGCTGCACGCGCTCCAGGAGCAGCCGCAGGCGCGGTACGCACGCATCCGCCTGCTCGACGGTGAACGATCGCGTGCGCACCCGGGCACCGTACCCAGCGCGTCGCGAGCTGTCGAGCCGGCGACACGACCTTGTGACCCCGGGGGCCCTGCGTTAGATACACGGCGCGCCCGATGAAGATGTCGGAGGAGCAGGAAACCCCGGGCTCGCAGGGACCCGCCGAGGCGCAGCGGCCTCTCGGGTTCGACGAGGACGTGAGCAGCCTCACCGTACCGTCGGAGCTCGCGATCCTGCCTCTGCGCGGCGTCACGATCTTTCCGGCGGCGATCGTCCCGCTCCTGATCTCGCGGGCCGCGTCGCTGAAGCTGGTCGAGGACTGCCTCGCGGGCGATCGCATCCTCGGCCTCGTGTCGCAGAAGAATCCGGAGGACGAGGCCCCCGAGCCCGCGGGGCTCTACACCCGTGGGACTGCGGGTCGCATCTTGAAGATGCTGCGCTACCCCGACCGCAGCGTGCGCATCCTGGTGCAGGGGATCCGGCGCATCGAGACGTCCGACTACGTGCAACGCGAGCCGTACCTGCGGGCCCGCGTCCAGGTGCTCCCGGACACCTTCCAGCCGTCCGCCGACCTCGACGCGCTGCAGGCGCACATGGTGGCGCAGTTCGCGAAGTTCGTGTCGATGACGCCCTACCTGCCCGACGAGCTCCAGGTCGTCGTGATGAACATCAAGGATCCGGGCAAGGTCACCGACCTCATCGCCTCGAACCTCAACATCGCCGTCGAAGAGAAGCAGGAGCTGCTGGCGACGATCGACGTGCGGGTGCGCTTGGAGCGCCTCTCGACCATCCTCGCCCGCGAGATCGAGCTGCTCGAGCTCGGGCACAAGATCCAGTCGCAGGTCCAGACCGAGCTCAACAAGCACCAGAAGGAGTTCTACCTCCGCCAGCAGCTCCGGGCGATCCAACAGGAGCTCGGCGAGGGCGACTCGCGCGCGACCGAAATCGAGGAGCTGCGGCGCAAGCTCGACGAGGCGCAGCTCCCGCCGCCGGCGCGCGAAGCAGCCGATCGCGAGCTCGAGCGCCTGAAGATGATCCCGCCCGAGTCGGCCGAGCACAGCGTCGTGCGCACCTATCTCGAGTGGTTTGCCGCGCTGCCGTGGGCGGTCTCCACCCAGGACAACCTCGATCTCCACCACGCGCGGTCGATCCTCGACGAGGACCACTTCGACCTCGAGAAGATCAAGGACCGCATCCTCGAGCACCTGGCCGTCCGCAAGCTGAAGCAGGACGGCAAGAGCCCGATCCTGTGCTTCGTCGGGCCGCCGGGCGTCGGGAAGACGTCGCTCGGACGCTCGATCGCGCGCGCCATGGAGCGCAAGTTCGTCCGGCTCTCGCTCGGCGGCGTGCGCGACGAGGCCGAGATCCGCGGCCACCGGCGGACGTACGTCGGCGCGCTGCCCGGCCGGGTCATCCAGAATCTGCGCACCGCGGGCTCCAACAACCCGCTCTTCATGCTCGACGAGATCGACAAGCTCGGCATGGACTTCCGCGGCGATCCCGCGTCGGCCCTGCTCGAGGTCCTCGATCCCGAGCAGAACGCGACCTTCCAAGACCACTACCTCGACGTCCCCTTCGACCTCTCCCGGGTCATGTTCGTCACCACGGCGAACGTCCTCGACACCGTCCCGCCGCCGCTGCGCGACCGCATGGAGGTGATCGAGCTCGCCGGCTACACGGAGGAGGAGAAGATCGAGATCGCGCGGCGCTACGTGATTCCGAAGCAGCTTCGGGAGCACGGCCTCACGACCGCGCAGCTCCGCTTCGAAGACGACGCGATCGCGCATCTGATCCGCGCCTACACGCGCGAAGCCGGTCTACGGAACCTCGAGCGCGAGGTCGGGCGCGTCTGCCGCAAGGTGGCGCGGGCGGTGACCGAAGGGCGGAACGATCCGGTCGTGTTCATGAAGGATCTCGTGCACGAGTACCTCGGTGCCGAGCGCTTCTTCTCCGAGATCGCCGAGCGCACCGACGAGCCGGGCGTCGCCGTCGGGCTCGCTTGGACGCCGAACGGGGGCGACATCCTCTTCATCGAGGCGACGCGCATGGCGGGCACGAAGCAGCTGATCCTCACGGGCCACCTGGGGGACGTGATGAAAGAGTCGGCGCAGGCCGCCCTTTCCTACGTCCGCTCGCGTGCGGACCGGCTCGGCATCGCCGCCGACTTCTTCGAGCACACGGACCTCCACCTGCACGTCCCGGGTGGCGCCATCCCGAAGGACGGACCGTCCGCCGGCATCACGATGACGACGGCGATCGCGTCGCTCCTGACGGGGCGCGCCGTGCGCCACGGCCTCGCCATGACCGGCGAGATCACGCTGCGCGGGCGCGTCCTTCCCGTGGGCGGCATCAAGGAGAAGGTGCTGGCGGCGCGGCGGGCCGGCATCGACACCGTCATCCTCCCCCGTCGCAACGAGAAGGATCTCGAGGACGTCCCGGAGTCGGCTCGCACGGCGCTGCGCTTCCACTTCGTCGACACCATGGACGAGGTGCTCGACCTGGCGCTGGTGCCGGGCCAGGCTCCCCTCGCGGCGAGCGCCTGAGAGCCCACGGTGCCCGAGCTGCGCAAGGACCCGCTCACGGGGCAATGGGTCATCATCGGCACCGAGCGGCCGCGCCGTCCGGAGGACTTTCGCGCCGTCCACGAGGCGCGTCAGGTGGGCGCGTGCATGCTGTGCGAGGGCCACGAGAGCGAGACACCGCCAGAGCTGCTCGCCTATCGTCCCTCCGGCGACGGCACGCCGAATCGCCAGGGCTGGCGCGTGCGGGTCGTGCCCAACAAGTTCCCTGCCCTGCGCGTCGAGGGGGATCTCGATCGCCGCGGCCACGGGCTCTACGACCTCATGAACGGCGTCGGCGCGCACGAGCTCGTCATCGAGTCGCCCAAGCACGACGAGACGCTCGCGACGCTCTCGCTGGCGGCGATCGAGGACGTCGTGCACGCCTACCAGGAGCGGATGCTCGACCTGCGGCGCGACACGCGCTTCCGCTCGGTCGTCATCTTCAAGACGGCCGGACGCGGCATCGGGCCCACGCTCGAGCATCCGCATTCGCAGCTCCTCGCGACGCCGACGCTGCCGACCGACCTCGCGCAGGAGCTCGTGCAAGCCCGCACCTACCACGAGTACCGCGAGCGCTGCGTGTTCTGCGACATCCTCAATCAGGAGACCGAAGAGGGGCGCCGCATCGTCGCGGAATCGGAGCACGTGGTCGCCTTCGCGCCGTTCGCCGGCCGCGCACCCTTCGAGACGTGGCTCATGCCGCGGCGGCACACGGCCGGCTACGAGCAGGTGAAGGCGGTCGAGCGCCGCGATCTCGCGCGCACGTTGCGCGGTGTGCTCCACCGGCTGCACACGTTGCTCGAGGGGGCGCCGTTCGGCCTCGTGCTGCACAGCGCCCCGTTCGCCGACAGCGAAGCGCCGTACTTCCACTGGCACATCGAGATCGTGCCACGGGTCGTGGTACCGGGCGTGCTCGCCGCGGGGAGCGGATTCCCGATGAACCCCCTACCCCCGGAGGACGCAGCGCGGTTTCTGCGTCGCGACGAGGCCTGAGCCCGCCGCCGAGGATCGGTGCACGTCGTCCATATCGCCTCCGAGGCGGTGCCGTACGCCAAGACGGGCGGCCTGGGCGACGTGCTCGGCGCGCTGCCGCCGGCGCTCGCGCGAGCCGGCGTTCAGACCACCGTGTGCCTCCCCGGCTATCGCCCCGCGCTGCGGGTCGCCGGCGACACGGACGTCCTCGGCGAGGTGTATGCACCGGTGTCGACCCGCACCGAGCCGTTTCAAGTCCTCGGCCTGCGCGGCGCGCCCGTTCCGACCGTCCTCCTGGGCTCTCTCGCGTACTTCGATCGCGAGGGACTCTACGGCGAGGACGGACGCGACTACCCGGACAACGCCGAGCGCTTCGTCGCGTTCTGTCGCGCGGCGCTCGAATGGATGCGGACGTGGAGCACCCCCCCCGACGTGCTCCACGTCCACGACTGGCAGACCGCCCTCGTACCGGCGTTCCTGCGCGCCGGGCCGGAGCTCCATCCGGAGCTCGGCGCCACGCGCACGGTCATCACCATCCACAACCTCGCCTTCCAGGGACGCTTCCCAGCGACCGACTGGCACCTCTTGAACCTCGATCGCCGCTGGTTCGCGCCCGACGCGCTCGAGTTCTACGGCGGCATCAACTTCTTGAAGGCCGGTCTCGTCTTCTCCGACGCGATCACGACCGTGAGCCCCCGCTACGCGCGCGAGATCCAGGGGCCCGACCTCGGCGAGGGCCTCGACGGCCTGCTTCGAGCGCGGGCCGCGTCGCTCACGGGCATCCTGAACGGCGCCGACTACGGCGCATGGAATCCTGCGACGGACCCGGCACTGCCGGCGCGCTACGATCGGACCGATCTCGCCGGGAAGGCGCGTTGCCGGGCGGCGCTGCGGGCCGAGATGGGGCTCCGTGCGGACTCGACGGGACCGCTCCTCGCCGTGATCTCACGTCTCGCCGAGCAGAAGGGGATCGACCTCGTCGTACGCGCCGGGCGGGAGCTCCTCGAGCGGACGCCGGTGCAGCTCGTCGTCCTCGGCAGCGGCGAACACCGCTTCGAAGCCGGCCTCGCCACGCTCCGCGATCGTTTCCCCGGCCGCGTCGCGCTGCGCGTCGGCTTCGACGACGCGCTCGCCCACCGGATCGAGGCCGGCGCCGACGTCTTCCTCATGCCGTCCCGCTACGAGCCGTGCGGCCTCTCGCAGATCTACAGCCTGCGATATGGGACCGTCCCGGTCGTTCACGCGACGGGCGGCCTCGACGACACGGTCGAGGACTTCGATCCCGGCCGCGCGACCGGCACCGGCTTCAAGTTCTCGCCGTTCACGGACGAGGCGTTCGTCGGCGCGATCGGCCGCGCCATCGAGGTCTGGCGCGACCGGGAGAAGTGGACGCGCCTGGTCGACAACGGCATGCGGATGGACTTTTCGTGGGAGCGCGCCGCGGTGGGCTACCGGCGCGTGTACGATGGGCTGTCGCCGAGGTAGGTGGATGACTCGGCTACGCGGCTTCGGCTAGCTCCGCGGCGCCCCGACGCTTCGGCTAGACGTGCCGGAGCGACGGTGGAAGTTACATGCGCGATTAGGGCCGGAAGATCGGCGTCCTACGGCGTCGGATCACGAGCGGCGCTCGAGCCCGCCTGCACATTCTACAGTCGCCCGACCACGAAGCCGCCGTTCGGCCGCGCGTTTCCGAACCGACGCGGGTGGCATCCGGGTTGCTGCACATCGCACCGAACAACGAGACATCGCCGAGTGCGGGTCGTCAAGGCGCTCCGTCTCCTCGACAAGGCGGATCGCCTCCGCGCCGCCGTCGAGCGCCGAGGCAAGGTGTCGGCGGCATGTGCCGTCGATCTCGACGACATGCTCGGCAACGCGAAGAATCAATGCCGGAGGTGGCTGGGCTCGTTCTAGCGCGTTGATCGCGGTCGGATCGGCCCGGTCCGATCGATGACGTAGCGGCGTGGGGGCGGGGGGTGGCGCCCCCCCCCCCCCGCCCGGGTAGTTGCCCGGCGCCCCCGCGGCCACCCCCCCGGGGGC
>Ga0335084_10002268_pt1 | contig 18478 bp, 17 predicted proteins | sample Lox_Sample_44_FD_206721 | JGI IMG/M metagenome (GOLD analysis project Ga0335084, IMG submission 206721) | Soil microbial communities from Loxahatchee National Wildlife Refuge, Florida, United States - Lox_Sample_4.4 | ecosystem: Environmental > Terrestrial > Soil > Wetlands | place: USA...
GCCGAGGGCATGGCCGAGGAACGCAACGTGGCGCTCGTCTGCGTGGCGAGCACGCTGGGCGTCGTGGTCCCGCCGTCGCTCGTGCTGATCCTGCTGGGCGATGCGATGATGCGCGCCCACACCGAGGCTTCCCACACCGGCGCCTTCGCGGGCCGCATCCTCAACACGCAGGACGTGTTCCACGCCGCCCTCGTGCCCGCGGCGGTCTTCCTCCTGCTGTGCATCGCGATCACCGCGTGGCAATCGCGCCGGACGCCGCGCGAGGAACGGGCGACCCCGCCGGCGCGGGTCGAATGGATCACGGCGATCGCGGCGGCGGCGCTGATCGTGGGACTGCTCGCCGGCGTCGCGCTCGGCTACCTCTATGCCGTCGAGGCCGCGGCCGCCGGCGGCCTCGCCCTCGCGATCCACGCGCTCGCCACGGGCGCGCTGCGTGGCGGCGTGCTGGGCACGGTGCTGCGCGAGACGCTCGCCCTCAGCGGCTCGCTCTTCGCACTCCTCGTCGCGGCCACCGTGTTCACCCTCGTGCAGCGCGCCTTCGGCACCGACCGCTGGCTCGCCGGCGTGTTCGCCTCGACCGGCAGCGCCGCCGCCGCGCTCGGGACGGGGCTCGCCACGATCGCGCTCTGCGCCCTCGTGCTGGACGCCTTCGAGATGATCTTCGTCGTGGTGCCGCTGGTGGCCCCGGCGCTCCTCGCACGCGTGCCGGACGCGCCCTGGGTCGCGGTGCTGGTGCTCCTCATCCTGCAGGCGAGCTTCGTCATCCCGCCGTTCGGCTACGCGGTGATGATGGCGCGCTCCCGCATCGGCTCCGCGGTAGGCACACGGGCGCTTGCGCGCGCGCTGCTGCCCTTCGTGGCGGCACAGCTCGCGGTGCTGGCGCTGGTAGCGGCATTCCCCGCGATGCTCTGGCGCGACCCGGCGCCGGCGGCCACGGACGCACCGGCGAAGGGCGACGAGGATGCGTTGCGCCGGATGCTCGAGCAGCGCGACGAGGAGCAGGCGCCGGAGAAATGAGAAGGCCCGCCGGAGCGGGCCTCTGTCTGGATCCCCGCCTGCGCGGGGATGACAAACGTCACTTGATGGTCTGGATCGTGTGCATGAAGTCGTCGTAGCCCTTCTCGGCCACGCGGAACCACAGCAGCTGGTCCTCGCGGAACTTGACCATGCTGTCGTAGATCTTCTTGAAGGCCGGGCTCTTCTCCTCGGTCTCCTTGTAGACCTCGAGCGCCGCCTTGTAGGAAGCGATCATCACGTCCTTCGGGAAGGGGCGCAGCTGCGTGCCGCCGGCCACCAGGCGCTTCAGCGCAGCCGGGTTCACCGCGTCGTACTTGGCGAGCATCCAGGTATTGGCTTCCGCGCAGGCGGCCTCGACGATGCTCTGGTACTCCTTGGGGAGCTTGTTCCACTCGCCGATGTTGAAGTAGCACACGAGCTGCGGCCCGCCCTCCCACCAGCCCGGGTAGTAGTAGTACTTGGCGATCTTGTTGAAGCCGAGCTTCTCGTCGTCGTACGGGCCGACCCACTCGGCCGCGTCGATGGTGCCCTTCTCGAGGGCGGGATAGATGTCGCCGCCGGGCAGCAGCTGCGGCACGCCGCCCATCTTCTCGATCACCTTGCCGGCGAAGCCGCCGATGCGGAACTTGAGGCCCTTCCAGTCGGCCGGCGTCTTGATCTCCTTGCGGAACCAGCCGCCCATCTGCGCCCCCGTGTTGCCCGCCGCGATGCGCTTGATGTTGTAGGCCTTGTAGAACTCCTCGAACAGCTCGTTGCCGCCGCCGAATTCCTGCCAGGCGTTGGTCTGGCGTGCGTTGAGGCTGAAGGGGATCGCCGTGTCCAGCGCGAAGGCCGCGTCCTTGCCCCAGAAGTAGTACGGGGCCGTGTGGGCGGCCTGCACCGTGCCGTTCTGGACGGCGTCCACGACGCCGAACGCGGGCACGATCTCGCCCGCGGCGAACACCTGGATCTGGAACTTGCCGCCCGTGCACGCGGCGACGCGCTTGGACATGACTTCCGCCGCGCCGTAGATCGTGTCGAGCGATTTCGGGAAGCTCGAGGCGAGCCGCCAGTGGACTTCGGGCGCGCCTTGCGCGAAGGCCGGCGCCGAACCGGCGGCGAGGATGCCTGCCATCCCCGTCCCGGCGATGAATTTCCTGCGTTCCATTGCCCTTCCCTCCTGGGTTTTGTGGTCGTGAAAGAACCGCGCAAGCCTACCACGGAGGGGCCGGATCAGTCGCCGGCGACGGTCATCCTCTCCAGCAGGATCGAGCCGCATTGCCGCGAGCCGCGCACCGCGACGTCGTTGCCCACGGCGCGGATGCCGGCGAACATCGCGAGCAGGTTGCCGGCGATGGTGACCTCCTCCACCGGGTAGCGGATCTCGCCGCCCTCGACCCAGAAGCCCGCCGCGCCGCGCGAGTAGTCGCCCGTCACCGCGTTCACGCCCTGGCCCATGAGCTCCGTCACGAGGAATCCGCGGCCCATGGCCTTCAACAGCCCCGCGAGATCGAGCTCCCCCGGCTTGACGAGCAGGTTGTGGTTGCCGCCCGCGTTGCCGGTGGTCTCGAGGCCGAGCTTGCGCGCCGAGTGCGAGGAGAGGAACCAGCCCTTCAGCACGCCGCCTTCCACGACGTTGCGCCGCGCGGTGGCCACGCCCTCGGCGTCGTAGAAGCTGCTCGCGAACTCGCCGCGCAGGAAGGGATCCTCGAGGATCTCCACGTTCGGCGCGAACACGGGCTCGCCCAGCTTGCCGTGGAGGAAGGAGGAATGACGGTAGAGGCTCGAGCCCGAGGCGGCGGACACGAAGTGCCCGATGAGGCTCGATGCGATGTTCGAATCGAAGATCACCGGCACTTCCATGGTGGCGAGCCTGCGCCCGCCCAGGCGCCGCACCGCCCGTTGGCCCGCCGTGCCCCCCACCGCCTCCGCGGCTTCGAGCCGCGTGGGATCGCGATGCGTGGTGTACCAGTAGTCGCGCTGCATGCCGCCGCGGTCCTCGGCCACCACGCCGCAGCCGATGCTCGACTTGGAGCTCGCGAAGCCCGACAGGAAGCCGCGCGTGTTGGCGAGGACGAAATCCGTGTCGTACGCGGAGACGGTGCCGCCCTCCGAATTGGTGATGCGCCGGTCCACCGCGAGCGCCGCCGCCTCCGTGCGGCGCGCGACCTCGATGGCCTCTTCCACGTCGAGGCCCCAGGGATGGAAGAGGTCCAGGTCCGGCGGCTCGCCGCGGTAGAGGCGGATGGGATCGGGAAGCCCGGCGGCCTCGTCGGGGGCGGTGTGGCGCGCGATCGCGCACGCCGCCTCGACCGTGAGCTCCACGCCGTCGCGCGAGAGGTCCGAAGTGTTCGCGTTGCCGCGCCGCTTGCCGAAGTACACCGTGATGCCCATGCCCTTGTCGCGGTTGTATTCCACGGTCTCCACCTCGCCGCGGCGCACGGTGACCGATTGCCCCACCGCGGCGGACACTTCGACCTCCGCGTCGCTCGCGCCGCGGCGCGTGGCCGCCTCGAGCGCGCGCAGCGCGACCTCGGCCATCGCCTGGCGGTCGAGCGGAAGGGAGGAGACGGGATGGTCGGGCATGGAGGCGGCACAAGGCGCGCCGAAAGGCACTAAACTTCGAGGCGCGATGGATGAAGACGATTTTATCAGCAAGACGCGGCGCAAGCGCCAGATGAAGGACCTGCAGGACCTGGGCGCCGCGCTCGTGAAGCTCTCCCCCGACCAGCTCGCGCGCGTCGAGATGCCCGAGGCCTTGCGCGAGGCCGTGCTCGACTGCAAGCGAATGACCAAGCACGAGGCCGTGCGCCGCCAGGTGCAATACATCGGCCGCGTCATGCGCGACATCGACGCCGAGCCCATCGCCGACCAGATCGCGCGGATGGAGGCGCCCACCAAGCGCCACGTCGCCCTCTTCCACGTGGCCGAGCAGTGGCGACGCGACCTCATCGACGATCCCGCGGCCCTGGAGCGCTTCGTGCACGAACATCCCGATGCCGATCCGGACCGCCTGCGCGCGCTCATCGAAGCCGCGCGCAAGGAAGAAGCGAACGGCGCGAAGCGCGCGGTGCGCAGCTTCCGCGAGCTCTTCCACGTGGTGAACGCGATCGTGCAGGAACACGCGAGGCGCCAACCATGAACGGCCACGATCCCCTGCGCGTGGGGCTCGTCTCGGCGAGCGACCGCGCCTCCCAGGGCGTCTATCGCGACGAGGGCATTCCCGCGCTCGAGGAGTGGCTCGGCCGCGCGCTCGTGAACCCGCTCGAATTCGAGAAGCGCCTCGTCCCCGACGAGCGGCCGCGCATCGAGGAAGCGCTTCGCGAGCTGGTGGACCAGCGCGGCTGCCACCTCGTGATCACCACGGGCGGCACGGGGCCCGCGGCGCGCGACGTGACGCCCGAAGCCACCCTCGCGGTCGCCGACCGCGAGATGCCGGGCTTCGGCGAGCAGATGCGGCGCATCAGCCTGGAATTCGTGCCGACCGCGATCCTCTCCCGGCAAGTGGCGGTGATCCGCGGGCACGCGCTGATCCTCAACCTTCCCGGCCAGCCCAAGTCCATCCGCGAGACGCTCGAGGGATTGAAATCGCCCGAGGGCAAGCCGCTCGTGCCGGGCATCTTCGCCGCCGTGCCCTATTGCATCGACCTGATCGGCGGCCCCTACATCGAAACCCGCGAGGAAGTGGTGAAGGCCTTCCGGCCGAAATCCGCGATCCGCGCGCCAAGGAGCGCAAGTTGAGCCTGCTGCCGCACATCGAGCTCGCCACCGGACCCGACCCCGTGGCCACCGTCATCTGGATGCACGGCCTGGGCGCCGACGGCTGGGACTTCGTGCCCATCGTGCGCGAGCTGGAGCTGGCGGACGTGCCGCTGCGCTTCATCTTCCCGCACGCGCCCACGCGCCCCGTGACGATCAACAACGGCTACGTGATGCGCGCCTGGTACGACATCGCGCAAAGCGACATCGCCCGCCTGCCCGACGAGGGCGGCATCCGCGAATCGCAGCGCTCGATCGAGGCGTTCATCGACCGCGAGCGCACGCGCGGCGTCGAGGCCGCGCGCATCGTGCTGGCGGGTTTTTCGCAGGGCGGCGTGATCGCGCTCCAGGCGGGGCTGCGCCACCGCGAGCGCCTCGCGGGCATCGTCGCGCTCTCGACCTACCTCGCGCTCGAGGACTCGCTGGACCGCGAGGCATCGCCCGCCAACAAGGCCACGCCGATCCTCATGGCTCACGGAACCCAGGACCCGGTCGTGCCCCTTCAACTGGGCGAGGCCTCTCGCGAGGCGCTCGTCGCGCGCGGCTACCGGGTCGATTGGCACACCTACCCGATGCCGCACGCGGTGTGCGCGGAAGAAGTCGAGATGATCGGCAACTTCCTCGCGCGCGTGGCGGGCGCGCAGGGCGAAACCCCGCGCTCCTCGTCGATCCTGCTGCCCGGCCGCTAGGGCGCGGGGGTGGCGAGCGGCTTGCCCTTCTCCACCACGTAGGTCGCGATCACTTTCGCCGTTCCGCCCTCGGCCTTCGCGTTGTGCACCACGCCGGCCGGAATGAAATAGCTGTCGCCCGCCTTGAGGATCTTCGGCGGCTCGCCGTCGATCTCGAGCACCGTGGTGCCCTCGAGCACCATGCCGGTCTCCGGGCCGAAGTGCGTGTGGCGGCCGGTGGCGCCGCCCGCCTCGATCTCCGCGCGGCCGAGGACCACCTCGCGATCGGCGGTGACGTCGCCGCGCTGCAGGATCACGCGCTTGATGGCCGGCGCCTGGGCGAGGACGGCCGCGCAAGCCATCGCGGCCGCCAGCAGTAGCGCGTTGCGAACCTTCATGTGGCCTCCTTGGGTGGGGTGATGAGGAGCGGCTCGAGCGCCGCGCGCAGCTTCGCGGGAAGTGCCGCCACCGGGCGGCGCGACTCGCGCTCGACGTACACGTGGATGAAGTGGCCCTGGGCCGCCGCCGAATCGGCGCCCGGCCCGAAGAGCGCCACCTCGTAGCGCACGCTCGAGCGGCCCAGGTGCGCCACGCGCAGCGCCGCGGTCACCGGGTGCGGATAGGTGAGCTCCGCGAAGTAGTGGCAGCCCGTCTCGACCACCAGGCCGATCACCTCGCCCCGCGCCACGTCGAGCGCCTCGTGCTCGATCAGCCACGCGTTCACCACCGTGTCGAAGAGCGAGTAATGGACGACGTTGTTCAAGTGCCCGTACGCGTCGTTGTCCATCCAGCGCGTCGTGATCACGCGCGAGTGGCGGTAGTCGCTCGGGCGATGGGGCGCGGGGCGCGCCATCTAGGCGGTGGGACGCGGCACCATGAACTTCACGGTGCGCGCATACGCGCCCGGCACGGGCGACATGCCGCCGGCGATGAAGGCTTCCACCTCCTCGCGGCGCTTGATGGTGTCGTTGTAGCCCAGGTCGATCAGCTCGCCGCAGTAGCCGCGCTCGAAGAGCAGGTAGCTCGCGAGGTTCGCGCCGCCGCGGCGCATGGCGCCCACGCTGCGCAGCAGGAAGCGGATCGTCCAGGGGAGGTTGCGCACGTGCTTCACGGCGATGCCGTCGAGCGGCTCGGAGGGCGTGAGCACGAGCACGTCCACGTGGTGCAGCGAAAGCCCCATCTTCTTCAGGGTCGCCGGGTCCACGCAGCTGATGGTCTTGTTGATGCGCTCGAGGCGCTCCAGGTCCACCGCGAGGCTGTCCAGGAAGATGGAGTTGAGCACGTGGCCCGCGATCTGCGCGAGCGTCGGGTAATAGTCCCCGCGCGTGCGCTCGGGCGACTCGTTGCGGATGCGCGCCGTGCCCACCACGATGACGCGGTCCGAGCCCAGGTGCAGGGCCGGGCTTACCGGCGCGATCTGGCGCATGGAGCCGTCGCCGAAGTACTCGCGGTTGATCTTGTGCGGCGGGAAGAGGAACGGGATCGCGGCCGAGGCCATCAGGTGCTCGACCTTGATGCGACCGCGGATGCCGATGCGCTGGGAGCGCCGCCATTCCTCGACGGTCTCGTTGCCCTCGAAGAAGCTGCAGCTCTGGCCGGAGGTGTATCCCGAGCAGGTGATGGCCACGGCATCGAGCGCGCCGGACTTCACGTTCTCCTCGATGCGCGAGAAGTCGAGGCGCCGCGCCAGCAGGCTTTCCAGGGGCCGGTTGTCGAGCAGCGAGATGCGGCGGTTCTTGAGGAAGGCGCCGAACAGGAACCCGCCGAACCAGCGCGCGCTGTTGGCGAAGACCCCCGCGAAGTCCGAGCGGTACACGTGGTGCGGCTCGAAGTGCTTCCAGACGGCGATCAGGTTGTCCACCGCCAGCGAGAAGTCGTCGGCGTGCACGGCGAGCGCGCTCGCGTTCACGGCGCCGGCCGACGTGCCGCAGATGATGGGGAACGGGTTGACCTTGGGCTCGGGGAGCATCTCGCGGATCGCCTTCAGCACGCCCACCTGATAGGCGGCGCGGGCCCCGCCGCCCGCCAGCACGATCCCCGTCTTCCCGGCCTCCAGCTCCATGCTCCCCTACCTCCGAAACGGCCGCGTCACGACCGGCCCGCCGCCGCCCTGCCCTTCTCCTTTCGTAGCGGTGTACCCGTAGCGCGCGCGTTTTGCAACATTTCCTCCGCGTGGCGGCGTGTGGCCTCAGTGATCTTGAGGCCGCCCAGCATGCGCGCGACCTCGGCCACGCGCTCTTCCGATTCGAGCGGCTCCACGCTCGCGAACGCCCCGCGCGGCCCGGCCTGCTTGGCCACGCGCAGCTGCGAGCGGGCATGTACCGCGACCTGCGGCAGGTGCGTGACCGTGAGGACCTGGTGGTGCTTGCCCAGCGCCTGCAGCAGGCGGCCGACGACCTCGGCCACCCCGCCGCCGATGCCCGCATCCACCTCGTCGAACACGAGCGTGGGAACCGAGGCCTGCCCCGAGAGGAGCACCTGGATCGCGAGCGACAGGCGCGAGAGCTCGCCGCCGGAGGCCACGCGCGCGAGCGCCCCGAGCGGCTGGCCTTCGTGCGCGGCGACGCGAAGCTCCACCGATTCCAGGCCGCCGGCCGACGGTTCATCCAGCGGATCGAGCGCCACCTCGAGGCGCCCGCCGGGCATCGCGAGCGTCTGCATCGTGCGCGTGACCTCGGCGGCGAGGCGCTTGGCCGCGGCGCGGCGCGCCTGCGTGAGGACGCCGGCCGCCTCGCGGTACGCACGCTCGGCCGCGGCCTCCGAGGCCTTCAGCTCCTCGAGGCTGCCCTCGCCGCCCAGCTCCGCGAGGCGCGCGCGGCGTTCCTCGAGCGCGGCGGGAAGCGCCGCCGGCTCGACCCGGAAGCGGCGCGCGGAATCGAAGACCGCCTTGATGCGGGCGTCCAGCTCGGCGAAGCGCCCGGGATCCACGTCGAGGCGCTGCAGGTAGCGGCGCAGCAGCTGCGCGGCCTCAGCGGCGTGCGCGGCGGCGGTTTCCACGTCGCGGCGCGCCTCCTCGAGCGTGGGATCGAGCGCCGCCGCTTCGGCGAGCCGCGCGGCGGCCGAGGCGAGGCGCTCGCCCGCCGCGCCCTCGGATTCGTCGAGCGACTCCTCGCACTCGGAGACCGTCTCGATCAGCTCCTGCGCGTGGGCGAGGCGCCGGTGCTCGGCCTGCTCCTCCTCCCACTGCGCGGGCTCGAAGCCGAGCGTTTCGAGGTCGCGGATCTCGTGGGCGAGGAGATCGCGCTCGCGCGCGGAGCTCGCCTGGGCGCGCTCGCGCGCGATCCGCTGCTCGGCGAGCTTGCGCCACGTGCCGTGTCGCGACGCCACCTCGCGCGCCTCGCCCTCGCATCCGGCGAAGGCGTCCAGCAGCAGGCGCTGGCGGTCGCGCTTGAGCAGGAGCTGGTGGTCGTGCTGGCCGTGGATGTCCACGAGCATCTCGCCCAGCTCGCGAAGCTGCGCGGCCGTGGCCGGGCGCCCGTTCACGAACCCGCGCGAGCGCCCACCGGTATCCACCGTGCGGCGCACGAGGCATGCGCCGTCGGCTTCGTCCAGGTCCTGGGCCGCGAGCCACTCGCGCACGCCCGGGGCGCCCTGCACGTCGAAATCCGCGCTCACCTCGGCGCGTTGCGCGCCGGCGCGCACCACGGAGGCCTCCGCGCGGTCGCCGAGGGCGAGGTTCAGCGCGTCGATGAGGATCGACTTGCCCGCGCCCGTCTCGCCCGTGAGCGCGGTGAAGCCCGAGGCGAGCTCGAGGTCGAGTCGCTCGACGATCACGTAGTCGCGGATGGCCAGCGCGCGCAGCATCCCGGGGGCCCTACGAAGTCCGCTCGTTCCAGCGCAGCTTCCGGCGCAGCATCGAGAAGTAGCGGTAGCCCTTGGGATGCAGGAGGGTGGCCGGGTGCGGGGCCGCGCAGACGCTCACGACATCGCCCGGCTCGAGCTGCGAATGCGCCTGCACGTCGAAATTGGCGCGCGCATCGACCCCGCGCACCAGCGTGATCTCCACCTTCGAAGTGCTGCGGATGGCGATCGGCCGGTTGGAGAGCGTGTGCGGCGAGATGGGGACGAGGGCGAGCGCCTGCAGCGCCGGGTGCAGGATCGGGCCGCCCGCGGAGAGCGCGTAGGCGGTGGAGCCCGTGGGCGTGGCGACTATGAGGCCGTCGGCGCGCAGCGAGTAGATGAACTCCCCGTCCACGGTGACCGCGAACTCGATCATGCTGCCCATGGCGCCGCGGCTCACCACCACGTCGTTGAAGGCGAGCGCCGAGATGAGGGTCTTCCTGCCGCGGCGCACCGTGCCCTGGAGCATCGTGCGCTGCTCGGCCGTGAACTCGCCCTCCAGCACGGCGCAGATGCCCTCCTCCAGGGCGTCGGCGGGAATGTCCGTGAGGAAGCCCAGGCGGCCCAGGTTCACGCCCACCAGCGGGACGTCGTGCTCGGCCATCAGCCGCGCGCACGAGATGAGGGTGCCGTCGCCGCCCACCACGATCACGAGGTCGGCGCGCGCGCCCAGCTGGGCGAGCTCCACGGCGGCGTCCGGCTTGGCGCGCGAGGCGCCGGCGGTGGGCGGATCCATGACGATCGCCACGGAGCGCTTGCGCAGCACGCCCACCACCTGGTCGAGGACATCGGGGAGGCTCGCCGCATCGCTCTTGCCGACCACGGCCACGGTCTTGAATGCGGGGGGCATGGAGCCCATTAAATCATGAATCGTTTTCTGTAGAATCGGTCCATGCTGAGCGAACGCGCGCAGAGCCTGCTGAAGATCCTCGTCGAGCGCTACATCGCCGAAGGGCAGCCCGTGGGATCGCGCGCCCTCTCGCGCGCATCCGCCCTGGAGCTCTCGCCCGCCACCATCCGCAACGTGATGGCGGACCTCGAGGAGATGGGGTTCGTCACCAGCCCCCACACTTCGGCCGGCCGCGTGCCCACCCCCAAGGGCTACCGGCTCTTCGTGGATACGCTGCTCACGGTGCGTCCCATGGAGGAGATGGAGCGCCAGCAGATCGAGAACCAGCTCATGCCGGACGACCCGCACCGCGTCGTCGCGGTGGCCTCGCAGCTGCTTTCGGACCTCACCCACTTCGCGGGCGTGGTGGTGGCGCCGCGCCGGCGCGGCGTGGTGCTGCGGCACGTGGAATTCTTCGGCCTGTCGGAAAAGCGCGTGCTGCTCATCATCGTGTCGAGCGACGGCGAGGTGCAGAACCGCGTGCTGATCACCGACCGCCCCTACTCGCCCTCGCAGCTCACGGAAGCCGCCAACCAGATCAACCAGCACTACACGGGCCTCGAGTTCGACCAGCTGCGCACGCGCGTGCGCGGCGAGCTCATGGAGCTGCACCACGACATCTCGGCGCTCATGCAGGCGGCGATCCAGACCGGCACCGAGGCGCTGCGCCAGCCGGCGGCCGAGGTGGTGATCTCGGGCGGGCGCAACCTGCTCGAGGTGGACGACATCTCCAACGACATGCAGCGGCTGCGGCGCCTGTTCGACCTCTTCGAGAGGAAGACCCAGCTGCTCGACATCCTCGAGGTGAGCGAGCGCGCCGACGGCGTGAAGATCTTCATCGGGGGCGAATCCCAGCTCGTGCCGCTCGACGAATGCTCGATCGTCACCGCGCCCTACGAGGTGGACGGCGAGGTGGTGGGGACCGTGGGCGTGATCGGCCCCACGCGCATGGCCTACGAGCGCGTGATCCCCATCGTGGACGTCACCGCGAGGCTGGTCTCCTCGGCCCTCTCGCAGCACTGACCCATGGCCGACGCCGCCGCGGGACGCGCCCACGACGCGGGCAGCACGGTGGGCGTCCTGCTGGTGAACCTCGGCACGCCCGACGAGCCCACCCCGGCCGCGGTGCGCCGCTACCTGCGCGAGTTCCTGTGGGATCCGTACGTGGTGCAGATCCCGCGCCTGCCGTGGTGGTTCATCCTGAACTTCGTGATCCTCCCGTTGCGCCCCGGCAAGGTCGCGAAGAAGTACGCCACGATCTGGCGCGACGACGGCGCGCCGCTGCGCATCTACCACACGCGGCAGGCGCAACTGCTGCGCGGCTACCTCGGTGAAAAGTTGAAGCGCCCCGTGCCGGTGGCCGCGGCGATGCGATACGGCAACCCTTCGATCGCTTCGGCCCTGGACGAGCTCCTGGGGCGCGGCTGCTCGCGCATCGTGGTGCTGCCGATGTATCCGCAGTACGCCGCGAGCACGACCAGGAGCACCGAGGAAGCGGTGCGCCGCGCGCTCGCCGCCCGCCCCAACGCGCCGCGGTTCGACATGCTCGAGGACTTCCACGACCACCCGGCGTACGTGAAGGCCGTTGCGCGCAACGTGAACGACTACTGGATGAAGCACGGGCGCCCGGACCGGCTGCTGATGAGCTTCCACGGCCTGCCGCGCGCGGTGGTCGAGGCGGGCGACCCCTACGAGAAGCAATGCCGCCGCAGCGCCGAGCTGATCGCCACCGAGCTGGGCTGGAACGACAAGCGCACGCTCATCTCCTTCCAGTCGCGCTTCGGGCCCGCGGAGTGGCTGCAGCCCTACACCGCCGAGGCGCTCGAGGGGCTCGGACGCGAGAAGACCGGGCGCGTGGACGTGATCTGCCCGGGCTTTCCCGCCGATTGCCTCGAGTCGCTGGAGGAAATCGCCATGGAAGGGCGCGACCGGTTTCGCGCGGCGGGCGGCAAGGAGTTCCATTACATTCCGACGCTGAACGACACGCCCGCGTGGATGTCCGCGCTAACGACGATCGCCCTGGAGAGGATCTGATGCTCACCCTTATCGCCCGATGGATCATCAACGCCGCCGCGCTGCTGCTGGTGGCCTACCTGTACTCCGGCGTGCACGTCACGAGCTTCGGAGCCGCGTTGATCGCCGCGCTGGTGCTGGGCCTGGTGAACGCGGTGCTGCGCCCGATCCTCGTGATCCTCACCCTGCCGGTGACGCTGCTCACGCTGGGCCTTTTCCTCTTCGTGATCAACGCGCTCATGTTCTGGCTGGTGGCCGAGGTGGTGCACGGCTTCACCGTGGACGGCTTCTGGGCGGCGATGCTGGGCTCGATCCTCTACAGCGTGATCACGCTGCTCACCAGCTGGCTGCTCTTCCCGAAAGCCAGGTAGTCGCGGGGCGCGCCGCTTGAAAAGGCGCGAGGCGCCCCCATGTGTTATTGCAAGCATTTGTTTTTCGGAGGAATTTTCCCGTGACTGACGCAGATTTCTCGGGCGGCGCCCCGGGCGCCACCCCGCAGCCGCCGCCGGGTGGCGAAGGCGCGGACCCGCGCCTGGCCGACCTGGAGGCGCGCCTGGCCGCGGCCCTGGCCGACGTGGACCGGACCCGCGACGAATGGCTGCGTGCCAAGGCTGAAACGGATAACGTGCGGCGCCGCGGCCAGGAAGACGTGGCCAAGGCCCACCGCTTCGGCATCGAGGGCTTCGCGGGCGCGCTGCTCGCCGTGAAGGACAGCCTGGACGCGGCGCTGACCGTCGAGAACACCTCCATCGAGTCGTTCAAGGAGGGCGTGGAGCTCACCGCCCGGCAGCTGGACTCCGTGTTCGAGAAATTCAACATCCGCGAGATCGTTCCCGCCGGGGAGAAATTCGATCCCCACAGGCACCAGGCCATCAGCCAGGTGGAGAGCGACCAGGAACCCAACACCGTAGTGGCCGTCCTGCAGAAAGGCTACCTGCTGTCCGACCGCGTGCTGCGCCCGGCGCTGGTCACCGTGGCCAAGGCCCGATCGGACGGCCAAGCCCTTGAAACGCCCGGGAAATAGCCCGATCTGAGTCCCAAGACAAAAGACATCGCCCGAAGGGGAATACCAAATGGCAAAGATCATCGGAATCGACCTCGGCACCACGAACTCGTGCGTGGCGGTCATGGAGGGCGGCAAGCCCAAGGTCATCGAGAACAGCGAAGGCGCGCGCACCACGCCTTCGGTGGTCGCATACACGGATAGCGGCGAGATCCTCGTGGGCGCCCCGGCCAAGCGCCAGGCGGTCACCAACGCGAAGAACACCATCTTCGCGGTGAAGCGCCTCATCGGCCGCAAGTTCGAGGAGAACGAGGTCAAGAAGGACATCGGCCTCATGCCCTACGCGATCACGAAGGCCGACAACGGCGACGCGTGGGTCGAGGTGCGCGGCCAGAAGATCGCCCCGCAGCAGGTTTCCGCGGAAGTGCTGCGCAAGATGAAGAAGACCGCCGAGGACTACCTCGGCGAGCCGGTGACCGAAGCGGTCATCACGGTCCCGGCCTACTTCAACGACTCCCAGCGCCAGGCCACCAAGGACGCGGGCCGCATCGCCGGCCTCGAGGTGAAGCGCATCATCAACGAGCCCACCGCGGCCGCGCTGGCGTTCGGCCTCGACAAGAAGGAAGGCGACCGCAAGATCGCGGTCTACGACCTGGGCGGCGGCACGTTCGACATCTCGATCATCGAGATCGCGGCCGTCGAGGGCGAGCACCAGTTCGAGGTGCTCTCCACCAACGGCGACACGTTCCTGGGCGGCGAGGACTTCGACCAGCGCCTGATCGAGTACATCGTGGCCGAGTTCAAGAAGGACCAGGGCGTGGACCTCTCCAAGGACGTCCTCGCGCTGCAGCGCCTGAAGGAATCGGCCGAGAAGGCGAAGATCGAGCTCTCGAGCTCGCAGAGCACCGACATCAACCTGCCCTACATCACGGCGGACGCGTCGGGCCCGAAGCACCTCACGATGAAGCTCACGCGCGCCAAGTTCGAGGCGCTGGTGGACGACCTGATCGAGAAGACCATCGCGCCCTGCCGCATCGCCATCAAGGACGCGGGCGTGTCCGTGGGCGACATCGGCGACGTGATCCTGGTGGGCGGCATGACGCGCATGCCGAAGGTCCAGGAAAAGGTGAAGGAGTTCTTCGCCAAGGAGCCGCGCAAGGACGTGAACCCTGACGAGGCGGTCGCCGTGGGCGCCGCGATCCAGGGCGGCGTGCTGCAGGGCGACGTGAAGGACGTGCTGCTGCTGGACGTGACGCCGCTTTCGCTGGGCATCGAGACCCTCGGCGGCGTGATGACCAAGCTCATCCAGAAGAACACCACGATCCCGACCAAGGCGCAGCAGGTGTTCTCCACCGCCGACGACAACCAGGGCGCGGTCACGATCCACGTGCTGCAGGGCGAGCGCGACATGGCCTCGGGCAACAAGAGCCTGGGCCAGTTCAACCTCGAGGGCATCCCGCCCGCCCCGCGCGGCATGCCGCAGATCGAGGTCACGTTCGACATCGACGCCAACGGCATCCTGCACGTGAACGCCAAGGACAAGGCCACGGGCAAGGAGAACAAGATCACCATCAAGGCGAGCTCGGGCCTGTCGGAGCAGGAGATCCAGCAGATGGTGAAGGACGCCGAGGCGCACGCCGACGAGGACAAGAAGGCGCTCGAGCTCGTGCAGGCGCGCAACCAGGCCGAGGCGCTCGCGCACTCGGTGAAGAAGTCGCTCGGCGAGTACGGCGACAAGATCGACGCCTCCGAGAAGGAGAAGATCGAGGCGGCCATCAAGGACCTCGAAGCCGTGACGAAGACCGGCGACAAGGCCACCATCGACGCGAAGGTGCAGGCCCTCGCGACGGCCTCGCAGAAGCTGGGCGAGAAGATCTACGCGGATGCGCAGGCGAAGAACGCGCAGGGCGCCTCCGCCGGAGCGCAGGCCGCGGGCGCTCAGGCGGGCGGCGCCTCGCAGGGCGAGGCGAAGCAGGAGGAAGGCAACGTCGTGGACGCCGAGTACACCGAAGTCAAGGACAAGAAGTCAGCATAGGGGACGTTGCGTGCATCGGGGCGGCCGTTTGAGCGGACGACACAATCGCCGCTCAACGCCCCGAGCATGTCCATAACAAGAGAATGGCAAAGAAGCGCGACTACTACGAAGTGCTCGGCCTGAACCGGGACGCCTCCGAAGAGGAGATCAAGAAGGCGTACCGCAAGCTCGCCATGAAGCACCACCCGGACCGCAATCCGGACAGCAAGGAAGCCGAGGAGAAATTCAAGGAGGCCAAGGAGGCCTACGAGATCCTCACCCACGCGGAGAAGCGCCGCGCCTACGACGCCTACGGGCACGCGGGCGTGAACCCGCAGATGGGCATGGGCGGCGCGGAAGCCGCGGGATTCGGCGGCTTCGCGGAGGCCTTCGGCGACATCTTCAGCGACATCTTCGGCGGCAACCAGGGCCGCGGGCGCGCTTCCGTCTTCCGCGGCGCCGACCTGCGCTACAACCTCGAGATCTCGCTCGAGCAGGCCGCGCGGGGCACCGAGACCAAGATCCGCATCCCGACCATGGACACCTGCGAGGTGTGCAAGGGCTCGGGGGCAAAGCCGGGCACCCATCCGAAGACGTGCGAAACCTGCCATGGCTCGGGCACCGTGCGCCTCTCGCAGGGCTTCTTCTCGATCCAGCAGACCTGCCCCACCTGCCACGGCACCGGCAAGATGGTGAGCGACCCGTGCGCCACCTGCCGCGGCGCGGGGCGCGTGAAGCGCCACAAGACGCTGGCGGTGAAGATCCCCACGGGCGTGGACGAGGGCGACCGCATCCGCCTCTCGGGCGAGGGCGAGGCCGGCGTGAACGGCGGCCCGCCGGGCGACCTCTACGTCGTGATCCACCTGAAGGCGCACGGCGTCTTCCAGCGCGACGGCGACGACCTGCACTGCGAGATGCCGGTGAGCTTCACCCAGGCGGCCCTGGGCGGCGAGATCGAGATCCCGACCCTCGACGGCTCGGCCAAGATCAAGGTGCCGCCCGAGACCCAGTCCGGCCAGGTCTTTCGCCTGCGCGGCAAAGGCATCAAGGGCGTGCGCTCGACCTACCCGGGCGACCTGCTCTGCGAGGTGGTGGTGGAGACCCCGGTGCGCCTCACCGAGCGGCAGAAGGAGCTCCTGCGCGAGCTGGAGGAGATCAACCGCAAGGACGCGACCCGCCACAACCCGCGCGCCAAGAGCTTCATGGACAAGGTCCGGGAGTTCTTTGCCGGCTAGCTGGTTGCAACGGTAACAACCAACCAATATCCGCCGCACCGGCGCTATGATGTTGTCACCAAGAGGTGACAACTAGAGGGGGAGTGCATGGTTCGCAACATCCTGGCCGCTCTCGCGCTGGGCGCGGCCCTGGGCGCGGCCGCCGAGACGGGCGTCACCGACAGCCAGATCGTCCTGGGCCAATCCGCGGTCTTCACCGGCCCCGCGCAGGACCTGGGCATCGAGATGCGCGCCGGCGCCCTCGCCTACTTCAACTACGTGAACGCCCAGGGCGGCGTGAACGGCCGCAGGATCGTGCTGAAGTCGCTGGACGACCGCTACGAGCCCGACAACGCGGCCGCGGCGACGAAGCAGCTGATCAACGAGGACAAGGTCTTCGCCCTCTTCGGCTACGTGGGCACGCCGACCTTCAACGCGGCCAAGCCCATCATCGTCGAATCGCGCGTGCCGCTGGTGGCCGCCTTCACCGGCGCGGAATCGCTGCGCGACCCGGTGATCCGCTACGTCTTCAACGTGCGGGCGAGCTACTACGACGAGACCGAGCAGATCGTGCAGCACCTCACGTCGATGGGCATCGACAAGATCGCGGTCTTCTACCAGAACGACGCGTACGGCAAGGCGGGCCTCGAGGGCGTGAACCGCGCGCTCAAGAAGCGCAACATGCAGGTGACGGGGCTCGCCACCGTCGAGCGCAACACCGTCGAGGTCAACAAGGCCGTGCAGGACATGGCCAAGGTGCAGCCCCAGGCGATCGTGATGATCAGCGCCTACAAGTCGTGCGCCGCCTTCATCAAGGCGATGAAGCGCGCCGGCATGTCGCCCTCGTTCTGGAACGTCTCCTTCGTGGGCAGCAAGGCGCTCGCCAAGGAGCTGGAGGGCGACGGCCGCGGCGTGCAGATCTCGCAGGTGGTGCCGTTCCCGTGGGACGAGTCGATCCCGGTGGTGCGCGAGTACACCCGGCTCCTCAAGGCCGACGGCAAATCCGAGCCCAACTATTCCAGCCTCGAGGGCTTCATCTCGGCCAAGGTGATGGTCGAAGGGATCCGCCGCGCCGGCAAGAACCTCACCCGTGACAACCTCATCCGCGCCCTGGAGACCATGGAGCCCTACGACGTGGGGGGCTTCAAGATCTACTACAGCCCCGAGGACCACCGGGGCTCGCGCTACGTGGACCTCACGATCATCTCGAAGGACCAGAAGTTCGTGCGGTGATGTAGCATTGCCGAAGGGAGATGGCATTCCTCCCTTGAAAAACCGCCCCCTGGGCTGATGATGCCTGCGTTTTCCCGGCTTCGGGGGATGCAGGCATTGCGATTGCCTCCTCTCGTGCCGCATGCGGATCCACTGGTCGCGGAGGAGAGGACATGACTGAAATCTGGGCACAAGCGGCCCTCTGGCTGGGATTGGCGCTGGTGGCCACGCTGGTGTCGATCCACCTGCGCATCGCGACGGCCCTTTCGGAAATCGTGGTCGGCACCATCGCGCAGCTGCTGATCGGCGTGGCGATCGGGGCGGCGCTTCCCGCGGCGGATACGTCCTGGCTCAAGTTCCTCTCCGGGCTCGGGGCCATCGTCCTCACGTTCCTCGCGGGCGCCGAGCTCGACCCGGTGGTCTTCCGGCGCAACTGGAAGGAGGCGTGGGCCGTGGGCTTCGTGAGCTTCCTCGCGCCCTTCCTGGGCTGCGCGGCGGCCGCGCGCTTCGTGCTGGGCTGGGGCGTGGACGCGAGCTGGCTCGCGGGCGTGGCGATGTCGACCACCTCGGTCGCGGTGGTCTACGCGGTGATGCTGGAGTTCGGGCTCAACACCACCGACTACGGCAAGACCGTGCTCGCCGCCTGCTTCATCACGGACCTCGCCACGGTGCTCGCGCTGGGCTTCCTCTTCGCGCCCTTCACGATGCGAACCCTGGTCTTCGTCGGAGTCTGCATCCCCGCGTTCATCATCCTGCCCTGGCTCACGCCGCGATTCTTTCGCAAGTACGGCGGGCGGCCCTCGGAGATGGAAGCGAAGTTCCTGCTCCTCGCGCTCCTCGGCATGGGCGCGCTCGCCACCTGGGCCGACA
>Ga0335084_10002269_pt1 | contig 18470 bp, 17 predicted proteins | sample Lox_Sample_44_FD_206721 | JGI IMG/M metagenome (GOLD analysis project Ga0335084, IMG submission 206721) | Soil microbial communities from Loxahatchee National Wildlife Refuge, Florida, United States - Lox_Sample_4.4 | ecosystem: Environmental > Terrestrial > Soil > Wetlands | place: USA...
TACCCGAACGGCGTGGACATCACGATGCACAGCGCCTACGTCGAGTTCCGCCCGGTGTTCGAGGCGATTTGCCAGATGTTGACGGAGGCCGGCATCCGAACCAACCCAAAGATGTGGGATCCAGGCCCCGCGTGGAACAAGTTCCTCCAGACCGAAGGCAAGGCGACCAACGGTTACTACGGGTCTTGGGGCAACTACTCGGTGTTCGATGCCGACGCCGTGCTCCACCCCCTGTACCACACCGAGCCGGGCGGCTGGATCGGCAAGTGGTACACCCGCGTCGAGGGGCTGGACAAGCTCATCGACGAGGGACGCTCGAGCGTGGACCAGCCCAAGCGAAAGCGGATATACGCCCAGATCCAGCAGATGATCCGCGAGGAGGCGCCGGCCATCTTCCTGTGGACCCAGTACGACACGCTGGCCATCTCCAAGAAGGTGCAGTACGCGGCCCGCGGAGACGAGTGGCTCTGGCTCTACGACGCCAAGCCGGCCGCGCGTTAGGAGCGGACTGGACGAGACGCAGGGCCGGATGAGGTCCCCGCGGTGCTGACACATCTCGTGCGCCGTGTCATTCGTCTGGCGGTGGTGCTCGCGGGGGTGTCCCTCGTCACCTTCGCGATCCTGCACGTGAGCGGCGATCCGGTGAGCCTGATGATGCCGGAGGCGCCTGAATCCGACCGCGCGGCGCTGCGCCTGGCGATGGGATTCAACGAGCCCCTGCCCATCCAGTTCATCCGCTTCCTGGCCAACACGGCGCGGGGCAACTTCGGCAATTCCTTCTTCCACCGCGAGCCGGCCCTGCCGCTGGTGCTGGCCCGCTTGCCGACCACGCTCCTGCTCGCGACGCTCGCGATGGCCCTCTCTCTCGCCATCGCGCTGCCGACCGGCATCCTGAGCGCGGTCCGGCGCAACTCCGTCTTCGACCACGGAGCGACCTTCGTCGTATTCCTCGGCACGTCGATGCCCGTCTTCTGGACGGGCATCATGCTCATCCTGCTCTTCGCGGTCCAGCTCCGCGCCCTGCCCGTCTCCGGCTGGGAGAGCTGGGGCGCGCTGGTATTGCCCACGGTGACTCTCGCCACTTTCTCGACGCCGCTCCTTTTACGCCTCGTGCGCTCCAGCATGCTCGAGGTGATCAACCTCGACTACGTGCGGACCGCCCGCGCCAAGGGCGTCTCCGAGTGGATCGTCATCTGGCACCACGCCCTCGTGAACGCCTCGCTGCCGCTGGTCACCGTCGCGGGGCTGCAGTTCGGCCTGCTGCTCGGCGGCGCCATCGTCACCGAGACCGTGTTCGCGGTGCCCGGGGTGGGCCGGCTCATCGTCGGCGCCATCCGCCAGCTCGACTTCCCGATCGTCCAGGCGGGCATTTTTCTCATCGCCCTCATCGTGGTGCTGGTGAATTTCGCCGTCGACCTCCTCTACATCTATCTCAACCCGCAGATTCGTGTGCGCTGAGACAGCCGTGTCCATCGGCACGTACGCCACGTCCAGCGTCGCGGTCGGCGGCGACTCCGTCCGCGGCGCCGAGGGCTCCCGCGCGTGGCGCAAGCTCGCCCGGAACCCGGCGGCCCTCGCCGGCGCCCTCATCCTCCTCGCCGTGATCGGCGCCGCCGTCTTCGCCCCCTACGTGTCACCCCAGGATCCAGCCCGGCAGAGCCTGATTCGCCGCTTCACGCCCCCGGTGTGGGCCCACGCCGGCAGCGTGTCGTATCTCCTCGGCACCGACCAGGTCGGGCGCGACATCCTCAGCCGGATCATCTACGGCGCCCGCGTGTCGCTGCTGGTCGGGATCTCGGCGGTGCTGGTGAGCCTCACGATCGGCGTCACCCTCGGGCTGCTGAGCGGCTTCCTGCGCGGGCGCGTGGACACCGTGATCATGACGGTGGTGGACGTGACGCTGTCCTTCCCCCAACTGCTCCTTGCGCTCGCCTTCGTGGCGGCGCTCGGGCCGAGCCTTTTCACCATCATCCTGGTGCTCGGCTTGACGGGATGGGAGCGCTACGCGCGCGTGGTGCGCGCGGAGGTGCTGGCGCTGCGCGAGAAGGACTTCGTTGAGGCGGCGCGCGCGATGGGCGCGAGCCCCACTCGCCTTCTGCTCGGCCACCTCCTTCCGAACACTTTCTCGTCCATCATCGTAATGTCCACGCTCCAGGTCGCTCAGGCCATCCTGCAGGAGGCGGCGTTGTCGTTCCTCGGTGTGGGCACCGGCAGCGCCTATCCCACGTGGGGGCAGATGATCGCGCTCGGGCGGGACTTCGTCAGCGTGGCGTGGTGGCTGGCGACCTTCCCAGGGCTGGCGATCCTGCTCACCGTGCTCGCCATCAACCTGGTCGGCGACCGGCTGAGGGACGCGCTCGATCCCCGCGTGGGTTGAGCGGCGAGGCTACGCGGGCCGGGGCGGCAGCCCCTGGCTGACGGCGTCGTGAACCATCCTGACGAGGGTCGTGATATCGAAGACCGGCAGGCCGGTCGCGGCCTGGATGTCTGCGCGGTACGGCGGCATGTTGGTGCACTCGAGCACGAGGGCGCCGATCTCGGCGTGCACCGCGAGCATGCGCCGGGCCACCGTCAGATGCTCCTGCCGCGCCGCCTCGACGTCGAGCTCCATCTGGTCGTCGAGGAGCACGCGGGTGAACTCCTTCTCCGTCTCCATGCCCGCCACAACAGTCCTGATGTCCGTGCCGATCCCCGCGCCGGTGAAATGCTCGGGGCGGAGCGAGGAGGCATCGACCGTCATGATGCCCACGGCCTTGCCAGGCGGCAGCATCCGGTGGACGAGGGGCACCAGCATGAGGCTCGAGGTGAAGACCGGGATGGAGACCGAAGCCGCGACCTCGGCCTGGAACTTGGCGAGGAAGCCGCAGTTGGTGGTGACGGCGCGGACCCCCTCGCGCTCGAGAGCGCGGGCGCCCTCGATGAAGGACGGAAGCAGCGCCTGCTGGCCGTGACGCACGACCCGGTCTGGCGATGCGCCGGTTACGCGATGATAGAGGACGGGGAAGTCGAAGGTCGTGGCGTTGCCCATGTCACCCGGGATCCGCGGGAACCGCGTGTCCAGCATGAGGATGCCCACGGAGAAACCGAAGAAGTTCTGCCCGCCCTTGACCCTCATGAGACCCTCCGGCTAGTTCAGCTGGGCGAGCTTCTGGCGCGCCTTCCGCAGATAACCCTTCACGGCCTCGTGGTCGGCCGCGTTGGGGAACTCCGTCAGGTAGCGCTCCCAGTCCACGAGCCCGCGCCGGACCTCGCCCAGATGGGCCCACGCGAGGCCGCGGTCCCGCCACTCCACCGCCGCCTTGGGGTCGAGCACGAGGAGCCGGTCGATGACGCCGACGACGCGGGCCCAGGACTCCCGCTGCCAGTAGATGCCCTTGAGGTTGGCGAGCATGCGGGCGAGAAACTGCCGCCGGGTCACGGCCACGAAGTTCTCGGGCTTGAGCTCCACCTTGCGTCCCAGGGCGCGACCCACAAGCTTCTCGCACGCCTCAGGCGTCAGCACCGACCCCGCACTGAAGGGGTCGAGCAGGATCTGCGAGTCGCCGAGCCGCGCCCCCGCGATGAAATGGCCCGGCAAGCCGATGCCTTCGACGGCGAGACCGAGGCGCTTGCCCACTTCGATCAGCACGAGGCTCAGCGTGATCGGAATGCCCTGCCGCCGGTCGAGGACGTCGTTCAGGAAGCTGTTGCGGGGGTCGTAGTAGTCTTCGCGGTTGCCGGCAAACCCCTGCTCCACGAAGAGGTACTCGCGCAGGCGGTGCAGGCGCCCGAGCGGATCGGCGGAGCGGCGCGGCCCGTCCACGCCGCGCGCGAGAGAATCCAGCCGCTCGAGATAGGCGCCGACGTCGAGCCCGGGATACTCCCAGCGCGCGATGGCAAGCGCCGCCCTCGCAAGATCGACGCGGTCGTCGGGCCCACCGGTCAGCTCGGCGAACTCGCGAAGCGGCGGATCGGCGATCATCAGCAGCCCGGAGCGTGATGGATGCCGGCGGTCTTGAGCGCCGCCTGCTGGAGCTCTTCCGCCAGCGACAGCGTCCTCGCGGCCGCCCGGCGGGCCTGATCCTGCGCGTCGGCCGTCACGGCGAAGCGGAGGAGGAGGGATCGCCCCAGCTGGTGGTGAAAGTATTCGTCGGGCTCGATGACGTCCCGGTAGAGCCTGGCTGTCGCTCCGTCCCTCGCCCGCTCGCAGAACTCGATGAACTGGCGGTTCTTCACGACGGCGATGGCCTCGCGGGTGAACTGCCCGGCGGCCACGCGCTCGACCGTCGTCGTCAGCGTGTCGAGATACTGGAAGAGCGGGCCGTAGCCCTTCGCGATCGGGTTGAAGCCGCGGGCGTCGAAGCCCATCTCCCGCAGGCGGTCGGCGATCAGGCGGTAGTGCTTGGCCTCGTCGCCCGCCTGGCGGGCGAAGGCCATCTTCACCTCGACGTCGTCCGTGGCCACGAGCCAGCGCGAGGCGATCTCGGTCGCCTCGATCTCGTTCTTGAGCGCGACCTTGAGGAGGTTCAGCACCGTCAGGTCGCCCGCGACTTCCGGCTTCAGCGTCGATTCGGGGTCCAGCCGCCTCAGGATGGCCTGGTTCCTGCGCTCCAGGTCGTCGACGAACTCTTCAGCCGTCATGCCGCGACCCCGCCCCTGAGCAGCTCCGGCAGCTCCTGGGTCAGCGTCTCCTTCGTGACGACGCGCGTGCACCGGGCGTGAAGCGGCTGCGTATCCCGGGCAAGGACGTGGGTCGTGTACCCCAGCACCCGCGGGCGCGGCCTCGCGCCGTCGAGCGCCGCGAAGAAGCGATCGTAGTCCCAGCCCCCGGTGGGCGCGTCTCCGGCTGTCAGATCGATGATGACCAGGTCCGGCGCGCCGGCCAGCGCTGCCGTCAGCTCCTCCGGGGTCCGGGCGATCGTCAACGGAGTGCCGATCATGCGGGCCGTTTCCTTGATGCGCGCCACGAAGAACAGATCCTTGACAGCCGCGACAGCCTTAATCGCCATTCATCCTCAACATGCCTTCGGCATGCTGACCGTCGTCGAGATGGTCGCCGCCATGCGCGGGATCAGTCATCCTGTTCGCGAATCCCCAGCCAGTGCTTGTTCCACTCGGCGAGATGGGTCAGCGTCGAGAGGTCGCGCATGCGGTCCAGGTAGACCATGCCGTGGAGATGGTCGGTCTCGTGCTGGATGACGCGGGCGAAGAACTCCTTCGCCTCGCCCGCGATGCGGCGCCCCTCGCGGTCATAGGCCTCGAGCCGCGTCGCGGTGTACCGTGGCACCATCCCGCGCATGTCGGGCACGGAGAGGCACCCCTCCCAGCCGTCCTCCATCTCCTCGGTCAGCGGCGTCAGCACCGGGTTGACGAGCACGGTCAGCGGAATGGCCGGCGCCTCCGGATAGCGGGGGTTCTCGTTGACCTCGATCACGCAAATCTGCTTGAGCACGTGGACCTGCGGGGCGGCGAGGCCCGCGCCGTTGTACTCGCGCATGGTCTCGACCATGTCGTCGATGAGCCGCTGGATCTCGGGCGAGCGGATGTCGCCGACGGGTACCGGCAAGGCCTGCTGCCTCAGTACGGGGTGCCCCAGTCGCGCGACCTTCAGGATGGCCATGGCGTGGATTCTCTGGCATGGAAGTGTAACATGGCCCCGCTACCGCGCCCGGATGCCCTGTACGTCGAAGGCTGAGACCGGCTTGGAGAACCCCTTCAGCACGAGCTGGCCCACCGGCTCGGCCGTGACGAGCCCTTCGACATTGGAGAGGGTGGTCTGCGGCACGAGGATCTGGCCCGGCTTGGCTTCCGAGCAGAGCCGCGCCGCCAGGTTCGACACGGAGCCGATCGCGCCGTAATCCCAGCGCCCCTCGAAGCCGATGGCGCCCAGCGTCGCGATCCCGTTGGCGATGCCCACGCCGAAGTGGAGGTCGTAGCCGCGCTCCCGCCATCGGGGCACGAGCGCCTCGACGCGCCCGCGCATGGAGACGGCCATCCGGATGGCCCGCTCGGTCGCGTCCGGCACCTCCACGGGGTCGTTGAAGAAGATCATCAGCCCGTCGCCGGCGAAGTGCTCGAGCGTGCCCTCGCGTTCCATGATCAGCCTTCCCATCTCGCCGTGGTACTCATGGAGGACCCCCATGACGTCCTCGGGCGGAGCCGTCTCGGCGAAGGCGGTGAAGCCGCGGAGGTCCACGAAGACGACCGTGATCTCCCGCCGGTGGCTCTTGAGCGGGTCCTCGAGGCCGCCGCTCATGATCAGCTCGGCGAGCTGGGGCGAGAAGAAGCGTGTGAGCCTGCCCAGGCGCTCGAGCTGGGCCACCTGCCGTTGGACCCGCTCCTCGAGGGTGGCGTTCAGATCGGCAAGCTCTGCGGCCTGCGCCTGGACGGTCGTGTAGAGATCCTTGATCCTGAGCAGCGAGCGCACCCGCGCGATCAGCTCGGCCATGTTGACCGGCTTCGTCAGGAAGTCGTCGGCGCCCGCCTCGAGGCCCTTGATGCGCTCGCGGATCGGGTCGAGCGCGGTCACCATGACCACGGGCAGGATGCCGTACTCCGGGTTGGCGCGGATCCGCCGGCAGACTTCGTAGCCGTCCATGCCGGGCATCATGACGTCGAGCAGGACGAGGTCCGGCCGCTCCCTCTCCACCTGCGCGAGCCCCTCCTCCCCGGAGGAGGCGGTCAGGGTCGCGTAGCCTTTGGCCGAGAGGAGATCGACGAGCATTTTTACGTTGTGCGGCGTGTCGTCCACGATGAGGATCTTCGGAGGCATTGGTGTGACGCTAAGCCCGGCCGCCACAACTGTCAAGCGCCCGGCCGCACGCTCGGCCGTTCTTGACTCCCCTCCCGGCGATTGCTAGCATGCCGTTGCGTTGCCCTCCATGCCCCTTCACGAGGCCGGACTTGCCGGCGACCCAGCCGCGTCCGCCCCGGCTGTCGCACCGGGGTTGAGCGAGCGCGCGGCCCGCCTGCTCCTCTCCCACACGCCCCTCGGGCGGCTCGTCCGCGCGGTCGCGCGGTTGCGCCTGTCGGTTCACTTCAAGCTCCTGGCCGCGTTCCTGCTGGTCGCGCTCCTGGTCGCCGTCATGGGCACGGTGAGCCTTCAGATCATCAGGACCATGTCGACGCAAAGCGAGGCGATGCACCACGCCCACCACAGGGTCACCGCGTCCCGGCAGGCCCAGCACGCGCTCGCCATGCAGATGAGCTACACGGCGATGGCTCTCATTCTCCGCGACGAGGCGACCATCGGGAGCATCCTCCGCGAGAACAACCGGCTGAACAGCGGCCTTGCGGAGATCGAGAACGAGGCGCCCCGCGAGGAGCTCGAGATCATTCAGCGCATCCGGACGGCCCAGGGCGAAGTCATGGCGACTGTCGCCGACGTCGCCAACCTCGTCCGTGACGGCAAGATCGACGAGGCCATGCGCCTTCAGCTCAAGGAAGGCTATCCGCTGTTCCAGCAGGTCGAGGGTCTCGTCGAGCAGGTCGTGCGGATCGAGGAGGACAGCATGGCCCGCCAGCGCGAGGCGACCGCCCTCGCGAACCGTCACGCCCTCTACCTGATGGGCGGCTTCGTCCTCGCCTCATTCCTGCTCGCGATGCTCCTGGGCTTCGTCACCTCGTGGTCGTTCATCCTGCCGGTGCGGGAGGCCCAGGCCTTCCTCGGCCGCGTCGCCAAGGGCGACTTCAGCACGACGGTCACCGTCGACAACCGGGACGAGTTCGGGGCGCTGGCCGCGCGAATGAACGACATGAGCGCCGAGCTCCGGCGCCTGTACGAAGAAGAGCGCGAGGCCGCCCGCCAGCTCGAGGCCCTCAACAGCCAGCTCGCGCGGGCGAGCCAGGCCAAGAGCGAGTTCCTCGCGAACATGAGCCACGAGCTCCGCACGCCGATGAACGCCATCCTGGGTTTCACGGAGATGATCCTCGACGACATCTACGGCGACGTGCCTGCGGAGGTGCGCGGCCCCATTCAGGACGTCCGCACCTGCGGGCAGCAGCTGCTCCGCCTGATCAACGACGTACTCGACCTCTCGAAGATCGAGGCTGGCCGGATGGAGCTCTCCTTGACCGACTACTCGGTGCAGGAGGTGGTGGAGACGGCGCGGACTTCGCTCCGCTCCCTCGCCGCCGAGAAGGGCCTCGAGTTCACGGCGGAAGTGCAGGTCGAGATCCCGCTCGCCTACGGCGACGGCAAGCGCATCACCCAGTGCCTGACCAACCTCGTGGGCAACGCGCTCAAGTTCACCAAGCAGGGTGGCGTGACGATCCGCGCCGCCCTCGAGGGCGACCGGGTGGTGTACAGCGTCTCCGACACCGGCATCGGCATCCCGAACGACCAGCTCGACCACATCTTCGGCGAGTTCCGCCAGGTGGACTCGAGCATCAGCCGGGAGTTCGGCGGCACGGGCTTGGGATTGAGCATCACCAAGACGTTCGTCGAGCTCCACGGAGGGCGCATCTGGGTCGAGAGCGAGCCGGGCCGCGGCTCCACGTTCCACTTCGCGATCCCCCTGCGGATCGCAGAGGCCACGGAGGCAGCATGAGCCAGAAGAAGATCCTGCTCGTCGAGGACAACGAGTTCAACCGGAAGATCGTCTACGACCTGCTCGCCCGCCAGCCGTACGACCTGACCGAGGCCCACGACGGCGAGGCGGGCGTCGAGGCGGCGCGCCGGGAGAAGCCGAACCTGATCATCATGGACGTCCAGCTGCCCAAGCTGTCCGGCCTCGACGCGACCCGGCAGATCCGGGCCGAGCCCGAGACCTCCAAGATCCCGATCATCGTCGTCACCTCGTTCGCGCTGAGCGGCGACGACAAGAAGGCCATGGAAGCGGGCGCCTCGGCATACCTCGCCAAGCCGTACAGCCCGCGGCAGCTGCTGGAGACCATCCGGAAGTGGATGGGCGACGCGTGAGCATCGAGACAAGGAGGCAGGAGCCATGAGCACGACCAGCCGATGGACAGCCGTGTGGGCCGTCATCGCGGCCGCCGTCCTTGCCGGCCCGCCCGCCAGAGCCGGGCAGGAGGAGCAATTCACCCCGGAGTTCAAGGAAGTCCGGAGCGCGCCCGATCCCAAGCATTCGCCGAAGATCGTGGCACCGGAGATCGTCAAGCGGGGGCAGTGGTTCGACGTGACGGTGAGCGTGGGCGCAGCCAGCGACCATCCGTCGCTCTCGGAGCACTTCGTGCGCTACATCGCCCTCTATATCAACAGCGCGGAGATTTCCCGGGTGTACCTGCACCCGGTCTTCTCGTTCCCGAAGGTCACCTTCACCATCGCGCTCGACGAGGGCGGCGTGCTGAAGGCGATCGAGGAGCCTACCCATTCGGCGGCGTGGGAGTCCTCGAAGCCGATCAAGGTCACTCCCTGACCGGAGCCTACTTCTTTCCCATCTCGACGGTGACGCCGGTGGTGTCCTTGTCGCCGACCGTGACGTCGCGGGTGACGGTTCCCAGGAGCTCCTGCCAGACCTTGAGCGTGTACTTCCCCGGCGGCACGTTGTCGAGGACGAACTCGCCGTTGGGACCCGTCACCGCGTAGAAGGGATGCTCGGCGACCACGACGTACGACCGCATCCAGGTGTGGAGATCGCAGTCGATTCTCACGATCTCGGGCTTCTTGAACACCATCGGGATTGTCCGCCCCTTCGGCTGGGTCCGGTTGAAGGCCGGGTTCTCCGTGCTGACGCTGTGGAGGTTGTGGAGCAGGCGGTCGCTGTTGAGGAAGTCGACCGTGCCGCCGGCAGGGACGATCACGACCCTCGGCACGTAGAGGCACTGCTGCTGGTCCATCTGGACGGGCTTCGCCGACGGCTCCCACTTGACGGCCGGCGGAGGCTGGATCGACACGACCGCCCAGCGGATGCCCCGGTTCGGCCCGACGATCAGCTCGTCGCTCTCGTGGCTCTTGCCGCACACGTACTGGTCGATGTTGATGGGAATCTGCTTCCGGTCCGGCGCGGGCCCCGCGTTGAGGATGACGCCGCGGATCGATGCGGCGCCGGCCGCGCCGGGAAGCAGCAGGCAGCCCGTCAGCGCGATTGCGACGATCCTTGTCAGCCGGCCGGTGGGGCCTTTCATCGGCGATCTCCCTGTGAAGAGGATTACCGGGTCCACTTGAGCCCGTAGCGGTGCGGCTCGTAGCCATCGAGATACCGGAGCAGCGCGTCCACGTCGGGAGCAGGATACCAGAGGTCGAGAAACTCCGGCTTGATGAAGCCCTCGTCTATCCCCCGCTGGAACTGCGCCCACATCGGATGGAAAAAGCCGTCGAGGTCCAGCACCGCGACCGCCTTGGCGTGGTAGCCGAGCTGCTTGAGTGTAATCGCCTCCAGGACCTCCTCCATCGTGCCGAGCCCGCCGGGCAGGGCAACGAAGGCGTCTCCGCGCTCATCCATGATCGCCTTGCGGTCTCGAAGCCCGTCGGTGACGACCAGCTCGCTGACTCGGGTCTCGCCCACGCCCAGGTCGAGGAGCGCGCGCGGGATCACGCCAGTGACGTGGCCACCGTGGTCGAGCATCGCCCGCGCCAGGGCGCCCATGAGCCCGACGCCGCCGCCGCCGTAGATGAGCCGCCACTTCCGCTTCGCGAGTTTCTCGCCCAGCTCCGCCGCCGCGGCGAAGTACTTTGGATCGACCGCCTCGCTCGAGCCGCAAAACACCGTCACGGAGCCGATCACGCGACGAAGCCTCGACCTTCCCTTCGGGAACAAGCCGGCGTCGCGGAGCCTCGCTTTCCTTTCATCGTGCCCCGAGAGCCGCCCCACCCAGGGCGGCGATCACGACGACGAGCCATGCCGGAACGCGCCAGAGCGCGAGCAGGGCGAACGTGACGAGGGCAAGCGCGAGGTCCGCCGAGGCCTTGATGGCGCTCGTCCACACGGGGTGGTAGAGAGCGGCGAGAAGCAAGCCGACGACCGCCGCATTGATCCCACGGAGCGCCGACTGGAACCCGTTCCGCGTGCGGAGGGCGCTCAGGAACGGCAACGCGCCCACGACCATGAGGAACGTCGGCAGAAAGATCGCGACGAGCGCGATCGCCGCGCCGGCGATCCCGTTCGGCCTTTCGTGCATTGCGGCTCCGAGGAACGCGGCGAACGTGAACAGCGGCCCGGGAACCGCCTGCGCCGCTCCATAGCCGGCGACGAACTCCGAGTTGGTCACCCACCCCGGCGGGACGACCTCCGCCTGCAGGAGCGGCAAGACGACATGGCCGCCGCCAAAGACCAGCGACCCCACGCGAAAGAAGCTGTCGAACACCACGAACGCCTGGTTCGTCGCCACCTGACGAACAAGAGGCAGTATGCCGAGCAGCCCGAAGAACACCGCGAGGGATGCGACGGCGGTTCGACGACGGACGGTCGGCGGCAGGGACACGCGCTTCTCGCCCGACGAGCCCGCCAGCAGGTGCCAGCCGACGAGCCCCGCGACAGCGATGACGAGGACTTGTCCCGGCGCTCCGGGCCAGGAGAGAACGACGATCGCCGAGAGAATGGCCACCGTCGCCCGCTCTCGATCGGGTGCGAGCGAGCGCGCCATTCCCCACACGGCGTTGGCGACGACCGCGACGGCGGCGATCTTCAGCCCGTGCAGCCATCCCGCGTCGGTCGCGCCGAGCCGCTGGAGACCGAAGGCGAACGCCACGAGCGCGATCGCCGAGGGCAGCGTGAAGCCGAGCCAGGATGCGACGGCACCGGGCAGCCCGGCGCGCACGATCCCGATCGCGATGCCCACCTGGCTGCTGGTCGGTCCCGGCAAGAACTGACAGAGGGCGACGAGATCAGCGTACACATCCTCGCTGATCCATTTCCGCCGGCGGACGTACTCCTCGCGGAAGTAGCCGAGGTGCGCGACCGGCCCGCCGAACGACGTCAGGCCCAGGCGGGTCGCGACGCGCAGCACCTCGAGCGCCGAGCCTCTTGGCTCCGCGGGCGGATCAGCCGGCACCGACCCCCCGTCTCTCGCGACTCGCTTGCTCATGCGTCCCCTCGCGGGCTCGTCCACCGCCCCGCCTCGACCGTCAGCATGTCTTCGCCCGACGTCCTTCCGGCGTGGCGCTCGCGCGGGCTATCGCGGCGTTGCGCCGGAGCCCCGCCGGCTTGGCGCGCAGGAGCGCGGTCCCGGCGAAGCGCGCGCGGAGATCCTCGTCGCTCATGACGGCGATGCTCGCGGCCCCGGGGTATGGCGCAGACGGCACGAAGGCGCGCTCGCGCGTCACGGGCGGCTTCCGGTTCCAGGGGCAGACGTCCTGGCAGACGTCGCAACCGAACTCCCACCGTCCAAGCTCGCCTTCGAGCGCCGGGTCGATCGGGCCGCGGTGCTCGATCGTGAGGTAGGAGATGCACTTCCTCGCGTCGAGGACATACGGTGCGGCGAACGCCCCCGTCGGACAGGCATCGAGGCAGGCGCGGCACGTGCCGCACCGGTCGGGGAGCGGCTCGTCGAAGTCGAGCGCTGCCGTCGTCAACAGCACGCCGATCAGGAACCACGAGCCGAGCTCCGGGTGGAGCAGCATGGTGTTCTTGCCGACCCAGCCGAGCCCAGCCCGCGCGGCGAGGTCGCGCTCGAGCACCGGCCCCGTGTCCACGTAGGCCTTGCTGGCCGCGCCGCCCGCCTCCGACAGGACCGCAGCGAGCGCTTCGAGCCGGGGTGTCATCACGTCGTGGTAGTCACGCCCCCAGGCGTAGCGCGCCACGGGCGTCCACGAGGGATCCGGAGCGGGCTCGCCCTGGTAGTAGTTGAGCGCCACGCAGACCACCGATCGGGCGCCGGGAAGGACGCGCGCGGGCTCCAGGCGCTCGCCCAGGCGGCGCTCGAGGTAGCCCATCGTGCCCGCATAGCCGGCCTCGAGCCAGCGCCGCATCGCCTCGCCGTGCTCCGGCGACACAGCGGGCCCTATCGCGACCCGATCGAATCCCAGCTCGAGGGCGCGCGCCTTGACGAGCCCGGTGAGCGCGACGGACGCGAGCGTCACGACCTGCGGGCCTTGACGATCAGATGGGCCCGCGTCAGGGTGCGGCCGCCCGCCTCGAGAAAATTGATGTAGCGGAACCAGCGCCCGTCCGCTCGCCACTTGTCCTCGAGCCCGACGGCCGCGGCGAGCCCCTCCTCGACCGAGGCGAAGCGAGTCACCTCGCGCTCGACCTCGACCAGCTCCGGGGCAAAGCCGTGACTGCGGAGCGCCCGCTCCATGCGGGCCTCGTCATAGGCGAAGCGGGAGACCTTGCCGGTTTCCCTCCATTGCTCGACGTGAAACGCCACCATCGCGAGGCACTGCCCCGGCGCCAGCGCGCGACTCGCCCGCTCGATGATGGCGTCGGAGGCGCAGAGATGCGCCGTCACCAAATCGGGCTGCCAGCGGCCGTACTCCTCCCGCTCGACGTCCGCCTCGTGAAACTCGATATTGGAGAGATGGGCGGACCCGGCGAGCCGCCGGGCGTCCCGGATCGCGGCGACGTCACGGTCGAGGCCGATCGCGTGCTTGACGCGGGGGGCGAGCCAAAGGGTCACGCGCCCGCCCCCGCAGCCGACGTCGAGCGCCCGGAGCGGCTCGAGCTCCTCGGCAGCGAGCGCCGCCAGGAACCGCGGCGAAAGGGACACCTACTCGGCCTTGAAGTACTTGGCTTCCGGGTGGTGGAAGACGAGCGCCGAGACAGAGGCTTCCGGATCCATCATGAAACCCTCCGTCAGGCTGAGCCCGATCTGTGCCGGCTCCAGCAAGTCGAAGAGAATGCGCTGGTCCGCGAGGTTCGGGCAGGCCGGGTAGCCGAAGGAGACCCGGAGCCCACGGTAGTGCGCCTTGAGCTTGTCCTCGAGCGGCATGCCCGGCGGATCGGGGAAGCCCCACTGGGTGCGCAGGCGCGCGTGAAGCATCTCCGCGAGCGCCTCGGCCAGCTCGATGGCGAGCGCCTGGATGGCGTGGGAGCGCAGGTACTCTCCCTCCTCCTTCCAGCGCTCGGCGAGCTGCCGCACCCCGGCTCCGCACGTCACGGCGAAGAGCGCCACGCAGTCGGGCTCGCCCGAAGCGGCGTCGCGCACGTAGTCGGAGAGGCACAGGCGGTCACCGCCGCGCTGGCGCGGGAAGGTGAAGCGCGCGGCCTCCCGGCCTTCACGATAGAGGATGAGATCGTTCCCTGACGACCTCGCTTCGAAGAAGCGGTAGAGCGCGCTGGCCTCGATCCAGCCGTGCGCGACAGCGTCACGCTTGAGCCCCTCGATCACCGCGTTGATCTCGACCGTCGTGGCATCCCCCTCTCCCAGCAGGCGAGCCACGGATCCCTTCACGCCGAGGTGCTTGCCCAGCAGCATCTGGAGGTTGAGATAGGGGTAGATGTGCGTGAGCGGCAGCCGCTTCAGCACATGGAGGTCGAAGTCGGGCGGCCTCGGCACCTGAACGACCCGTGAGACCCTCGACCGCTCCGCCACGGCCGCCGCGCTCGCTGGCGCCGCCGATTCCTCCGGAGCCGCCGCGCCCGCTCGCAACTCCTCCTGCTCGGCCCTCAGCCGATCGAGCGCCGCCTCGCGCGTCGTCGCGCTGAAGACCCGATTGCAGAGATCGAGACCGTCCATCGCGTCCTTGGCGTAGAGCGTGGGCCCGCCGTACTCGACGGCAATCCGGGTGGCCGTGAACCTTCGCGTCAGCGCCGCGCCGCCGACGAACAGCGGAATCTCGATCCCCGCCGCCCGAAGATCCTGCGCCGTGGTCACCATCTGCTGGGCCGACTTGACGAGCAATCCCGAGAGCCCGAAAGCGTCCGGCTTGTGCTGGTGGTAGGCGGCGATCAGCTCCTCGGGCGGGATCTTGATACCGAGGTTGATGATGCGGTAGCCGTTGTTCTTCAGCACGATCTCGACCAGGTTCTTGCCGATGTCGTGGACGTCGCCCTTGACCGTGGCCAGCACGAGCGTGGCGCGCGTCGCGCTCTCGTCCTTCTCCATGAAGCCCTCGAGGTAGGCGACGGCCGCCTTCATGGCCTCGGCCGACTGGAGCACCTCGGCCACGATGAGCTGGTTGTCGTTGAAGAGTCGGCCGACCTCCTCCATCCCCTTCATGAGAGGCCCGTTGACGATCTCGAGCGGCCCGGCCTCCCTGAGCTTGAGCGCGAGATCATCGAGCAGGCCGTCCTTGGAGCCTTCCACGATGCAGCGCGCCAGGCGCTGATCGAGCGGCAGCGCCGCGACAGACCTCGCCTCCTTCTTCCTGCCGCGGAAATGGGCGGCGAAGGCCGCGACGGGATCCGCGCCGCGCCAATAGATCAGGTCTTCCGCCAGCGCGCGCTCTTCTTCGGGGATGGAGGGGTAGCGCTCGAGGCGTTCGCTGTTGACGATCGCGAAGTCGAGCCCGGCCTTGGTACAGTGGTAGAGGAAGACGGCGTTCAGCACCTCGCGCCCCGCCGGCGGCAGGCCGAAGGAAACGTTCGAAATTCCGAGGATCGTCTTGCAGGCGGGGAAGCGCGCCTTGATGGCCCGGATGCCCTCGATCGTCTCGACGGCCGACCCGATGTAATTCACGTCCCCCGTGCCGACCGGGAATACAAGGGCGTCGAAGATGAGGTCCCGCTCGGCCAGCCCGTACTGCTCGGTGAGGAGCGCGTGAGAGCGCTCGGCGACCGCCAGCTTCCGGGCGCGCGTGACGGCCATGCCCTGCTGCTTGTCCTCGTCGATGCAACCGACCACTACGGCGCCGCCATACGTCTTGAGCAGCGGTACGACCCGGTCGAAGCGCTCGAGGCCGTCTTCCAGGTTGATCGAGTTGACGATCGCCTTGCCCTGGCAGGTCTTGAGAGCGCTCTCCAGAACGGCCGCGTCGGTCGAGTCGATCATGAGCGGGACCTTGACCATGCGGGTCAGGCAGGCCAAGAAGCGCTCCATGTCGCGGAGCTCGTCGCGGTCCGGGTTCGCGAGGCAGACGTCGACAACCTGCGCTCCGCCCTTGACCTGGGCGCGTCCGACCTCGGCCGCCTCCTCGAACTTGTCCGCGACGATCAGCTCCTTGAACTTCCGCGAACCGATGACGTTGGTCCGCTCGCCCACCAGCAGAGGACGGTTGTCGTCCGCCGGGTAGACCGCCTCGATGCCGCTGATCGCCGCGGCGCGGCTCGCCGCCGGGCGCCGTGGCGACCGGCCGTCCGCAATCCGGGACAGCGCCGCGATGTGCGCCGGGGTCGTCCCGCAGCAGCCGCCGATCGCGTTGACCCAGCCCTCCTCGATGAAGCGCCGCATCTTGAGCGCCAGGCTCTCGGGCGTCTCCTCGTAGTGGCCGCGCTCGTCGGGCAGCCCGGCATTGGGATACGCGGTGACGAAGCAGGTCGCGATGTCGGAGAGAGATCGAAGGTGGTCGGTCATGAACTCCGGGCCCGTCGCGCAGTTGAGCCCGATCGAGAAGAGGTCGAGGTGCTCGAGGGAGGCGTACAGCGCGTCCACTCCCTGTCCCGCCAGCATCGTTCCCATGGGCTCGATGGTGCCGCTGACCATGAGCGGGAGCTGGTGTCCCGCCTCAGCCATGGCGCGCCTGATCCCGATGGCGGCGGCCTTGACGTTCAGGGTGTCCTGGCAAGTCTCGAGGAGAAGCGCGTCGACTCCCCCCTCGACCAGCGCCCGCGCCTGGCGGTAATAGGCGTCGAGCACCTCGTCGAAGGTGACGCCGCCCGTCACGGTAATCGTCCGCGTCCCTGGGCCCATGGCGCCAAGGACGAATCGTGGGCGCGCCTCGGTGGTCCGGCTGTCGGCGGCCGCGCGGGCCAGCCGGGCTCCCGCCAGCGTGACTTCGTGGCAGCGCTCGGCCAGGCCATATTCGGCAAGCACATACGGCGCGCAGCCGAAGGTGTTGGGCGAGATGAGATCGGCACCCGCGTCGAGGTAGGCCTCGTGGATCGCCCGGATGACATCGGGGCGCGTGAGGTTGAGGTGCTCATTGCACCCCTCGAGGGCCGGCCCGCCGAAATCGGCCGCGCCGAGGTCGCGCGCCTGGATCTGGGTGCCCATGGCGCCGTCCATGAGCAGGACGCGGCGCTCGAAAGCCTGGGCGAGTTTCGACGCAGCGCGAGTCATGCGCTCATTCTAGCCCAGCGGCATCGAAATCCGCAGGGGCGCGGCGTGGCTTCCGCGCCGGACATGGGCGGCACTCCGGCTCCGAGCGGTCAACCTGAACCGCCTGCGTCGCCCGCGCGGTGCCGGGCGGATGCGGCTCATCTCCACGAGTGAGGCGCCGGGGAAGGTTCCCCCGGTCACTCAAGACCACGATTTGACCCCGCATCCCCGCTCTGGCAGGATCGTCGCAGCGTGGGAAGGGATTCATCCGCGCTCAAAGCCCTCTTCGAGGATGCCTCGGCGGCCGCTGCCGGCGCGGATTGAAGTGGCACACACGGTTCGGGCGAGGCCGCGTCAGCCCCGCCGAAACGATGGGGATTCTGGTTGACGGGAGCCGCGCTGTCGGCGAGTCCGGGGTTCCGGGGGCCGGAGCAGGATGGGTCGCGGTGAAAGGACTCATGGGCATCGAGCATCGGGGGCAGCGCTCCCTCGAGGACGGCCGGCGCGTGTCGCGGACGGACACTCTCGCTCAGCGTGACTCCCGCGCCGAGCGCAGTGGGCCCCCCGCAGACATTCCACCGGGCCGCACGGCGGCCCTCCTGAGCGCGGTCCTCATCGCCGGTCTCTGCCTGCGCATCTTCAGGCTCAACCACGAGTTCCTCTCGAGCGACGACGTCAGCATTCCCCTGTACGTCTTCGACAGCATTCCCAGGGACCTATCCCTCCAGCGGTGGCTCACGATCGACAACGGCGCGATGGGCAATCCGCTCCGCCTGATCGGCTATCCGCTGGGAGCCCTTCTCCCTGCCGTTTTGTGGGCGGTCGTCCTCCTCTACTCGGAGCTGGGCGTGCCGATTACGGAGGTGACCCTCGCATTCGTGCCGCTCGCGTTCGGCATCCTGGGAATCGGGCTCACCTATGTGGTGACGCGAAGCCTGTCCACGCGCGGCGCCGGCATCATCGCCGCCGCGCTCCTGGCGGTCACGCCGATCCACGTGATTGAGTCGCGGAGCCTCGCCGCCTCCTGGACACTCTCCCTGGTCCTGCAACTATCGGTCATCGCCGCGCTGGTGGGTGCGATCCGGCGGCGCTCTCGCCGGCTCGAATGGGTCTTCGCCGCGCTGCTCGCCCTCTACGCGCTAACGGACAACCAGTTTCTCTGTCTCTTCCCGATGATTCCGTACAGCGTATATCGCCTGTCCGATTCTCCCTCGGGGACGCGGGGCCGGCTGGCCGATGCCGCGGAATGGCTTCGGCGCCGGTGGACATTGTTCCTTCCCGCCGCGCTCGTCCTGGTCGTCCTGGTTGGGCTTCACTTCGTCTTCTGCTGCTTCGTCGTCCCGGCGGTCAGCGGCGTCGACACCGGCGTCGGCTCGCTGTCCCACATCTGGAAGCGCGAAACCCGCCCCGGTTTCTACGCCGGTGGACTCCTCGTGGAGACCCGGGACAACCTCGGG
>Ga0335084_10002270_pt1 | contig 18467 bp, 10 predicted proteins | sample Lox_Sample_44_FD_206721 | JGI IMG/M metagenome (GOLD analysis project Ga0335084, IMG submission 206721) | Soil microbial communities from Loxahatchee National Wildlife Refuge, Florida, United States - Lox_Sample_4.4 | ecosystem: Environmental > Terrestrial > Soil > Wetlands | place: USA...
CAGCTCCACGTTCTGCCGTTGGATGGGGGCGTAGAGGCTGTTCAGGCCGCCGAGGCCCAGCGTGGTCCCGAGCGCCGTGGCGGTGCCGGTCCCGGTGGTCGAGGTGCCGACCAGGTTGGAGAGGCCCTGGGGCGCGTAGCCGGCCTGGAACGGGACGTTCTGGCCCACCGTGATCTCCGACTCCTCGTTGTCCGAGGCGAGGATGTGCGGCGTGGAGATCACGTTCACGTCGGAGTTGGACTGCAGCGCCTGCACCAGGATGCCGATGCTGGGGATGTTGATGCCCAGCGCCGAGAGCGTGGCCGACGTCGGGCCCACGAAGCCGGAGAGGAACCCGCCCAGCGAGGCGACGCTCGACACGCTGAAGGAGCTGGGGGTCCCGGGCTCGGAGGCGATGGGGAGGATCCCGGTGTCGCCCTTGTAGGAGACCGGCAGGAGCCGGTGCATGCCCACGCCGAACTGGGTGCTGTCGCTGAGGTTCACCTCCATGATCACCGCCTCGACGAACACCTGCCGCCGCGGCCGGTCGAGCTTGTCGATGAGCCGCTGCATGGCGGCGAAGTCGCCGCCGCTCGCCTGGATGATGAGCGCGTTCTGCGTCTTGTCGGCGGTGACCTTCACCTCGCCGGAGAGGACCTCGGCGGTGGCGGGGCCGGCGGCGGCCGCCGAGGCCGGGGTGAGGGCGGCGGGCACGGCGCCGGGCACCGCGGGGGCGCCGGCCGCGTTGCCCTGGCCCTGGCGCTTGGCCTGCGCCAGGCTGCCGAGCGTCTGCGCGAGCTGCTCGGCGTTGGCGTTCCTGAGGAAGACGACGTGGATGCCGCCCTCGCCCGCGGCGGGGAGGTCGAGCTGCTCCACCAGGTCGACGATGCGCTGGAAGCTCCTCTCGTCGGCGATGACGATGAGCTTGTTGGTGCGCTCGTCGGGGATCACCTTGCTGACCGAGATCTCCTCGGTCCGCCCCCCGGGCGTCCCCGCCGCGGCCGCGGCCCCCGGGGCGCCGGGCGCCGCCCCGGCCGGCGTGGGCGCGCTGCGGATCATGCTGCGGCGTGCGCCGGGCCGCCCGGGCGCCCCACCCGCCTGCGAGCCGAAGATCTGGTTGACCTTGTCCGCCATGTCCTTCACCGGCGCGTAGCGGACCTGGACGATGCGCACGATGTCGCCGCCGCCCGGGCGGTCGATGGCCTCGACCAGCCGCTCGATCCGGCGGATGTTGAGGCCCACGTCGGTGATGATGAGGGTGTCGGGCGGGATGGACTGGATGTCGGCGCCCTGCGGCGAGATGAAGTTCCCCATGATCCCGCGCAGCTGGTCGGCGTCGGCGTAGGAGAGCCGGATCACCTTGGTGATCGGCTGCTCGTTCCCGGGCGTCCCCGACTCGTCGCCGACGTAGGTGGGGATGGGCTGCTTCTTCGCGTCGGCGATGCGGATGAGCTTGTAGTACTTGCCCGACGGGTAGACGGCGATGTTGTTGGAGGTGAGCGCCGCCAGGAAGGCGGCGTAGGCCTCGTCGGCGGTGACCGGCGTCTTGGAGAGGAGCGTGATCTTCCCGCGCGCCACGTCCTCCGTGTAGATGAAGTTCCGGCACGTCCAGCGGCTCGCCTGCTCCAGCACGTCGACCACGTCCGCCTTGTTGAACGTGAGCATGAACCGGCCCTGCAGCGGCTGGCACTTGTCGCGGGAGGGGACGGTGGTCTCGGCGGTGCCGCGCGGGCCGCCGGCGGCGGGGGGTGGCGCGCCCGGCGCCGCGCCCGGCGCCGGCGGGGTGAGCGGCCGGGGGGGCGGGGGCGCTCCCGGCGGCGCGGGCTGCACCTCCAGGTCGGAGGCGGGCCGCATCCCGCCTCCCGGGACGGGGACGGGGCGCGGCCGGATGCCGGGCGGACGGGCGGGGACCTGGCCGAGGGCCAGGCAGGGGAGGAGGAGCGTCGCGAGGAGGAACGTGCGCATGGGTCTCTTCTCGGTCCGGAGTTCACGGACCGGAAATGTTGTACTCCTTCTTGATCACCGCTCCGCCGCGCTCGATCTCGATGGTCACGTGCGACGACTCCTTGAGCTTCTGGTAGATCTCGAGGGCCTTGTCCGGCGAGTTCATCTCGTAGCCGTTGATGCGCTGGATGACGTCGCCGTTCTCGATGCCGATCGACGCGTAGAGCGAGCCCGGCTGGATCGAGAAGAGCTTGAAGCCGTTCGCCACGCCGTTCTTGAAGCTCGGCACGATGCGGGCCTGGGTGGCGAGGTTCGACATGTTGTTGAGCGCGCCGTCCACCGCCGATCGGTCGATGTCGTAGCGGTTCTCCCCCAGGGGGCGGACGCCCTGCCCGGGCGCCGCCGCCGGCCGCGGCACCGCGGCGAACCCCAGGTTCGGCTCGGGCGCCGCGCCGGTGCCGGGCTCGGTGTCGATGAACTCCTTGGTGCCGCCGTTGCAGATGACGGCCACCACCCGGAAGCCGTTGCCGGTGGCGTCGTGCTCGTCCCGCACCCGCTCGACGCCGACGAGCCGGGCGCCCTGGATGTCGTCGCCCACGCCCAGGATGCGCGTCTCCCGGGTGGCCGAGTCGGCGATGGTGGCGAGCGACCAGGACGGCCGGTCGGCCTGGACCGCGGCCACCAGCTGGAGCCGCAGATCGGTCTTCACTGGCCGTGCATGGGCGTCCGAGCAGGTCTGCGGCCGCGGCGGCGGGGCGTTGCTCGTCGCGTCGGCCTGCTTGGGCGGCTCGACGCCGATGAGCCGGTAGAGGCGGTCGGGGTCGAGCGTGGACGGCAGGGCCTGGCGGGGCGGCGCCGCCTGCGACGCCGACAGGTCCACCTGCGGGCGGGGGCGGACCGCGGCGCCGACGAGGGTGTTGACCGTGCGGGCGGAGAGCCACGCCGCCGCGAGGAGCAGCGCGAGGTTGGCGGTCCAGGCGTACTTGCGGAAGAAGAGGTCGAGCATGGGGAGCGCCCGGGCCGTCTGCGGAGCAACCGACGTGCCATGGATCGAGGCGGGCGTGAAGGCTCAACAGCGCGATGACACTTGGAAATCCAGGCGTCCCGGCATCCGCTCCCAGGCCCTCGGCGGATCCCCTGCCATATTGGCAAAGGCCGCCGCCCGGGCTCGCGGCGGGCGCCATTTTGGCACCCCCGGCACCGGACGGGGGAGGTCAGCTCTCCTCGTCCACCAGGTGCCCGTCCTCGTCGCGGTCGAGCTTGCGGTAGATCGTCCGCGCGGCGATGCCGAGGATCTGGGCGGCGAGGGTCTTGTCGCCCTTGGTCTGGCGGAGCGTCTCGCGGATCACCATCCGCTCGACCTCGTCCATGGGCGTGCCGAGCGGGATCGCGATGGCCGGCGCGCCGCCCGCGGCGGCGGGGCCCGGGGCCGGCGGCGCCGCGGAGGCGGCGCGGATCGGATCGGGCAGGTCGGCGACGTCGAGGGCGTCGGCCCGCGCCAGGATCACGGCGCGCTCGACGGCGTGCATGAGCTCGCGCACGTTGCCGGGCCAGTCGTAGCGCTCCAGCGCGGCGAGCGCGGCCGGCGTGTAGCCCGAGACCGCCTTGCCGTTCTTCTCGGCGCTGCGGCGCAGGAAGGCGCCGGCGAGGAGGGGGATGTCCTCCCGGCGCTCGCGCAGCGGCGGGAGCCGCACCGAGACCACGTCGAGGCGGTAGAACAGGTCCTCGCGGAACCGGCCGGCGCGCACCTCGGCGGACAGGTCCTTGTTGCTCGCGGCGACGATGCGCACGTCGACGCGCACCGGCTCGGTGCCGCCCAGCCGGTCCACCATGCCGTCCTGCAGGACGCGCAGGAGCTTCACCTGCACCGAGGGCGACATCTCCCCGACCTCGTCGAGGAAGAGCGTCCCCCCGTGGGCGCGCTCGAACCGCCCCTCCTTGCGGGCCGCGGCTCCGGTGAAGGCGCCCTTCTCGTAGCCGAACAGCTCGGACTCGAGGATGGTCTCCGGGATCGCCGCGCAGTGGATGGGCACGAAGGGGCCCGCGGCCCGGGGAGAGAGGTCGTGGACGAGCCGGGCCGCCAGCTCCTTGCCGGTCCCGCTCTCCCCCTGCAGCAGCACCGTCGCGTTGGTGGGAGCCGCCTGGCGGAGGGTGTCGAGGACCGCGTGGAAGCTGGCCGCGTCGCCGAGCAGCTCCCCCGCCGCAGGGTGGAGAACCGCCAGCCGCGCCTTGAGGGCGCGGTTCTCGGCGACGAGCGACGCCTTCTCCAGCGCCTGGCGCACGCTCTTCACGATGGCGTGCCGCTTCACCGGCTTGGTGATGAAGTCGTAGGCGCCCGACTTCATCGCCTCGACGGCGGTCTCGACCGTTCCGTAGGCGGTCATGAGGACCACCTCGGTCTCGGGCGCCACCGTCTTCACGGCGCGCAGGAGCGCCTCGCCGGTCATGCCCGGCATCATCAGATCTGTGACCACCACCTGCGGGCGCTCCCGGCGGAGCGCCTCCAGCGCGTCGGCGCCGGAGGCCGCCGGCACGACGCGCCAGCCCTCGCGCTCGAAGATCCGCGCCAGCGACTCGACGTTCGAGCGCTCGTCGTCGACGATGAGGACGAGGGGCGTCACGGCACGAGTCTACCGCGGGGGCGCGGAAGCCGTGCCTCGACTTCGCGCCCGCGCCGCGGCCGCCCCGCTCCGGGCGAACGGGGGAGCCAGGGACGAGGACGGCGCCACGGTGGGCGCCGTCGTCCCTCTCCGCTACTCGGGCTTCGCCTCGGGGGCGGCGGGGGCCTCGGCCGGCGGCGCCTCGGTCCGCGCCTTGGTCTTCCCCGACTTGGCGCGCTTGGCGGCCCGGTTCTCCTTCTCGGCGGGCTTCCTGGCGGGCGCGGGGGCGGGCGCGGCCTTCTTCTCCTCCGGCTTCGCGGCGCCGGGCTGGCCGGCGTACCGGGTCCTGAACTTCTCGATGCGCCCCGCGGTGTCGAGGATCTTCTGCTTGCCCGTGAAGAACGGGTGGCACTGCGCGCAGATCTCGACGTGGAAGTCGCCGCGGGTGGAGCGCGTCTCGATGACGTTGCCGCAGGCGCAGACCACCTTGGCGGGCTTGTAGGCGGGGTGGATGCCTTCCCTCATGGCGTGACCTTCTCCTCGGCCGCTTGCACCCCCGCGTCGCGGGCGGTGGTCCGGGCCGGCTGTGAACCGCGTGATCTAGTCGGATCGCGGAGTTGCGTCAAGCGGGGACCCGCTCGCTCCGGTCCGGCCCGATCCGGCCGGGACCTCCCGCCCGCCCCGCGCCCGGCGGGGCTTGCCGCGCTAAGCTCGCCCGATGCCGCGCACGATCTTCGAGCCCTTCCGCATCAAGAGCGTCGAGCCCATCCGCCTCACCACGCGCGAGGAGCGCGAGCGATGCCTCGGCGAGGCGAGGCTCAACGTCTTCCGGCTGCGCTCGGACGACGTGCTCCTCGACTTCCTCACCGACTCGGGCACGGGGGCGATGTCCGCGCGCCAGTGGGCCGGCATCATGGCCGGCGACGAGAGCTACGCCGGCGCGCCGAGCTTCTTCCGGTTCGAGGCGGCGGTGCGCGACCTGACCGGCTACCCCTTCGTCATCCCCACGCACCAGGGGCGGGCCGCGGAGCGGATCCTCTTCTCGGTGGCGGCGAAGCGGGGCGACGTGGTCCCGAGCAACACCCACTTCGACACCACCCGCGCGAATCTGGAGAGCCTGGGCGTGGAGCCGGCGGACCTCGTCATCGCCGAGGGCCGGGAGCCCCGCGCCCGCCACCCGTTCAAGGGGAACGTGGACCTCGAGCGGGTGGAGCGGCTCCTGGTCGAGCGCGGCGATCGCGTGCCCTTCGGCATGGTCACGGTCACCAACAACTCCGGAGGCGGCCAGCCGGTCTCGCTCGAGAACCTCCGCGCCTACCGCGACCTGCTGGCCCGCCACGGCAAGCCCCTCGTCATCGACGCCTGCCGCTTCGCGGAGAACGCGATGTTCGTGAAGCTGCGCGAGCCGGGGCAGGGGAACCGGGCGGTGAAGGAGATCGCGCGGGAGATGTTCTCGCTCGCGGACGGCTGCACCATGAGCGCGAAGAAGGACGGGTTCGCCAACATCGGCGGCTTCCTCGCGCTCCACGACGAGCGCTGGGTGGAGGCCGCGCGGAACCTGCTCGTGCTCACCGAGGGCTTCCCCACCTACGGCGGCCTGGCGGGGCGCGATCTCGAGGCCATCGCCACCGGGCTCGAGGAGGTGCTGGACGAGAGCTACCTGCGCTACCGGCTGCGGACCGTCGAGTACCTGGGCGAGAAGCTGCTCGCCGGCGGGGTCGCCATCGTGGAGCCGACCGGGGGGCACGCCGTCTACCTCGACGCCCGCGACTTCCTCCCGCACCTTCCCAAGGAGGATTACCCGGGCTGGGCGCTCTGCAACGCCCTCTACCTGGAGGGCGGCATCCGCGGGGTCGAGATCGGGTCGGTGATGTTCGGCAAGCGGCTCGACGACGGGACCGAGACCTACCACCACCTCGACCTGGTCCGGCTCGCGTTCCCGCGCCGCGTGTACACCCAGAGCCACTTCGACTACGCGGCCGAGGTGATCCTGGAGCTCAAGGCGAAGGCGCGCCAGGTGCGCGGCGTGCGGATCGAGAAGCAGAGCCGGTACCTGCGGCACTTCACGGCCGAGCTGCGCTGGGCGTGAGGGCGCCCCCTACTTCCCGCCGCCGGTCATGAGCTTGAAGAACTCCTCGTGGGTCTTCACCTGGCGGAACTTGTCGAGCATGAACTTCATCGCCTCGACGTTGTCGAGCCCGTTCAGGATGGTCTGGCGCAGGATGTAGATCTTGGAGAGCCAGTCGGCGGGGAGCAGCAGCTCCTCCTTGCGCGTGCCGCTCTTGCCGATGTCCATGCAGGGGAAGATCCGCTTCTCCATGAGCTTGCGGTCCAGGACGATCTCCGAGTTCCCGGTGCCCTTGAACTCCTCGAAGATCACCTCGTCCATGCGGCTGCCGGTGTCCACCAGCGCCGTGCCGATGATGGTGAGCGAGCCGCCCTCCTCGATGTTGCGCGCCGCCCCGAAGAAGCGCTTGGGCTTGTGGAGCGCGTTGGAGTCCACGCCGCCCGAGAGGATCTTGCCGGAGGGCGGCACCACCGAGTTGTAGGCGCGCGCCAGGCGGGTGATGGAGTCGAGGAGGATGACCACGTCCCTCCGGTGCTCGACCAGCCGCCGCGCCTTCTCGATCACCATCTCCGCCACCTGGACGTGGCGCGTGGCGGGCTCGTCGAAGGTCGAGGCCACCACCTCGCCCTTCACGGTCCGTTCCATGTCGGTCACCTCCTCGGGCCGCTCGTCGATGAGCAGCACGATGAGGGTGACCTCGGGGTGGTTGGAGGTGACGGCGTGGGCGATGTTCTGGAGGAGGACGGTCTTGCCGGCGCGGGGCGGCGACACGATGAGGCAGCGTTGCCCCTTGCCGATGGGCGAGAACAGATCCACCACCCGCGTCGTCATCTCGTTCGGCTCGTGCTCCAGCCGCAGGCGCGAGGTCGGGTAGAGCGGCGTGAGGTTGTCGAAGAGGACCTTCTGCTGGTTCTCCTCCGGTCCCTCGCCGTTGATGGTGTCGACCCGCAGCAGCGCGAAGTACCGCTCGCCGTCCTTGGGCTGGCGGACCGTTCCGCGCACCGTGTCGCCGGTGCGGAGGTTGAACCGGCGGATCTGGGAGGGCGAGACGTAGATGTCGTCGGGGCCCGGCAGGTAGCTGAAGTCCGGGCTGCGCAGGAACCCGAAGCCGTCGGGGAGGACCTCGAGCGTCCCCTCGCCGCCGACCTCCATCTCCTCCTTCGCCTCCTCCGCCGCCTTCGACTGCGCCTGGAGGATCGCGAAGATGAGGTCCTGCTTCTTCATGGCCCCGGCCGCCTCGATCCGGAGGGCGTGTGCGAGCTGTGCGAGCTCCGACACCTTCTTGTGCTTCAGCTCCGTGATGCTGGACGGCGCGGAGGGTGCAGGAGCAGCGGTGGCGGGCATGGCGGCGGTCCTGGGGCTGTGGAGCTGCGGCGCGCCAGGGAAGGGCGCGCGATCGCGATCCGGTGGGCGGGAGGCTGCTTGGGACTTCTCGGAGAGACTGAGAAATTAGGGCGGGGTGACGTGGGCTGTCAACGCCGCGACCCTGTGCGCCCACCACCGACGTTTGTCTCCCGATCGTGGGCGGGTCGGCGTTGCCTCCGGGGCGAATGGGCCCCTGCCATGGTCACGGGGCAGGGTCTCTTCGGACCGGGAAGATGGGTCCCTGTACAATCCACCTCGACGCGCATGACGCGCGGAGAAGGCCCCCATGCCTGAGCTGAACGGAGCAGTCCTCGTGGGATCCGGCGCGTTCACCTCCGCGCTGCTCGCTCCGCTCATGACCAGGTACGGGGCGGGCCTGCGGGTGAACCCCGACCCCGACGAGGCGCTGCGGCACGGCAAGGAGCGCGGCGGACTGTTCGTGGTCGAGTACCAGACGGACAGGTGGCTCGCGGTGTTCCAGGAGCTGCGGAGCCGCCTCGGGGAAGCGGTGCGGATCGTGGTGGCGCTGCCGGCGGCGAAGGCCCACGTGCTCGCGCAGCTCCGGCCGCTCGTGGACGTCGCGTATCCCGCCGAGAAGGGCGCCGCGCCGGCGCTCGACGCCGTCGGGCGCATCGCCGCCGGCCAGCCGGTCGGGACGCCGTTCATGCAGGTCCCGGGCGGACCCGAGCTCCAGGTGGCTTCCGCTCCCGTGCGCCCCTCGACGACGCCGGTGCCCGGCACCGTAGCGTTGCCGCGCGCCGCGCCCCCCGCGCCGGTGGCCGCGCGCAACGGGGCGATGCCGGCGCCGATGCGGTACACCCCCCCGCCCACGGCGGCCCCGGCAGGGCGGCCGACGCTCACGCCGGTGCCGTACGCGCCCACCCCGGCGCCGAACGCCGGGCTGGTGCCGGTCTCGCCGCTGCCACCCGCCGACACGCTCGCCGATCCCATCGACCCCCTCGACGCCGTCTTCGACGACATCGAGGAGGAGGCGATCCGGCTGGACGATCCGTTCGCGGCGCAGAACGCGCCCGGAGCCCCGGCGCACGCCGCGGCATCCGAAACCTGGCCTGGCGCCCTCCCCGACGACGACACCGCCGAGCAGCTCCTCGCGGCCGCCGTCGCCGGCCTCGCCCCTGCCGAGGACGCGACCCTGGCCGCCTACGTCGAGGCGATGACCACGATCGAGCGCGCCGCGCTCGGCGGCGAGCCGCTCGAGGCGGACGGGGACGTGATCCGCCGCGCCGCCGCGCTGCGTTACCGTGTCGCCGTCGCGCTCGCCACCCTTCCGCCGACCGGGACCGCGGTGGACGCTGCGGCGGCGGGGGCGCTCCTGGCGGACCTCGACGCGACGCTCGGCGCCCTGAAGGAGGCCGGGGCGGCGGCACCGTCGCTCTCGGTCCCGCTCGACCAGCTCCGCCGCGCCGTGGTGAAGGAGGCGGTGGACCTGTCGGAGGCGATCCACCGCATCGCGCCCATGGAGGCGCCGGCGCAGGGGACGCCGGGACTGGCCCGCGCGCCCGCGCCAGCGGCCCAGGCGCGGGTTCTGTCCGTCTCCGCGGCGGACACCCCGGGCGCCGAGGCCCGCCGCGCCTGGAAGATCTGGGTGGCGCTCGCCCTCAGCGTCGTGATCGCGGTCTCCTTCCACGGCTACCGCTGGTGGTCCGCGCACAACGCGCAGAGGCCGCCGCCGGTCGCCGGCGTCCCCGCCGGGCTGATCGCCGTGAAGGCGGGCAACGGGGGCTTCATCCTGACGCCGGACGGCATCGGCACGGTCGACCGCGCCGAGTACGAGCGGTTCCGGACGGACCTGGAGCTGAAGGGGATGATGGTCAAGGAGAAGAACGGGGTCGTCCTCGTCGTCCCGCGGCCGGCGTCCACCGCCGCCGGGGCGACGCGGTGACTGGAGGAAGATCCATGCGCCGCACGAATCCGGTTGCGCGAGGCTTCACGCTCATCGAGCTGATGGTGGTCGTCACGATCATCGGGATCCTGGCGTCCGTGGCGGTCCCGGCGTTCCAGATGATGGTCATCCGGTCCAAGGCCGCCGAGCGGATCCTCATCGTCCAGACCATCAAGCGCGCCATCCAGGACTGGGTCGTCCAGAACGGCGGCCTCCCGGCGGGCGTCTCCACCATGACCGGCCCGCCGACGCCGCCGATGCCCCCGGGGACCGCGAAGCGCCTGCCCAACTGGAACCAGGCCGACTGGGACCAGATCCTCGGGGTGAGCGGTCAGCGCCAGGTCGACGGCGCGGTCTACTACAGCTACTCGTACCTGCTCGCGGCGACCGGCAACACCGGCCTGCAGATGGACATCTGGGCCTACGGCGACCTCGATGGCGACGGGGTGATCGCGGTGCGCCACGCGGCGTGGGTGCTCACCGACGGGGCCTGGAGCACGAGCCCGACGGTGGAAGATCCACCGGGGTGGCTCAGCTTCGACGTGGACGACGGCACCTTCTAGACGAAGGTCCCCACCAGCAGTTGCCGCGGCGCCGCGCCTCGGCCAGAGTTCGGCCCATGCCGAGCTCCGCCGAGCGCGCCGCCGCGCTGCGCGAGCGCATCCGCGCCGCCGATCACGCCTACTACGTCCTCGACCGGCCCGTCCTCTCCGACGCGGAGTACGACCGGCTCATGCGCGAGCTGTCGGAGCTGGAGGCCGCGCACCCGGACCTGGCAACCCCCGACTCGCCCACCCGGCGCGTCTCCGGCGCCCCGAGCGCCGAGTTCGCGCGGGTCGCGCACCGCGAGCCGATGCTCTCGCTCGGGAACGTCGGCAGCGACGAGGAGCTGGACGAGTTCGACGCGCGCGTGCACCGGCTCCTCGGCCTCGCCGAGGGCGATCCGGTGCGGTACGTGGTCGAGCCCAAGCTCGACGGCCTGGCGGTGGAGCTGGTCTACGAGGCGGGCGCCCTCGCGCGGGGCTCCACGCGGGGCGACGGCGTCCACGGCGAGGACGTGACCCCCAACCTGCGCACCATCGGAGGCCTGGGCGCCAATCGCGGCGTCCCGGCTGCGCTGGTGGACGACCCGCCGCCGCGGCTCGAGGTCCGCGGGGAGGTGCTCCTCTTCAAGAAGCACTTCGAGGTGATGAACGAGCAGATCCTCCGCGCCGGCGGCGAGCCGTTCGCGAACCCGCGCAACGCCGCCGCAGGATCGCTGCGGCAGCTCGACTGGCGCGTGACCGCCCGGCGCCCGCTCTCCTTCATCGCCTACGAGGCGCTGGTGCCCGGGGAGGGAACCGATCGCGCCACGGCGCGCTGGAGGAGCCACTGGCAGAAGCTCCAGGACCTGGCGCGCTGGGGGCTCGAGGTCAACCCCGAGAACGTCCTCGCCCTCGGGATCGGCGAGGTGAAGGCCTACCGCGACCGGATGGCCGAGCGGCGCTTCGCGCTCCCCTACGACACCGACGGGATCGTGGTGAAGGTGGACGACCTCGACTGGCGGCGCCGGCTCGGCGCCGCGTCGAAGTTCCCGCGCTGGGCGGTCGCCTACAAGTACCCGCCGCAGGAGGAGGCGACCCAGGTCGTGGACATCTGGGCGTCGGTGGGCCGCACCGGCGTGCTCACGCCGGTGGTGGTGGTGAAGCCCGTGCAGCTCTCCGGGGCCACGGTCACGAACGCCACGCTGCACAACGAGGACGAGATGCGGCGCAAGGACGTCCGGATCGGCGACTGGGTCCTCATGCGCCGTGCGGGCGAGGTCATCCCGGAGGTGGTGCAGGTGCTGAAGGAGCGGCGCACCGGCGCCGAGCGCGAGTTCGTCTTCCCGGCCACCTGCCCGGTCTGCGGCGCCCGGGTCGTCCGCGAGGAGGGCGAGAAGGTCTGGCGCTGCACCGGCGCGGCCTGCCCGGCGCAGCTGGTCGGCCGGCTCCGCCACTTCGCGCAGCGCCGCGCCATGGACGTGGAGGGCATCGGGGACAAGCTCGCCGCGCAGCTCGTCGAGCGCGGGCTGGTGAAGGACTTCGCCGACCTCTACGCCATCCCCCTCCAGACCTGGGCGGAGCTGGAGTTCGAGGGGGAGACCGGCGCCCGGCGGCGCCTCGGCGAGAAGAGCGCCCGGTCGATCCTGGCCGAGCTGGAGCGCTCCCGGCAGACGACGCTCCGCCGCCTCCTCTACGGCCTCGGCATCCCGCAGGTGGGCGAGGCCACCGCCGCCACGCTGGCGCGCCACTTCGGCGCGCTCGAGGCCTTCATGGCGGCGGACGAGCAGGCGCTGCTGGGCGTGAAGGACGTGGGCCCCGCCACCGCCGCCGAGATCCGCGCCTGGACCTCCGAGCCGCAGAACCGGCGCGTGGTGCAGCGGCTCCTCGAGGCGGGCGTCCGGCCCGCGCCCGAGCAGGTGGACGCGCGCGGTCCGCTGGCGGGCAAGACCGTGGTCCTGACCGGCGGCCTCACCCGCCTGAGCCGCGACGACGCCAAGGCGGAGATCGAGCGGCGCGGCGGCAAGGTCTCGGGGAGCGTCTCGCGCAAGACCGACCTCGTGGTCGCGGGGGAGGAGGCCGGCTCGAAGCTCGGAAAGGCGCGCGAGCTGGGCGTGAAGGTGGTCGGCGAGGAGGAGTTCCTGGCGCTGCTCCGGGAATGAGCGCGACGGCGGAGCCTGCCCGGGAATCCCTAGACCTCGTCCGCGACCGGCGCCGATGCGCGCTCGAGCGCGTCGGCGAGCTGCTCGGCGGTGTAGGGCTTCTGGAGGAAGACCGTCCCCGGCGGGAGGCCGCCGGCGCCCGGATCGAGCAGCTCCTGCGCGTACCCGGATACGAAGACGACGCCGAGGTTCGGCCGCGCCGCGCGCAGCCGCTCGGCCAGCTCCCGGCCGTGCAGGCGCGGCATCATGACGTCCGAGACGAGCACGTCGAGCGGCCCGGCGTGGGCGGCCGCCTGCGCGAGCGCGTGCTCGCCGTCGATCGCGACGAGCACGCCGCAGCCCATGCGCCGCAGGATCTGCCGCGTTCCCTCCCGGACCGCCGGATCGTCCTCCGCGAGGAGGACGGTCCACGCGTGCGTCCGCGCCGGCCGCGCGCGCGCGGGGGGCGGGTCGGGGCGCGACGCCAGATCCGACTCGGGGAACAGGACCCGCACCGTGGTGCCGCGGCCGACCTCGGAGGAGATCTCGGCGAGGCCGCCGTGCTGCCGGGCGATCCCGTAGACCGTGGCGAGGCCGAGGCCGGTGCCGGCGCCGGGCGCCTTGGTGGTGAAGAACGGCTCGAAGACGTGCGGCAGCAGGTGGGGCGGGATCCCGGCGCCGTCGTCGGAGACGGCCAGCTCGACGTACCTGCCTGCGCGCGCCCCGGTTCCGGCGCGCTCCACGGTCCGCGCCGCCGTGGTGACGGTGATCCGGCCCCCGCCGGGCGCGATCGCGTCGCGGGCGTTCGCGGCGAGGTTGATGAGCACCTGCTCGACCTGGACCGGATCGGCGACGGCGGCGGGAAGGCCCGGGGCCAGGCGCAGCTCCAGCTCGACGCGCTCGCCGAGCAGGGGCGCGAGGATGCCGCGCATTCCCTCCACGCAGGCCGAGAGATCGAGCGGCCGCGGCTCGATGGGCTGGCGGCGTCCGAAGGCGAGGAGCTGCCGGGTCAGCCCGGCGGCCCGGCGCGCCGCGTCGAGCACCCCCTCGATCGAGGCACGCGCCGGGTGGTCCGGGCCGAGGTCCTCGCGGGCGAGGGCGGCGTTGGCGGTGATGGCGGTGAGGAGGTTGTTGAAGTCGTGCGCGACGCCTCCCGCCAGCCGGCCGATCGCCTCGAGCTTCTGCGACTGGCGCAGCTCGTCCGCGAGCCGGTCGCGGTCGGCCTCGGCGCGCTTGCGGTCCGAGATGTCCCGGGTGATCGACAGGATGTGGGGCACGCCGCCGATGGGGACGACGCGCGCGGACATGAGGCCCGCCCGGACGGTCCCGTCCTTCATGCGGAAGGAGGCCTCGAGGTTCTCGACGATCCCGCGCTCGCCGAGCCCGCGCACCAGCCGCTCGCGGTCCTCCGGGTCGGCCCAGACGGCGAGGTCGGAGGAGGAGCGTCCCACCGTCTCGGGGGCGCTCCACCCGGTGAGGCGCGTGAACCCGTCGTTGACCGCGACGTAGAGCCCGTCCTCGAGCCGGTTGATGTTGATGGCGTCGGGGCTCGTCTCGAACGCCAGCCGGAACCGGACGTCCGCCTCGGCGATGGCGATGCGCCTCGCCGCGTCGCTCCGGTCGAAGTGCGCCACCAGCGCCAACGCGCCGAGCGCGAAGAAGGCGACGTGCACGGCGGTCAGCGCCGACCGGCTCGCGGGCAGCGCCCCGACGAGCGCGCCGACGTAGGCGAGCGCGAGCACGAGAAACGCGACCCAGGAGGCGAGCAGGATCCGCTCGGGACGGCCGCCCCGGCGCGCGGCAGCCACCGCGAGGGCGAGGGACAGGATCCCGGCCGCCACCACGATCGCGGCCGCCGGCCAGACGGCGAGGCGGGGCGCGGCGATCGACAGCGCCGCCGGCGCGACGCTCGCCCAGGACAGGGCGCGGGCCGCGCGCCAGAGCCGCGGGTGGTGCTGCGCCGCGCCCACGAACGCGCCCAGGTAGGCGAGGATCCCGGGCGCGCAGAGGCTGGCCAGCAACGTCACCAGGACCGACCCCACCCGCGGCCACTCGGGCAGGAGCGCCGAGGCGTACCCGAAGTGCGCGAGCTGGTACCCGCCGAAGCACGCGAAGATCGCCGCGAACGGCAGGCCGGCGGCGTCCCGGAGCGCGCGCCAGCCGTAGAGGCCGAAGGCGACCATGACCAGGACCAGCCCGAGATCGAGGCCGAGCGCGGCGGCGGCGCGGTGATCCCGCGTCTCGAGGGCGTCCCTCCTCAGGAGCGAACCGCACGCCACCAGGGCCTCGGGAGCCTCCACGCGCAGGAGGAGCGCCGCCCGCTCGCCCGGGGCGAGCGCGACGGGGACCCGGTGGGCGCCGGCGCGGAACGCGATCCCGCGCTCCACCGGCGGCACGTCGAACCCGCCGGACGCGTGCTCGAGCCCGCCCGCGCGCGCGACCCAGACGTCGAGGCGCCTCACCAGGGCGATCTCCCAGACCAGCACCCGCTCGCCTCCGCCCTCCAGGTCGGCGCGGATCCAGAGGGCGGAAGCGCTCGGCCCGAAGCTGCGGACGCTTCGGCCCAGGGCGGCGAAGCGGGCGGCGGAGCCGGGCGCGAGCAGCTCCTCCGCCCGGAGCGCGTGCTCGGGGTCGAGCAGGTAGGTCGCGCGCGTCCCGAGGTCGAGCCGGCCCGCGGAGTCGTCGAGCCGGAACCCCGCTCGCTCCCGGCCGTCGCTCGCGCGGGTGCTCCATACCGTGGCGACCGCGGCAACTGCGGCGAGCGATGCGCGGAGGGAGGTGGGCGCCACGGGAGCATGCTAGCGCTCCGGAGCGCGGACGGGCGCGTACCAGGGACGGGGGAGGCGCGGTCTCCCCCGTTCGCCCCATCGCACCGCTCGATCATCATCGCACGGGGGAGTACAAGGGCTGGATGCCTGGGCTCGTCCGAGTCCGCGTCGTCGTCGCCGGCCGCGTCCAGGGGGTCGCGTTCCGCGCCTCCGCGGTGGACGAGGCCCGCCGCCTGGGCGTCCGCGGCCGCGTGCGCAACCTGGCAGACGGCACGGTGGAGGCCGAGGCGGAGGGCGAGCAGGCGGCGGTCGAGGCGCTGGTCCGCTGGTGCGGCCGCGGTCCGCCCGCGGCGAGCGTCGAGCGCGTGCAGGTGGAATGGCAGGGGCACGTGGGCAACCTCGGGCCGTTCACGGTGTGGCGCTGAGCGACGGGGAGGCGGCCACGCCGGCGAGCCCTGGGGCAAACCCAGGGGGCCGGGCACCGTGGCCGGAGCCCCGTGGGGGCCACTCCTTGAGACCCGCCGCACCGATGTGATATCCGGTCAACTTTCGTCCGGCGCGTGCGCCGGCACGCGCTGCAACCCGCGGGCAGCTGGCGGTTCGAACCCGCCGCCCAGGGACCCTCGATGAGACACCCCCCGTCCGCCCTCCCCTCGCCCGTGCTCGACGAGCTCGTCCTGCGCGCGCAGAAGCCGTCGCGGTACGTCGGGTGCGAGCTCGGCGCGGTGCGGAAGGACCTCGGCGCGGCGCGCGTCGCCTTCGCGCTCGCCTTCCCGGACACCTACGAGGTCGGGATGTCGAACCTCGGGTTCCGCCTCCTCTACCACCTGCTCAACGACCGCCCCGAGATCGCCTGCGAGCGCGTCTTCCTCCCCTGGCCGGACATGGAGGGGATGCTCCGCGAGCGGGGCCTCCCGCTCTTCACGCTCGAGTCCCGCGCGCCCGTCGCCGACTTCGACGTCCTCGGGATCACCCTCCAGTTCGAGCTGGCCTACACGAGCGCCCTGGCGCTCCTCGACCTCGCCCGGATCCCGCTCCTCGCCGCCGGGCGCGGCGACGACCACCCCCTGGTGGTCGGCGGCGGACCGTGCGCCTTCAACCCCGAGCCCGTCGCGGACTTCTTCGACTGCTTCGCGGTCGGCGACGGCGAGGAGGTGGCGCTCGAGATCGCCGACGCGGTCGCGGAGAGCGGCTTCCGGCGGGGCGGCGCCGGCCGGCGCGAGCTGCTGGTGCGGCTCGCGCGCATCCCGGGCGTCTACGTGCCGTCCCTCTTCCGGCCGCGCTACGACCCCGCCACGCGGCAGCTCGCGGCCATCGAGCCGCTCCTCGCCGGGTACGAGAAGGTCGAGCGACGGGTGATGCCCGACCTGAACGCGCTCCCGACCACCGCCTACACGCGGCCGCTCGTGCCGTTCATGCAGACGGTGCACGACCGGCTCCCCATCGAGATCCAGCGCGGGTGCACCCGGGGCTGCCGCTTCTGCCAGGTGGGGATGATCACCCGTCCCACGCGCCAGCGGGATCCGAAGCAGGTGCTGGAGCTGGCCGAGACCGGCCTCCGGGCGTCCGGGTACGAGGAGGTCGGGCTGCTGTCGCTCTCCTCGGGCGACTACGACTGCCTGAACCCGCTCCTCGACGACTTCCTGGCGCGCTGGGAGGGCGAGCGGATCGCGATGAGCCTCCCGTCGCTCCGCACCGAGACGATGAGCGACGCGCTGGCCAAGAAGATCGGCCGGATCCGGAAGACCGGCTTCACCCTCGCGCCCGAGGCCGCCACCGAGCGGATGCGCGCCGTCATCAACAAGGGCAACCGCGAGGAGGACCTCCTCCGCGCGGTCGAGTCGATCTTCTCGAACGGCTGGTCGCTCCTGAAGCTCTACTTCATGATCGGCCTCCCCGAGGAGCGGGACGAGGACGTGACCGCCATCGGCGAGCTGGCGAGGAAGTGTCTCTCGGTGGCCCGCCGCGCGGCGGGCGAGAACCGGGGCGCCGTCGGCATCCACCTCGGCGCCTCGACCTTCGTCCCGAAGCCGTTCACGCCCTTCCAGTGGGAGCCGATGATCGGTCCCGGCGAGACGCGGCGGCGCCAGGGGCTCGTCACCGCTGCCCTGGGCGGCCGCCACGGCGCCATCCAGTTCAAGCCGCACGACTCGCGCGCCTCGTCGATCGAGGGTGCCCTCGCGCTCGGCGACCGGCGCACCGCGACCGCCGTCCTCGCCGCCTTCCGCGCCGGCCAGCGGCTCGACGGCTGGACCGAGTGGTTCGACGAGGGGCGGTGGATCTCGGCCTTCGAGGCCTGCGAGCGGGAGCACGGCGTCGGCCTCGACTGGTTCGCGCACCGCCGCCGGCGCCTCGACGAGGTCCTGCCCTGGGACCGGATCGACTGCGGGGTCACCAAGCCGTACCTCCAGAAGCAGCTCGCGGCCTGCCGCAACCTCGCCGAGGTGGAGGACTGCGTGCTCGCCCCCTGCACCGTCTGCGGGGCCTGCGACTACGAGGTGGTGAAGAACCGGATCTACGAGGCGAAGGACTACGTCCACGAGCCGGCGCGGCCGCCGCACCCGGCGCAGCCACCGGCGCGGACCTTCGTGCGGGTGCGCTGGGCGAAGACCGGCCGGCTGGTGGCCGTCTCGCACCTCGAGATCATGCACGCGCTCCTGCGCGCCATCCGGCGCGCCGGTCTGCCCATGGCGTACTCGCAGGGCTTCCACCCGAAGCCCAGGGTCTCCTTCGGCCCCGCCCTGCCGGTCGGCGTGGAGAGCCGGTGCGAGCACATGGATCTCGAGCTGGTCGGGATCCAGGACGCGGCCGACGTGGGGGCGAGGCTCGGCCGGGAGCTGCCCGACGGGCTCGAGGTCCTCTCGGCAGAGCCCCTCGATCCCGCCGCTCCCTCCATCGGCGAATCCCTGCGAGCCGTCCACTACATCGTGGAGTTTCCTGGGGATTGGACCGAGGCGGCGCTCGAGGAGTGCGCAGCGGCGTTCCGCGGCGCCGACCAGGCGGTCGTCACGCGGACCGCTCCGCCCAAGAATCGAGGCAGGGGACGCCACCAGAAGATTGCGGGCGGTAAGCAAAGAGAGATAGACCTGAAGGAAATCGTGACCCACCTGACCGTGGAAGGGCCGGGTCGGGTCGCGTTCAGCTTGCGGTCGGATCCGTCCGGCAGCGCCAAGCCAGC
>Ga0335084_10002272_pt1 | contig 18460 bp, 11 predicted proteins | sample Lox_Sample_44_FD_206721 | JGI IMG/M metagenome (GOLD analysis project Ga0335084, IMG submission 206721) | Soil microbial communities from Loxahatchee National Wildlife Refuge, Florida, United States - Lox_Sample_4.4 | ecosystem: Environmental > Terrestrial > Soil > Wetlands | place: USA...
GGAAAGGCCGCAGTTCCGCATTACAGGAAGGTCAATCACGTCGTCGCCGACGAAGGCCACTTCACTGGGGCTGAGCCCTTCCGCGCGCAAAACCTCGTGTAAGACTTTCAACTTGTCCCGAATGCCTTGATGAACCTGCTCCAGTTTGAGATCGCGGGCGCGCAGGGCCACTGTTTCAGAGTTGCGCCGGGTGATGAGCCCGGCTTTGATGCCGGCGATGCGGGCAATCGAGATGCCGGCGCCGTCTTGAGCATGGAATCCCTTGGCTTCAACCACAACCTGTGAGGACGCCGGGCCGGCAGTAGGCACGGGAAAAAGAAAAAGCTTGCCGTCAGTGAGGACGCCATCTACGTCGAAGAGAAGAAGTTTGACTTTTCTGGCGCGGGCTTTGGCGGATGATGTGTTTGGCATTGCCCGGAATTCTAGCATTCAGGCCCGTCTAACACTTATGCGATCCACAAGATGGGAAAGTTACGTCCCAGCTTTTCGAAGTCGCGGTCGGAAGTGACCAGGACGGCCTGATTGAGGACGGCTAACGCCGCAGTCACACAGTCCACGTAGGGAATACCAGCGGCCGGGCCGGAAGCTCGCGGCCATCAATAATCACAGTCCACTTCGGCATTTGACCCTTCCACCGGAAGCTCCTCGCTGTTGTGGCAATGTCCTGCTTAGTAAGATCTGAAACCTTGGCGCTAGCCATTCTTGAGTCAGCCTCTGCATATTATTACTCATCATATTCGTCACCGTTAAACATGCTCCGTGTTCGAAGAGTCGACGGCGAATATTTTGCGAAAGTGGCATGTTAGAATGTCCGACGATGTCTCCCCTTCCCTCCTCGCTCGCCTGGGCGCACCCGCTGGTCGCGGAGTGGTTTGTGCGGAAATTTGGCACGCCGACCGAACCCCAGGAGCAGGGCTGGCCTCACATCCTGGCAGGCCGAACGACCCTCATTTCCGCGCCTACTGGTTCCGGCAAGACTTTGGCCGCGTTTCTGGCTTGCATTGACCGGTTAGTCTGCAAGGCCCTGGCGGGAAACCTGCACGATCGCACTGAAGTCCTTTATGTCTCGCCTCTGAAGGCGTTGGGCAACGATATTCAGAAGAATCTTGAAGCGCCGTTGGGCGAGATTCTTCAGATGGCAGGCGAGCGCGGATTGCTGATGCCGGAGATTCGCACCGCAGTCCGCACCGGCGACACACTCATACACGAACGCCGGGCGATGCTGAAGCGGCCGCCGCACATTCTGGTCACCACGCCCGAGTCGCTCTACATCCTGCTCACTGCGGAAAAGAGTCGCGCGATTTTGCGCGATGTCGAAACCATTATCGTTGACGAAATCCACGCCGTCGCCGACGACAAACGCGGGGCGCACCTAGCGCTCTCGTTGGAGCGACTGGAGGCGCTGACGCACCGCACACCGGTTCGCATCGGGCTTTCCGCAACCCAGAAGCCCATCGACGAAGTGGCTCATTTCCTGACCGGCAGCGGACGCCCGGCGCCGGTGATTGTCGATGTTGGACACAAGCGGAAACTCGATCTCGCGGTGGAAGTGCCGGGCTCGTCGCTGGGACCGATCACCACCAATGAAATGTGGGACGAGATCTACAACCGGCTGGTGGAACTGGTGGAGCAGCATCGTTCCACGTTGGTATTCGTCAATACCCGGCGGCTGGCGGAACGGATTGCGCACAACCTGGGCGAACGGTTGGGCGAGGAAAACGTGGCCGCGCATCATGGCAGCCTGTCGCGCAAGCTGCGCCTCTCCGCGGAGCAGAAATTAAAGGAAGGCAAGGTCAAAGTTCTGGTGGCCACAGCATCGCTCGAGCTGGGAATCGATATCGGCACCGTGGACCTGGTGGTGCAGATCAGCTCTCCGCGCGCCATCGCGGTCGCCCTGCAGCGGGTCGGCCGTTCCGGCCACTGGCGCGGCGCGTTGCCCAAGGGACGCTTGTTCGCCGGCACGCGCGACGATCTGCTGGAATGCGCCGCGCTGGTGCGGGCCATCCGGCAAGGAGATCTGGATCGGCTGATCATCCCCGACGCTCCGCTGGATATTCTGGCGCAGCAGATTGTGGCGACCTGCGCGGCAACCAGTAGCGCCGCCGTCCCGGCGGTTGTCGTGGGGGCATCCCGCCCTCACCATCGAGGGCAAGATGCCCTCGGGCCAGCCGGCGAGGATGCCCGCGCTACGCATCCCGGCGCTACAAGTGACGGATTGGACGAAGAGGAACTCTTCGCCCTGGTCACGCGCGCCTATCCCTATCGCAATCTCTCTCGCGACACTTACAACTCGATCCTCGAAATGCTTTCCGAGGGCATTGCGTCGCGGCGCGGGCGCTACGGCGCCTATCTCCATCACGACCGGGTGAACCGGAAGCTGCGGCCGCGGCGAGGCAGCCGGCTTGCGGCCATCACCAGCGGCGGCGCGATTCCGGAAACTGCGCTCTTCACCGTGGTCGCCGAACCGGACGGCATCGTGGTTGGCACTCTCGACGAAGATTTTGCCGTGGAGAGCAACGCCGGCGACATCATGTTGCTGGGCAACACCTCGTGGCGCATCTGCCGGGTAGAGGGCAAGTCGGGACGCGTGCTGGTGGAAGACGCTCACGGTGCGCCGCCCAGCGTTCCCTTCTGGCGCGGCGAGGCCCCGGCGCGCACCCAGGAACTCTCCGCGCATGTGGGCAGTCTCCGCAAAGAAATCAGCGATCGCCTGCACGACACTTCTCCGGTCGGAATTTCGCCCAGCCAGCCGGCAGTTGCCGAAACGATCGCGTGGTTGAAGGAAGAGTGTGGGCTGGACGATTCCTCTGCCGAGCAATCGGTCGAATACGTCTTGCAGGGGCGTGCGGTGCTCGGGGACGTTCCCACTCAAGACACAATCATCGCTGAGCGCTTTTTTGACGAAGGCGGCGGGATGCAACTCATCATCCATGCGCCCTATGGCGGCCGCATCAACAAAGCCTGGGGACTGGCCCTGCGCAAGCGTTTCTGCCGCAGCTTCAATTTCGAGTTGCAGGCCGCAGCCACCGACAACGGCCTCAATATCGCACTGGCGGAGCAGCACAGCTTTCCGCTGGCTGACGTTTTTCATTTTCTCAATTCGGAAACCGTGCAGTCGATTCTGGAACAGGCAGCGCTGGCTTCTCCATTCTTCGGCACGCGCTGGCGCTGGGACGCCAACCGTGCGCTGGCCTTGCTGCGTTTTCAGGGTGGCAAGAAGGTTCCGCCGCAGATCCAGCGCATGCGCTCCGACGACCTGTTGGCGTCGGTGTTCCCGGATGTGGCCGCGTGTCAGGAAAATATCGTGGGCGACATCCAGATTCCCGATCATCCCCTAGTGAAAGAGGTGATGAAAGATGTGCTCACTGAAGCCATGGATGTGGACGGGCTGCGGGCGCTGCTGAGCGGCATCCAGCAGGGACGAATCCGTTGCCTGGCGGTGGACACGCCGGTGCCGTCGCAATTCTCCCATGAGATTCTGAATGCGAATCCCTACGCGTATCTCGACGACGCGCCGCTCGAGGAACGGCGGGCGCGCGCGGTGGAAATGCGCCGCATCCTGCCGGAGTCGGTGCTCGAAGAAGTAGGCAAACTCGATCCCGCTGCCATTGCCCAGGTGCGGGCAGAAGCTTGGCCCGACGTGCGCGACGCGGATGAGTTGCACGACGTGCTGCACACCCTGATTGCATTCCCGGCTCGTGCGGAGGCGGGCGAATCGCCCGCCCACGCGGAAGCCGCTCCCCCGCTAGGTTTGATCGGCTTTGATGGAGGTGGCGAGCACGGCCGAGTTGGGCTCGATGGCACAGCGCACCTGAGCAGTGCAGAGTGGCAAGGATACTTCGACAGACTGCTCGAGCAGGGACGCGCCATGCGCGCACAGAATGCCGGCTCTACTTACTGGGTAGCAGCAGAGAGAGCGAAGACGTTTTCACTGCTCTTCCCCGAGGCCAGGTTCGACCGGCCCGTGCCCGAGATGCAAGCCTCTCAGCCATCCTCCGACGATGCACTGCTGGCACTGGTCACGGGCTGGATGTCGCATTTGGGCCCGGCAACGGCTTCCGAACTTGGCCACATGCTCGGGCTTCCTGCTTCTGAGATCGAGAAAGCATTGCTTCGTATGGAAGCCTCTGGCGCTTTGCTGCGAGGACAATTTACCGGCACCGCCTCGCGGACGGGGGTGTCCGCGCCACATGAGCCATCTGAGCATGGACCCGAACTGGAGTGGTGCGAGCGCCGCCTGCTGGCGCGCATTCACCGGCTGACCGTGGCCACACTGCGAAAGCAGATTGAGCCGGTCACGGCGGCGCAATTCATGCGCTGGCTTCTGCGCTGGCAGCATGTCGCACCGGGAACGCAAGTTGAAGGGGAACGCGCCACGCTGGAGGTGCTGCGCCAGTTGCAGGGATTTGAGATTCCCGCCAATGCCTGGGAGCGCCAGATTCTGGGCCGGCGGATTGTCAACTATGATCCCCAGTGGCTCGATCAGCTTTGCCTTACTGGGGCCGTCGGTTGGGGACGGCTGTCTCCGCATCCTGCGACTCTTGATGACACTGCGGCGGGAAAACGGCGCGTCATTCCGACCAGTGTGGCTCCGATTACATTTTTCGTGCGCGAAGAAGCTGACTGGATGACGCCACATCGCCCCGACTCGGAGCAGTCCGGGGCGCGCGGTCTCAGCGAAGGCGCGCGCCAGGCGCTGGAATTTCTGCGGCAACGCGGAGCATCATTTTTCGCCGACATCGTGCGTGGCACGGGGAGGCTGAAAGCTGAGGTGGAAACTTCGCTCTGGGAACTGGTCGCCGGGGGATTGATCACCGCCGACGGTTTCGACAACCTGCGCTCCCTGATTGATCCCAAACGGCGCGCTGGCCAAGGCAGTGGGCGTGCCGCGCGGCCGCGGCACAGTACCGGCCGCTGGGCGTTGTTGTACACGGACCAGGCAGCGGACCGCAATCGCGCCGTGGAAGCGACCTGCTGGATGCTGCTGAAGCGCTATGGCATCGTGTTTCGTGATTTGCTGTCTCGCGAGACCAATCTTCCCAAGTGGCGCGAATTGCAGATAGCTTTTCGGCGTCTGGAAGACCGCGGCGAAATTCGAGGCGGCCGTTTCGTGGATGGCTTTCTCGGCGAACAGTTTGCCCTGCCGGTGGCGGTGGAATCGTTGCGCGCGACCCGCAAAATGCCACTCACGGGAGAGACGATTGCGTTGTCTGCTGCCGATCCCCTGAATCTGGTGGGAATTTTGCTGCCAGGAGAGAGGGTCCCGGCCATTTCGGGCAAAACTGTGACCCTCCATGATGGCGTGGCGGTCCATGAAGCAATCGATTCCCAGCGCTTGAGCGCGATGGGTGAGTGACAACTTTCGAGTCAGAGTGCGGGATTGATCAGATTTGAATTCAGTTCCCAGTTGTCAGTTCTGAGTTTTCAGATGAAAAGAGCGATCGGGAACCCGATGAGGGGGTCCCTCGGATTCCCGACCAGCGTACCTCCGGCGGAACTTCTGAAAGCGCTTCCCCCGTCGCTTTTGCCGGCCAACGCTGCCCGCCTATGAGCACGTTGGCGGCCATCGGAATGGACTTGCGGAGAACTGTGCCGTATAAAGTAAGTCGTTATTTACCTTAACATTACACGTGGATTGCGGAGATGGTACTGGGGAGGGAGCGAAAAGCGGTCTATCTGGACGGATAGTACGCCTATCTGTTCGGATAGTGGAACAAGACGGGTAGCCATATTCCGAAAGAAAGAAAAATGTGTTACACGCTAGGCCGCAAATGAGGTGACTGAACGGTGAGGCCAAGACTTCAGGTAGCTGCGGGACCCCTGGCGGATTCCGTCTATTTTCTGACCGAAGGGGAAATCCGGATCGGCAGAGATCCTTCTAACTCATTGACCATCAGCGATCTTTCGCTTTCGCGACGCCACTGTGTGCTCACCCGCGAGGAAGGCACTTACAAGCTTCGCGATCTCGAGAGCCGCAATGGAACCTTCGTTAACGGTGGCGTGGTGTCGGAAAAGCGACTGAACCACGGGGACCAGATCTCGGTGGGAGAGTCTGTTTTCGTCTTCCTGACCAAAGAAGACACGGATGGAGCCACCCCTGAAGCTGTGGAATTCGACGATTGCCTGACCCAGGCCACGGTCCACGTCCGCCCGCAGGATGTTCTCTATCTTCAACCGGAACGCCTCCTGAAAGAGCTGCCCTCAACATCGCGGCTGGGGCGGAATCTCAACGTGCTGCTGAAAATCAGCCACGTGGTGCACTCCATTTCTGATCTTGACCGGCTGCAGGCACAAATCCTGGAGTTGATCTTTGAGGTAGTGCCAGCCGAACGCGGGGCAATTCTGCTGGATGGCAAGGGCAACCAGAAGTTTTCTTCGCTGTTCGCCTATCCGGCAAGACGAGGCGAACCCGTCCGCGTGAGCCGCACCATTACAACCCAGGTGATGGATCAGGGAGTGGCCATTCTGGGAGCGGACGTACCTGCCAGCGGAGGCCTGAGCGAGGTAGAAAGCCTGGTAAGTTTTCGGGTGCGCTCGTTACTGTGCGTTCCCCTCACCGTCTTTCAGAAGGTCGTGGGATGCATTTACCTGGACACGACCAGCCCGGGCACACGCTTTGACCGGGACCAACTGGAACTCGTGGCCAGTATTGCAGGCATCTCGGCGGTTGCACTGGAGAACTCGCGCCGGCTACTGTGGCTGGAACAGGAAAATCTTCGCCTGGCTGCGGAAATCAATCTGCAGCACAACATGGTCGGGGAGAGTCCCGCGATGAAGGAGGTGTACCGCTTCCTATCGCGGGCGGCGCCTACCGATGCGACGGTGCTGGTGGGCGGCGAAAGTGGAACGGGCAAAGAACTGGTGGCGCGCGCCATACATCGCAACAGCCCGCGCGCGGGCCGGCCATTTGTCACCATCAATTGCGCCGCCATTCCAGAAGGTCTGCTGGAGAGCGAACTCTTCGGATATGAAAGAGGAGCATTTACCGGTGCTGCCGCGCAAAAGAAAGGCAGGCTGGAGTTGGCTGACGGGGGCGTGGTATTTCTGGACGAGATCGGGGAACTGGCGCCGGCGTTACAGGTCAAGTTACTGCGCGTGCTGCAGGAGCGCGAGCTTGAACGCCTGGGCGGCTCCCGCCCGATCCCCATCGACATCCGCCTGATCGCCGCGACCAATAAGGACCTGGCCGCTGCGGTAAAGGCCCGAACATTTCGCGAGGACCTTTATTACCGGCTGAACGTCGTATCCCTGGTCGTGCCGGCGCTGCGCGAGCGTCTGGACGACATTCCCATCCTGGCGGAATATTTTGTCGCCAAGTTTGCGGCTAAATGCAGAGTCAAAGCCAAAAAGATTTCTCCCGAGGCCATGGCGGCGCTGATGAATTACGAATGGCCGGGCAACGTGCGCGAACTGGAAAATGCCATCGAACGGGCCCTGGTCTTGGGCGTCTCGGAAACCATCCGTCCGGAAGACCTTCCGGAATCGGTTCTGGAGAACGACCCTGCGCCGGGCACGCACGAGGCCAAGTACCACATGGCGGTCACGCAATTGAAGAAGCACCTCATTCTTACCGCCCTGGAGGAAACAAAAGGCAACTACACCGAGGCGGCTCGAACCCTGGGTGTACACGCGAACTATTTGCACCGGCTGGTCAGAAACCTGAACCTGCGACCGTCGATTCGCTCCTTTCCGGTTCTCCGGGGCGGCACAGGGAGAGCAGTGGATGGCCGAATGTGAAGGCTCCGGCTTATCCCGCACGGGAGAAAGCAGGGCTGAGAACCGGGTTCAAGGAAGTTTGAGGGTGGGCAGGGTTGCAGGATTCAGATAAACACCCTGCCAGCGTACAGCGAAGTGGAGATGAGGTCCGGTAGCACGGCCGGTCCCGCCGCTTCGCCCAATCTCCTGTCCCGCGGCTACCCGCTCGCCCTGCTTTACCTTGATTTCTGAAAGGTGGAGGTAAAGCGTGAGCAGTCCCTGCCCGTGATCGAGTACCACGCAGTTTCCTTCGAAGTACAAAGGGCCCGCCAGCAGAACGATTCCCGCATTGGCCGCGGAAACCGGTGTGCCGGTCGGTACGCCGTAATCCAGTCCCTGGTGCATGCTTTGAACTTTGCCGTTAAAGGTGCGCCGGGTCCCGAAAGCATCGGAGACCGGCGCGACTACGGGCGCAAGAAATTTCCCTGACCACTCCCGATCCAGGTCGGTGTGTTGAAACACATCCTGCTTGATCGTCTTGTCCTGATGAATGCGCTCCAGCTGCGCCGGACTGGGTTCGGTGAACCGTTTGGCCACGGTCACCTTGATGCTGGGATATTTTGCGGCCCGGACCATAAGTTTTCGGGTAAAAGAAACAGCTGCTCCCCGCGAGGTCGTTCCGGTGAGCTCCAGAGCGTAGGTGCCAGGATGAGTTTCGAGACTGACTCCCGCGATCCCGTACCAGGCTTTACTGACCGCGTCATAGCTGAACCAGACTTGATGCCCCAGCCATTTGGCGGAGAGCTGTGACAGCCGCACCGGCGGCGCCACATCAAACGCAATCGGAGCTCCGTTGACCAGCAGTGCCGGCTGCCAGCGAATGGCCCAGGGCTTGGCGACGCCAGTCTTCGCGACTGTTGCCGCGCGCGCCGTACTGCCTTCTGCGGTGGCGAGAAGTGGCACAGCAAGCACAATCACACTCAGCAACAAGCCGCAGCGATAATGGGCAGAGGACCGCAAATTGGAACACTCCGCTTGTTAGCCTAGCATTCCTGCCATAGACCGAGGGTTGTAATCCGTGGCAGGCGAAGCCCGCGTGGAACCGCTACTCTCGATTCGGAATGAAATCCAGCTGGACTTCGGTGGTCGTGGGGCGGTCGGCAGGCACATATTTCCATTGTTTAACCGCCAGCGTGGCAGCGTCCACCAGAATCGGATTGCCTCCGATGGGCGAGATTTTTCCTACGGACCCATTGGGACTGATCGAAATGGACAAGCGCACGACCCCACCAATCGCGTTCTGCTTCAATTCACGGGGATATTTGGGGGCCACTTTGTAAACCAGCTTACGCACGGCGGGCGTGTTTTGGGCCTCGAGGGAAGCAACCGAGAGCACTACCAGCATGACCAGGCCCAGCGTAGCGCACGCGCGGCGCATTGACCACGAACTCTTTGCTGAAGGCACAATCATTAAAAATCCCGCAACTGAAACATGAAACGCGATCTTGCAAGACTAGGAAATTAGTCACCCCCGGGCAAGTTACGGATGTAATGACGGAACCCGTGTGGGTCGGAGACTCCCTTCGACTTCGCTCAGAGCAGGCTTTGTCCGACGCCATTGAAGTTGGGTTTAATTTGTGGAGCCTGAGACTCCATATCGGCCTTGGGGCAGGCTTGCAAGAAACCGAACCCAAGGTTCAAAAGCTTCGGACAAAGCCTGCCCTGAGCGAAGTCGAAGGGTGTGTCCGACCCACACACGACACCGCGAGTAGTGCTTTTCTGCTATTGCTCCGGGTGGGCGTTACTTCTACAGTGCTGCAAATCTTCGATCGCATGGTGCGGTGGATCTCATGCGAATCCCGTTGCAAGAACGTGTGCGAGACGCCTGATATAAGGAGTCCGAAATGAGACTGGGAGCAAAAGTGTATGTAAGCGCGGCTATCTTGCTGATGTGGACTGCGGAAATCGCAGGACAGCAGTACCAGACCGCCATGGCGCAAACGTCAAGTTCCACCCAACAGGCTGCCGTCTCTGCCCCGGCAGACTCCGCGCCAGCGCCGAAGGCGCCGCAAATGACGCATCCTGCGTCAGCCCAACCCCAAAAACACAAGCTCGGCCCCTTCGAGATTACGATCAACTGGCGCACTCGCGCGGAAGGTTGGAACTGGTTCGAGGCCCCCATCGGAAACAGCGATTACCCGTTGTGGCATTCGTTGCTGCGCATTGGCATCGGCCAGACCAGAGAAAAGCTCGATTGGTTCGCCGAAATGGAGCAGCCATCCATTCTTGGGCTCCCCAACGACGCGGTAGTGGCGGGCCCCGCAGGCCAGCTTGGCCTGGGCGGGTCCTACTATGTGGCCAACAACAACGAGTCCAACAACGCCAGCATATTTCTGAAACAGGCATTTGTGGACTTTAAGCACCTCGGGCCGGCACGCGTGAAACTGGGGCGCTTCGAGTATTTTGATGGCATGGAAGTCAAGCCCAAAGACCCGGTGCTCGCAGCTGTGGTGCAGAGCCGGATCGCGCATCGCCTGATTTCGAACTTCGGATTCACCGCAGTGCAGCGAACCTTTGACGGTGGCCAGTTCTCCCTGAATTCCGGAAAGAGCAATTTCACCTTTTTCAGTGCCCGGCCGACCGCGGGAATTCTCCAGACCGACGGAATGCCCGAACTCGACATCGAGGTTTATTACGGCGCTTTCACCCGATCCATCAAGACCCCGCACGCCGAGGCGCAACTACGCGTGTTCGGCCTGGGCTACGTCGATGACCGCACCACCATACTGAAGACTGACAACCGTCCGGTACCGGTTCGCACCGGCGACCAGGGCAAGGTTCAGTTGGCAACCTACGGCGCCAACTATGCCCAGGTAGTCAACACCAACCACGCCGGCAAGTTTGATTTTCTGGTGTGGGGCGTTTACCAGGGGGGCTCCTGGGGCGCGCTCAACCAACGCGCCGGGGCGTTCGTCGGTGAACTCGGCTGGCAACCTGCCGTGAAGCACCTCAGGCCTTGGCTCAGCGCCGGCTTTTCTTATGGCAGCGGTGACGGAAATCCCAATGACTCGACCCACGGAACGTTCTTCCAGGTCCTGACCACGCCGCGCCAGTATGCGCGCTTTCCCTTCTATAACATGATGAATAACGAGGATTTCTACCTCACCCTGAACCTCAAGCCGGCCTCCAAACTTGCGCTGCGCAGCGAGGCGCACGCCCTCCGGCTGGCCAACTCGGCCGATTTCTGGTACCTGGGTGGAGGCGCATTTCAACCCAAGACTTTTGGTTATACTGGCCGTCCAAGCAACGATTTCAGTGGCTTGGCCAACGTATTGGACATGAGCGCCGACTACCAGATCACCCGCTCCTTCAGCACAAGTCTGTACTACGGCCATGCCTGGGGTAAGACTGTGATTGCCAAGATCTACCCTAAGGATCCGAACGGGCAGTTTGCCTACCTGGAGACCAACTTCCAATTTTAGGACGTAAAAACTGATCGCCCGCGGGTAATATAATTCGACTATTGACCCCCAATGCGCAAAGTGTGATCGTGGTCACACTTTTACGGTAAGTTCAAGGTATCAGGGAGGATGGTCATGGCAGTTTCGAACCCAGCGATTCCCCAGATCCACACTGCCCCGGCGGCCAATGCCAGCTTTTACGAGAAACTAAACACCCGCTGGCATGAGCGCGCCTTGCAGATTTTCATGTTTATTGTGCTGGCACACTGGGGCGAGCACCTGGCCCAGGCTTACCAGATTTATGTGATGGGATGGCCGCGCCCCAAGGCCAATGGCATTTTGGGTTTGTGGTATCCCTGGCTGATCAAATCCGAAGCCCTGCACTACGGCTATGCCATAGTCATGCTGATAGGAATCTGGGTCCTGCGCAAAGGATTCACCGGCCGGGCGCGCACCTGGTGGACGGTCGCTCTAGTGATCCAGTTCTGGCATCACATCGAGCACTTCCTGCTGATCTGGCAGGCCACGGCGCACCACAATTTCTGGGGGAAGCCGGTGCCGTTTAGCGTTTTACAGCTGGTAATTCCGCGTGTCGAACTCCATCTCTTCTACAACTCGGTAGTGTTTATCCCCATGGTCATCGCCATGTACTACCACTTGTTCCCGTCGGAGGCTGAGGAGAAGGAGATGGTCTGCTCCTGCGCATGGGGCCACAAGCCGTCAATGCAACCTGCCTGATTCAAGAAGCACCCGAGTACGGGGAATCGCACGATCGCAATTCGCCTTCCGATGGAGCGGGTGGTTGCTTCGCCCGCTCCACACAAAATGTCGGGAGCCTCTGCTGTACGCCCGCGCTGCAACTCTGCTCATAACTGCCTGCGTCCTTAGCATTTGGCATGGTCACTGAAGTTCCGCCCTTTTCGTTTCTGCATTCCGGGTTCGATGTTATCTTTGTGGCACATTCATGGACATTCTCACGCAGCTTTTTGAGCAGCATTTCCACACCCCCGCCGTGGAGATAACGCCGCTACAGGGAAAGCTGGGCGGTTCGGGGCGAAAGATCATGCGGTTGAGGGGTGGGCAAGTCAGCGCCATCGGCATCCTGTATGACATGCGTGAAGAGAATGTGGCCTTCCTCGAATTCTCGCGGCATTTTCGGAGGCATGGACTGCCGGTGCCGGAGATATATGGCGAAGACCTTAGCCAGGGCGCCTACCTCGAAGAAGACCTGGGTAGCACAACCCTGTTTGAGTTTCTTACCAACAATCGTACCGGCGAAAACATCTCTCCGCAGGCGGTCGAGGCCTATCGCAAGGTCATCGCGGTGCTGCCCCGCTTTCAGGTCGAGGCGGGACGAGATTTGAATTACAAGGTGTGCTATCCGCGGGGCAGCTTCGATCGCCAGTCCATCGCCTGGGACTTGAATTATTTCAAGTACTATTTTCTGCGCCTGGCCGGCATTCCCTTCAACGAGCAAATGCTGGAAGATGATTTCAGCCGGCTCACGAAGTTCCTGTTAAGCGCCGGGCACGATTACTTTCTGTACCGCGATTTCCAGTCGCGCAACATCATGTGGCGCGAGCACCAACCCTTCTTCCTCGACTACCAGGGAGGCCGCAAGGGAGCGCTGCAATACGATGTCGCCTCTCTTTTGTACGACGCCAAAGCGGATTTGCCGCCGGACCTGCGCCAGCAATTGCTCGATCACTACCTCGACACGCTTGGCGGTTTCATCAAGGTGGAGCGGGAAGCGTTCATGCAGCATTACTATGCCTACGTATATGTCCGCATCATGCAAGCCCTGGGAGCTTATGGCTTCCGCGGCTTTTATGAGCGCAAAGTTCATTTTCTGCAGAGCGTACCTTACGCGCTGAAGAATTTGCGCTGGCTGCTGCACAACGTCTCGCTGCCTGTTGCGCTGCCTACGCTGCTGGGGGCCTTCCACAGCATGCTGGGATCGGAGAAACTGCAGGCCCTGGCTTCCGACGCCGACAGCCTGGTAGTAAGGATTTTCAGTTTTTCGTTTCACCGCGGCTGGCCCAAGGATGAAAGCGGGAATGGCGGCGGATTCGTCTTCGATGGCCGCAGCCTTCCCAATCCGGGCCGCGAAGAGCGCTTTAAGGCCCTCACCGGCAGAGACGCGCCGGTAATCGATTATCTGAATCAGCAGGACAGCGTGCACCAGTTTCTGGCCAGCGTGCTTTCGCTGGTGGATGCCAGCGTCAGCGAATATCAGCGGCGTGGCTTCAAAAACCTGATGGTATCGTTTGGTTGCACCGGTGGGCAGCATCGCTCCGTCTATCTGGCGGAGCAACTGGCCAAGCGTCTGCGCGGCCGCAATGGAGTGGAAGTATTGTTGCGACATCGCGAACTGGAGACACTCGCGCAATGAAGGCGATGGTCCTGGCTGCCGGCCTCGGTACCCGGCTGCGACCACTTACCGAGGACCGTCCCAAGGCCCTGGTGGAGGTTGCCGGCCGCACTCTGCTCGAAATCACGTTGACCCGCTTGCGTACTTTTGAAATCCGCGAAGTCATCATCAATGTTCATCACTTTGCCGACATGGTGCTGGACTATCTGAAAGCCAATGATAATTTCGGCATGCGAATCGAGGTTTCTCGCGAAGATGTATTGCTCGATACTGGCGGGGGACTGAAAAAGGCGGGACATTTTTTTCTTGAGGATTCCCGCAATTCGGATGAGCCGTTTCTCTTGCACAACGTCGATGTCATCAGCACCATTGATTTGCGGCGCATGGCGAAATTTCATGCCGACAACCAGGCTCTCGCCACGCTGGCGGTGCAAGATCGCAGGACGTCCCGCTATTTGCTGTTTGACGACCAGCTCCAGCTTTGTGGCCGCAGGTCGGGGCGCGATGGGGAAGCGGGGCTGGTTCGGTCCTCGCAGCAGACCGAGGCCCTGGCTTTTGGTGGGATCCACGTGATTTCGCCTCGCCTCATTCCCCTGATGGCGGAAGAAGGAATTTTTTCCATCATCACGTCTTATCTGCGTCTGGCCGGCCACGGCGAAACAATCCTTGGCTTTCGGTCGGACGAATACTATTGGCGCGACCTGGGCAGAGCTGACGATTTGCTGCAAGCGGCCCGGGAGTTGGGGCAGTGGACCGGTCTCTAGTTTCCGGTTGTTAGTTTCCGGTTTCTAGTTTCTGGTTCGCCACTGGAAACTAGAAACAGGAAACCAGAAACGAGAAGATCAATCTGGCCAGCATCGAAGAAATTGAAGGAGTTTATTGGTGGACCTGGTCGGAATCGAACCGACGACCTCTTCCATGCCATGGAACGGAAGAGGTTGCCGGCTATTGATTCTAAAGAACCTTACCACCGGCAGAGTCGGCCAAAACCACAAATGGCGCCATTTGCTACCAAATTGCTACCAAAATCATCAACCGAAACAAGTGGGTTTCGAGGGCTGCATCGTGGGGGAGCAGCCCTTCTTTCAATATCTACCTTGGCGAGTACCAGTGTCAAAAGTTGGCGAAACACGCACAGTGTCGATTGTCCAGGAACTCCGCGCACCTGCCTTGGGCGCATAAAAACCCGCTCTAAACGCTCTTTTCGTTTTGACCGCTTCTCGAAAAAACAATAACTTGGGAGTCTGCTCTTCGCTCAAGAAAAGCTCCAGTGCCGTAAGTGGAAGGGGTTTTGACACAGTTTCCGTACAGCTAAAGGCTCCAACGCGGTCTGAAAAAAGCTTGAAACTCACAGCGGACCTTAGGAGTGATGATGTCCGGGATCCTGGATTTTTCCCGTTGTTGTCATCACCAGCTTTCCGTGTTGAACGCCCCGCAAACTCAGCATGCGGTCGGCTAGCTGCTTCAGATCACCGCTGCGGCCCTTCATGATGATGACCTCCAAACAGTTGTCGTGGTCCAGATGTACATGGGTAGCAGCCAGCACCTGGTTGTGCGCGTGGTGCTGAATTTCTATGAGCTTATTGGCGAGATTCGGGCGGTGATGATCATAGATCATCGATAGAGTCGCCACTACGGGCTCGTTTTGGTCGATCGCTTCGGCCACTAGGCTTTCTCGAACCAGGTCACGCAAGGCTTCCGACCGATTCTGATACCCTCGTCGCGCAATCAGGCGATCGAACTGCTTAAGCAGGGGTTCTTCAATCGAGACACCGGTTCTCGTGAGCTCCGCAGTTTCTTTTTTCTCGTTCCTATCTTTCGTGCGAGGTGTCATTTCGTCTTCCTCCGGCAGGGCAATCTTCCAGCACGCCGATTACCTCGACGAGATGCGTCAGGGCCTCGACTTGCACTCGGATCAAATCCGAAGAAAAGGCCTTCTCGTCCGAGTATAGAGCGGAACACACCCCCCGGTATTCTCGGGTGGTTCCCGATCATTTGCAGTCTAGTGGGTCGCGGCGTATGCTTGTTCGTTTCGTAACACGATTACTAAATTCGTGTTATTCCATTGAGATGAAACCAGCGATGCGACGAGCTTCCCCGCGCCAACAATTTGACTACCGCCCCACGCAGCATCGTAGTTCAAAGCCGTTTGTCCTGATCACGTTTTGCATATTAGCTGTCACAGGTCTGCTCGCCGCCCAGGAGAACGCTCCCGTCGCCACGAGCAATAAGCCTCATTCTCCTCAGCTATCAGCCACCGTCGTTGACACATCGGGCGCAGTGATTGCCGGGGCAATCGTGGAAGTTCGAAGCGCGAGCGGCGCGGTGCAAAGAACCGTGCGGTCGGACGGCAACGGCTTCTTCACTGTCTCCGGTCTCCCGGCAGGTGACTATCGACTCGAGGTATCTCATCCCGGCTTTGAAACCAAAGAAATCCCCATCCCCATCGGGGACACTGAGGCACCAGTCCGGCTACACATCTCACTGGCCGTGAGCACTGTGAGCACCACCGTACATGTCCAGGGCCGGGCGGATGACCTGATCGGAATTGCTGAATCCGCCACTCAGGGAACAGTGGGTGCGAAGGAAATCCAAGATCGTCCGATTCTTCGTTCGGGAGAAGTGTTGGAAACGGTTCCCGGCGTGATCATCACGCAACACGCCGGCGGCGGCAAGGCCAATCAATACTTCCTTCGCGGCTTCAATCTTGACCACGGCACCGATTTCGCCATTTCCCTTGACGGTATGCCGCTTAACCTACCCACCCACGCGCACGGCGAAGGGTATTCAGACATGAACACCGTCATCCCCGAGTTTGTACAGCGGGTGGATTTCCGGAAGGGTCCTTACTATGCGGATATCGGCAACTACGGCTCGGCTGGGTCGGTCAATGTGGTGTTTTTCAAGACTCTACCCCAGAACTTCTTCAAGGTCGAAGGCGGCATGTACGGCTATGGCCACGCTGTTTTCGGGGCGTCGCGAAAAGTCGGCTCCGGCAATTTGCTCTATGGCGGCGAGCTGTACCACGATGACGGCCCGTGGACGCATCCAGATAACTATTACAAATTCAATGGCCTTCTCACCTACAGCCAGGGTGGAGACGGGGATGGGTTCAGCATCACAGCCCGTGGCTACCACGGACAATGGCATTCGAGCGATCAGATCGCCGAGAACGCCGTGCCTGTCGTTGGTTTTTTCGGAACGCTCAACCCTACCGACGGCGGCCATTCCCAACGTTACAGCCTACAAGCCGAATGGCATCGCCGGTGGACAAGCTCCGAGACGAAAATCACGGCCTACGGTTTTTACTACGATCTCGATTTGTTCTCCGATTTCACTTACTTCCTGACGGACCCAATTCGGGGCGACCAGTTCGAACAGCAGGACAAGCGCTGGGTAGCGGGGCTGGACGCGCGGCACACGATTTTCGGTGAATGGGTAGGCCGGAAAGTGGAAAACACGCTCGGCTTGCAGGTCGGCAACGACTGGATTACCAATGGCCTTTACCAGTCAGAGAATCGAGTACGAGTGGACAAAACTGATTCTTCCACCGGTAACACTCTGCCCGCGACAAGCGATGCGAATCACCTGACTGATACTCAGTTGGGCTTCTATGCGGAGAACAAGATCCAGTGGGCGGAGAAATTCCGAACAGTGGCGGCCCTGCGCGGAGACCTAGAACACTTCGATGTCACCAACCTTGTGACCGCAGCTAATTCCGGCACAGCCACCAAGGTGCTGCCCAGCCCAAAGCTAAGTCTAATTTTTGGCCCGTGGTCCAACACTGAGTTCTATGTACAGGGTGGTTTCGGTTTTCACAGCAACGACGGCCGAGGCACAACCCAAAGGATTGAACCGATTTCGGGGGAGAATCCTTTCCCGAACGTGCCCGCTACGCCGATCCCTCCGCTGATCCCAACCAAAGGCGCGGAAGTCGGCGTGCGTACCTTGGCTCTCTGCCATCTGCAAAGCACGCTTTCCTTCTGGTATCTCCACAGCGCTTCCGAACTCCAACAGGCCGGCGACACCGGAGGCACGACTGCGTCAAGACAGCCGAGCGATCGCTATGGCGTTGAGTGGGCGAATTACTACACTCCGCTGGAACATGTGGCTTTCGATTTTGACCTGGCTACATCCAGAGCTCTTTTCACCGAAATCGACGAAGACGACGCGGCGCCGGACAGTCCGGGTGGCAGGCGCGTTCCCGAAGCCGTGGGGTTGGTGATTGCTTCGGGGGTCACACTGCATGATCTCAAAGGCGTTTGGACGAGTTTGCGCCTGCGCTACTTTGGGCCGCGTGATCTGAGTTCCGACGGAATCTTTCGCTCAAAGGCGACGGCCTTGCTCAACGGAGAGATCGGTTATCAGTTTAGTGAGAAGTGGGGCATTTCAGCGGAACTCCTGAACTTGTTGAACCGCAGAGACCACGATATCGACTACGCCTACGAATACCGGATCACGCCGACCGCCGCGTCTGCATTCACAAACGTCTTCCATCCCGTGGAACCGTTTCAGGTGCGATTCGGACTACGAAGAAGCTTTTGACAGGCCCCAGAATTGAAATACCAGGCCAGACCATATATTGAGCCTGCGCGGAGTCAAACAAGTTCGCGTTACCCTCAGGGAACGAATCTTAGGGACTCTACTTCTGCCGATAAGCTTTGACGAATTGCCAACTTCCACCGAGACTCGGGGCCCTCAATTTGCGTATGTCTTCCTGCATGACAAAGACGGTCTGGTAGACTCTGTATTTTCCAAGGTGTGCTAGCAGGTAAGGAGGGCGGATATGCGCGGGAACGCGAAGGTGCTCAAAGAACTGAATGCCGCATTGCTGGATGAACTAACGGCAATAGTCCAGTACATGGTTCAAGCCGAGATGTGTGATAACTGGGGGTACAAGCGCCTCGGGGCGCTCACGAAAAAGCGCGCAATT
>Ga0335084_10002273_pt1 | contig 18452 bp, 20 predicted proteins | sample Lox_Sample_44_FD_206721 | JGI IMG/M metagenome (GOLD analysis project Ga0335084, IMG submission 206721) | Soil microbial communities from Loxahatchee National Wildlife Refuge, Florida, United States - Lox_Sample_4.4 | ecosystem: Environmental > Terrestrial > Soil > Wetlands | place: USA...
GTTGTGGGTGCGAGCCATGCGCGCATCAATCGACGCATCGGCAATGTGGTTGACGACGGCTGCCGACGCCGCGACTAGTGCGATGCCAAGCGTCCCGAATAGCAGCGTGTGCAACGGCACCATTCCCGGCGTCGCGAGAAACATGCCCACCACCGCGCACAACAGCATCAATGCCACGACGCGCGGCTTGCACATTTCCAGGTAGTCGCGCCACGTCGCGCGAGCGACCGGCGCTGCGAGCTCAGTCATCGGGGGCCTCGGAACGAAAGGAGCGATAGTTTACTGCAATGACTTCGAGCAACAAGACGGCGCCGACGCCGTTGTGGGCGGTCGCGACCGGTAGCGGCAGCGTGAACACCACGTTCGATATCCCGAGCGCGATTTGGGTGAGCAGGGTTGCGATCAACACGTTGCCGAGCGGGGCGCCGGCCGCGCTCGACCGCACCCTCAACGCGAGCGCGCCGACCACGCAGAACGCGACCAGCGCACCGACCCGATGCCCCATATGGATCGCGACGCGGGCGCTGTTGTCGAGCAATCCGCCGAGGTAATTCGGGCCGATGTCTTGGAAGACGTCGAAGCCGTCGGCGGCGTCCATCGGCGGCCACCAATGTCCTTGGCAGGTCGGAAAATCGGGGCAGGCGAGTGCGGCATAGTTCGACGTCGTCCAGCCCCCCAGCATGACTTGGACGATCACCGCGGCGAGCGCGAATGCCGCGTGCACGCGCAACCGCTTCGGCAACGGCGGGGGTGGATTCAGTCGCAGGTACAGCAACCACAGGAGACTCAGCGTCGCGAACCCGCCGAGCAGGTGTGTCGTCACCACCTGGGGCCATAACTTCAACGTCACGGTCCACATGCCAAACGCCGCCTGCAGCACGACGAAGGCGGCGAGCAGCAACGGAAGTTTCAGCGGTGATTTCGCGCGATCGCATATCGCGAGTCCGGCCACGGCGAAGATCAGCAGGCCGAGGCTGCCGGCGAAATACCGATGCACCATCTCCGGCCATGCCTTGTGCGCCTCGAACGGCGTGTGCGGGAAGCGCGCCTCGGCCGTTTCGACGTTCGCCGCCGCGCCCGGTACCGACAGATACCCGTAACAGCCGGGCCAATCGGGACAGCCGAGACCCGCATCCATCAATCGCGTGTAAGCCCCCAACACGACGACGACGAATGCGAGCACGACACCGACCGCGGCGCCGCGCGACATCCAACGATTTCGGTCGGTTGCGTCAGCCAATGTGCGACACCTTCAGCAGTTGTTTCATGTCTTCGAGCACCGGCTTGTCCGCATCGCGATAGTCGTAGCGCAACACCACGTTGCCGAGCGGGTCGACGACGTAGACCCCGGGGCGCAGCGCGCCGGCAGGCGCGTTGAACAGCACCAACTCCGGATAATTGTTCCGCACGGATTCGTCGAGGGGTGCGTCACCGACTGCAACGAGCGCGCGTCGAACGCGCGACGCGTCGCGTCCCAACAGAATGTGTAGCTGGTGCAGTTGGTGCACAGCCGACTGACATTCCTGAGGGCAGCCGTCCGACTCGACGACGACCAACCACCACTGGCCGCTCACCATCGATGCCTTCCCGTCGGCAGCGGCAATCTTCAGGTCGGCCACCGATACGATCGGGTCGAGCAACTCGCCGCGATTCGTGGTGCCCCACGGCTTTGCAGACCGCGACGATTCGTACAACCAATATGCGCCCAGCAACGGCAAGATCGCGATCGCGAAGAGGACCAGCAACATGATTCGGTTGCGGCGTTTCGTCGCGTCATCGTTCATGCTTCGCGGCCCTTGTGAATTCCGAGGACGACGTAAGCGACGACGAGCGCGACCGCCATCGCGAACCATTGCACGGCGTAGCCGAAGTGGCGGGTCGACGACATTTCCTCGCCGAGGACGATGGGTTCGAGGCTGCCCGGTTGGTCTTCCTCCAGCCGGAACTCGACCGGTCGGCTCGCATTCGCCGCTTCGCCGATCCGCGCGGCGTCGAACTGCTCGATTCGCTTCGGCCACCGACCGTCCCACGCGCTCGTGTCTTTCGTCGTCGCGCTCGCCGTCCACAGCGAGCCGACGATGCGCACGTCGGCGTCGGTCACCGGAACATTCGGCAATTCGCTCCGGGACGCCGGCGCCTCGACCCAACCCCGGTTCACGAGCAACCGCCGCCCGCCGACGCTGTCGAACGGCGTGATCACGACGTACCCCGGCACGCCGTGGCGAGTGTGGTTGTCGACCAGAAATTGATGTTGCCCGTCATATCGTCCTTCCACACGTACGCGTGCGTACGGCGGCGCGTCTTCCAACCGCGTCTCGTCGACCGGCAACGCTCCGAAACTGGCGATTCGCGCGTCTTCGATCGCGCGCTTCTGCGCGCCTCGGTCGATCTGCCAGAAACCCAACGCTACCGTCAACGGAATGAACACCGCGACGAAGATCGTCATTCGCACCCCGGGACGGAACCGCACCACGATCTGATCAGCGCCGCGGTTCTGGGTTACAGTGGCGCGTCGCAGCGCAGGGTACCCGCGTGTTTCTCAAGGCCCTCATCGTCTTTCTGTTGATCGGCGTGCTCGCGAGCCTGTTCGCCGGACTCGGCTTTCTGTTCAAGGACAGCGGCAAGCCCGACTCACGTCGCACGCTGTATGCGCTCGGCGTGCGCATCGCCTTCGCGGCGGCGCTCTTGATGGCGATCGGCTACGGCCTCGCGACCGACCAGCTGGCGCTCAGCGCGCCCTGGCACGGCCGTTAGGGGACGCTCGTCAGAGCACGTAGACGAAGATGAACAAGCACACCCAGACGACGTCGACGAAGTGCCAGTACCACGAGGCGGCTTCGAGTCCGAACTGATCGTTCGGTTTGAAGTGCCCGCGTAACGACCTGAAGAACTGCATCAGCAGGATGAACGCGCCCAGCGTCACGTGGAACCCGTGGAATCCCGTGAGGATGAAAAACGTCGAACCGTAGATGCCCGAGCCCAGCGTCAGACCGAGTTCGGTGTACGCGTGGTGATATTCGTAGCCTTGCAGCAACAGGAACATCACCCCGAGCGCAACGGTCACGAACAACCAGAACTGGATCAGGCGGCGCTTGCTCTCCTTCACTGCGGTGTGTGCGAAGTGCACGGTCACCGACGACGACAACAGAATGACCGTGTTCCAGAACGGCAGGAACGAGCCCCAATGGGAAATGCCTCTCGACGCCATCGACTCCGACGGGTTCGGGAAACGGGTCGGGTCGGGGTTGTGCAGCACCGGCCACGTCGGCGAGAAGTTGGGCCACAGATACTCGCCCGTGATGCCTTTGGCGCCTTCGCCGCCGATCCATGGCACCGCGAAATTCCGGGCGTAGAAGAGCGCGCCGAAAAAGGCAAGGAAGAACATCACCTCGGAAAAGATGAACCAGCTCATCCCCCACACGAACGAGCGATTGACCTGGGGGTTCAGCATGCCCGCGTGGTTTTCCGCAATGACCTTCGTGAACCACTTGAAGAGCACGATGGCGAGCATCGCGACGCCGACGTACAGCATGCCGCGGTTCGCCGGCTGACCCGCCTTGATCAAATTCAGCCAATGGCCGACACCGGCCAACGACAAGAAAATCGCGGCGGCCACGAACACCGGGTACCAGCCGTTGGTCGGGACGTAATAGACCGCGTCGTCTTTGTTGTGATCGTGAGTCGCCATGACGCTGATTGCTCCGTTGATGCCCGTCCTCAGGCCCCGGTCTTCACTTGGCCATCGGCCGCGAGCTGAGTGACATCGAATAGTGTGTAGGAAAGCTGAATCGATTCGACCGTGCGCGGCAATTCCGGCGAGACGAAGAACCGCATCGGCATCTCGAGCTCCTGCCCCGGTTCGAGCACCTGCCGGTTGAAGCAGAAGCACTCCGTCTTGTGGAAGAACTCGGCCGCGTTGCCCGGCGCCAACGACGGCACCGCCTGCGCCACCATCGTGTGGTCGGACGTGTTGCGAACGTAGAACATCGCTTCGTTCAGTTCGCCGGGATGAATGTGCATCGCGCCCTGCTCGGCGCGAAACGTCCACGTCATGCCGTCGTTGGTATTGGTCAAGAACGTGACTTTCACCGTGCGCGACTCATCCGGTTGAACCTTCGCGGCATCGTAGACATAGAGTCCACCGGTACGCCCGCCCAAGCCCGTCAGCTTGCACAGTACGTCGTAGATCGGCACCAACGCGAAGCCGAAACCGAACATCCCGACGACGATCAGCAGTAGCTTCCAGGTCGTTGTGCGCGGCGCGGCCATCTCTTACGAGTGCGCCTCCGCCTCGGTCACGATCGGGGGGTGCGTGAACGTGTGATACGGCGCCGGCGACGGTACGGTCCACTCGAGACCACGCGCCCCGTCCCACACGCGATCGGTCGCAGGCTTTCCGCTGCGGATCGTCCTGATCACGACGAACAGGAAGAACACTTGCGAGAAGCCGAAGATGAACGCGCCAACGCTTGAGATCATGTTGAAGTCGGCAAACTGCAGCGCGTAGTCCGGAATGCGGCGCGGCATGCCGGCAAGCCCCGAGAAGTGCTGCGGGAAGAAGCAGACGTTGACGCCGATGAACGACAGCCAGAAGTGCAGTTTGCCGAGCGTCTCGTCGTACATGCGACCGCACCATTTCGGCAGCCAGTAATACACGGCCGCGATGATGCCGAACAACGAACCCGGCACGAGCACGTAGTGGAAGTGCGCGACGACGAAGTAGGTGTCCTGATAGTCGAAGTCGACCGGCGTCATCGCAAGCATCAATCCGGAGAAGCCGCCGATCGTGAACAGGATGACGAACGCGATCGAGAACAGCATCGGCGTCTCGAACGTCATCGAACCGCGCCACATGGTCGCGACCCAGTTGAACACCTTCACACCCGTGGGCACCGCGATCAACATCGTCGAGTACATGAAGAACAGTTGGCCGGCGAGCGGCATTCCAACGGTGAACATATGGTGCGCCCACACGATGAACGACAGGAATGCGATCGAAGCAACGGCGTACACCATCGAGTCGTAGCCGAAGAGCGGCTTGCGCGCGAACGTCGGGATGATCTGCGATATGACGCCGAACGCCGGCAGAATCATGATGTAGACCTCGGGGTGACCGAAGAACCAGAACACGTGCTGGAACATCACCGGGTCACCGCCGCCCGCGGCGTTGAAGAAGCTCGTGTGAAAATGGACGTCGAACAGCATCATCGTCACGACGCCGGCTAGCACGGGCATCACCGCAAGCAACAGATAGGCAGTGATGAGCCAGGTCCAGACGAACAGTGGCATCTTCATCAGCGTCATGCCGGGCGCGCGCATGTTCAGAATGGTCGCGATGATGTTGATCGACCCCATGATCGACGACGCGCCCATCATATGGACGCCGAAGATGAAGAACGTGACGGTGCTCGGCGCGTATGTGGTCGACAGCGGCGCGTAGAACGTCCAGCCGAAGTTCGGGCCGCCGCCTTCCATGAACAGCGTGGAAATCAGCAGGCCGAACGCAAACGGCAAGATCCAGAACGACAAGTTGTTCAATCGCGGCAGCGCCATGTCCGGCGCGCCGATCATCATCGGTATCAACCAGTTCGCGAGGCCGACCATTGCCGGCATGATCGCGCCGAATACCATGATGAGACCATGGTTGGTCGTCATCTGGTTGAAGAACGCCGGCTCCATGAACTGCAAGCCGGGTTGGAAGAGCTCGGTACGTATTGCGAGCGCCATGCACCCGCCGATCAGGAACATCAAAAAGCTGAACCACAGATAGAGCGTTCCGATGTCCTTGTGGTTCGTCGTGAACAGCCAGCGGGTGATTCCCTTGGCGGGACCGTGATCGTGATCGCCGTGGTCGTCGTGTGTCTCAATGACCGCGCTCATAGATGCCCCCTACTGCGCTGAAACGATGTTTAGGACGTCGATCGGTTGCGTCACGTCGTCGCTCGAGTTGCCGAACGAATGTCGTTCGTAGTGCACGACTGCGGCAATTTCGGCAGCGTTCAGCTGCGTGCCAAACGCTTGCATGGCAGTACCCGCAAGGCCGTTGTACACGCGCTTGACATGCGCGGCACGGTCGCCGGTCGCGATCTTGCTGCCTGCCAATGCGGGAAAGACCGGAGGCAGACCCTTGCCGTCGACCTGATGGCACGCGACGCAGTTCTTCGTGTACACCTGCTCGCCGAGTTGCATCAGTTGGTCCGCGGTGAACGTCTGGCTCGCCATCTTCTCGCGCTCCGCGTAAGCAGTGCGCTCCTTCTCGTACCACGCCCGATACTGATCTTCCGGCACAGCGTGAACGACGATCGGCATGAAACCGTGGTCCTTACCGCAAAGTTCGGAGCATTGCCCGCGGTAAACGCCGGGCTCGTCGACGATCGTCCAGACGTCGTTGAGGATGCCGGGGACCGCGTCGCGCTTGATGGCGAAGTCGGGGACCGAGAATGAGTGTATGACGTCGTTACCGGTGATCAGGAAACGAACCTTTTTCTTGATCGGGATGACGAGGGGCTTGTCGACCTCGAGGAGGTAGTACTCGCCCTTCGCCGATTTGTTGTGGATTTCGTCCTGCGTCGTCGCCAGCGTGCTGAAGTAGGACAGCGTGTTCTTGTGCGCCTCGTCGAGATACTTGTACTGCCATTTCCACTGATAACCGCGCACCTCGATCATCAGGTCTTCGCCGCCGGTGTCGTACATCTGAATCAACGTCTTGGTTGCCGGCCACGCCATGCCGATCAGGATCAGCAGCGGAATGATCGTCCAAAGCACTTCGAGGCGGGTGTTGTCGTGAAATTCAGCAGCCACCGCACCGACCGATTTGCGATGGTTGTAGATCGTGTAACCCATGACGGCGAACACGACGACGCCGATGACGCAGCAGATGTACAGCACGAACATGTGTAAGCCGTACACTTGGTGGCTGATCTGGGTGGCGCCCTGCCGCAGGTTGAATTGGTCCGCCCAAGCGGCCCCGGTCGCGCCGGCGACGGAGAGTCCGACCAACGCACGCGCGAAAGAATTCTTATTCACCTTGATGACCTTGCCCTTGGATTTCTGACAATCGACGGCGCCATTCAATCGCCGCCCACCCGCGTCGTTGCGATGAGCCCCTTCTTATTCATTCCGATCGCGGCAAACGCCGGAGAAATCGACCGCGCGAGAAGCGCGGCAATTATAGCGATCGCGACGCCGTTTGAAACCCATCCTCGCCGTGCCGGGCCCATCGAGACCGGCATGGTCAGACGTCGTCGCTCGCGTTCAACCGCGCGATGATTCGGTCGTCGTTCGATGCTGCCCCTCGTTCGACCGTCTCGCGCGCGACCATTTCTTCGTCGCCGCACACAAGGCAACGTTTTCACCAACCCTGGCGCAGTTTCCTCCACCACGATTCGATCAAGCGATCCGCACGCGGTACACGTCGCACCCGCGATGGACCGCGGCCGAATCACGCTTGTTCGTCGCGCAGACGGCGCAGCACCGCCGCGCCCTCGGGTCGAACACCGTGGAATAGCCGAAACGCTTCGGCTGCCTGCTCGACCAGCATGCCGAGACCGTCGACCGCGGCGCTCGCGCCGTTCGCCAAGGCCCATCCGCAGAATGGCTTCGCATTCGCGCCGTACACCATGTCGTACACGAGGCTGCCGACAATCGCGCGCGCCGGCACCTTCGGCATCGCGCCGACGAGACCGGCCGACGTTCCGTTGATCACGACATCGAACGACGCCTCGTCGAGATGCTCCGCATCGCACGCGCGCAAGCGCGGATCCTCGAGGCGGTCGATCAGTTCCTGCGCGCGCGAGCGCGTTCGATTCGCAATGACGATGCAAGCGGGACTCGCGCCGAGAAGCGGGCCCAGAATGCCGCGCACAGCGCCACCAGCGCCGAGCACCAAGATCCGTTTCTCAGCTAGCGAGTAACCGAGATTCACGATCAGATCGTTCACTAGACCTATGCCGTCGGTGTTGTATCCGCGATAAGCGCGATCCGACGCGACGATTGTGTTCACCGCACCGGCAGCACCGGCGTATTCGTCACAGCTCGTCACCCAGTCGAATGCGGCTTCCTTGAACGGCAACGTGACGTTGACGCCGCTGCCGCCCGCTTCGAAGAACGCCGCGACAGTTCTGACAAATCCATCGAGGGGCGCGAGCAACGCTTCGTATTCGAGTTCGATCCCGGTCTGCTGCGAGAACATGCGGTGAATCCTCGGGGACAGACTGTGCCCCACCGGGTTCCCAACGACGACATAACGGCGCGTCATCTGAACCGCGTCCCGCTGACCGCATCGCGGATCGTGCTCGGCGATCCGCCACCGCCAGTCGAGCCGTGCAGCACGAAGTCGATCTCGCCGGAGAAATATCGCCGGACCCCCAGTTCGCTCCGCGCCGCTGGGCGGCGCGACGGATTCGCGGACGTCGAGACGAGCGGACCGCCGAACGCCTCGCACAACATTCGCGCTTGCCGATGCGCCGGCACCCTGACCGCGACGGTCTCGCGGCCACCCGAAATCCAGTACGGGAAGTGCTCGTTCGGCACCAGCCACGTGTTGGCGCCCGGCCACGATTTCCGAACGCGCGCCTCATCGACCTCGTTCAGCATCGACAGCTCGTCGGCGAAGTCGTCCGGGTCGGCTGCGATGACGATGAGACCCTTCGACACCGACCTGCCTTTGAGATCGAGCACTCGGGCCACCGCGCCGGCGTCGAACGGATCGCAGGCGAGCCCCCAAACACCCTCCGTCGCATGCGCGACGACACCGCCCGATCGGAGGATCGACCCGGCCAGTTCCAAATGAAACAACTCGTTGGCTGGCGGGTGACCGTCAGCTCTTTTGGCCGCGTTGTTGCGCGAGCCTTGCATTCTGTTCTCCGACTTTGGCGGCGCTCGCCTCTCGGTCCGCCTTCACGCGCGCTGCGAGCAACGGATCGTTCAAAGCCAGAATCTCGCTCGCCAAATGGGCCGCGTTCTTTGCGCCGGCTTTGCCGACGGCCACCGTTGCGACCGGGATGCCACCCGGCATTTGCACCGTCGACAACAGCGCGTCGAAGCCTGCGAGCGGGCCTGAATCGATCGGCACGCCGATCACCGGTTTGATCGTGAGCGCTGCGACCGCGCCCGCCAGATGCGCCGCCATTCCGGCGCCGCAAATGAACGCTTGACAGCCGCGCGCTTCGGCGTCGGCTACATAATCGGCCGTCGCGCGCGGCGTGCGATGTGCCGAAGTGATGCGAACTTCGCAATGCACTCCGAGCAACGCAAGTGTATCGGCCGCGCCTTGCATCGTCGGCCAGTCGCCCTCCGATCCCATCAGGATCGCAACCCAACCCATCATGGTTCCCGCGTCGTCAGAGGCCGCCGAATATAACCGCCCCCATGGGACGTCACAAACCCTTCGAGCTCGAGTTCGACCAACGCCGACAGCGTTTCCTCGACCGGAATTCCCAACGATTCCACGATGTCGTGCAACGTCGTTGCCGACCACCCCATCGCCTCGAGTATGCGAGCGTGCAGCCGATCGGACGGCACCGCGGCGGAGGCGGCGGGCGGGGTCAGACCCAGCCCTTCGAGAACGTCCGCGACACCTTCGACCAACAATGCGCCTTGGCGGATCAACCGGTGACAGCCGCTGTGCAATCCATCGCCGACCGACCCCGGCACGGCCATGACGTCGCGCCCTTGCTCGAGCGCCATCCGCGCTGTGATCGACGTGCCGCTGTGACGCGTCGCTTCGACGATCACGACGGCCGCAGACAATCCGCTGATGATCCGATTGCGCTCTGGGAAGTTTGCCGGCAACGGCGCGGTCGACGGCGGGTATTCGCACACCAAGGCGCCTGATTCGACGATGCAGCTCGCGAGACCGCGGTGGCTCGGCGGATAAACCCTCGCGTGGCCCCCTCCCATTGCGGCAACGGTCACCCCACCGCCTTCCAACGCCCCACGATGCGCCGCGCCGTCGATCCCGCGCGCGAGACCGCTGACGACTACGATGCCCGCCCGTGCGAGATCCTGCGCAAGCGCCGAGGCGAACGCGCTACCCGACGCGCTTGCACGCCGACTGCCGATCACGGCGACCGACAGCGCCGCAGCCAACGCCGCCGGATCGCCGCGAACAAACAGCGCGAGCGGGGCATCCGGGATCTCCCGCAACAGCGGCGGGAAGGCATCGTCGCGCGCTTCGATGACGAAGAGCCCGAGGCGATCGATCGCTGCAAGTTCGCCGCGCGCCGCGCGCTGCGACGGAAACGCGGCAGCGGCGTCACGGTGCAACCGATCGATCGCATCGACGGCCGAACCACCGGAACGCCACGTCTCACGCACAACGCGGCGCACCGAGGATCGCGCCACACCGCGGCTCGACAACAAGCGGATCAGGTGGATGAGTTCCGAAGAGTCCAACGCGGCGGCTCGATTCGGTCGACACCGATTCGAGCCGGAACGCGGAGCGGAATCTGTAGGATGGCCGCGCCGCGGTCTCTGCGACGGCGCCGCGAATCCTTAGGGGTTCTTGACCTCGTCGTACACCGCGAGTGGGCGTTCGGCCGCGAGCACGAGACCATACGAGAGCTTGTCGAACACGCGAAACACCATCAATAGCCCCGCGCGCTCCGACGGAAGTCGAACCACGTCGCGAGCAATCTGATCCTTCGCAGTCGCCCCGCGCTTGTAGATCGCGAGCACGTTCCCTGAGACGAGGCCCTCGCGCGCGCCGCGATCGATCACGACCACGTCGTACTGCCCCACTTGGGTCACACCGCCGAACACCGATATCAACTGACCATCGACGGCGTTCGAGGGCGCGCTCGGGAAGAACGTCGACTCGACTTTGCGCTCTTCGGTCGGCAGAACTCGATCACCGATCTGCACCTCTTCTCGCGAGCTGCTAACGAAGAACGTGGTGATGTCGTTCTCGCGCGCGATGACGCGGCCGAGGCCGATGTACGTCGCCTCGAGACCCAGCACTTCGCGCGTGACCGGATCCCGGTAGAGCTCGCCCTTGCGCACGAAGCTGTAAGAGTCGCTGTCAGGCAAAGCGCCGCGGACATACAAGCGATCACCGCCGCCGACCACTAAGCGCTCACTGTCGCCCTGAATCACGTACGGCGCGGCGTCGAGCATGGCGGGCGCTACCACACGGTTCTGCACCAAGAAGCCTTGAATGGCTTCGAGATTGATCGCGGGGATCGCCGACTCGAGCGGAGTGGCGCGGATCTTCGGTTCGAGTTTGGTGTTGGTCGACGGCGACGCCTTGTACGTGCGGCCACCGTCGCCGCGATCGACGACCAGTGCCGGCTGCCCGTCGATATAGACAAGCCGAATCGTGTCACCGGGATAGATCAGGTGGGGGTTCTCAATCTGCGGGTTGGCGTGCCACAACTCCGGCCACATCCATGGCTTTTGCAAGAAGCGTCCGCTGATATCCCACAACGTGTCGCCCTTCTTGACGACGTAGGAATCGGGATGGTCCGGCCGCAGATACTGTTCTAGATTACCGCCGGTCTCGGCCCAAGCTGCCAAAGCGAGCAACGCCGCGCCGAGCAAAACAGGGACCGATTTCCACATGTTTTGAATCCTTTTATGATACGCGGCAGCGCGGTGGGTACGGCCGGGCCACAGACAGAAAATCATTAGTGTTCTGAATCTTAGCAGCACAAATTGCACCAATACTAGAGATAGATCACACGCGATGGCACGCCTTTCGATCCTCGAATATCCCGACCCGCGCCTCCGTACCGTTGCGCGCCCGGTCGACCGAGTCGACACCGACATTCAGCGCTTGATCGACGACATGTTCGAGACGATGTACGAAGCCCCCGGCGTCGGTCTGGCCGCCAGTCAGGTGAACGTCCACAAGCGCATCATCGTCGTCGATGTCTCGGAGAAACGTGATACGCCCTACGCTTTCGTCAATCCGAACATCGAACTGCTGGAAGGCGCTCAAGAGACGTCCGAGGGCTGCCTATCGGTACCAGGGTTCTATGAGCTCGTCACCCGCGCGGAACGTATCCGCGTGCGGGCCCTCGACCGCGACGGCAAGGCGTTCGAGCTGACAACCGACGGCATGCTGTCGGTCTGCATTCAGCACGAGTGCGACCACCTCGAGGGCAAACTGTTCGTCGACTATCTATCCGGCCTCAAGCGCCAACGCATCCGTAAGAAGCTCGAAAAACAGCGCCGCGTCGGCGCATGACCAAAACCCCCGGTGCGCCGTTGCAGCTGGCATTCGCCGGCACGCCGCCATTCGCCGCGACCATCCTGGAAGCGCTCGCGACGCGACACCACGTCGCTGCGGTGTACAGCCAACCGCCGCGTCCGACCGGACGAGGTCGAAGGATCGAGAAGTGCGCGGTGCAACGGCTCGCTGAACGATTGGCGATCGAGGTCCGCTCGCCGACGTCGCTCGGTGCCGAAGCGGATGCGTTGCGTCGCGACAAGCTCGACGCGTTGATTGTCGCCGCCTACGGGCTGATCCTGCCGAGGTCGATCCTCTCCATTCCGGCATTCGGCTGCATCAACGTGCATGCCTCACTGCTGCCGCGCTGGCGGGGCGCCGCGCCGATCGAGCGCGCGATCATGGCGGACGACTCCAAGACCGGCATTTCGATCATGCAGATGGAAGCTGGGCTCGATACCGGCCCCGTTCTCCTGCAAACGTCGACCGCGATCACCGATCGCGACACTGGAGATTCCTTGACCGAGCGGCTGGCGCAAGCCGGTGCCGCGGCGCTGTTGGACTGCCTCGACCGACTCGCGACGATCACGCCACGACCGCAGCCCACCGAGGGTGTCACGTATGCAGCAAAGCTCGCGCCCGAGGAATCGTTCGTCGACTGGGCTATGCCGGCGCGCACGATCGCGCTGAAGATCCGCGCGCTCTGTTCACGCCAACCCGCGCATTCGTTCGTCGGCGACGACCGCATTCGCTGGTTGTTTGCCGACGTGAAGCCGTGCGGGCCTTTCACCGCCACCCCAGGAACGATTCTAGACGTCGCACCTTCGGGGATCGTCATTGCATGCACTCACGATGCCGTCCGAATCACACGGCTCGCATTGTCGCGAGGCAGCGGCAAACCGATGGACGCGGCGGCCTTCTGCAACGGGCACAAAGGCTTGCTGAAGCCCGGAGAAATCGTTGCCTCGCCCTAACGCACGAGCGAAGGCGGCCGAGATGCTCGACCGGGTCGTGTTCGATCAGCGGTCGCTCGATCGCATTCTCGCCGAAGCCGTGCTCGCCGACGAAGACCGGGCGTTCATTCACGAACTCCTGTACGGCTGCGTCCGCTACTACTACTCGCTCGCGGGGGAAGTACAGGGCCGGCTGCATACCCCACTGAAGCCGCGCGACTCCATCGTCTTCTGCCTGCTCCTCGTCGGTGTGTACCAACTCCGTCATTTGCGGGTACCGCAATACGCAGCCGTCAACGAGACGGTGTCCGCAGTCGAACATGTCGGCCGCCCTTGGGCCCGCGGTCTCGTCAATCGCTTGCTGCGACGGGCCGCGTCGGAGGGCCCGTTGCCGCCGCAGACCGACCAACAGGCGTTGGACCACCCGGAATGGCTGATCCGCCTACTCAAACGAGATTTACCCGACGATTGGCGCGCCGTGCTGGAAGCGAGCTTGACGCGCGCGCCGCTGGCTCTGCGGGTCAACCTCACGCGCATCAAACGCGATGCGTACCTCGAGCGACTTGCAACGATCGGCGCGACCGCGCAACCGACCGACATCGACGAAGGTCTCGTACTGCGGGATACGATCCCTGCGGCGCAAATACCTGGGTTCGCCGACGGAGCGGTCAGCGTGCAAGACGTATCCGCGATGTGGCCGGCTCGCTTGCTCCAACCGACAGGCCCCGAACGCGTGCTCGACGCCTGCGCCGCGCCGGGCGGCAAATCGATGCATTTGCTCGAACGCGATCCTCGTATCGCGCTAACCGCGCTCGACGTCGACGACGAACGCTGCGCCACGCTGAGGTCGGAATGCGCGCGATGTGGAGTCGATCCGGCCATCGTCGTGTGTGGAGACGCGACTCGCCTCGATTGGTGGGACAGGCGCCCTTATGACGCCATCCTTCTCGACGCCCCCTGCAGCGGAACCGGTACGCTGCGGCGGCACCCCGACATCAAGTTGCTCAAGCGCGAATCGGACATCGCGCAATATCGACAGCTGCAAGGCGAACTGCTGAAGAACCTTTGGAAGGTACTCGCGGCGGGTGGACGTCTTCTGTATTGCACATGTTCGGTGTTGTCCGCGGAGAACGACTCGGTCGTCGACGATTTCATCACGTACACGCCGAGCGCCCGAGTGCGATCGTTGGCGATTCCCGATTCGATCGAGACCCGCTACGGTCGCCAGCTGCTCCCGAAGATCGGCGGCGGCGACGGCTTCTATTTCGCGCTGATCGAGCGCGAACACCGCATTGATCAGTAGATCTTCTCGCTTGGGTGCTTCGGCCGCCGAAAGCGTCGGTATTCCCATTGATATTGCGCCGGGTCGCGCGCGATGATCCGCTCGACGGCTGCATTCATCGCCGCCAACGAGTCCCTCGTGTCGCGCGCTTGTTCGACGTCGAGCAGGCGTTCGAAGGCGATCTCGAAACCTCGCGCCTCGGGCAGCCTTCTCGCGTAAACCAACACGACGTCCGGCCGGAATTTCTCGATCAGGCGATGGGCAAGGGTCATCGTCAACGCTTCGCGCCCAAAGAACTCTGCATACTCACCCGATTGTCGCGACGGCACTTGGTCCGGCAACAGCGCCGCGGCTTCGCCACGCGCAAGCGCGCGGTACAGTTCGCGCAACCCCCTCATGCCGAGTGGCGCGACCTTACTGCCCGTTCGCGCGCGTCCCGCCGCGGCGATCGGATCGAGACTCGGCAACGGCGGCATTTCGTACAACACCTGCAGCGGCAGCCGCGCGCCGACATAGAGGTTGGCGATCTCCCAATTGCCGAAATGCGGCGCAAGCAGCAGGACCGCTTTGCCACGTGCCCTCGCATCGTCGATCGCAGCCTCGCCACGAACATCGGCGATCAGCGATTCCCAATGTCGGTCGCCTTCGCGCCAAGCGATTCCCAACTCCGCCGCATAGCACCCGGTATGTCGCAGGCTCGCACGGGTCAACGCGAGCAACTCGCGCTCCGCGAGCTGCGGGTAGCACACCGCCAAGTTCCGTCGCGTAATGCGCTTCGGCGACCCTCCGGCGAAAAAAGCCACGTCCCCAACGATCCTACCGAGCCGCTGTACGCTGCGCAGCGACAGGCGCCCGGTCTGTCGCAACCACACACGCAGCGCGCACCCAGCTAGGCGATCGTACGGCGTTTCGCGCTCGGTTCGTTGCATTGCGCATGCCGGAAACAGGTCGTCACGTGATCGTTGACCATACCTGCAGCCTGCATGAACGCGTAGCAGATGGTCGACCCGACGAATTTGAACCCCTTCTTCTTCAGCGCCCGGGACATGGCATCCGACTGCGGCGTCTTGGGCGGCACCTGACGCAATGATCGGCGTCGATTGACGATCGGCTGTCCCCCGACGAAGGACCACAAGAAATCGACCGCGTGACCATCGCGATCCAGCTCGATGAACCGTTCGGCATTGGAGCGAATTGCCTCGAGCTTGCCCCGATGGCGGATGACTCCCGGGTCTAACAGCAATCGCGCAAAGTCGGGTTCCCCCATGCGAACGAGCAGTTCGGGACAAAATCCGAACAAAACGCCGCGCATGTGCCGCCGCTTGCGGAGCACCGTGATCCAGCTCAAGCCGGCCTGCTGCCCTTCCAACGTCAGCATCTCGAACAACTCGTTGCGATCGCGCGTCGGCACGCCCCACTCGTGATCGTGGTAGCGCACATACAGCGGGTCTTCACCGCACCAACCGCAGCGTTGCCTTTTGACCATGCCGGCGAATTGACTCAAGATTGCCGCGCATCTTACCGATCCAAGCCGAACTTGTGCTCGTGCTGCTCGACCGCGACGGCGTCATCAATGAAGACTCGCCGAACTACGTCCGCACTCCATCGGAATGGAGGCCGCTCGCCGGCAGCTTGCAGGCGATCGCGCGCCTCAGTCGCGCCGGCAGGAAGATCGCCGTCTGCAGCAACCAAGCGGCTGTCGGCAAGGGTGAGCTGACCATGGCGGACCTCGACGCCGTCAGTAGGGCGATGACGATCGCCGTGACCGAGGCCGGCGGACGCATCGACGGCGTGTTTTACTGCACGCACTCGCCGGACCAACGATGTGCATGCCGGAAACCCGCGCCGGGCCTCCTGCTGCAAGCGATGACGACATTTGGAGCGGCCGCGAGCGAGACGGCGTTCATCGGCGATTCGCTGCGCGATGCCGCGGCCGCCCTCGCCGCCGGTTGCACCTCGATCCTCGTGAGAACCGGACACGGTGCGCAGAGCGAAGCGTCGGTGCGCAAGATCGGTATCGAACTCGTCTTCGACGATTTGGCGGCGGCGGCGGATTGGCTCCTACGGCAATGTTGATGCGTCTCGTATCCACCATGCGCGCCCTAGCGTTCTACGCCGGGTACGCCCTCCTCACGATCTGCTGGGGTTCCCTCTCCGTGTTGATCGCGTGGGCGTTTCCGTTTCGATTTCGATTCCGATTCGTCATCGGTTGCTGGACGCGCATGGTCTTGTTCTGGCTGTGGATCTGCTGCGGTGTTCATGTCCGAATCGAGGGGCGCGAGAACATTCCTGACACGCCGTGCATCGTGTTCGTGAAACACGAAAGCACATGGGAGACGCTCTTCATTCAGACACTGTTCTCGCCACAGGCGACGCTGGTCAAGCGTGAGCTCCTGAACATCCCGTTCTTCGGTTGGGCCTTTCGATTACTGAAGCCCATTGCGATCGATCGATCCGACACGCGCGGCGCGTTGAAGACGTTGATCAGCCAAGGGGCTGCTCGTCTCGATCAGGCCATTTGGGTCGTGCTGTTTCCGGAGGGGACACGAGTGTCCCTCAACGAAAAACGCAGCTTCCAGATCGGCGGGGCCGCATTGGCGGAGGCAACGCGACGCCCCGTACTCGTTGTCGCGCACAATTCGGGCGAATACTGGCCCGCGCACGAGTTGATCAAACGTCCCGGCACGATTCGCGTCATCGTTACTCCGGCGTTTGCGACCGACGGCATGAAGCGACGCGAGATCAACGCGCGCGCCGAAGCAGCCATGAGCACGGCAATGGCCACGCTCGGCCGCGACGCCTACACGTCGAGATTGGCAACCGAAAGCGCGTTGGAAACGATGAAGTCGCGCCTCGGTTCGACCTGATCTCCCATGAGCGTCGTAAACATCTGATCGGCGCCGATCGCGTCGTCGACGGTGACGCGCAACATGCGCCTCACCTCGGGATTCATCGTCGTCTCCCACAGCTGTTCCGGGTTCATTTCGCCGAGCCCCTTGTACCGCTGGATGTCGACACCGCGCCGCGCTTGGTCCATCAGCCAGTCGAGCGCATCGCCGAATCGCTTGACCTCGGTACGCTTGTCTCCGCGCCGAACGTATCCGTCCTCCCCAACGAGCTGATAGAGGCGCTCGCACAGCGCCGCAATACCGCGGTAGTCCGCCGACAAGAAAAAGTCTTGGCCGAACGTGACACGTTGTTCGACTCCTCGCGTGTTCAGGATGATGGTCGGCAAATGCAACTGGTGCTCCGGATCGAACGTCACACTCACGCTCATTTCGCGACCCGCTGTCGCCGGAAAGCGCGCCTTCAAGCCGTTCACCCACTCGTTCACCGTCGCGACGTCGCGCAACTGTTCGGGCTGCAGCGCCGGACCATCGAGCAGCAATCGCGTCACTGTGATCGGATAGATGCGCGTGAGCGCTTCCAACCGCGCGATCACGGCTCTGAAGTTTCGCGCCAAGGACTCGAGGGCTTCGCCCTTGATCGGCGGCGCGTCCGAATTCACGAAGAGCTCGGCGTCGTCGAGAGCGAGCTGCAGGAAGTGCTCACTCAGCTCTTCGTCGTCCTTTACGTAGCGCTCTTGCTTGCCCTTCTTCACCTTGTACAACGGCGGCTGAGCGATATAGATGTGGCTACGTTCGATCAACTCCGGCATTTGCCTGAAGAAAAACGTCAACAGGAGCGTCCGGATGTGCGAACCGTCGACGTCTGCGTCCGTCATGATGATGATGCGGTGGTAGCGCAGCTTGGTCGGGTCGAATTCGGTGCGACCGATCCCGCATCCAAGCGCAGTCACCAATGTGCCGACTTCCTGTGACGACAGCATCCGGTCGAAGCGAGCCTTCTCGACATTCAAGATCTTTCCTCGCAGGGGCAGGATTGCTTGAGTGCGCCGGTCACGACCTTGCTTCGCGGATCCGCCGGCGGAGTCGCCCTCGACGAGATACAACTCCGATAGCGCAGGGTCCTTTTCCTGGCAATCGGCCAACTTGCCCGGCAGCCCCGCAATGTCGAGCGCTCCCTTGCGACGCGTCATCTCGCGCGC
>Ga0335084_10002274_pt1 | contig 18450 bp, 18 predicted proteins | sample Lox_Sample_44_FD_206721 | JGI IMG/M metagenome (GOLD analysis project Ga0335084, IMG submission 206721) | Soil microbial communities from Loxahatchee National Wildlife Refuge, Florida, United States - Lox_Sample_4.4 | ecosystem: Environmental > Terrestrial > Soil > Wetlands | place: USA...
CGCCCCTCGAACACGATGGGCACGTTGCGCTCGCGCAGGCGTTTGCGCGCGAGAAAGACTTCGTCAAGCGTGGCCACCTCGAATGCGAAGTGATGCAACTCGCGTTTCTCCGAAGGGCCGGGCATGCCGCCGACGAGGGCAACGCCGTGATGGTCCGGGTTGCAGCGCATGAACACCATCCCGCCCGGCACCATCTCCTCCGGATAGATGTCGGAGATCTCGAAGCCCAACACCTCAGTGTAGAAGGCCACGGATCGGCGCAGGTCGCTGGCTCGCAGCACGATGTGACCGAGCTTGCGGATCCGGAACGGCAGGTCGCGAGGTGGGCGCAGCCCTTGCAGCTCAGTCGGGTCGAATGGCATGGTGTTCAGCGGTCAGGGCGCCTGGGCGCATGCGAGATCCCATCCACGATCGCGCTCCGCCCCGATTGGAGCGGGTCGGACCAACTGGTGATCCGGCTAGGGAGCTCGGCTCGCGGATCGAGAGAGACTGGAACGCGCGCTGCCACTCTGAGGCAATGTATCGCGTGACTCGGCCGGTGGTCAAGGTCGAAACTCGCGTGTCCGAAGCGCTCTCCGGTCCAAAGCCCGCTTCGATCCGTCAGATACGTCCGAACTCCTTGAGCAGATCCTCGACCGTCTTGCCCTTCGCGACCCATTCGCGCGTCGCTTGCTCCCGCGCAGCCTGTTCGCGTGCCGCCTTCAGTACCGTCTCGGCTTCGGCCGCTCGCACGACGGTCACGCCGATCTCGTCGGCGATGACGAAATCACCGGGATGGACAGCGATGCCTCCGCAGGAGATGGAAACGTTGATGGACAGCTCCTCCTTGCGTCCGGAGAACATGGTGTGCGTGCCGCGCGGCGTGATGGCGCGCGTCCAGATGGGGAAGCGGATGTCGCGCAGCTCGTCGATATCGCGGCCGGCGCCGTCGATCACCATACCGCGGATGCCGCGGGTCTTGGCGAGCCCGCCCATGAGCCCGCCGCAGACCGATGTCTCGGTGTCGCCGCCGGCATCGACCACGATGATGTCGCCCGGCTGGCCCATCTCCAGTGCTTTCAGCGGATCCACCAGGTCGCCCGGCGAGAGCTGAACCGTAAGCGCCTGGCCGACAACTTTCGCCGTGAAGGCCGGCTTGATTCCGCTGTCCATGACGCCTTGGCGGTACTGCGAGTCGGCGAACACGCAGGAAGCGCTATAGCACTTGGCCACCTCGGTGAAGGCCTCCAGCAGATCCGGCCGGCGCTGGAATTCGCGAAACTCTTTCAGCATACGCTTCTCCTTCGCTGTGCCACTACGCCCGACCGGTTCAAGCCGGTGCGGCATCCTGGATCCTCGCGCGCCCGATGACGGAATCGACGCTCGGCTATTATGACCGTGAAACGGGGAGCCGCAGGGATGATGTTCGTCAAGCCCGACCAGCCAGCAGTGCCCGCGGGCGCTGCTCGTCGGCACGTCACGCGAGGGAGGCAAGCATGATCGGCGTCGACTGGGGAACGACGCAGCTTCGCGCCTATCGGATCGACTCGAGCGGTGGCGTGCTGGCGTCTCGTTCCGCGCCCAAAGGCATCATGGCCGTGGAGGGCGGAGCCTTTGCACACACGCTGGAGGCGGTGATCGCGGATTGGCTCGACCAGGAGCCCGCGCCGATCTTGATGAGCGGCATGATCGGCAGCCGGCAGGGTTGGGTGGAGGCGCCGTATGTCCCCTGTCCGGCGCGTGCGGATCAGGTCGCACAAGCGCTGGTCGAGGTGGCTTGGGGCAACGGGCGCCGCGGCTTCATCTGCCCGGGGCTCGCCTGCCGGGACCGCGATGGCGTGCCGGACGTGATGCGCGGCGAAGAAGTGCAGATGTTCGGTGCGCTGGATGCACTCGCCGAGGCCGCCGGTTCGGCGATCTGCCATCCGGGGACGCACAGCAAGCACGTGACGGTCGAGGACGGCACTGTGGCCGGTTTCCGCACCTACATGACCGGCGAGGTGTTCGCAGTGCTGCGCGATCACAGCATCCTCGGGCGCACGATGGCGGCGGGTCCGGCTGACTGGCAAGCTTTCGACCGGGGCGTAGAACGCGCCTCCAACAGCGGCGGGTTGCTGCACCATCTGTTCGGCGCGCGCACCCGGGTGCTCATGGACGAGATCGCGCCGGCAGCCGAGGCAGACTATCTCTCGGGCATGCTGATCGGCCACGAGATCCACGCGGCCGGCGGCAGCGGTGCTGTGCTGGTCGTCGGGGCGCAGGCGTTGGCCGAGCGGTATGCACGCGCCTTCCGGCTGTGTGGTCGCGAGGCGCGCGTGCTCGACGACGAGACCGCGACCGTCAAGGGCCTGCGCCTCATCCACGACCTCGCCCAAAAGGCGGCGTCATGAGCCGGCGCGGCGCGCCGCCTACGCCGATCGCAGCGCTTCGGGATTGAGAACGCGCGTCGGCTTGCCGTCGAGGAACGCCAGCACGTTGGCGATCGATTCGCGATAAAACTGCGAATAGACCTCGCGCGTGCAGTAGCCCAGATGCGGCGTGAGCACGACGTTGGGCAGCGTGCGCAGCGGATGATCGGCCGGCAGCGGCTCCTGGCCATAGACGTCGAGCGCCGCGACAAGGCGACCCGATTGCAGCGCCGCGAGCAGCGCGGCCTCGTCCACCAGCGGTCCGCGCGAAGTGTTCAGCAGGATCGCCCCCGGCTTCATCCGCTCGAGATCCTGCGCACCGAGAATCCCGCGCGTGCGCTCGGAAAGCACCACGTGCAGCGTCACGACGTCGGCCTCCGCCAACAGCGCCGGCTTGTCGACCAGCCGTGCACCCGCGGCCTGCGCTTTCTCGGAAGTGAGATTCTGGCTCCAGGCCAGGACCTGCATCCCGAGCGCCTGCGCATAGCGCGCGACTCTCGCACCGATCTTCCCCAGCCCGATCACGCCCAAGGTTCGCCCCTCGAGGATGGTGCCGGCGGCGACGCCGCTCTGGAAACGGCCGGCGCGCATGGACGCATCCGCGGCGGGAATGCAGCGCACGGCCGCCAGCAACAGCCCCAACGTCAGCTCCGCGGTCGCGGCGGAGGACTTCTCGCCGCCCGTGTTGCACACGACGATCCCGCGCGCAGTGCAGGCTTCCAGGTCCATCGTCCAGGTACGCGAGCCGGTGAGCGCGATCATGCGCAGGCGCGGCAGCCGCGCGATGAGCGTCGCAGGGAAGGCGGTGCGCTCGCGCATGGCGATGAGAATCTCGAACCCGGCCAGCGCCCGCGCGATCGCATCGGGCCCGCCCAGCGGACGATCGAAGTAGGCTAGTTCCGCACGCTGCGCGAGCGGCGACCAATCGGCGCTTTCGCGCGCGACACCCTGCCAGTCATCCAATACCGCGATTCGCGTCATCTTCCTGTCCCTTCCGGTTTCGCGTCACGCCTGCGGGAAGTCCGCGCCCAACGTGACCGCCTCCCATTGATCGATCGTGCGCGTGAGCTTGGCGAGTTTCTCGCGCACCCGCTCCAGCCCGTTGCGGCCGAGCACGAGATTGAGCGGTGGGGCGGGGCTTTCGACCACTTTGATGATCGCCTCCGCGGCGCGCTCGGGGTCGCCGGCCTGCCTGCCGCTGCGGCCGGTGATCTCGGCTCTGCGCGCACCGGCGGTCTTGGCGTAGGCATCGATCGGATTGCGCGGCTGTTTCAAAGACCGGCCGGCGAAGTCGGTGCGGAACGGACCGGGTTCGATCGCCGTCACGCGGATGCCGAGCGGCTCCAGTTCCTTGGACAATGCCTCGGACAGCCCTTCGACGGCGAACTTCGTCGCGTTGTAATAGCCGCCGGCGGGGCCGCCGATGAGTCCTCCCACCGACGAGATGTTGATGATGTGGCCGCGGCCGCGCTGCCTCATCCCGGGCAGCACGCGTTTGGTCACGGCCACCAGACCGAAGAAGTTCGTCTCGAACATGGCGCGCACCTCCTGCTCGTCGCCTTCTTCCACCGCGGCAAGGTAGCCGTAGCCGGCGTTGTTCACGAGCACGTCGATGCCGCCGAAGGTCCGCTCCGCTTGCGCCACAGCGCGCGCTATCCGATCGGCGTTGGTCACGTCGAGCGCCAAAGCCAGTCCGGTGTCGGGATATGCGGCGACGAGTTCTTTGATCTGCTCGGGGTTGCGAGCCGTGGCCACGACGCGGTATCCGTGCTTGAGCGCGTGGCTCGCGATCGCTCGCCCGAATCCGGTCGAGCAGCCGGTGACGAACCAGACCAGTGCGGTGTCAGGAGGAGATGCCATCGATCGATCCTTTCTCGATCCAGAAGACGTGGCAGGCTTGCGCGGCCTTGGATCGGGTCACGACCGCGAAGCCGCTGAGCGTCAGTTCGCGTTGCGACGCGACTGCGATTTTGCTACCGTTCCGACACCTCGACCCGTCAGCGCGGTCGATCCCATGGAGCCCAATCATGACTGAAGCGCGTCTCGGATTCATCGGCGTCGGAAGAATGGGCGGCCCCATGGCCGGCCGGTTGCTGGATGCCGGATACCAGCTCGCGATTCACGATACCAGTGAAGCCGCGATGGCGCCATTGCTGGCCCGCGGTGCGCAGCGGTGTGCATCGCCTGCGGCGGTCGCGTCTTCCGCGGAGACCTTGCTCGTCAGCCTGCCGACTCCTTGGGTGGTGCGCGACGTCGCGCTCGGACCCAACGGTATCGCCGCCGGCTCTCGTGTCAAGACGTTGGTGGACCTGTCCACGACCGGGCCGCGTGTGGCAACGGAGGTCGCGCGCGCGCTCGCGCCGAAGGGCATCGCCGCCGTGGATGCCCCGGTGAGCGGCGGGGTACCGGGTGCACAGAAAGGAACGCTCGCCGTCATGGTGTCGTGTCCGGCGCAGCTGTTCGAGCAACTCGAGCCCGTGCTACGCGTGTTCGGGAAGGTGTTCCTGGTCGGCGAGCGGCCCGGCATGGGGCAGACGATGAAGCTCGCGAACAACCTCATGTCGGCCACGGCGCTGGCGATCACCTCCGAGGCGATGGTCATGGGCGTGAAGGCCGGTCTCGATCCCAAGGTCATGCTCGACGTGATCAACGCCGGCAGCGGCCGCAACAGCGCCAGCCAGGACAAGTTTCCCCGATCCGTGCTGCCGCGCAGCTTCGACTTCGGATTCACGCATGAGCTGTTGTACAAGGACGTGAAGCTGTGCCTGGATGAGGCGGAGGCGCTCGGCGTGCCCATGTGGGTCGGCAACGCGGTGTGCCAGCTCCTCGGCGTCGCGAAAGTGCGTCAAGGTCCAAGCGCCGACATCACCACGATCGTCAAATGCGTCGAGGAGTGGGCGGGGGTCGAAGTAAAGGGATGAAAGCTCACTCCGCTCGCGGCTCTACATCCAGCCGCACCACGACGCCCTCGAGTTCAGGCCTCGCCGGCGGATAGCGCTTGAGCACCAGCGGGTCGTGCCCGGGGATGACGTGATTGGCGGAGCTCGCGAGCCGCCGCATCGTCCTGTGCCCCTCCAGCATCTCGCCGACGTTGTAGACGATCGGGAAGGGCCGCCCCTGGTTCATGTTGGCATAGAAGTGCGAAGCGTCCGATGCCAGCACCACCCAGCCGCGCGCGGTCCAGACGCGCAGGACCTGCAACCCCATGGTGTGGCCGCCGACGTGGTGTAAGGTGAGCCCGGGCGCCAGCTCGTCCTCGCCGTCGTGAAACTGCACGCGGCCCTCGAATAGCCGGCGCACGACCGCGGCGACGTCTTCGGACTCGTACGGGTAGCGCATGGTCGGGTGGCACATGTAGCGGCCCGTGCAGTAGGCGATCTCCCGGTCTTGCAGGTGATAGCGCGCGTTGGGGAACAGCGTGTGGTTGCCCACGTGATCGTAATGCATGTGGCTGATCACCACGTCCTCGACTTTCGCGGGATCGATGCCGATCGCCTTGAGGCCCTCGCCGGGACTGCGCAGAAACTCGCGCTTGCGTCGCTTGGCCATCTCGGCGTCGAAGCCGGTATCGAGGACGAAGGTCTGCTTCTGGTTGCGGATCGCCCAGACGAAGTAGTCGAGCGGCATCGGCGCATCGTGCGGATCGCCGCCGATGAAGTTCTCGCTGGCGCGCCGGTCGTGGTGGGCATAGCGGATGGCGTAGATCTCGTAGGGTTCCAAAGCCGACATGGGGTGTCCTCCTCGTGTTGCGCGCCGCCGGATACCCAACGCTTGCGCACCAGACATGCTGGTAGCCCGCGGGTCTGGGGGCGGGCTCACCCGCGTGCTTCCGTCTCGCTCGAACGGGTCAGCCCGGCGGCTTGACCTCGACTCCCGCCCACTGCTCGATGCACTGCACGATGGTGGTGAAATCCTTCTCCGGACCGATCTGACTGCAGGCGAGAAACCACAACTGCCGCACCGCGCTCGCGACCCACATCGGCACGCCCAGGGCTTCCGCTTCCTCCAGGCACAGCTTGACGTCTTTGTACATGAGCCCGTTCGCGAACCCGAAGTCGAAGCTGCGGGACAGAACGGCGCGCGGGAACTTGTCCTGCGAGGCGCTGTTGCGGCCACTGCCGGCGTTGATCACGTCGAGCATGACGCGCGGATCGAGGCCGGCCTTGACCCCCATGACCATCGCCTCGGAGGTGATGGCGAGCGCGGTCGCCGACAGCAGGTTGTTCGCAAGCTTCATCGTCTGGCCCAGTCCGGGCCGATCGCCGAGGTAGAACACCTTGCCGATCACCTCGAGCAGCGGGCGAATCTGCTCGAACCGTGAGCGCGGGCACGACACCATCACGGCGAGCGTTCCCTTCTGCGCTCCGCTGACGCCGCCGCTCACCGGAGCGTCCACCGCCGTGATCCCTTGCGCCTCAAGCGCTTTGGCGATCTGTTGTGCCGCGCGGGGGCCAGTCGTGGAGAGGTCGATGAACGTCTTGACTCTCGTGCCGGCGACGATTCCGTCCGTGCCCACCGCCACCTGTCTCACGACATCCGGCGTGGGCAGGCTGACGAGTACCGTCTCCACCGTGGACGCGACGGCGGCTGGCGAGCCCGCAACCTGTGCCCCGCGCGCAACGAGCGGCTGCATCGCCGACGCCCGCGTGTCGAACACGGTCAAGCGGTAGCCTGCATCCAGAAGCCGTTCGGCCATGGGCGCACCCATGTTGCCCAGGCCGATGAAGCCGAGATGCTCGCTCACGATCGCATTCTGGTATTCGTGCTCGCGTCCGGCGCGCCCGCGGCCCTCACGGCTTGGGTGCGTCTTCGCTCAGGACCTTGCGCGCGGTGCGAAACGCATCCACTGCCGCCGGCACGCCGGCGTAGATGGCAACCTGAAGCAGCACCTCGCGGATCTCGTCCTTGGTGCACCCGTTTCTGAGCGCGCCTTTGAGGTGCAGCTCCAGCTCGTGGGGACGGTTCAAGATGGAGAGCATGGCGAGGTTCAACAGGCTTCGGGTCTTGCGCGGCAGGCCTTCGCGGGTCCATACCGCGCCCCAGCAATACTCGGTGACCAGCTCCTGGAGCGGCCGGTTGAAATCGTCGGCGTTCTTGATCGACGCCTCCACGTACTCGGCGCCCAGCACCGCTTTGCGTACTGCGAGCCCCTGGTCGAATAGACTGCTGGTCATGGCGTTCCTCCTGCTTGACGCTGGATGAGAATCGAGCGGACTGTAGGACAATAATACGATATGATCGGACTGACAAGACCGGCCGCCGCCCACACCCGGGCGCGACGGCGAGATCAAAAACCCACTCGGCGTAAGGCGCGATGCTCGCCCAGCAACTCCTGAATGCGCTGGTGGTGGGGAGCGTCTATGCGCTCTTCGCCCTGGGCTTCACGCTCATCTTCGGCGTGCACCACATTCTCAACCTCGCCCATGGCGCCGTGTTCATGTGGGGTGCTTTCGTCGGGCTGTATGCCGTCACGTGGCTAGACGCGCCGTTCGCGCTCGCCATCGTCGGTGCGGCCATCGCGGCCGGTCTGCTCAGCGTCGCCCTCGACTGGGTCGCGTTTCGGCCGCTGCGCCGCCGCGGCGCGCCGGAGTTCTCCGCGATCATCTCCAGCATCGGAGCGGGGCTGATCCTCATGAACGTCGCGCAGCGCCTGTCGCAAACGCGCGTGATGCGCTATCCCTTCGGCACATTCCCGATCGAAGTCTATAGGGTGCTGGGGTTGCGCGTGACGCTGCTCCAGCTCACGATCGTGGGCAGCGTCGTGTTCATCGTCGCGGCCCTGTTCGCGTATCTCTTCTACACCGGCTTCGGGCGCCAGATCCGCGCCGTCGCGGTCAACCAGCGCACCGCATCGCTGCTCGGGGTGAATCCGGATGCGGTCTACTTCCAGACCTTCTTCATCTCGGGAGCGTTGGCCGGCGTGGCGGGCGTGCTGATCGGGATCGCCTTCAACTCGGTGCACTTCCTGATGGGCGAGCCGTACATGCTGCGCGCCTTCGTGGTGATCGTGCTCGGCGGGCTGGGCAGCATCGCCGGGGCGGTGATCGCCGGGCTGTTGCTCGGTCTGATCCAGACCATGACGATCGCCTACGTGTCGACGGACCTGAGCGACGCCGTGATCTTCTCCTTGCTGTTTCTGATTCTGCTGGTGCGCCCGACCGGGTTCTTCGGCACGCTGCACAGCCAGAAGAGGGTCGCGCGCGAATGACGGGCTCGCTTGCCGCTTATCAGTCGCTGCTCGATCTGGTGCTGCTCAACTGCGGGCTGGCGCTCAGCCAGTTCGTGGTCCTGCGCGCGGGCGTGTTCTCGGTCGCCACCGCGGGGCTCGCCTCGATTGGAGCCTATGCGGCAGGGATCGCGACGTTGCGCTGGGGAGCGGGCGCAGCGGTCGGGCTAGTCGCCGCGACCGCTGCGGGCACGCTGGCAGCACTGCTGCTGTCGCTGCCGCTTGCGCGCCTGCGCGGCGTGTACCAGGCGATCGCCACCGTGGCGATGGTGCAGATCGTTCTGTCGCTCGCCCTCTACGCGACCGATGTCACGGGAGGCGCGAACGGACTGAATGGGATCCCCAAGCTGGCTGGCACACCCGAGTTGGTGATCCTCGTGCTCGCGATGGTCTACGTTCTCCACTCGCTCGGGCGCTCGCGCATCGGATATGCGTTCGACGCCATCCGCCAGGACGAAACGGTGGCAGTCACTCTGGGCGTCTCGGTAGCAGGCTGCCAGGCCCTGGCATTCGGGCTGAGCGGCGCGATCGCCGGGCTGACCGGCGGATTGATGGCGTATCACAACCGCAGCGTGGTGCCGGAGGAGTTCGGGTTCGGCATGCTGGTGACGGTTCTGGCCTACGTCGTTCTCGGCGGGCGGCGCTCGGTGCTCGGCCCGCTCGCCGGAGCCCTCATCCTGAGCCTGTTGCCCGAGCTGGCCCGGCCGCTGGCGGACAACCGGCTGATCGTTCACGGCGCCGTGCTCATGCTGGTCATCACCTACCTCCCGCATGGGATCGTCGATTCGCTGCAGATCGCGGTTCGGCGTCGCGCCACCGCCGCGAGCCGGGCGCAGATCGTCGGGAAGGAGGCGCCCGATGGCCCGGCTTGACCTGGAGCGCGTCTCGCGCCACTTCTTCGGAGTGGAGGCGGTGAAGGGCCTCACGATGTCGGTGCTGCCCGGGAGAATCACGGGACTCATCGGGCCGAACGGCGCCGGCAAGACCACCGTGGTGAATCTCATCAGCGGGCTGCTCAGGCTGAGCGAGGGGCGGATCCGCCTCGAAGGCGAAGACATCAGCGAGCTTCCGCCGCACGCGGTGGCGCGCTTGGGCGTGGCGCGCACGTTCCAGAACATCCGGCTGCTGCACGAGGCGAGCGTGGTGGAGAACATCGTCGCCGGCTTTCACACGAGCGATCGCACATCGCTGCCGGCACAAGCGCTGGGGCTTGCGTCGGTACGCCGAGTGCGCGCCGGACTGGCGCAGCGGGCGCGCGAGCTGTTGGCGGAGTTCGCGATGGAAGAATATGCGGAGTGCCTCGCCGGCGAGCTGTCTTACGGCCACCAGCGGCGCGTCGAGATCATGCGGGCGCTGGCCCTGGCGCCGAGCGTGCTGCTGCTCGACGAGCCCGCCGCCGGCATGAGCGACGGCGAGGCGGACGAGCTGGGCGTGATCTTCCGGCGTCTCGCCGGTCGCGGGCTTGCGCTGCTCGTCATCGAGCACAACATGCCGCTGGTCATGTCGCTGTGCGACGAGATGGTCGTGCTCGACTCCGGAGAGCTCATTTGCTCGGGCACGCCGGAACGGGTGCGTTCCGACCCGCGCGTCATCGAGGCGTACCTGGGAGGCGAGGCGTGCTAGAGATCGACAGCGTCACCACCACCTACGGCGGCATCGTCGCGGTGCGCGGTGCGAGCTTGCGCGTGGCGCGCGGGCACATCGTGGCCTTGCTCGGTGGAAACGGCGCGGGGAAGACCACCTTGCTGCATACGATCTGCGGGATCTGCCTGCCGCGCGCCGGCGAGATTCGGCTCGATGGAGAGTCCCTGCTCGGTGTGCCGCCGCACCACATCGCCCGCCGCGGCGTCCTGCTCGTTCCGGAAGGGCGCCAGATCCTGGCGCCGCTGTCGGTGCGCGAGAACCTGGAGCTCGGCCGCCTCGCGCGCCGCCAGCGGCCAGGCGCCTATCAGACCGATCTGGACGGCGTGTTCCGGCTGTTTCCCCGCCTGCGCGAGCGCGCCGCGCACCTCGCCGGCAGCTTGAGCGGCGGCGAGCAGCAGATGCTGGCGATCGGCCGGGCGCTGATGGGCGGCCCCGAGATCCTGCTGCTCGACGAGCCGAGCCTCGGTCTGGCGCCGAAGATGGTCGCTGTGGTGTTCTCCGCGCTGCAAGCGCTCAACCGCGCCGGGCTCACGATCCTGTTGGTCGAGCAGAAGGCGCGCCGCGCGCTGGAAGTGGCGCACGAGGGCTATGTCATGGAGCGCGGGCAGATCGTGGACGGCGGCCCATGCGACCGACTGCGCCACAATCCGCACATTCTGGCCCACTATCTTGGCGGGGCGATGGAGCGCGTGCTGGCAGCCACCGCAACGCATCCGACAACCCCAACCGGCCGGGCATCTTGATCGACGATGAGCGGCGCATGCCGGGCGCTGCGTTTGACTGGGAGGAGAGCGATGAGATCTTCGATAGCTTGCGTACTCGGCCTGTGCGCGATCCTGTCGGCCGCCGGGCCGGCGCGCGCGCAGGAGTACACGGTTGCCGCCGAGCTGGCGCTGACAGGGACCTATGCGTGGGTGGGAGTGCCGAGCCGCGAAGGGTTGGCGATCGGGCTCGACGAGGTCAACAACAGCGGCATATTGGGCGCGGGGAAGATCAAGCTGGTGCTGGAGGATACCGGGAGCGACAAAGCGCAGGCGATCTCCCTGATCAACCGCTTCCAGGGGCGCGAGGACGTGCTGATGGTGCTCGGCCCCAGCTCCAGCAGCGAGGGTGTGGCCATCGGGCCGGTGGCGAACGACGTCAAGATCCCGCTGCTCACCACCACCGCGGTCTCCGAGGCGATCAACAAGAGCGGCATCTGGGCGTTCAAGACCCCGGCGAGCCCCAGCGTCATCATCGGCGAGGTGGCCAAGTATGCTGTCGACAAGCTGCGCATCAAGAGCGCGGCCGTGGTCTTCGGGCGCGACAACGACGGGCAGGTCGGTCAGAAGAACGTCGCGCTGGAATACTTCAAGAGCCACGGCGTCAAGATCGTCGCCGAGGAATCGGTGCTCACGACGGATACCGACTTCCTGGCGCTGCTCACCAAGATCATCTCGCTTGATCCGGAGGCGGTGTTCCTCGCGCTTACCGCCGAGCAAGCGGCGAGCCTCATCATCCAGGCGCGCCAGGGCGGGATCGACCCGAAGGTGCGCTTCATCGGGGTGCCCAACATGGGCGCCGAGCAGTTCATCGTCATCGGCGGCAAAGCGGTAGAGGGCTCGGTGTTCGTCGCGGACTATTTCCCCGGCATGCAGACGCCGGAGAATCAGCGCTTCGTCGCGGCCTATCGGAGCCGTTACAACCGCCTTCCCGACAACGGCGCCGCGCTCGGCTATACGGCGATCCAGATCGCCGCCACGGCGATCAAGGCGGCCGGCCCGCACCCGACCCGCGAGAGCGTCCGCGCGGCTCTGTCGCGCATCAAGGGGCTGCGCGTGATCTTGGGAACCGGGCAGTTCTCGTTCGACGAGAACCGCGGCGCTCACTACGGCGGCGTCATCCTGACCGTGAAGAACGGCAAGATCGTTACGGCGGAGTAGGGCACAGCCGATGTCGTCCTGCTCCGAGCGGCTGGCGCACTGGGCGCTCGGGCTGCGTTTCGACGAGCTGCCGGCAGATGTCGTCGAAAACACCAAGTACCGCATCCTGGACGTGATCGGCCTCGCGCTCGCGGGCCTCGCCACCCCGTTCGGCGAGTCGTTGCAGCGCGCCTGTGCGGCGATGAATCCTCCGGGACCGAGCCGGGTGCTGGGGACGGGACAACGGGCAGGTGTGGCCGCTGCTGCGATGGTGAACGGTGCGCTTGCCCAGGCGCTCGAGTTCGACGACACCCATAACGAGTCGATCGTGCACATGAGCGCTCCATCGGTGGCGGCCGCGCTTGCGGTGTCGGAGTACTCGCCGGTCTCGGGCAGGGAGATGATCACCGCGGTTGCGCTCGGGAACGAAGTCTCGTGCCGCACCGGCATCGTCGCGCCCGGTCAGTTCCACCGGCGCGGGCTGCATCCGACCGGGCTGTTCGCGCCTTTCGGCACGACGTGCCTCGCCGGGCGGCTGTTGTGCCTCACCGAGGAGCAGCTCGTCCATGCGCTTGGCATCGCCGGCAGCTTCGCCGCGGGGATTCTGGAATGCTGGGTCGATGGGACCCAATCCAAGTTCGTGCATCCCGGATGGGCGGCGCAGAGCGGCATCACCGCGGCCGTCCTGGGCCGGGCCGGCACGACGGGTCCGAGCGCGGTGCTCGAAGGACGGTTCGGTCTGTTCGCGTCGCACCTGCAGGATCCCTCCGTTCCGCGCGCCTTCGATCGCATCACGGATGCGCTGGGGCGGACCTGGGAGAGCCGCAAAGCGTCGTTCAAGCCGTTCCCGGCGGCGCACGTGATCCATCCCTACATCGACGCGCTGCTGGACTTGCGAGAGCGGCACCGGATCGATCCCCGCCAGGTGCGCGAGATCCTCTGTCCGGTGGCACTCTATATCGTCCCGATCGTCTGCGAGCCGGTGAACGAGAAGCGCCGCCCCCGTTCCGACTCTCACGGCCGCGTCAGCCTGCAATACACCCTCGCGGAGGCGCTGCACTTGGGCGCGCTCACCAAGGAGGCCTATCGGCCGGCCTCGCTGCACGACCCCGAGATCCTGCGCCTCGCGGACGCCGTGGAATACCGGATCGATCCGGATTTCCCCGGCCCCGAGCGGTTCAAAGGCGCCGTGCGGCTCACTCTGGAGAGCGGGGAGACGTACGAGGCGGTCGAGGAACACAACCGTGGCTCGGCGGAGAATCCGATGACCCGCGACGAGCTGCAGGCGAAGTTCGACGAGAACGCAGCGGCGCTGCTGAGCCGCGAGCGCCGCAGGCGTCTCATCGATGCGGTCTCCAACCTCGAGACTTTGCCCGAGGCCAGCGAGCTCGTGCAACTGTCCCTCGCGGGCTGAGACATGCAGACCCAGGCGCTCGTCGAGGACTTCTTCCAGGCGCTCACGGCCGGCATTCTCGACGGCAGCATCTACGGTTTGATGTGCGTGGGCCTGGGGCTGATCTTCGGGGTGATGCGCGTCATCAACTTCGCCCAGGGCGAGTTCCTGATGCTGGGCATGTACTTCACGCTCTACATCGCAACCGGGCTCGCGCTCACGGCGCTGCTCGGGCCTTACGCAGGTCCGTTTGTCGCCGTGGCTCTGGCCGGGCTCGTGCTGTTCGCCGGCGGTTACCTGTTGCACCGATATCTGGTCTCGCGCGTAACCGGCACCCGCGCCGTCGGTGCAGAGGGCGAAGGACACTATGCCCAGTTGATCCTCACCCTGGGTGTGGCGCTGATCCTGCAGAACGGCGGCTTGATCGTCTTCGGTTCCACTCCGCAGTCGCTGCGTACGCCGCTCTCCTCCAGCGCGTGGGAGATCGGTTTGCCGTTCGGCGGCTCGGCCGCCGTGCTCGTGAACAAAGCGCGCGCGGTGGCATTCCTGGTCTCGATCGCGACGACGGCCGGTTTGTTCTGGTTCATCCACCGCTCGCACCTGGGGAAGGCGCTGCGCGCCGCGGCCGACAACCCGGAGGCCGCGATCTACATGGGCATCGACGTCGATCGCGCGCACCGCACCGCATTCGGGATCGGCACCGGCGTGACCGCTGTGGCCGGCGGACTGGTCGCCACCTACTACCCGTTTCAGCCCTATGTCGGGCTCGAGTTCGTGATCATCATGTACGCAGGTGTGGTGCTCGGCGGGATGGGGAGCATTCTCGGCGCCTTCTGGGGCGGCATGACGATCGGGTTGGTGCAGCAGCTCTCCGCGCTGGTACTGCCGTTTCAACTGCAGAACGTCGCCATCTTCGCGGTGTTCCTGCTGGTCGTGCTGGTGCGGCCGCAAGGCTTGTACGGCCGCAGCGTGGAACGGACGTGAGCGGCCTGGGCGCTCGAGGGCGCATCGCGATCCCGCTCGCGGCGATCGGGATCTTTGCGGTGGCGTATGCGATTGCGTCGGCGTACGTGACAGACCAGTACTACCAGCTCATGCTCACGCTGGTGTTGATCTGGGCGGTGATGGGCTCGTCGTGGAACCTCCTGAGCGGCTATGCCGGACTGATCTCGTTCGGTCACGCGGCGTTCTTCGGGCTCGGCGCCTACACCGTGACGCTGCTGCTCACGCACTTCGACGTGAGCCCGTGGTTCGGGATCCCGGCGGGGGCGTTGGTCGGCGCGGTGGCCGCGATCGTCATCGGCTACCCGACGTTTCGCCTGCGGGGACACTATTTCGCGCTGGCCATGCTCGCCTATCCGCTGGCTCTGCTCTACGTCTTCGAGTGGCTCGGTTACCAGGAAGTCGCGCTGCCGATGAAGCGCATCGACCCCGCGCGGTACATGCAGTTCTCCGACTACCACGTGTACACGATGCTGGCGTTGGGTCTGCTCGTGGCTGCGCTGCTCATTTCGCTGGCCGTGGAGCGTTCGCGCTTCGGGATGTCGCTGTTGGCGATCAAGCAGAACGAACCGGCAGCCGAGGCTGCGGGCATCGACACGCTGCGCTGGAAGATGCGTGCCCTGGTGTTGAGCGGCGCGCTGGCCGCGCTGGCGGGCGGCCTCTACGCCGTGGTGCTGCTCGTGATCACGCCGCAGACCGTGTTCGGGATGCTCACCTCGGCTCAGGCGCTCGTGGTGACGCTCGTGGGCGGCGTAGGGACGATGTGGGGGCCGGTGATCGGCGCGGCGATCCTGGTGCCGCTGAGCGAGACGCTGCAGGCCCGTCTCGGCAACGTGGTCCCCGGGATCCAGGGTGTGGTGTACGGCGTTGCGATCATCCTGGTGATCTTGTTGGCGCCGGAAGGCGTGTTCTGGCGCGTCCGCGACCGGCTCGCTCCTCGCGCAAGACCGGGCGCGCGCGAGGCCGCGCGTGCGTCGACGCGTCCGATCGCCGACCCGGCGGCAAGCACGCGTGCGGCTGCGGATCGTGCGCCGATCCTCGAGGTCAGCGACCTTTCCCGATCCTTCGGCGGCCTGCAGGCGGTGGAGGGGGTAAGCTTCACGGTCCGGCGTGGCGCGATCCTCGGCATCATCGGTCCGAACGGCGCGGGCAAGACCACGCTGTTCAACCTCCTGAACGGATTTCTGCGGCCGGACCGAGGCCGAGTGGTCTGGGAGGGCCGCGATCTGATCGGACTCAAACCGAACGAGATCTGCGGGCTGGGCGTGGGGCGCACGTTCCAGGTGGTGCGCTCCTTCGCACGCATGTCCGTGCTGCAGAACGTCGTGGTCGGCGCTCTGGCCGCCGCTCGCTCCGACTCCGACGCGGTGGAGATGGCTCGCGTCGCGCTTGCGCGCGTGGGCTTGACCGACCGTGCCGGCGCCAGCGCGGGGACGCTGAGCAACCAGGAGCTGCGTCTCATGGAGCTGGCGCGCGCGGTGGCGGCGCGGCCCAGACTGCTACTGCTGGACGAGACTCTGGCTGGGCTCGGCCGCCAGGAGGTCGAGGAGATGATCGCGACCATCCGCTCGCTGGCGGCGGACGGCACCACGGTGGTGATCATCGAACACACGATGCACGCGATGGTGCGTCTGGCGGAGGAGCTGCTCGTGCTCGACCATGGCCGTCGCTTGACGGTGGGGAGCCCGGCGGAGGTGACGCGCGATCCCGCCGTGATCGAGGCCTATCTCGGCCGGAAATGGGTGGCGGCAGGTGCTGCAGGTTGAAGCGCTGAGCGTGGCGTATGGCGGCTTGCGGGCATTGAGCGATGTCTCGCTCACGGTTGCCGAGGGCGAGTTCGTCGCCATCGTCGGTCCCAACGGTGCCGGCAAGACCACGCTGTTCAAAACGATCTCGGGCACCGTGGCACCGCTGATGGGACGGATTCGGTTTGCCGGCCGCGATCTGCTGGCGGTTCCGCCTGCGCAGCGTGCGCGGCTCGGGATCGCCCATGTGCCCGAAGGCCGCCAGGTGTTCAAGAGCATGACCGTCATGGAGAACCTCGAGCTGGGTGCGTATCGGCCGGACGCGCGCCCCGCTTGGCGCCGCAATCTCGAGCGCATCTTCGGCCTGTTCCCGGTGCTAGCGGACCGACAGGACCAACTGGCCGGCACCTTGTCCGGCGGCGAGCAACAGATGCTCGCGATCGGGCGGGGCCTCGCGTCGTCGCCCAAGCTCCTGCTGCTGGACGAACCGTCGCTCGGACTGGCGCCGACCGTTGCCGATCTCATCTTCGAGAGCATCGAGCAGATCCACCGGCAGGACAAGCTGACGACTCTGCTCGTGGAGCAGCGCGTCGTGGAGGCGCTGCAATCCTGCGACAGCGGCTACGTGCTGGAAACCGGGCGGGTAGTGCTGCAGGGGCCGCATGACAAGCTGCTCGCGGACGACAGGGTCAGGAAGGCATATTTGGGGATGTGAAACCTGTGGTGGAGCGCCGCGTCGGAGCGCTCGTCACGAACCAGAGGAGGCTACGGCGATGCAAGGGAATTTCGAGAGGCGGGTTGGATCTGTGTGGATCGCCGGCGCCATGGCGTTGGCCGTGGCGGCGTTGCCGGCGCCGACAGCGGCCCAGACCAAGGAGGTGAAGGTCGCGCTCATCGCGCCCTTCTCGGGTCCGTGGGCACGCCAGGGCGATCTCATGCTCAAAGGCGCGCAGATGGCCGTCGACGACATCAACGCTCAGGGTGGGGTGAAGGCGCTCGCCGGCGCGAAGATCAAGCTCGTCGTGGTGGATGCAGGCGACAGCATCGAGAAGGCCAAGAATGCCGCGCAGCGGATGGTGGCCCAGGAAACCGATCTGGTCGGCTGTACGGGCGCCTGGCTCAGTTCGTTCACGCTGGCGGTGACCGAAGTCACCGAGCGTGCCGAGCTCCCCTGCCTGACGCTGTCGTATTCCGACCTCATCACCTCCCGCGGCTTCCAGTACATCTTCCAGACTTCGCCCACGGGCAACGAACAGGCGACGCAGGCGCTGCCCACGATCATGAAGCTGGCCGAAAGCGCCACCGGGCACGCGCCCAAGACGGTCGCGATCGTGATGGACAACACGGCCGCCTCGGTGAGTTTCGCCAAGCCAATGCGCGAAGGAGGGCTCGCGAAGTATGGGCTCAAGGTGCTCGTCGACGAGACGTTCACGCCGCCGCTCTCGGACGCGACACCGCTGGTGCAAAAGGTGCGCTCCGCCCGTCCCGATCTCCTGTTCCTGTTGCCGACCGCGTTGCCCGACGACAAGCTGCTGGTGGAAAAGCTGAACGAATTCGGGCTCGGACATGGGCGTGTGCCGGTGGTCTCCAACGGCGCGCACATCGCGGCCCCCGAGATGTTGAGCGCGCTCGGCAAGGACATGGTGGAGGGCATCATGACGGTCGTGGGCAACTGGGGCACCAAAGGCGAGGAGGCGCTCGCAGCGGAATACAAGAAGCGCACCGGCGAGCCGTGGATGACGCAGGAGACGGTGAGCACCTACGGCGACATCTGGATCTTCAAGGAGGCGCTGGAACGCGCCCGGGCAGCGGATCGCAGGAAGGTGGCCGGCGCGATCCGCGCGATGGACCTCACCGACGGCCCGGCGCGGTACTATCCCGGCGGGCGCGTGAAGTTCGACGACAAGGGGCGGCGCGTCGGCGCCCAGCTTCTGATCGTGCAGTGGCAGAACGGCGTGCCCGAGACGGTGTTCCCGCCCGCGGCAGCGGTCGCTGCGCCGGTCTGGCCGAAACAGTGAACGGCGCTGGCCAAACCGGCGGGATCAACCCGAGAGGGATGCGAGCGCGACCTTGGCCGCCTGTTGGATATGGTTGAGCGAGGCGTCGTAGGCGGCCTGCGGGTCGCGCCGCTTGATGGCGCTCAGCACCGCGC